>Ga0180009_10008124_pt1 | contig 10494 bp, 9 predicted proteins | sample OS_PC_MetaG_FD_123537 | JGI IMG/M metagenome (GOLD analysis project Ga0180009, IMG submission 123537) | Groundwater microbial communities from the Aspo Hard Rock Laboratory (HRL) deep subsurface site, Sweden - OS_PC_MetaG | ecosystem: Environmental > Aquatic > Deep subsurface > Groundwater... | reverse complement strand
GATGAATATGGTCAGCGCTACACGGTTGATATCGAAATCGAAGTAAACGCCATGAAGGCGTTTGTCCGAACAGCCTGGATCATCAAACGCGGCGAGATACAGCCGAGATTGACGACCTGTTATGTGAAGTAGTAAGGAGAAAACCATGAAGAATGATATCAAAATGCTGGATGTTGTGGCCCTTCTCGAGGATCGGAGTGATCGCGGATTGATGGCTGGCCAAGTGGGCACCGTGGTAGAGATTCTCGATGATGGCGTATATGAGGTGGAATTTTGTGACAATGAGGGTCGGACTTACGACTCCTTGGCCTTACCTGCTGATCAATTGATGGCGCTTCATTACGCTCCGGTGGCAGCATGATTGGAATATAACGATAACCATCGCCAAGATTCTCGTAAATTTGCCTTAATTATCCTAAGCGTATCAAAAACTTGCGCCGATCACACTGATCGCAGATTGGGTTGCACCCAGAATTTCAGAAACCGTCATCTTTCCATTCGCAACGCTTAAAATTTCATTAAAGATTCGTTCACCGGCTGCTTCGATGGGGAGGCCGTTTGAGATGATATCCGAAACATCTAAGTCTAAATCATCGGTACTTTTCTCACTGGTAGACGGATTACCCGTAATCTTAATGGTCGGGGCAACCGGATTGGCAGCCGGATTACCCACCCCTGTATTAAAAACGATCATTTGAACGCCGCCTGCCGCCAAAGCGGTCATGGATTCGCATGCAGGCGTCGGTGCACTCATGAAATAAAATCCTTGTGAGTCAGCGGGTATGGGATCACCGTAGTCCAAAACATCTTGAAGCGGCATGGTCCCGCCTTTTTGGATTGAGCCCAAAGATTTTTCCGCCAGAGTTGTGATTCCTCCCTGAATATTATCAATGGATGGATTGCTTTTCCGAATGTCGGGAACCCCTGCAATTTCAGCAAGTCGATTGATCTCTTCTATGGCTTTCAACAATTTTTCAGCGACGGTCGGATTCACCGCCCGCTTGGCCAAAATATGTTCCGCCCCCATCACTTCGCCGGTTTCTGTCAATACAACTGTCCCCCCGGCATTCATCAGTCTGTCGGATGCGTTGCCGATGGCAGGATTTCCGGCAATTCCGCTTGAAAAATCAGATCCTCCGCATTCAACCCCTATCTTAAGTTTTGATAGCGGGAAAGGTCTTCTTCCGGTCTCCGAGCACTGCTTGACGAATTTGACGGCCGTTCGAATCCCGTTTTCCATGCAAATCAGTGTGCTTCCCAATTCTTGAAACACGATACAATCAACGGGCTTTCCGGATGTCGATATGATTTCGGCAAGGTCCATGGCAGACGATCTGTGCAGACCGACAACAATGACACCGCCCAGATTCGCGTTTTTCCCCAGGCCGGTCAACGTTTTCAATCTAAGTTCATAGTTTATCCCCATCTGCTTTCTGCCGAATAAATCGGTAATCAATACGGTGCCGTTCACGTAATCGACGATCTTTTCCGCAATATGATTCACACAGTCCATGGTCGAAATCACGCCGACATCGTTTCGTATGCCGACCGTACCGTCATTTCGTTGGTAGCCAAGGAATTCTTCTTTCATAGGGTCCTCCCTCACCGGGTAAACCGTAAATTCCAAATTACAAATATCAAATACCAAACAAATCACAATGACCGAAATTCAAAATCCCAAACGGGAATATGATCTTGAAAAGTCAAAATGATCTAAATCTGAACTCTAAACCTGTTTTGGTCATTGAATATTGTAATTTGAAATTTATCTGTAATTTGGTGCTTGTTATTTGAGATTTTAGCAGTTGGCACTTACGTATTGTTTTTTTGCCATAAAATGCACAAAAAAATAGATAGCGAATCATTGGATGGCCCAGGCACCACTATCTCTTCGGCGTCCAGTAATAAACCGTACCCATCCGGCCGGTATATTCCGTCTCCCCGCCACTATATTTCAGCAGAAAGCGGCTCAATTCAAGCTCCATTCTGTCCGCCACCTCCGGATATCGATCGATTAGGTTATCCTTTTCCATCCAATCCTTTGTCCGGTCGAATTCAGTCGGCGCCGGAACCTGATAGATATTATCGATCTTGTAAAGCTCCGGTCCCGATCTATGGGTGTGCTCCTCCGGGGCATACATATGGAAACTCCAGTCCTCGCTGCGGATTCTCCAGGAAAGATTGAAGCTGCCTGAGACGGCATAGTCACGAACTTTCTCCATCTCTCCTGACATCAGGGGTATCAGACTTTGCCCCTCGATCTGATCGGTGCCGGCGCCCGGAATGAATTGGGTTGCTTCAAAGGACACCTTTTTTGGCGAGGGACCGATGATGTTGAAAAAATCGAGAATGGTGGGCATAAGATCGGTGGAATCCACAAACGCTTTGACCCGCTTACCCTTGCCGACCCCCTCCGGATGCCGGATGATCAAGGCGATCTGTGATAATTCCTCATACGGCCAGGGCTCTTCTTTCAATATAAGACCCCGCTCGCCGATGAATTCACCGTGATCCGATACGATAATGATCATGGTGTTGTCCATCATTCCCAACGCTTTGACTTTATCCAAAAGGATTCCCACCCATTTATCGCATAAGGATATTTCCGCGGCATAGAGCGCCCGGATATGGCTGACTTCGGCATCTGAAAGGATATCATCGTATCCACCAAACCATGCAAGGGGAGGACCGTCGTATCCTGAAACCGGGTAGAGGTTCTGAAACGATCGAGGAGGGTCCCAGGGTTCATGGGGATCAAAGCAGTCGAGCCATAAAAAAAGATTGTCCTTTTTAGACTGACTTTCCAGCCAATGCATACCGGCTTTACACACCTGTGAAACAAAGCGATTCTCATCGTTCTCCCACCAGTCCTCCATCCATTGTGAGATGTTCCTTAAATAACGGATGTACCGGTGTTTGACGACATCTGAAGAACGATTTTTTCTTCCTCTAGTACTTTTGGCGTTTTCAAAAAGCTCAAAGTCGACTTCAATATCCGGATCGACGATGTATGCATCCCCTTCATTGCCTCTGATCCATTGAACATGGTCAAACCCTCTTGCAAAATTGCTGTGAGGCGGTCGATGCATATGTTGGGTGTCTGAAATCAGAGCGGAGGTATAACCACGGTTCCAAAGCACTTCACTGATGGTGTGATCCGTTGGTTCAAGAGGTCCCCATCCTCTTCTGGGCAAGGTGTATTTGCCTGTAAAGGCCGCGCAACGAAAGGGAAGGGTCGGAATACCCTCCGCGTAGGCGTGTTCAAAGATTGTACTCTCACTTGCCAGCCGGTCGATTGCCGGGGTCTTGATCCAGTCGTTTCCATAACAGCCCAAATGATCCGCCCGGAGGCTGTCCAGCATAATAACGATCACATTCATATCCCGTCTCCTTTTCTCAAGATACCTTTTCAAAGCGCCATACGCTATAAACGACCCAATCTATTTGAGATGATAAACGTACACTCCCAACCCTGGCACACAGAATCACAACAACATTCGTATATATGCAACAAGAATACTGTCAAGGCATTTTTATCGAATCGAACAGCTGTCAAACACCACACCGGCCCGATTATTGACCGTAATGTTGCCGAATCACATCGATTAGATTAATACCGACGTAAATATTTTTGACTTGACGAATAGATATCGGTCCAATAAGAATCATTCAAGTAATCATTGGATATCCACGCATCTCCAATACTTTCTGCCGGCCAAGGAACACATGCGGAAATGGTTCGTCAAACAATACCCGGATGGCGAGTACTGGCTGAAGAAGTTTGACGCAGGGCTTGCTGCGGTGCATGATAAGGTGGATAAAGAATACAAACCCTATTTGGACTATTAAACCCGTGAAGCCAATCGGCCCGCAGGCGATGATTCAACACACCGTCTGCGGGCCTGGTGTTTTGTAACCGTTCACGGGTTCAAAGGTTCAGCGTTCAAAAATTCAAGGTAAGGAATCTCATCAAGCCGTTAATATCGTAACCCTGAACGGCGAACCTTGAACCTGTGAGCGCCTAAGGTGGTTTTGCAGAAAACATAGAACAAAGCGCATAGCGCATAGTGCAGGCAGCACTTCTCTGCTCTTTGCCCTCTGCTCTATGCGCTATTCTCCATGCATTTTGCACAGAACGATAAACTGTAGCTGAGATCCGGATAGTCGTTAACGTATGATTATGATCGAGTTAAATAGGACGCAGATTTCCGCAGATACACACAGATAACAACCCTTTTTTCTTATTTTAAATAATCTGCGTTCATCAGCGTCCCAAAAAGGAAATTCCTATACCATCAAGTTATAGAAGGAGGTATCAAAATGGCGACCCAAAACCCGGGAGGTTATAATGGTAAAATACTTCGCGTAGACCTAACCAACGGGAAGGTGTCTATCGAAGCGTTGAATGAAGCGGTATGCAAAAATTACCTCGGCGGCGCCGGTTTTATTGCCCACTACCTGTTAAAGGAACTCAAACCTGATGTCGATCCCCTGGGACCGGAAAACAAATTGATCTTTGCCCTGGGGCCGCTGACCGGAATTCCACTGCCGGGAGGCGCCCGGCACTGTATCGGCGCAAAATCACCGGTGACAATGGGCATTTCAAAAAGTGAGGTGGGCGAATACTGGGGGGCCGAATTAAAATTTACCGGCCTTGACGGTATTATTCTCGAAGGAAAATCACCAAAGCCGGTCTATTTGTGGATCAAAGACGGCGAAGCGGAAATCAGAGATGCCGGTCATATTTGGGGAATGACGACAAAAGAAACTCAGGAAACGATTCGATCCGAGGTCAATGAAAAAAGAGCCCGAATCGCGCTCATCGGCCCCGGCGGTGAGAATCTGGTAAAATTCGCCTGTATTATGCACGGGCTTAAAGACGCCGCCGGCCGTAGCGGCATGGGTGCGGTGATGGGTTCGAAAAACCTCAAAGCCATTGCGGTAAAAGGTAGCCAGAAACCGACCATGGCCGATCCGGACGGTGTAAAAGCGTTACGGGACTGGTTTATGGAAAACAAGCACTTGACCGCCGGACTGTCCGAGTTTGGAACCAACCCACGGATTCCACATTTTTCGGATATCGGAAACCTCCCGACACGAAACTTTAGAGACGGCATGTTTGAAAATGTGGGGGGTATCAGCGCACAGACGCTGAGAGACACGATTCGCGTCGGTATGGAAGGATGCTGGGGATGTCCGGTCCGTTGTAAAAAAGTGGTGGAAGTAAAGGAACCCTATCAAGTTGACCGCGCCTATGGAGGGCCTGAATATGAAACCATTGCCGCCTTGGGCTCCAACTGCGGAATAGACGATATCAAAGCCGTGTCAAAAGGAAATGAACTGTGCAACGCCTATTCGCTGGACACGATTTCAGCAGGATGTACCGTGGCTTTTGCCATGGAATGTTTTGAAAACGGTATCCTAACCACCAAAGATACCGGCGGCATCGAGCTTACATTCGGAAATGCCGATGCCATGATTCAGGTTCTTGAGATGATCGCAAAACGCGAAGGCATCGGAGATCTTCTGGCCGAAGGGGCTGCCCGGGCAGCAGAAAAAATCGGAAAAGGCGCTGAACAATTCGCCATCACCGTCAAAGGGCAGGAACTTCCCATGCACGAACCCCGGTTGAACAGAGCCGGGGCAGTCGGCTACATGACAAATCCGCTTGGGCCGGACCACTGCTGCAACATGCTCGATATTTTTTTCAATAACTTCGGTGAAAAGGAAGACGTCACCATACCGGAAGCGATTTCTTTCGGGTTGGAATCCACATCATTTGAGGATCTCGGCCCCAAAAAGATCGCGCTTCTTAAATTTATACAACAGAAACGAGTCATATGCGACTCGTTAGGCCTCTGCCTGATGCTTCCCTATTCATTTACACAGATTGCCGAGGTGACATCAGCCGTAACCGGTTGGAAGATCACCCCGGAGGATCTATTAAAAGTGGCGGAAAGAATCTTCAATGCCTTCAGGCTCTTTAATCATCGGCACGGACTCTCGGCAAAAGATGACAAACTGCCGTCGCGGTTCTTTCAACCGACAACCCGAGGCGCCCTGGCCGACAAACCGCTCGATCCCGAACAAATTGAAGCAGCCAGAAAATATTACTACGCGTTGATGGGTTGGGATGAAAACGGTGTGCCGACACCGGAAAAGTTGGAGGAATTGGGAATAGAAGCATAAAGGAGAATATCATGGATCTTGATGGCAAAACGATTGTGATTACCGGCGGGAGCCGGGGCATCGGCAGGGCCTTGGCCCGGGGGTTTGCCTCGGACGGTGCGGATGTTGTCATCTTTGGACGAAACAAAAAGGATCTACAGGAAACAGCATCCGCTCATGCAGAAAAAATCATAACCATCGCCGGGGATATTACCGTCGAAGCCGAAGTGGACCGGTTATTTAATAACGCAAACGATCGGTTCGGTAAGATTGACGTGCTCATCAACAATGCCGGGATCATCAACAAAGGTGCATTCGTCGAACGCTCGTTTAAAAACTGGGAATCGGTAATTCGCGTAAACTTCATCGGATTGGCCATGTGCACATACAAAGTGCTTCCGGGGATGATGGAGCGGGGCCATGGACGTATCATCAACCTCGCCTCACGCGCGGCCGAGCAGTGCTTTACGACGTGGTCGGCGTATTCGTCTTCAAAAGCCGGTGTGATCAGTTTTACCAAGACGATTGCCGCAGAAGTGGGTCCTCCGGCGTATCCCGATATTTTAATCAACTCCCTGATTCCCGGTCCCACAAAAACTGAAATGTTTAAAAAAGGCGGGCTGGATCCTTCCATTGCTCAGGACCCCCAGGTCGTCTATCCGCACACTCGCTTTGTCGTAGATCTTCCGCCCAACGGACCCCATGGAAAAGTTTTCTGGAACAGCAAAGAATATAATATCTACGAGGAATTCAATGATAAATAGAAAACCATCCTGAAGTTGTTATATTCCTTAAAAAATGATGCAATAAAAAACCAGAATGGAACACGATAGAAATGGAGAAAATCACCCAAAACGTCCGGGTCGAAACGGATTATTTTGGCGCCAATGTGGGGATCATTCAGACGACGCAGGGACTGGTGTTGATCGACACCCCCATGAACCCGTCCGATCAGGACCGCCTTTTAAGGGAAACCTCATCGCTTGGCGCCATTCATTGGATAATCGCCACCGATCATCACCTGGACCATTTTATGGGGGCCTCCTTTCTTCCTGGATTGGTCGTATCTCACAAGGCGGTGCGGGGTAAATTCTTATCGACGTTCGGGCCGGTGGAAAAAATCCTGAAACGTGTTGCCTGGTCCGATCCTGCAGGTGCAGAGAGAGTAAAAAAACTTAACGTCAAAGAGCCCGCCATAACCTTTGAGGGCGCCCTCACACTCTATCTCGATCCGGTTGAGATTCATCTTGAATCGTTTGTCGGCCATACCCCTCATACGGTTGCCGTAAGAGTGGAACCGGACGGGGTATTGTTTACCGGAGACAATGTGGTCAATGAGTTTCCTCCTTTCTTCCACGAGGCTGAAGATGCAACCGCGTGGGTCGAATCGTTACAAAAACTGAAACAGCTCCCTTTTTCCATTCTGGTGCCGGGTCACGGCCCGGTGGCCGATGGCAGCGCCGTCGATGGGATGATCAAAAATGTGGGAGATGTTGTCGATCGGGTAAAAACGGCGCTTGGCAAGGGTCTATCGGAAAAGGAAATAACGAATCAACTTCAATATATGGATGCGCTTAGGCAGCGTGAGGTGAATCCTGAACAAAGAAGCTTTTACCGCATCCAGGAAAAAAGGGGAATTGCAAACATCATCCGGACGCTGAAAAACAAGGAAAACCATTGAGCTTGATGATTTCATTTTTATGCAAATCCGTAATTCTGGAATGCTATATTTTTACGATATTTCTTCTTTGGATCTCAGGTGTTATCGGTACATAACCCAATGTATCACAACACATTGGCATCATGCGGATGTATTTGCTGAGGAAGGCCGTCATGTTACCCAGTCTGATATCGCCGTGGACCCGGATCGTCGAGTACCCCGAAAACCATCTGAACGACTTCTGCATCTTCAACGGGCCGGATAACCGCTGGCACGTCATCGGGATCATGGGGACCGGAACCTGGGACAGCGAGATATCCCTGTTCCACTGCTCCAACCGGGATCTCTACGGCCCTTACCGGATCCATCCCCCACTGCTCAAGGATTTGGCCAAAGGGAGGACCCGAAACGACGCTCCCCAGAAACATGCGCCCTTTGTCTTTGTCAGACACGACACCTGTTTCATGTTCCTGAGACGACCCATGGGGACCAATCTTCTACTCAAATCCAACGATCCCTTCCGGTGGCCCACCGAACCCCGGGTTCTGTTCGAGGAAAACGATGCCAGAGACGCATGCATTCAGGAATTTGACGGTATATATCACTGGTACTACTGCCAGTGGCGAGAGGTGGACGGCATCGGCAGGAGCTGTATCCTGCTTCGGCGTTCCCGAAACCTGGAGGACTGGGACAACCCGGTGGTCGTCCATGTCGACACCTCGCGAGAGGTCAGGCACTCGCATCTGCAGAGCCCGTTTGTCGTTTTTACCGACGATTGCTATTGGATGTTTATCCGCAACCGAAGTATGGATGACAGGTGTGTCACCACGGTGTTTAGAGCCGATTCGCCGGATCGGTTCGCATTCGGCACAGAAATGTGGGACTGCGAGATGGAAGGCGTGCACGCCGCCGAACTCGTCACCGTAAACGGCCAATGGCACATTGCCCGGGTCAGCGGTCCTCCGGGTGGTTTTCCAGGTGCTCCGGAAGCCGGGGGATGGGTCGAAATCGCTCCGCTCCGATTCGATGGCGATTGATTGGAGACGCTTCCGGCGTTTCGGTCAGATTTTCATACCCGATAATGCATACCGCCCCGGCAGGACTCTTTAGCGGTTCTAAAAATCATCATGGTAAAAACAATTGAAAGGAGGTGCTGGAATGAAAAAAATCATCCATCTACGAGGAATTCAATGATAAATAGAAAACCATCCTGAAGTTGTTATCATCCTTCAGATGATGGGTTTCACAATGTTGACGATATCCTCCTCAGAAGGGGTCCTGGGATTGAATTGGGTTTGAACGGAATTAAGGGTGCCTGTAACGATCTTTTGCATATGCTCTTCCTGATAACCGTGTTCACTCAGCTTCATGGCGATCCCGATTTCGCTCAAAAGGCCTTCCAACTTTTGATAACAGTCACGCGTCAGCGCATCGCTGCCGGCCTCCTTATCGATGTATCCCATCACCTTGAATATATTCGTTACTTTTTCCTTTTCCACATCAGCATTAAACGCCAGCACGTGCGGCAGAACCAGCCCACAGGCCTGGCCATGCGGCATATGATAGATGGCACACAAGGGCATGGCCATGGCATGGCAGAGTCCCAGCAAGGCATTCATCGTAGATGCCATAGCCATGGTCGAACCGAGCTGCATGGCTTCACGGGCATCCATATCGTCTCCGTTAGCCACGGCCGGTTTCAACCCCTCACCAATAAGTTCGATGGCACGGATGGCAAACGGTTCCGTCGCAACGCTGGCGTTTTTGGATACATAGGACTCGATGGCATGGACCAGGGCATCGATACCACTGTTTGCCGTTACTTTGGGCGGCATCGATTTCGTCATCTCGGGATCGGTTAGCGCAACGGTGGGGCAGACGTTCATGCTGATCACCGGAAACTTGGATTGGATCGATTCATCGATGAATACCGCGCCATTGGATATTTCGTTTCCAGTACCCGAAGTGGTGGGAATGGCGATAATTTTCCAGTCCGGCCTACTGGGCACTTTGTCCAGCCCGCCGTACTCCCGGATGCTGCCGCCGAACTTGGCGATCACCGAAAGTCCCTTGGATACATCGATAACGCTCCCGCCACCCACAGCAACCACCGAGTCGAAGGAGTTCAGATCAAGCTTACCGACGATGGATTCAAACAAATTCACCGTGGGTTCAATGGTCACCTCGTCACACACCGTATAGTCGATGCCCGAGCCGTCCAGGGATTCAAAAACCGGTTTGAGAACGCCCAAATCGACCAAGAGCTTATCGGTCACCAGCAAGGTGTTCTTACAGTTAAGATCCTTTAGAACAGATCCTGTGTTGGCGGCAAGCCCTCTGCCATGCTGCCAGCTGGTGGGGAAATTAAATTTCATTGAATAATCTTTTTGACTCATTTCCTTACCTCCATTCATCATCGTTCTGTTTACTATTTGAAACCAACAAAGTTTCTTCACACTTATGCTTCTATACCTTAATGGATCACATAGAACAGGGCCGGTTCAATGGTTACTGAATCCGGCCCTTTTCTGTTGTTCTTTAATACGCGGTTATCTGCAAAGCTCCAGTGAGAAGAATTCTGAAATCGGGTCGATATCCCACTTGATCTCACTGCATTTGATTTTAGACGATTTTATGACCTGTTGCACAATACGCATGAATTTTTT
>Ga0180009_10008123_pt1 | contig 10494 bp, 10 predicted proteins | sample OS_PC_MetaG_FD_123537 | JGI IMG/M metagenome (GOLD analysis project Ga0180009, IMG submission 123537) | Groundwater microbial communities from the Aspo Hard Rock Laboratory (HRL) deep subsurface site, Sweden - OS_PC_MetaG | ecosystem: Environmental > Aquatic > Deep subsurface > Groundwater... | reverse complement strand
GATAATTGTAAGATATTAGAAACAGTAGCAGTTTAGTAAATTATTGCTATCTGGCTAAATGTTCTTTGATAATTTAATAATTTTCTAAAAAAGGTTTAAAAAAGGTTTACATAGAATAACTCACTTAAAATCTATATGAAACAGTATCGTTGCGTCATCTAAAAATCTAAACGAAAATATGGGAACATATTCCCTATATTGTAAAGAAAAGATAAATTCTTTAGATATAGGGAGGGATGAGGAGATGTTAGATATGAGGCAGAAAAAAGCTATAACAAAAGAATTAAGGACAAGATACAGCAAAGCAAGTAAAAAACAAAAGACTAAAATGCTTGATGAGTTTTGTGCTGTAACAGGATACAACAGATGTTATGCATCCTGGATACTGAAAATAAAAAAGGGAAAAGTACTGGGATATATGACAACCAGGGACAAAAGAATAAAATTTGTTGCAGAGAAAAAGAAAAAGAAAAAAAGGAAAAAACCTAGGATCTACACCTATGATGTATTTTTAGCCCTGAGGCGGATCTGGACTATATTTGACTTTATCTGCTCAAAAAGGCTTGCCCCTTTATGGCTGAAGCGGTAGAAAAACTTGAATATCACAGGGAGATAGATCTAACAGACAAGGTAAGAGAAAAGCTTCTTAATATTTCAGCTTCTACAATTGACAGGCTACTGAAACCAGAAAAGGATAAGTTTAAGCTGGGTAAGGGAAGAAAAGGCATTAAACCAGGAACACTACTAAAGGCAGCCATTCCCATCAGAACCTTTGCAGACTGGGATGAGGCAAAACCCGGCTTTGTAGAGGCATATCTGGTTGGCCATGATGGAGGAAACACCTTTGGAGATTTCATACAGAGCCTAAATTTTATAGATATAGCTACATTGCTTATGATACTACTGTTGCATGCAGGAATAAGGCACAGGTGCATGTATTTGGGGCAATCAAAAAAGCATCGGATAGATTTCTATTTGAAATACTTGGAATTGATTCTGACAATGGCTCTGAATTTATCAATGCCCATATGCTCCGGTATTGTATAGAAAACAAGATTACCTTTACCAGATCCCGTGCGTATAAAAAGAATGATTCCTGTTATGTGGAGCAGAAAAATTTCTCTGTGGTAAGGAGAGCCGTAGGTTATCTAAGATATGACACAGAGGAGGAGCTTTCCATTTTAAATGAGCTTTATATATATTTAGATTATTATACAAATTATTTCCAGCCATGTTGCCTCATGCAAAAAAGTATCTGAAAGCCTATATTGACAAAGCCTTTTTTATTTTATACAATTTAACCGATTACATAACCGTTTACAAGGATTTTTTTTAAAATTATGAAATAAAAAATATTAAAGATATTAAGAATTGAAAATGAAAAATATAAAAGATGTTGCAAAAGAAGCAGGCGTATCTGTAGCTACTGTTTCGAGATATATAAATAATGTTGGTTTTATAAGTGATGAGTTAAAAAGTAAGATAGGCAAAACCATAAAAGAACTTAATTATTATCCCAATAAAGTTGCAAGAAGCTTATCAAAAGGTAAGACAGATATTATTGGAATAATCATCCCTGATATTACAAATCCTTTTTTCCCTGAACTTGTAAAAGGTGCTTCTGACTTATTGATTACAAAAGGCTACCATGTTCATTTGTGCAGTTCGGAAAATGACTCTAAAAAAGAAGAGTTGTTTTTAAGAGATTTTCAGTCAATGCGGGTTGACGGTATAATAATAGTCCCTTCTGATTCTGAAAAAAGAGATTCCAATATTTTCAATGAAATAATGTGCCCTATTGTTATGGCTGATCGTGAGATAACTGGACTTGATATAGATCTTGTTATTTTTAGCAATAAAAAAGGTGCATATGATGCAGTTAATTATTTAATACAGAATGGTCATAAAAAGATAGTTTTCCTTGGAGGCTCTATTGTTACAGCTACTGCTCAAAAAAGATCTTCAGGATGGGAGAAAGCTATGAAGGAAAATAATTTAAGCATAGATAATTTATCTTATTGGGGAGATTATTCAGTAGAATCAGGTTATCTGGTGATGAATGATGTTTTTAATAAATTAAATAAAATTGACGCAGTTTTTGCTAGTAACGATTTGATAGCTTTGGGTGCTATTCAATCAATTAAAGAAAAAGGGTTGTCTATTCCAAATGATATTTCTATCGTTGGTTTTGATGACATTTATATCTGTAAATTTTTAACTCCTCCTCTAACTGTAATTCATCAACCAATATATGAAATAGGTAGTAGAGCGGTAGAATTATTGCTGAACAGAATATCAAAGAAAAAAAATAATAATACTACTAAAAGAATGGTTCTTACAGGGGAACTAATAATTAGGGAATCAGTTAATAGAAAGGCATAAACAAAAAATGAAAACTGTTTTAGTTATAGGTAGTATAAATTTAGACAATGTGTTAAGAGTGCAGAATCTTCCCAAAAGAGGAGAAACAATAATTGCTAAAAATTATGAAATTGTTGAAGGTGGAAAGGGTGCCAACCAGGCAGCAGCAATTGGCAAATTGGGAGTAAAGGTTTCAATGTTTGGAAAAATAGGCAATGATATTTATGGGGAAATGCTACTAAAAAGCTTAAAGGATTCAAATGTAAACATAGAGAATATAATAATTGATGAAAAAATTTCTACTGGGAAAGCATTTATAACTGTTGAAAATAGTGGAGAAAATACAATAGTTATTGATAAAGGTGCCAATGGAAAAATAAGACTTGAAGAAATAAAAAGACTGGAAAATGAAATATTTTCAAATGATATAATAGTTACGCAAATGGAAATCCCAATAGAAATTGTATTTTATGTAATTAAAAAAGCCAGAAAATTAAACAAAATTATAATTCTAAATTTATCTCCTGCAGTAAAGATTCCGGATAAGATACTTAATCAGATAGATTTTTTAATTTTGAATGAACTTGAGTTGGAATTTTTAACTAATGTCATATATTCAAGAAATAGTCTTAATGATGCTATAAAAAAATTAAGAAATTTTTACAAAAATAAAATTGTAGTCACGATAGGACCTGATGGTGCTGCATACTCTTTAAATGATAATCAACTAAAAATAATTCCAACCTTTGATGTAATTCCAATTGATGAAACAGGTGCTGGTGATGCATTTATTGGTGGTTTTGTATTTGGGTTAGCTAATGATAAAAATATTGATGAATGTATTAAACTGGGGAATGCAACAGGTTCTCTTGCCACAACTATTATTGGTGCACAAAAATCTTTACCACATTTAAGTAAGTTAAAAAATTTTCTTGCAAGAAATAATGTTGATTTAAATCAAATTTAAAAAAAAATTTATTTTCATATAAGTCAATTCTATTTTTTCAACAAAATTTAATTAATATGATAACTAATATATAGGAGAGCGAAGGATTGGATAATGCGATGTGTAGATTATTAGCTAAAAAAACCATTAAAGTAGTCCTATATGCCAAGAATAAGGGGTAAAATTATGAAATACAAGAAAAGCTTGACCATTGCTATAGTGATCATAGTCTGTATCGGCCTGGCTACAGTGTCGTGGATTTATGGCTTTACTGTTGTCTCAGCTCAAGAAGAAGAGAATGTGGTACGCAGCGAAACCTTTGATCCAGTGGTATTCGTAGATGAGATATGGGAGAGTAGGATCATCTCCACCATTACAGAAGAAGCGTTTGATTTATCTGTAGGGCTGGGAGAAATGAAAACTGATGACGGTGGGCTTATCTCGAAAGATAGCCTGATTCCCATTACTAATGAATATGGTCGGATCACGGTGGGTGAAGCTCATGTGTATATGGTTAAGGGACAGGGTAAGATAGTTGATGTTGACACCGAATCCAGCACAGGAACACTTGAACTCTCGCTTGATGGATACACAGGTCCTATCAAGGTTAAACTTTACATTGGTCCGCGTATTCCTAGTGACGAGAGTTCGGTGCGAGATGCCGTGGGCTTTATCAATTTTGGAGATTTCAAAGAACAAACCGAGTATGGCAAAGTCGCTGCTGAAATCAACAATCGCAGCTTAAGCCAAGTTGACCTTCCATCTGATAAAGATAGCTTGCAAGACAAAATGATTAGTTTCTATGGGGCATTCACAATCCGGACATTCAACTTGGTTGAAATTGAACTGGAGGAGGTTAAAATCGTCCCAATCCAAATAGATATCGTGGAGGTGTAATAAAATGACTGAACAATCCATTGTTAGTAACTCTGCTGCAATGTCTGTATCTGGCCCCAACGGTGATGTGATCCTACGTACCGAGAGTATTACTAAGGTGTTCCCTGGCACAGTAGCATTGGATCAGGTTGATTACAACGTATATCGTGGAAAGATAAACGTCCTGGTTGGGGAAAACGGAGCTGGTAAGTCAACATTGATGAAGATCCTGGCTGGTGTTGAGCAAGTTACAAAAGGTAAAGTAATTCTGGAGGGAGAAGAAATCAATGTAAGATCACCTCAAGATGCAATGCGCTATGGGATCGGCATTATCTACCAGGAACTTGATCTGTGCCCCAACATGAGTATAGCTGAGAGCATTTTCCTGGCGCATGAGTCCATCCGCTATGGCATAATTAATAAGAGAACTCAGCAACAACGCACCAGCGAATTAATCCAGCGCCTGGAGCACCAAATTGACCCAAACACCTTGGTGAGCGACCTGCGCATCGGAGAACAGCAGATTGTGACAATTGCCAAGGCACTGGCACAAAATACGCGCATCCTAGTTATGGATGAGCCTACCTCGGCTTTAAGTACTACTGAAGTCGAAGTGCTTTTTAGTGTCATTAACGAGCTTAAGTCACATGGAATTACAATAATCTACATTTCACACAAGTTGGACGAAGTGCTGCAAATTGGTGACTACATTACTGTTCTGCGCGATGGGCGCGTAGTAGCTAAAGAAGTTGTAAAAAATGTCGATCTGTACTGGGTTATTGAAAAGATGATAGGTAGGGAGCTAGAGACGCTGTTCACACGTAAAAGGCACGAGATAGGTAAAGTGTTACTACGGGTGGAGGACCTAACCTTACCCAGGGTTGGTGGAGGCTATGTGGTTAATCATGCCTCTTTCGAGTTGCATAAAGGTGAGATCCTGGGCATTTATGGTTTGAAGGGTGCCGGCAGGTCCGAGATGTTAGAATGCCTGGTAGGCGCCAACCCACGAGCGACTGGTAAAATCTGGCTCGAAGGTCAAGACGTTGGGGGCAATATGACATTGAAACGAATTCAGGCAGGACTTGTGTTGGTGCCGGAAGACCGACTGCGAGATGGTCTTGTGCTAAAGTTATCTGTTGCTCATAACATGGTACTGGCTAGCTTGAAAAAATACCTCAACCGTTTTCTGTTGTTTCTGGTCAGGAAGAAAGAGAAGAAAGCTGTCAACACCTCGATCAAGGAATTGTCCATCAAAGTTACTGATCCTAGAAATCTCATTGTATCGCTCAGCGGCGGCAACCAGCAGAAAGTTGTTGTAGCTAAGGGGCTACTCACAAGTCCCAAGGTACTGATGCTAGATGAACCGACGCGAGGCATCGATGTCGGCGCAAAACATGAGGTCTTCGAAATTATGGAGAGTTTAGCCGCTAAAGGATATGGAATCCTGTTCGTTTCATCTGAGTTGAAGGAGATCCTGGCGATGTCGGATCGCATCTTGGTTATGTCGAAAGGTACAATTACCAGTAAATTTAAGGGAGAAGAGGCGACTGAAGCGAAGCTGATTGATGCATCAGTTGTTGGCAATGGGTTAGAAAATAGAGGTAAACAATAATAAATAGGAGGTAAATCAACAATGGGCGAAGGTAAAGCTACTAAGACGAAGCGATTGAAGCGTATCACTAGAACGGATATCCTACAGCTCTTATGAGGGGGCGTGTGTTCTTTGCCCTGATTTTAGTTGTTGTAGTGTTTACAATAGTCTTACCTGGATTCCTGAACATAGCGAACATCATTATCATGTCGAAACATGTAGCAATCTTTGCAATATTGGGCATCGGTATGACATTTGTAATGATTGCCGGTGGCATCGATCTCTCTGTGGGCTCACTTGCTGGCCTGTCTGCAATGATTGCAGGTGGCTTGATCAACGAGGGTATTCAACTGCCCCAGCTTGGAGTATTCATATACCCAAATGTCTTGATGGTTATTATTATTACGCTGCTTGTAGGAATAGTAATGGGCGCCGTCAATGGTTTGGTGATTACTCGTTTCAAGGTAGCTCCCTTCATCGCAACCCTTGGGATGTTGTACATAGCACGCGGTTTTGCTGGATTGCGCAACAATGGTTACACCTTTCCTAACTTAATTGGTAAGCCTGAATTTGGTAACACAGGTTTCGAGCGATTGGGCGCGGGTAACTTTTTAGGTATTAACTACTCTATCTGGATTATGGTGGCCTTTGCGCTGGTGGCTTTCTTCGTCACGACGCGATTACCTTTTGGCCGCCATGTGTTTGCGATTGGTGGCAATCGGCGTGCCTCTGAACTCTCAGGTGTGCGTATCAATCGAACTGAAACCAGTGTTTATGTGATCAGCGGTTTCTGTGCGGCTATAGTGGGGCTGATTATCGCCTCGCAATTGGTAGCTGCTCATCCGGCAACTGGTACAGGCTTTGAATTGACTGCCATTGCCGCAGTTGTTCTAGGAGGAACTTCCCTAAGTGGTGGTCGTGGCAGCATCGGCGGTACAATAATTGGCGCCTTTGTCATTGGAGTACTGAGCGATGGGCTGGTCATATTAGGCTTTTCCTCATTCTTACAAAATGTGATCAAAGGCCTAGTGATTGTGGCAGCAGTGGTCATCGACCAGATGCAGATTCGCCTTGAGGAGCGCATTGCATTGCAGCGATAATAGTTAAAATAAACACCTTATTATAAGTATAATAAGTATAATAAAAACCTAGGGAAAGGAGGGAAGATATAAGATAGGTACTGTTTAGAAACTAGCTAGAACTAGCTAGAATAAATAAAAAGGAGGAAAGGAATATGTTTAAAATTAAAAAAACGTTGTTATGGATCGTAATTTTGATGGTGAGTATGTCAATGATTGCAGTGTTTTCTCTAGCAGGCTGTAAAAAAGAGGAAGTAGCTGCAGAAGAAGAAGTAGCCGAGGAAGAAGTAGTAGAAGAGGAAGCTGCAGAGACTTTAACGATAGCCGTAATTGTACCGCCGGTGGAGAATCCCTTCTTTGGGACTATGCAGGAGATAGCGGCAGCCAAGGCTGAGGAGCTGGGTTACAATACAATTAAGCTAGTCCACGATGACGATGCTAACAAACAACTGGAGCAGTTCGAGACCGTTATTGCCCAAGGTGTAGCAGCTATCATACTAGATAATGCCGGGGCTGATGCTACCGTGGCAGCGGTTCAGTTAGCAAAGGATGCCGGTATCGGCTGCTTCCTGGTAGACCGAGAGATCACCGCAGAAGGTGTAGCAATATCCCAGATTATATCTAACAACTACCAGGGTGCCACCATCCTAGCAGAGTACTTCGCAGAGTTAATGGGTGAGGAAGGCACATACGTTGAGCTAACAGGAAAAGATACTGATACTAATGCCCATATCCGTAGCCAGGGTTATCATGACGTACTCGACCAAATTGAGGGTATGGAAATGGTTGGTCAGCAGACAGCCAACTGGTCTCAGGATGAGGGTTACACTGTAATGGAGACTCTCCTGCAGCAAAACCCAGAGATCAAGGGTGTGATCTGCGGTAACGACACTATGGCTTTGGGCGCTCAAGCTGCCCTTCTAACGGCTGGTAGAGACGATGTAATTTGTGTTGGATTTGATGGCAGTGATGACGCCATTGCATCTATTATGGCAGGTGAATTGAAGGCTACATCACTACAACCAGTGGCTGAGATGGCTATGCAGGCTGCTATCCAAGCAGACCAGTGGATCAAGACTGGTAGTACAGGCAAACCCGAGAAGCAGTCCATTGATATGGTGTTGCTTACTCCGGATAATGCCAACAACTATAAGGCCTTTGCCCCCAAGTAATAGGAGCAATAGGTAAGAAATAGGAATTTCTGAGAAGTGGAGGTGGTGCAAATACTATGCGCAAAAGTGTGCGTCGCCACCTCCACCGAGGGTATATTCTGTAAGGGGTTAAGATTGGGGCAACACCCAAAGCGAATTTGGCAATGCAGACTGGATTGTAACAAGAGGTGCGAATACTTGATTATATGAAAGGTACTTATCCATCTAAGAGATCTGATGTAGATGTCCTGGTGATGCAATCAATCCCTTGAATACATCTGTTACTTCTGTTAAGTAATTATTGAGGATAAAATTATATGAAGAAGATTGGCATTATAAATTTTCCAATATCGGCGGCTATTGCCAGCTTGGGTCACAATGATACACTGGCAATTGTTGATGCTGGTTTCCCTATTCCCTCAACGACCAATCGAATTGATATAGCGTTGGCCACAGGAGTGCCCGCATTCTTGCAAACGCTGGAGGTTGTATTAGGAGAATTGTTCGTCGAACGGGCCATTGTAGCCGAAGAAATCCTAAGTTACAGTCCCCATATATACGAAGGTATTCAGAAGTTGCTTCTAAATGCACCAATTGAAATGATTCCGCATATTGCATTTAAGCAAAAGACACAAACAGCCCGAGCGGTGATTCGCACGGGCGAATTCACCCCCTATGCAAATATCATCTTGGTAGCGGGAGCATGGGGTTTCAAGCTATAGGTGCGAAATCATTGCTAGACGGGAGAAGGAGTATCTTGAATGAATATTGCAACTTTAGCTGTAATTTTTGGAAATATATATGATTTTAAAAATCTAAAGCATTTAATACAATTATAGGCTTTTGAATTAAATATTAGAGAAAGAGGAAAAAATGGCATTTACAAAACCAAAAAACGTAAGGGCAGCCGTTATGCTAGAGGCTGGTGTAATGGAAATTTGTACTTATCCATACCCTGCTATTGATAAAGATTCAGCTATAGTAAGAATAGATATGGCGGGTGTTTGTGGAACGGATAAGCATATTTTCAAAGGTGACACAACGGAGATTCGCGGTAAGTCATTGTTTCCTATGATAAATGGACATGAAAATATAGGAACAATTGTTGAAATAGGAAAAGACGCTGCCACGGAAATGGAAGCTGATCATAGGATATTAAAAGAAGGCGATAGAGTTGCTATTGCAGTTGAAGTAAATTGTGGGAAATGCTGGTATTGCAAAAATCAGTATGATAACACGACTTGTGCAAATCAAACCATGGCCTATGGAGTACATCCAACAGCTGATATAGCACCGCATCTGAGAGGAGGTTTTGCTGAGTATATGTATATTTTTCCAAAATCAGTACTATTTAAAATTCCTGATAGCATGTCGACAGATGTGGCAGTCTTTGTGGAGGAAATGGCTGTTGCCTATAGTGCTCTAGCCAGAGCTACTCAGCCTTATCCAGCAATAAAGGAAGGATTTGGTCCGGGTGATTCTGTTGCAGTTCTCGGAAATGGTCCTTTAGGTATTTTGCACGGAATAATGGCAAGAATTCAAGGTGCGGGAGCGATGATTGCTACAGACTTAGCAGACAATCGGCTGGAAATAGCGAAAATGCTTTATGCCGATTATACAATTAATGCAGAAAAGACTCCTGCTAAAGAAAGAATACAAAAAGTTAAGGATTTAACAGAAGGCATAGGGCCCGATCTTGTAATTGAATCAGCTGGGGATCCTGATGTATTTATTGAAGCACTTGAGATGGTGAGGAAAGGCGGTACGGTAATAGAAGTGGGCAATTGGGTTGATACAGGGAAAACCGTAGTACTAAATGTTATGCAGCATGTATCTTCGAAAAATTTACATATTCATGGTCTTTACCATTGTGGGAACAACTGGGGTCCAGTTATTAAGGTAATGGAAAAATATTCAGGTAAGTTCCCATTTGAAAAATTGATTTCACACAGAATGAACCTTGATGAAATTGTAAAGAATATGGAAATTGTACTTGATCCAAATAAATGCATGAAAGTCGAGGTTATCCCGCATAAAAAAGATTAGGATAGTTGGGTTGAATTTATAATAACTTTATATTATTAATGCAAAAATTTAAGGCTAATGCATATTTGCTTTTGCCAGCTGTCAAACAAATCCGTTAAATACTCCGGAATGGCCAAGTCACGATCTCTGTTCCCTTTGCCGCTTTCTACTCTTAATTTGCCTTTGGTGAGATTAATATTGCCGGGCTTTAAATTAACGACTTCGGAAACTCTCAGGCCGCAGTTAAGCATTAATGATATTATAGCTTTGTTTCTAAGTCCCGTGGGGTATCTTTTACTCGGCTGCTTTAATAAATTTTGGACTTCTTCCGGTTCTAAAACTGCTGGAAGTTTTTTTTCTCATTTATGGCCTTTTTTAGTTAATACTATGTATAAGACACATCATACATAGTATATAGCAGGGTTTTAAGGGGGTGGTGTAATATGCGAACTATATCACAAAAAT
>Ga0180009_10008122_pt1 | contig 10495 bp, 10 predicted proteins | sample OS_PC_MetaG_FD_123537 | JGI IMG/M metagenome (GOLD analysis project Ga0180009, IMG submission 123537) | Groundwater microbial communities from the Aspo Hard Rock Laboratory (HRL) deep subsurface site, Sweden - OS_PC_MetaG | ecosystem: Environmental > Aquatic > Deep subsurface > Groundwater... | reverse complement strand
TTTGGTACAATACAAAGAGAGTTCATTGGGCTTTCCAAAACAAACTATCCCCGATACAATTTATGTTATCATTATCAATTAACCAATTACCTGAAAAGTGCAAAGTTGGGTGGCCTCATACATGCTATTGACATTTGGATTAACCAGTGATATTGTCAATATGGAAGCTGGAAATTGAAAATTGAATAAACAAGGAACAAACAAGGAGGATTAAGGATGAAAAAGATGTTTTTGGTAGGGGTTGTTGTAACGGTCTTTTTATTGAGTGTTGTTTGCGTCAATGCTGTTTCAATCACAATTGACACTGACAATTTGGACAAAGATACCGCCGCTTATGTTTTGCAGGCCGAAAAAAATGCGAGACAGGCCGCTACTGTTGCAACAGAAAAAGTTTTTACGGCTGACAATGTTGAAAAATTTGCTGATATTGGCGTAAAAATTGGTAAAGTGATTGCGGCCACCTGTAAGGAGCTTTCCATAGAAGTGAATGAATTCGTGAAAACACCAGTGGGCATGATTACCATGGGTCTGATTGTTTATAAAGTGGTGGGCGAAAAACTCTGGAGTGTAATTGGTGGTACTTTGGCATGGTTTGCAATTGTTGCGGTTATTTTTCTTTCGCTTAGACGTTTTCATATGAGCGAGAGAGTTGTTACCAACAGCGATAAGGAAAATCCAAGAATTGAATATGTGCCACGCTTTGAATTCGAAAGTAGTGATGCCAAGGCGGTGTCAGCATGTTTTCACGCGGGTGTGTTTTTTGTTTTTACGGTGACGTGCCTGTACATTGTTTTTGGCTAAATGGAACTTCAAAGGCCCCTTGGTTTTTAATAAAATCGAGGGGCTTTTTTTTACTTATCCACACTTTGGCGATTTTCTTTTTTGGGAGTAGAATGAATGTATGCAGGTAAAAATTTCTCATAACAATATCCCGGAAAAAATCAAAAAACGGGACGGAAGAGTCGTTGATTTTGACGCAGACCGCATCGTAGAAGCGGTTTTCAAGGCGTTTGAGGCAAGTGGAAAACCCAACAAATCTTTCGCGGTTGAAATAATGGAGTCTGTTTTAGGAAAACTGCGAAAGAAATATAAAAATAAAATAAAGGAAGCGGTGCCTTCTATTGAGCAGTTGCAAGATTTTGTGGAAGAGGCGCTTATTGATAGGGGATTTGCCAAGGTTGCCAAGTCGTACATTTTATACAGGCAGAAAAGAGCTGAAGTAAGAAGAGAAAAGCAGGAAATTCTTGATAAGCAAGAAATAGACGAGGTGGACAAACGATTTGATCCGAATGCGCTACGAGTTTTGAGGAGTCGTTACCTGCGAAAGGACGGTTCGGGTAAGGTTGTGGAATCCCCGAAGGAGCTTTTTCAGAGAGTGGCGATTCATGTCGCGCTACCCGACATTCTTTACGACAAAAAGGTTAGTCAAAAAAGAGTGAAGAAAGTTGTAAAAAAAGAGGGTTGTTCTCAAGACGCAATGGAAAAAAATATTCTTAGCGATACCAAAACGGAAGCGTTGGTTGGTTCTTTGCGTGTGGGGGAGTATGTTTTGAATAGGTTTCACATGAGGGCGTTGTATTATGCTTTTTGCCGTTTTGAGAGAGAAGGGAAAATGAAGATTACGTGGGAACGCCTAGTGGACATGTTAAAGAAAGATAAATTCAAAGAGTACCAAGAAAGGATAGACGATTTTTATAATTTAATGGTTTTACGAAAATTTATGCCAAACACGCCCGCATTGGCCAATTTTGGTAGTTATCTTGGCATGGGTTCTGCCTGTTTCGCTTTAGACATTGATGATTCAATTGATTCCATAATGGAGACGCTGAAAAAAGCTTCCATCATCTTCAAATCTGGTGGTGGATTAGGATATAATTTTTCAAAGTTAAGACCGCAGGGGGATTTCATAAAAACCACCGGCGGTACATCTTCCGGACCCCTAAGCTTTATGCGCTTATTTGATACAATGACGGAAGTTGTTAAACAAGGAGGAATTAGAAGAGGAGCCAACATGGGGATTATGAATTCTTCTCATCCCGATATAGAAAAATTCATTGTCGTCAAATCGGGGAATAGAGCTCTTACAAATTTCAATATTTCTGTTTTGGTGGCTCCCGACTTTTGGGATTTCTACAAAAAAGATAAGCCATATCCATTAGTGAACCCGCATACGGGCGAAGTGGACCGGTTCGTTTCTCCTAAAAATTTATTTGATACGATTGTTTATCAGGCGTGGGAATCCGCTGAGCCGGGTGTTTTATTTCAGGACAGGATAAATGAACATAATCCTCTTTTGAAAGAGTTGGGTCCGATTGTTACGACCAATCCATGTGGCGAATTATTGTTATATCCCAATGAGTCATGCAATCTTGGCGCCATTAATCTGTGGAATTTCTTGAAAACTAATTCTAGTGACAAAAAATCCATTGACTGGAACGAGCTGGAAAGAGTAATTCGTTTAGCGGTTCGCTTTCTTGACAATATAATAGATATTAACAAGATTGCCCTTGTTGAAATAGAAGAGATGACGCTAAAGACAAGAAAGATAGGGTTAGGTGTTATGGGTCTTGGGGATTTGCTTTTTGAATTAGGTATTCCTTATGATTCCCAGAGGGGGAGAAAATTGATGGAGAAAATTGCCGAGTTTGTGAGTTACCATTCAAAGGTGGCATCAATGGAAATAGCCAAAGAGAAAGGATCTTTTCCTCTTTTCAAAAAAAGTTCTTATAAGGAAGGGGAGATGTCAACAAGGGGTTTTTATGACAAAAAATCATGGAACTTTGACTGGAAAAAGCTATCGCAAGACATCAAGAATTTTGGCATTAGAAACAGCTATACCACAGTTATCGCTCCGACGGGGTCCACATCAATGATTGCCGGTTGTTCTTCCGGCATTGAACCGGTCTATTCTCTGGTTTATCAAAAAAATGTCGCTGTTGGTTCCTTCTACTACATTGACCCGGTTTTTGAAAGAATTATGTTGCGTGAGGATTTATTTGATGAGGATTTAATTATGTCGGTAGTTGATTCAAGGGGGTCTGTGCAGAATATAAATTACATTCCTCCGCGTCTGAAAAAGTTTTTTGTGATCAGCCATGATATTGCTCCGGAGAACCACGTTAAGAGTCTTGCGGTTTTTCAAAAATGGACTGACTCGTCAATTTCCAAAACTATTAATTTCTCAAAACAAGCCACTGCTCAGGATATGAAAAAGGCCTACCTTTTGGCGTATGAGTTGGGATGCAAAGGAATTACCGTCTATCGGGACACTTCCATAGAAAAGCAAGTTTTATCAACAGCGCACGAGAAGAAGAAAAGAAGAGATGAAGGGGGCGGCGGGCTTCAAAGTTTGAAAGACGAAAAAGCCGAGGGCATGGCGGTGTACCATGACGCTTCCACCGTTAATTTGAACGGGAATGGCGTTCACAATAACGGAAAGATTGTCAAATGTCCAAATTGCAAAGTCGCGCTTTCTTTTGTTGAGGGTTGTATGTCTTGTCCCATTTGCGGGTGGGGTATGTGCGCTTGATTTTTTATCTTTTCCTCTGTATAAAGATAATGATATGGTCAAAAAAACTATAAAGAAAAAAACCGTGGCCAAGAAAATGGTTGTTGTTAAAGCTAAGGCAAAACTCAAATCTAAGCTGAAGCCGAAAGTTGAGAAGACACCATTTGAAATTAAGGAAGAAAAAGCGTTAAAAAAAGAAAAAGAAGAAAAACGAAAGAAAGACTTTGGCGCGATTAAAGACCCAAAGGAAAGAGAAAAAAGGGCGGAGGAGTTGATGGAAAAGGGAAGAATCCGCGGTTTTGTTACTCACAATGAAATTCTAAAGAAGTTCCCCAATGTTGAAGAAAATGTTATCTTTCTTGATAGACTATATTCTCTTTTTGAAGAAAATGGAGTGGATATTTTAGAAGGAGCCGATTTATTGAAGATGGGATCGGATGACGGGGAGGGCGGTTTATTAGGTAAAAAAACAAAACTTTCTTCTGACTCAGTTCAAATGTATCTTAGGGAAATAGGGAGAATACCTCTTATAACCGCGGCGCAGGAAAAGGAATTGGCGAAAAAAATTGAAAAAGGAGATGAAGAGGCAAGGAAACAACTGGCCCGCGCCAATTTGCGCTTGGTTGTTTCTATCGCCAAAAGATATATAACACGCACTGCCAATTTAACCATTCTTGATTTGATACAGGAGGGCAATTTGGGGCTTTTCAAGGCGGTTGAAAAGTTTGATTGGCGAAGAGGTTTTAAGTTTTCAACATATGCGACATGGTGGGTCAGACAGGCGATTACGCGCGCGTTGGCCGACCAAGCAAGAACAATCCGCATACCCGTACATATGGTTGAATCAATTTCAAAATACCATCAAATTAGCAGAAGATTGACACAAGATTTGGGCAGGGAACCGTTGGCGGAGGAGGTTGCTTCGGAGATGGGTATAGATGTTGAGAAAGTTCGGCATATGCAGAAGATTGCGCAGGACACGGTTTCTTTGGAGGCGCCGGTGGGCGATGATGAGGAAGATTCGACGTTAGGCGAATTTATTGAAGATGAACAAACTCTTTCTCCGGACCAACAAGTGCAAAGAGGTATTTTGAAAGACCATGTAAAACAAATTTTGGTTGATTTAACTCCGCGCGAGCAAAAAATTTTAGAGATGAGATTTGGGCTGGATGACAGTATGACGCACACACTGGAAGAGGTGGGAAAGGAGTTTGGAGTAACGCGCGAACGTATCAGGCAAATTGAGGCCAAGGCCCTTGAAAAAATCAGACAGCACAAGGGGCTTAAAAAACTTGAAGGCTATTAGAAACGATATGGCAAAAAAACAAGACATTAAAAAGTTAGAAAAAGAAATTGAACGATTACAACATCTAGCGTACTACGATGAATTAACAGATGTCTATAACAGGAGAGGTTTTTTAAATGTTACCAATAGGGCATTTGAGTCTATTTCCCTTCGCAGGACTGAAATTGAGAGAAGAATAGGGTTTCAAATTCCTTTTAGCGTTATTTTTTTTGACATTGATGATTTTAAAAAAATTAATGACTTGTACGGGCACGACGTTGGTGATAAGGTACTAAAAAATGTTGGTAAAATATTACGATTAAAACTTAGACCGAGTGATTTTTATGGAAGATGGGGAGGGGAAGAATTTGTACTCGCTCTTATTGGCGCCAATATGGAAACAGGACGTATTGTTGCTGAAAAAATTAGAGGGGAAATAGAACAAACAAAAATTGTTGCGAAAGGAAAAAAGATTGGTGTTACAGCAAGTTTTGGTGTTGTAGTATATAGGAAAGAAAAGAAACTTTCGGAGATAATAAAAGAAGCGGATCAAGCGATGTATGAGGCAAAAAAACAAGGTAAGAATAGAGTTGTTTTACAAAAATAAATAAGCATTCTGCGGTAGCTCAGTGGTAGAGCGGTCGGCTGTTAACCGATTGGTCGCAGGTTCGAATCCTGCCCGCGGAGCACTTCGGCAAGCTCAGCGCAAGCCATCAAAAAGCTCAAAAACACCCTTATTCCACCAAAATCAAGACGATTTTGGTGGAATAGACGGTACGGAGCCATCTATTTATGGTGAGAATAGTCGAACCATTGACACGATTGATATAATCGTGTATAATTACGTTTAGAATTTAAACTTTTTTGAAAATGTTTTTTCCATGAGCTCTATGCCAATCTAACGCCTTTATCCTTTGTTTGGCTTTCGGCGTCAGAGCATCGACCTTGTTGGCTAATCTGGCAATTGAACTAGCTCCTGGAAGTATTGCGCCATATATCATCATATGACATCCACTATATCTGCCTTTCATATTTTAAGTACCCTAAGTGGATAGTATCATATGGACCAGCGCATTGATTTGATTAATTTGATAGATAATGTAAAATCAAAAATATGGAAAATAAAAATTTTGAACAAAATATTGAAGATGAAAGGACTAAATATTGGGGACAAAAAATAGAGAAACAGCAAAAGAAAGAAAAAAGACGTCCAAAAGAGATGGAAAAAGACGAATGGGAAAAACAGAAAAAGGAAAATCGTAAATCAAAAGCAGGGAATAAGCTGGACGAATTAAGAAAGAAAGAAGGATGAATATAATAAAAATCCCGGTTGGTTCTTATCAGGCAAATTGCTATTTGGTTGCCAACGAGATGACTTTAGAGACTATCATAATAGATCCCGGCGATGAGGCGGGGAAAATTATTGATGTTATAGAAAAAAACAATCTAAAACCGAAACAAATTATTCTAACTCATACTCATTTTGACCACACTGGCGCGGTGGAAGAAATAAAAAATCGTTTTAATATTGATGTTCTAGCCCCATCTTACCAAGGACGGTCCTTTGTAGATTTGAGGATTATTGGAACACCAGGGCATACAAAAGACAGCGTTTGTATTGTTTGTCCGCAAGAAAAAGTTATTTTTACAGGCGACACTCTTTTTAAAAATTCAATCGGAAGGACTGATTTAGAAGGAGGTGACTACAATAAAATTCAAAAATCTCTGCAAAAAATTATGCAATATCCCGACGATTTCAAAGTCTACCCCGGGCATGGTCCGAACACTACGATAGGAGAAGAAAGGCGAAACAACCCTTTTCTAAAATAAAAAATAACCCGGTTAGACGACCGGGTTATTTTGTGTTCTAATGGCGGAACATTCCATTTTCATAAATTATAAGGCTTTCGCCACTTTTCCGATGTGCTGTTACTGTTTTGTCCTCGGTATTTACCAAATCCCAATGAAGATCGGATTCGTTGAATCCCAGTTCACGTTGCATTTTTTTAGTGAGCATTTTGGGGTCTCCCGAATATGTGTCTGGATAACTGTCTCCTACAGCTATATGGCAATTTCCATTTGGCTGTCCGACATTTTCATCAAACAAGGTGTTTGCCATGAATTTGCCGATGGGGGAGAATCTCTTGTCTGTCAAAGAAAACTCGCCTACCTGGCTGGCGCCCTTGTCCATTGTCAGTTGTCCGATGGTAAATTTTTTTCCTTTTTCTGCCTTTATCTCAACAGCACGACCTTTCTTGAAAATCAATGACACTTTTTCAATATAATTTCCTTTCCTGAAAGAGGGCTGGTCAGCAAAATAGGTTCCTTCTGTTCCTCTCCAGTTTGGCGAAATAAAAAGTTCAAAACTGGGGATATTGTGTCCGGACACCCCAACCCACTGTCTTTTTTCACCGGGAGTTATCCAAAGGTCGGTATTTTTTGAGACAATGTGAAATCTATCCGTCTTTTCTGTCAATTGATTCAACCATCTTTTTAATTCCTTTATCTCTTGGGCGAGTTGCATCCATTTTCCGACAGGGTTAGCCGTGTCAAGATAACACGATTTTATTACTTCATCAGTGTAGTCTTTTAGCGTCATTTTTGCTTGCTTTGCCGTTGCCGGAGTTGGTATCAAACATAATGTCCAGCCCAAGAGCCCTTCTAACTCTCTTTTTTGAGCAATCTCGCGAAGAGCCCCCACAACCTTGTCTGTTTGATTTAGTTTTTGGGGATCAATCTTTTTCAAATGAGTCAATGATTCAGGTGCCCACAAAACTATACGGCCGTTGAGCTTTTTGTAAAGCTCTTTTTTCCCCGGCGCCAAAAAACTCAATTGCTCATCATTGATAGCTTTCTTGTAAAAGTTCAATTCCATAGAAGCTGGTTTAACCAGGTCTACTACTGGAAACATTCCTTCTTTAAGGATTTTTCCTTGAAGAATTTCTGCCAACTTCATGGCGCGTAAATAACACGTTATGTGAATAATATCTCCTTTTTGATATTCAGCACCTTCACCTGTTGTCTTTCGCGCTTCTTTCAACCCCCACATCAAAACATCAGCATACTTTTCCAAAATTTCTTTGTTCATTCGTTTTCTCCTTTTTTTGTTGTCAAAAAACACCTAACTTATTAGTTAACATACTAGAACAAAAACGCTACAAAGTCAACCAGCGAAGCCCGACTTCCACAGGAAGTCGGGCTTCTAAACATTGATTCGTTCGTGTTATAATAATAAATATGAAATATTTGATATATATAGTAGTTGGCATGACCGCTTATTATTTTGGAAGAAAACTTGCTACCAAGCGCACCTGCTCTGCTCTACCTAAACCTAGAAAAGAAATGAACGAACTAAGAAAATCTGCGAACAAAGCTCGCACAGACAAAGTAAAAGTGCGCGAAGAAATGATTGAGGAATATACTCGCCACAAAGGAAAAATAACAAATGATGAGGTGGAGAGGATGTTTTGTGTTTCAGATTCAACAGCAAGTAACTACTTAAACGATCTTGAAGAAAAAGGTAAACTAAAACAAGTGGGCGAAAAAGGCAGGGGTGTTCACTATACTTCAAAACCTTAAAAGGACTATTTCAAGCACAAATAGTCCTTTTTCATCTATTTTTTCAATTTCTATTTTTACCACTTATCCGCGATCGTGGTTATATGGTAAAAATGCCACATAACCACGATCGGATTTATATGCGGAATTATGTTCTGTGTTTCACTGACTGTTTTTAATTTTTGAGATTTATGTTATTAAATTAGTAGTGCAAGTTTTTTGACAATTTACCCCGCTCGGCGGGGAGGAGGTGGTAAAATGCTCAAACTGCTTATTTGGGATGTGGACGGTGTTTTGGTAAGAGCTTCGTGGGAAGGAATATTTGAAGCGTACAAAGCGTTGATAAAAGCGGAAGGAAAAGACTACAGAAGTTTTTTCAATAACATTGATGAAATGAAGAAATGGTGGAATACAGATTGGCACGAAAATGAAAAAAGAATAGACATAAAAGACATAGAGAAATCGCATAAGATTTTTTATGACATTGCCAGTCGTTATATTCATCTCTTGCCATGGACAGAAAATATTTTGGAAAAATTATTAAAAAAATACAAGATGGCTATTTTAACGAATCGCCACAGTTCTAGCGCTTTGAAACAAATAGGTCCCGTTGCAAAATTTTTTGAAGTAATTATCGGAGCGGAGCATCTTGAAAAACTCAAGCCCAATTCTGAAGGTGTCCGGATAATATTGATGGAGACAAAAATAGCTAGAAAGGACGCTCTTATGATAGGGGACATGCCGGCTGACCTTATCGCAGGAAAAACTGCCGACACAAAAACAGGAGCCGTGATATGGGAATACGGCCTTGGAACGGATGAAGATTTTGCAAAACTTGATTTCAAGCCGGATTATATTTTTCGCACACCTTTTGATTTTTTGAAGCAACTTCTTTAACAAAAAAAACCCCCCGATTATCATAACCGGGGGTTTTTATTAGGATAAATCAAGTTCTTTTTTGATTCTTTCCTTGTATCTTTTCATTTTTATCTGGAAAAGAACTTTTTTTCATTTTCATCTGCGACTTCCCATTCTTCTCTTTCGCGTGTGCTTAGGGGAATATTTGCTCCTCCCGCTGTCGGATTTGATCCTGCAGATGCTTCTTCGCCGGTATCCGTTACAGAGCCGGCTTCAAATATTTTTTCGCAAAATTCGTTTATTTGAACTGAATCAAAATCTCCGGTAATTCTGGTTGAAGCTTTTATTTTTTGTCCTTCTTCAACCCCTATTACAATAACCAATTTTATTCCGGCTACATCCAAAAATTCGTCAGCGATATCGCCATAATGGTGTTCTTGAGACGCTTTTGTTTCACCCAGACCGATAATTGCAACATACCCTATGTAATCAACGCTGTTATATGCCACTCTTTTTAGTTCAATAAGTGATCTTGGTTTTTCGTATTTTACGATTTTGGAAAAAAGGACGGAATTACCTATCCGGCGGAGTTCATCATATGCACATACCTCAATTTCTTCTGTTTCTGGCGGAATCCTCAAAAGGCTGTCTGTATCAACAAATATACCCAAAGCCAGCGCTGTTGCGATCTCTGGCGGTAATTCCATTCCAATATCTTTCAGCAGAGAATAGACAATTGTGGACGCGGCGCCCATTTTTTTTCTGATAACCAGACAGTTTTTTATAACCCCGCCTTCCTTGTGGTGGTCTATTATGATGTCAGGATGGACATCTTTTAAGAAGGCTTTTTCTGCGCTTGCCGTATCGCAGGAGATGACAAGCCCATAGTCCGCTTTATTTTCTTCAAAAAATTCCCGACTTTTTAAATCTATTTGCAGTTTGTTCACCATGGTTTTGCTTTGTGGATGCGAATGGCTCACAGAACCAAAAATGTCTGCGTTTATTCCTCTTTGCAACAAGAAATACTGAAGAGATCGCATGATACCTAATCCGTCCGTATCCGCGTTTTTGTGAGATTCAATGGCGATCCTTAACTCTTTCTTTACGCTATCAATCTTTTTCAAAAAAGCGTTTTTTGTTTTTTCTGTAATAATATTTTCGGCTGACAATTCTTCGGTTTCCATTGTTTTTATCTCGACTCCTTTGTTTATCGTATTAAATTTTCAAGCTTGTTCGCCTTGGGCGAAGTTTATTTAATTGTTTATTAAGCAAAATAAATTGTCAAT
>Ga0180009_10008121_pt1 | contig 10497 bp, 6 predicted proteins | sample OS_PC_MetaG_FD_123537 | JGI IMG/M metagenome (GOLD analysis project Ga0180009, IMG submission 123537) | Groundwater microbial communities from the Aspo Hard Rock Laboratory (HRL) deep subsurface site, Sweden - OS_PC_MetaG | ecosystem: Environmental > Aquatic > Deep subsurface > Groundwater... | reverse complement strand
TGTAATCTTCATACTAAGCTTCTCCTTTTGTTGTAAGATAGTACCGACTATGATACTTGCAAGTTTCATATTGTACATCTTCGACTGAAGGAGAAGCATTTACCTAATAGTATGTCCAGCGGATGGCTTATAGCCACCGCTGACTTCTGGCGTTAGCCTAAAACAACATAACCCATTTCCTTCTGTGCTAAAATCCAACATGGAATTTGTTGATGTTATTTTTCCGATTAATCTCGGACCGCTTACGTATAAATGCCCCCCGCATCTTATTGACAGGGCATTGCCGGGCATGCTCGTTTCAGCGCCCCTGAAGAACCAGACAACAAAAGGAATAATTCTCGGCAGGCCGTCAAAGCCTGAGGCTAAAGGCATAAAAATAATAAGCGATATCCACGGCGAATCGCCTCTCCTTGAACCGCCCTTGCTGAAACTCCTTAACTGGATGGCGGACTATTACATCATCGCAAATAAAGGACTTGTTCTTAAGAACATGCTGCCGCAGGAGACATTCAAAAGAGTTAAGGCGCGGAGCAAAGGGAAAACCGAAGAAGACAAGGAGAGTAATGAGATAATTGAGATAGACGAAAACATCTTATCCAAAATAAAAGAATCGCTTTCTAAAAGAGAATATAAAACCTTTCTCGTTCATGCCCCAAGTCCATTATACGAAACCGCAATGGTTACAAAGATCCTGCCGCAGGGCAAAAGCGCGATAATTCTTGTGCCTGAAATAGTGCACATTAAGCAAGTCGCTTCTTTTATCAGAGAAATTTCAGGGGAGAGGTTATGCGTACTGCACAGCGGTTTAAGCAAGGGGCAGCGTTCAGAGGCCATGGAAAAAATCATTTCAGGGCAGTGCAATGTTGTCCTCGGCACAAGGATGGCAGTCTTTGCGCCGTTGAAAAATGTATCTCTTATTTCAGTTATGCAGGAGCACAGCAGTTCATACAGGACAGAAGAGGGGCTGAGATTCAGTGCAAGGGATATTGCCGTTATGCGGGGCTATCTTGGAAAAGCGGCGGTTGTATTGTCATCCGTCTGTCCTTCAATAGAATCCGTTTATAATTCAAAACGGAGTAAATACACGCTTATAAGGCCTGACTTATATTCCCAGCGGCCGAAGATAAGAATACTTAATATGCGCAATGAACGCCAGCCGGCCCCTAATCTTTCAAAGACAGTTATAAATGAAGCGCTGTCTTCTATCAGGAAAAACGAGAAAGTGATGTTTGTGATAAACAGGAAAGGCTATTCCATGCTCACATGCAAGGAATGCGGTCACACAGAGACATGCGGCAAGTGCAGCATTCCGCTTATGTTCTATAAGGGTGATAAGTCTCTGAGATGCCACTACTGCGGAGCCATAGCCAGTTCTCCTGAGAAGTGCAGAAGATGCGGAGGCTTTTCTCTTGAACCAACAGGCTCCGGCATAGAACGGGTGGAAGAAAATATTAAAAAGATATTTGATATTGAACCGCTGAGGATCGACAGCGACAGGATTAAAAGGAAGCGCATTCCCGAAGACATCTCTGATATAACAGAGGGCAAATCCATAATCCTTGGGACAAAGCTTCTTACAAAAAGGCTGCATAGTTCAGAAAAATTCGGAATGGCGGCAGTGCTGAATGCTGACAGCTATCTGAATCAGCCTGACTTCCGCTCTGCTGAAAGGACATTCCATGAGTTGTACAGCATTACCGATAAGATAAAACCCGGCGGTTCGCTTTTCATTCAGACAAGAATGCCGCAGAACTATATCTTCAGGCATCTTAAAAACCATGACTATGATTCCTTCTGCAATGAAGAATTAGAAAAGAGAAAAGAAATGTTATATCCTCCGTTTTCAAAACTTGCATTGATAACTTTTAATGGCAGAGATTGCGATACAGTCAGGACAGAAAAGGCAATCAGGGAGATACTTTCAGGCAATAAGGCTTTAGAGGTTCTTGGTCCTTCAGTCACACCAACCAAAAAGGGGGGAAAGGAATATTCCCTGCTTTTTAAAGCAGTGTCAAAGAAAAATTTGCATTCTTCTGTAAAGAGATTTCTGGAGCTTCTCGGCAGCTACAAATGTTTGAATGTAAAAATTGCGATTGACCCTTAGCCTACTTTATATCCCCTTCAGCATTTCTTTTGCCCTTTTAATATCCTTTTTAATCTGCGTCTCAAGCGCCTTCGCATTAGGGAATTTCTTTTCATCACGGATGTGTTTTATAAAATGCGCCTTAAGTTTTTTGCCAAGAAGATTTCCTGAGAAATTGAAAATATGAACCTCAAAGCTCAACGCCCCTTCGCCAAAAGTGGGGTTTTTGCCGATGTTGGCAACGGCGTTGAAGGTCTTAGCGGCTAGGTGCAAGGTGCTAGGGGATAGGTTATTTTTCCCCTGATACCTGATACCTGACACCTGCCCTTTGAGAATTGCGACCCTTACTGCATAAACACCCTCTTTCGGAGAATAACCTTTAAATGAAATATTTGCAGTCGGAGTGTGGAGAAGCTTTTCTCCTCTTCCAGAGCCTTTAATAACTGTCCCTTCTATTGAAAAAGGCTTTCCAAGGACTTTTGCAGCCCTGTCCACCTTGCCTTCAAGAATAAGGTTTTTGGTTTTCGCCTCTTTTAAGAGTTTTTTGTAAACCGCTGTAACCTGTTTTTTTGTCTTTTCAGGATTCATGCTGTTATCAATCACAAAATCAGACTTTTTAATCTTCTCTTTTATCGGAAACTGGCATTTGAGCCTTTCAATTACATCCTTTGGCGATATGCCAAGCATGGACAGCCTGTTAATTGCAGTAGTTTCATTGGTAAATACAGTAATCATTTTATCAAACCTGCTTTCGTATCCTCTCTCAAATATCAAAGGAGCCTCAACAATAAAAACCTTCTTTCCGTTCTTGGTTTTTCTAAAAAAATCATCAATTCTTTCAAAGACCAAAGGATGAAGAAGGTCTTCCAGTTTAAGCCGCAGTGATTTATTTCTGAAAATTCTTTGAGCGATTTTACTCTTGTCAAGATTGCCTTTTTTATCAAATACCCCTGCACCAAAAAGCACTTTTATCGTTTTGAGGATAGCCTTTTCTTTTAGAAGCTGCTGAACAACCCAGTCAGCATCAATAGTGACAGCGCCAAGCTCCCGGAACATCTGAAGCACAGCGCTCTTCCCCATTCCATAATTTCCAGTAAGACCTACGATGAACATGAGATTATTATACATACAGCCGCCTGTTCCTGTCTGTAAGATGCCTTTTATGTTATCCTTAAAATGTGAATTTTTCGCTTTTTCAAAAACCAAGCAGATACATAGATAACGAGGTAAACTCGCTCAGGAAAGAGGCAGAGATTAGAGTCGCCCTATCCTTTCCTGACATCTATGATATCGGGATGTCGCACCTCGGGCTGAGAATCCTCTATAAGGTAATCAATGACCTTCCATACGCCTCTGCTGAAAGGGTATTTCACCCATGGCTTGATCTGGAAGAGGAGATAAGGAATAAAGGCATCCTGCTTTCTTCTCTTGAGACAGAAAGGGCGCTTAAGGATTTTGATGTTGTCGGATTCAGCCTTCAGTATGAACTTTCATACACAACTGTCCTTAATATGCTTCATCTCGGAGGAATCCCGATAAAGAGCGAAGAAAGGGCGGAAGGAAACTGGCCGCTGATAATCGCAGGAGGCCCCTGCACTGTGAATCCACTGCCAATGTCTCCTTTCATAGATGCATTTTTAATCGGAGACGGTGAAGAAGCGGTTATAGAAATTTTAGAGACATACAGAAGATGGAAAAAAGAAGGGGACGGGAAAAGGGAATCTGTCTTAAAAGCCCTTTCACAGATTGAAGGGATGTATGTGCCATTGCTTCGTGACAAGTTAAAAGTTGAAAGTTCAGAGTTGAAAGTTAAAAGAAGATATATAGATTCATTGGATTCATCTCCATATCCGGAGTCTCCGATTGTCCCATATACATCCATTGTCCATGACAGGGTGAATGTAGAGGTATCAAGGGGCTGCACAATGGGATGCAGGTTCTGTCAGGCAGGGATGATTTACAGGCCGCTTCGTGAAAGAAACCCTGAGAATGTCCTGAAGATTGCAGGGAATTCTCTCAGGAACACGGGATACGAAGATGTCTCCTTCACGTCCCTGAGCGCAGGAGATTACTCATGCCTTTTGCCTTTGATTAAAGAATTCAACAGCCGGTTTTCTGATAAAAAAATTTCACTCTCACTTCCTTCGTTAAGGGTTGCCGCTGTTGATAGAGACATCCTTAAAGAGATAAAGAGCGTCAGGAAAACAGGATTTACAATAGCTCCTGAGGCTGCGACTGAAAGACTGCGGAATGTCATAAACAAAGATTTCACAGAGGAAGATTATAAGAGAAGCCTTAATGCGCTCTTTGAAGAAGGTTGGCAGAATCTCAAGCTGTATTATATGGTAGGGCTTCCGACCGAGACCGATGAGGATATACAGGCAATACCTGAGATGATAATGAAGGCTTTAAGGATCGCAAAATCGCACACAGGGAAGTATGTAAAAATAAATGTGGGCGTCTCTCCATTTGTCCCAAAGCCCCATACGCCGTTTCAGTGGCATGGTCAGGAGAATATTGGGAGCATAAAAAAGAAGATGCAGTTTCTGAAAGAGATATTCAGGAAAAAGAGGTTTGAGTTTAAGGGGCACAGGGAGGATATGAGTTTTCTGGAGGCAGTGTTTGCGCGAGGAGATGAGAGGCTTGCTCCTTTAATAGAAAAGGCATGGTCTCTGGGATGCAGGCTTGATGCGTGGGGAGAGACATTTGATTTTCAGAAATGGACTCAGGCAATGGAAGAGACAGGCATAAATGCAGCAGTATATGCAGAAAAGACTTACGGGACAGATGAAAGGCTGCCGTGGGACATTATTGATACAGGGGTAAATAAAGACTTCCTCTGCAAGGAATATCAGAGGGCAATAACAGGAGAAAAAACATCTGACTGCATAAAGGTTTGTCATGAGTGCGGGCTGAAGTGTAAAGAACAGATGCAGGATACAGGATACAGGATACAGGGGACAGTGGACAGGATACAGGATTCAGGATTCAGGATTCAGGATAAAAAAATCATGCATCATGCATCATGCATCCAGCGTCGTTCACCATGCATCATGCATCATGCATCCAGCGTCAAAATCCGCGTAGAATTCTCCAAGGCAGGCAAGCTTCGGTTTCTATCCCATCTTGAACTTGTTACAGCGATATTCCGCGCAATGAGGAGGGCAGAGATACCGCTGAGATATTCGCAGGGATTTCATCCGTCACCGAAAGTGTCTTTCGGGCCTGCTCTTGGCGTGGGCATAGCAGGCATCAGAGAATACTTTGATGTGGAGATAACACCGCCGTTTGATATAGACTATTTTATACTGAGGATGAATTCTGTTCTGCCGGAAGGCTTAAAAATAAATGACGCTGTTTTAATATCTGACAAAGAGCCGTCCCTGAGCAGTTTCATATCACGGTACGAATACGAAATAATCTGTGATGACTCAGCAGCGGCTAAAAGGTATTTGGAGCAAAAATTAGAAATTGCAGAGGTTGAAGACATTTCAATTATGGATAATAAAACTGTGAGGCTTACGCTTGTTGACAGCAAAGATAAAAAGGGTAAAAAAGTAAAACTTAGCGAGATACTCCCTGAGATATTCGGTGTATCATATAAAGAACTTGATATAACAAGGGTTGCGATGTACGGATGGAAGGGCGAATGGTCGCTGCCTCTGGAAAGGAATATAACATGGTTAGCGAAATCCTGATTAATGCAACACATGAAGAAATAAGAGTAGCTCTCCTTGAAGGCGGGCAGGTGGTTGAATTCTATATTGAGTGGAAGCGCGATGCAAGTCTTGTCGGCAATATCTACAAGGGAAAGGTTGTCAAGATACTTCCGGGAATGCAGTCTGCCTTTATTGATATCGGGCTTGAAAGGGCGGCGTTTCTTTATGTTGCTGACATAAGGGCTGACATTGAAGAGTACGCTCCGTTTCTTGAAGAGGAAGAAAAAGGCGATTCCGTTGAATTTATCTTGCGCAAAGGCAGGTCGGATCTTGCCATAGAAGACCTCATTCAGTCCGGACAGGAAATCCTCGTCCATGTCTCAAAAGACCCTATAGGCAGCAAAGGCGCGCGCGTGACATCATACATCACGCTGCCCGGCCGCTATCTGGTGCTTATGCCGAATGTTGAACATGTAGGCATTTCAAGGAGAATTGCCGATGAACAGGAGAGGACGCGGTTAAAAACAATCGCAGAAACCATAAAGCCGAAAGGTTATGGGCTTATAATCAGAACTGCCAGCGAAAGATGCAGCGAAGAAGAACTGAAAAAGGATTTGGATTTTCTTATTCTGCTCTGGGAAAACATACAGAGGGAAAAAGAAAAGGTAACAGCGCCTTCTCTGCTTTACAGCGACCTTGATATTGTGTTCAGAAGCGTCAGAGACCTGCTTACGCAGGACGTTGAGAGACTTGTTATTGATTCTGCCGAGGAGCATGAAAGGATAAAGGAATTTGTCAAAACATATTTCCCAAAGCTCCTTGACAAGATAGTTTTCTATGAAGGGCAGGAGCCGATATTTGATGCATTCGGTGTAGAACTGGATATCTCAAGGGCGCTCGGCAGAAGGGTCTGGCTCAAGTCAGGAGGCTATATCGTGACTGATCAGACAGAGGCGATGATTGTAATAGACGTCAATACAGGGAAGTTTGTCGGCAAGGACGGTTTGGAGGACACGATATTAAAGACAAATCTTGAGGCTGTAAAGGAGATAGCATACCAGATAAGGCTGAGGAATCTCGGCGGAATAATAATAGTTGACTTCATTGATATGGAAAAACTGGAAAACAGGGGAAAAGTGTTTAATGCATTTGTTGAGGCGATGAAAAAAGACAGGGCGAAAAACACAATCCTGCACATATCAGAACTCGGGCTTATACAGATGACAAGGAAGCGAGTAAGGGAAAGCCTCGGCAGGACTCTCTGTGAGCCATGTCCTTACTGCGAAGGAAAGGGATTTGTGAAATCTCCGCGCACGCTCTGTTATGAGATATTCAGGGATATAAGCAAGCTTGCGATGCATGGCAGCGAAAAAATTATCATTACTGCCCATCCTTCTGTCGCGGAACTCCTGTCTGACGAAGAGAGGCTTGGGCTTGAAGATATTGAAAACAGATACGGCATTAAGGTAATTATTAAAGAGAGCAATATCCTTCATCAGGAGAAGTACGAGATCACGGTTCTTTAGCTTTTTTGTTGCAGCATTGTTTGAGATTAAAGTCTGCCTCTGGTAAGATGTAAGCTATAGCATACTGCATAGTTGAGTTTAAGGAGGATAAATTATGCAACAGACCATTTTAAAGGTTTAAAGTTTAGAAAAATTTATTCACAGCCTCAGACATTCATTCGCCACTCATCTTTTAGAGGGGGGAACTGATTTAAGATATATTCAGGAATTACTTGGCCATGCGAGTTCTAAGACAACTGAAATATATACACATGTGAGCAGTAAGTCATTAGGCAAGATAAGGAGTCCTTTGGACACTATAATTCTAAAGAAAAGGAGCAGAGCGTGACATATTTTGTCACGAAAAAGAAGAAAAGCTGGGTTTCGCCCAGAGTTGGGATAAACGAAATACTTCGTCTATAATCCCAATATATTTTACTATACCTTTTAAAGGTGGGATTTTAATGAAAAGATACTGGATATGGTTAATAATGATGTTATCGTTTGTATTCAGTGTGCGCTATCTCGGGTAGAGATTTGGTTATACATTGAATTATGATGCCCTGTGGTTTTCTCTTCCCCTTGTACTTGCTGAATTTCATGGATTTATTGTAACAAGCCTTTACTTTTTTATGGTATGGAATCCCACAAAAAGAAAATCACCTTCTCCTTTACAGGGTAAAACTGTAGATGTGCTTGTCCCTACATATAATGAACCTGTAGATATCCTCAGGATGACACTGCTTGGATGCAGGGATTTAAAATATCCCCACAAAACATATGTTCTTGACGACGGGAAAAGACCTGAAGTAAAAGCGCTTGCAGAGGAGTTGGGCTGTTTTTATCTGACGAGGGAAGAAAGAAAACATGCCAAGGCTGGCAACCTCAACAACGCGCTGAAATACATAGAAGGCGAATTCATCCTAACGCTTGATGCAGATCATGTGCCTTTACCTACACTGATAGATGAAACAATAGGTTTTTTTGCTGACGAAAAAGTTGCACTTGTTCAGATGCCTCAGGATTTCTACAATCTTGATTCTTTTCAGCATACTACTGACTGGAAGAGACAATATTCATGGCATGAACAGGAATTATTTTATTCTGTAATACAACCGGGGAAGGATTACTGGAATTCAGCGTTTTACTGTGGCAGCACAACTATGATAAGAAGGAAAGCACTGGAGGAAATTGGAGGGTTCGCAATAGAGACAATAACAGAGGACATACACACAGCCCTCAGACTGCAGGCAAAAGGATGGCACTCTGTGTATTACAATAAAACTATGGCAAGAGGCATCGCCCCGAGTACTCTGGATGGTTTTGCTATACAGAGGCTTCGCTGGGGAGCAGGTGCAATGCAGGTATGGAAAATAGATAATCCTTTAACTATAAAGGGTTTGACAATACCCCAGAGGTTATCCTATTTCGCTTCTATGTATACCTATTTTGACGGGTTTCAGAAACTTATCTTCCTGATAACACCGGTTATAATATTGACCACGGGTATCTTGCCGATACTTACTGATGCAACAACTTTCGTAAAATATTTTGTCCCGTATTTTTTTATAAGTGTTTACGGCATGAGTCTTACGATGGGTGGGTTTAGAAATATTATAAAAGTGGAACAGTATAACCTGATTAAGCTTGTCAACCAGATAAAAGCTGTCTTTAAAGGACTTTTAGGGAAAGAAAAGTATGTAGTTACTCCTAAGGGTGGTGAGATAAAAGGAAACATAAATGAGGTTATCCTACAGATAGTTATAGCAGTAGCCAGTTTTGTTGCCATTATTAAAGGAATCTTTTATATTTACTCAGGTCAGGTGGTTTACCTATGGGCACATGTGGCGAGTATTTTCTGGGCAGCATTTTACATTTCGTTAACAGTCCCTGCTGTCATAAATGCGCTGAAAAAGAAAGAGGGCAGGAAACTATATCGCTTTGACGGCAGATTTGGTGTTACCATACTATATGGAGTAGCTGAGTCCGGGGACGGAAAATATGAAGGCTCTGGTTTTGCAAGGAATATTTCACCCTATGGGTGTTCTTTAACTACAGACACCCAGTTGAAAACAGGAGAGATTTTGAAACTTCAAATTTCTCTTCCAAGTGGGGTTTGCATTAATACACTTGGAGAGGTTAAAAGGTCAAATTCACTGAAGGTATCAAAAGATAAGGTCAAATATATGAATGGCATTGAGTTCAAGGGTATCCGTGATTCAGACACGGACGAAATTACAAGGTTTCTTATGAATGAGGCTGCTGTCAAGCAATCTGAATTCCTCAAATTAAGTAAAGAAACAAGGATAAGGGATTGAGGTTAAAAATGAAAAATCTTTATTTGTTTATTCATGTGATATTTTATCTTGCACTTTTTTCTTTTTTTACATCGCATGTTGAGGCAGCCGACACGAAGGATAAAACACCTGCTCCTGTCACCTATGCACAGGAGATGTACTCAGGCTGGTATACCGATACAGAGGGACAGGGATATGGATATATCGGCGCCGGGTTAGACCGAATCATGAGTGATCACTGGGCACTAAGTGCAAAGCTTTTTACCAGTTATATGTATTACAAATACGACTCGGGGTCGGATACCATAAAGGCAAAGGTACCAGGAGTAAAGCTACTCATAGGCACAAAGCACTTCTATAAAGGAACATACTTCATAATATCTGGAGGCATTGATTATAGAAATACCTCTTTAAGCCCTGACGATGAAAGCTCCTCAGTAAGAGGCTCAAAAACAGGGGCAATACTTGAGGCAATCTATAGCAAGGACATATCAGAAAGACTTGTAATAGACCTTATGGGAAACTACGGCACAATAGGTGATTCCCTATGGGGAAGGGGGCGGTTAAAATACCTATTCTCTGGAGACGGTGTTAACCAGAAAGTTTTTATCGGGATAGAGGGGACAGGAGAAGGTAATAGTGATTATTCGGCATATCGTGTGGGTCCAATTGTGGAACTACAGATAATAAAACAAGGGTTTTCTGTGCTTCTGGCAGGTGGATACAAGCACACTAACAGCATATCAAGCTCTGGTTACCTGGGTATAGAACTCTACTATAGGTTTTAACCAGACTGAAAAGGAAAATGGGACGCGGTTCTATTAAAAGACTGCCTGCAACGGACGGCTAACAGCGAACAAAAACAAAGATTTAAAAGCCTTAATCTGCTATAATTTAGCAGGAGGTGATGACTATGGAAATTGCTTATAGGATTACAGTAGATGAAAAAATCC
>Ga0180009_10008120_pt1 | contig 10497 bp, 5 predicted proteins | sample OS_PC_MetaG_FD_123537 | JGI IMG/M metagenome (GOLD analysis project Ga0180009, IMG submission 123537) | Groundwater microbial communities from the Aspo Hard Rock Laboratory (HRL) deep subsurface site, Sweden - OS_PC_MetaG | ecosystem: Environmental > Aquatic > Deep subsurface > Groundwater... | reverse complement strand
GTGGCGCTGGGGGGTTACGCTTCCGAGAAATTGGTTTTTGGTGAATTGACCACCGGCGCGGCGGATGATTTGAAAAGAGCGACTGATATCGCCAGGTCTTTGGTTGTCAGATATGGCATGTCTGAAAAAGTCGGGCCTATTTCATTGGTGGGAGAAAACGGTTTGATTTTTTTAGGAAAAGAATTGGGCGCGGACAAAGATTATTCCGAAGAGACAGCGTCGTTGGTTGACAGTGAAGTCGGCAAATTTTTGAATGAAGCCTATGCACAGGCTAAAGATATTTTGGAAAAAAATCGGGAGGCTCTTGATACCATTGCTTCGGAGTTGATGAAGAAAGAGAGCATAGAAAGAGATGAGTTTGAAAAATTGATGAAAAAATTTAGAACGGATGTGTAGCTCAATTGGCAGAGCGCAGAGCTTATACCTCTGTGGTTCCAGGTTCGAGTCCTGGCGCATCCACTAGGGAACCTTGATAAAAAAATTATGGAGGCAGAGGAATGGTCGATAAAGATTATAATTTTGTTGTGGAAAAAATTGGTGAACTTGTAGAAATATTTCTGATAAAAATTGATGTGATATTTTTCCCGCCCCAGCTGGTGCAAATAAGCAATATTTCTAAAAAAGCCATTCGGCTTTTAAAAGATTCCAAAGATGGGAAAATTGTTGTGGGTATTCTCGCGACAAATCCGGATACGGGGTTTTATTCAAAAGTTGGCACTTGTATTACTCTTGAAAAAATTGACGGGGAAATGATTGAAATTAGAATATCTCGTCGTTTTGATGTTTCGGAGTTGAAATTAGGCAAGTCTGGCGTTTTTGAGGTTGAAGCAGAGATTGTTGTTGACAAGGAACTAAGCTTAGCGGAGTTAGCGAAAAACAATTCAAAATTATACGAGTATTATAAAAAGACTATGATGAGAATGGAAGGGGTGGTTTCCGATTTTCCTGAACGTCAAATATTGGACAAATATCCTGTTGGTGAACTGGCAGACCGTTTGGCTACTTATCTTCTTGATGATTATTTTATACGGCAGGATATTTTGGACACCCTTGAGGTAGAAGATCGTCTGGAAAAGGTCCTAAGTTATTTGAATAGCGAGATTGACCGGCGAATTCTTATTAAGAACCTTGATGGTTTTGAGCATTTGGAACAGGGGCGCGGATTTGCGAATAATAGCGATGTTGAAAAATTCAGAAAAATTTTTGCCGGAATTAAAGACACGCTTGTTCCGGAAGCGCGAGACAAGATTGAAAAGCAATTAGAACTTTTGGCCAGAATTCCGGTTAATCAAGCTGGATATGATTATATTTTTCGTTGGCTGGATTTCGCGCTGGGATTTTATTCTTTAAAACCAACGCAAGACAATCCGGATTTTGATAACGTTCGAAAGGTTTTAGAGAATAATCATTTTGGGCTTGAGAAGATTAAAAAAAGAATTTTTGAAGAATTGGTTGTTCGGCAGTTAAAACCGGACAAAAGGGGTCCGATTCTTTGTTTTGTTGGCCCGCCGGGCACAGGAAAAACTTCCATTGCTCGGGCGATTGCCGAGTCTTTGGGAAGGAAATTTGTTAGTCTTTCTCTTGGCGGCGTTAATGATGTGGCCGAAATAAGAGGTCATCGCATTACCTATGTAGGGGCGACCGCGGGCGGTATAGTGGAAAATATTAACCGCTCCGGCGCCAGCAACCCCGTCTTTGTTCTTGATGAAATAGATAAAACTGGGGAAAAAGGCGCTAAGGCAGATGTGGCGGCCGCGCTTCTTGAGGTATTGGACCCGGAACAAAATTATCGTTTCAAGGAGCACTATCTTGATGTCCCGACCGACTTTTCAAGGGTTATGTTTATTACAACGGCTAACATCCTTGACACTATCCCCCCAGCTTTGCTGGACAGGATGGAGGTTATAAAATTTTCCGGCTATACTTTTGATGAAAAAATTGCCATAGCCAAAAAAATTTTGACTCCTCGTCAAAAGGAAGAAAATGGGATTAATGTTTTGTCCGGCTACGCGGAAGTAAGTTTTAAAGATGAGGCCGTGGCTGATATTATTGAATTTTATGCTTCCGGCGAAGCTGGCGTTAGGAATTTGGAAAGGGAAATTGGAACTGTTTTGAGAAAAATCGCAATAAGTTTATGTTTGGGAAAATCGGAGATGGATATAGTCGTGGATTCTAAAAACTTAAGAAAAATTCTGGGTCCGCCAAAACGATTGTCAAAAAAATTGGAAGAAACTCCTGTCGGAGTGGCCACCGGGGTTGCTGTGACCCAAAGAGGTGGAGAGATATTGTTTGTGGAAGCCGTTGTTGTTAATAAAGAAGGCAACGGTAAATTAAAACTTACCGGTAAATTAGCAGACGTTATTAAAGAGTCGGGGGAAGCCGCTTTGAGTTTTTTGCGTTCACATTGTGACAGCGCGCAAGAGAAAAGAAAAAGCGATTTGCACATCCATATTCCTGAAGGCGCTGTTTCCAAAGATGGACCTTCGTCCGGCGTAGCCTTTGTCAGCGCTTTGTATTCCTTGTTTGAAAACAAGCCGATTAAAAAAGGTTTGGTTATGACCGGAGAGATAACTCTTTCCGGAAAAGTTTTGCCGGTCGGCGGAGTTAAGGAAAAATTTTTGGCGGCTTTGCGCGCCGGCGCCACGGAATTTATTCTCCCATCTGATAACAAGAAAGATTTAAAGGAGATTGCGCCGAAAATAAAAAAACAAATGAAAATTCATTTGGTTAAAACAATTCAGGAAGTTTTAACTATTATTTTTGAATGAAAAAACCCCGCCCAAGGCGGGGTTTTTAAGTATTGACCCCGCCTGTGGCGGGGTTGACAAAATACCGTCAGTTGCTACATTATTAGTGAAAACTTGAAAACTAAATAATTACGGAAGGAGTGAATTATGAAAATAAAGAAATTGAAGCCAGAAGAGCTTCGAAGGGAATGTAAGGCTGAATTAATTCCAGACGAAATAGAGGTTGTGAAGAATTTCGGACTCGGACAAGAAAGGGCCGAGGAGGCTCTCAGGCTGGCATTGGAAATTCAAGAAGATATTTTTAACCCTTGGGTTGTTGGAGATTCCGAGATTGGCAAGACTGCGCTGGTCAAAGGAATTTTGAATGAAATTGCTCCAAGTCAGCCCTTGGCAATGGACCTCTGTTTTGTAAATAATTTTACGAACGATTATCGTCCAAATCCAATATTTTTTCCCGCCGGCGGAGCGAGGGTTTTTAAGAAGGAAGTCCGCAATCTTACAAGAGAATTAATGTCAATGAATATAGAAGCAAGAATGTGGGAAAGAGCAAGAAGTAAAAGGGACGAGTTACTGAAGGTGTTCAATAACCAAATTGAAAAGGATGGTTTTAGAATAGAAATTAAGCCTTACAAGGGAACTATTATTCCCATTGTTTACTATGAGGAAGATGGCAAGGAGTGGACCGATGCTCTTGTGGAGAGTGGGCAGGCAATGATGCCCGACGAAGAAAGAAACAGACTCAAGGAAATTTTTGATGAATTTAAAAAGAGTAAAGGCTGCACCAGTTTTTTTGAGATGGTAGAAAAAGTTCGCAAAAAAGTTGAAACAAAACTTGAGGAAATGGGCGAAGAAGGCATGAAAGAATTGAAAAAAGAAAAAATCAAGAAGGAGTTTGCAGAACTTTTGGAAAAATACTCTGAAAATGATGCAGCTTTGGATTTTCTGGCCTCAATGGAAGAGGATGTGAAAGATAATATGGGCTGGTTTGACTGCATGGGTTCGGAGCAGATTTTTGCTGCCGGCAAATGTCAGGGCTGCGCCGCGGCAGGAGTGGAGAAGTGCCCCATGCATGGACCAAAAGGGGTGTTTGTCCGCTACGAAGTTTCTGTTTTGGTGGATAATAGCCAAACAAAGGGCGCTCCCGTCATCTTTAAGCAGGTTAATTCTTTTAATGATATTTTTGGGAGCGTAGACACAGAAATTTCAATGGGAGGCCATCAAGCTCCCGTCTATTCATCAAATCATACGCATATCAATGCGGGTGCGTTAATTCAGGCCAATGGGGGATACCTTGTCCTGAAAGTGAACGACATGCTTGCTCAGCCGTATATTGTCCCAGTTCTTAAAAAACTTGCGGACACATTAAAATCGGGCGAGATGGAAATAGAAAGTTTGCCTTCAATGCTGGGCCTTGGCGGAAATATTGTTCCCCTAAGACCCGAGCCAGTTCCGCTGAAGGTTAGAGTTGTTCTAATAGGCAGTGAAGCTCAGCGTCAAGCTTTGTTGCAAAAATATGCTGATGAGCTTATTAATCTGTCGCGTGTTTTTAAGATAAAGGTTCAAATGGAATTGGATATGCCTTTTACCAAAGCAAACGTAGAAAAGCTTTACGGTTTTGTGAAGGGATACTGTGAAAAAGAGGGTCTTCCTGTTTTTGACAAAGAAGCTTTGGCGCGCGTTGATGAATTCAGTTCTGAAATAGCGGATTCTCAAGAAAAAATTTCGCTAAAAACAAACAGAATAAAAATGCTCTTGAAAGAGGCCGCTCATTACACAAAAAAGGATGGGCGCAAGGAGGTGGCGTTAAAAGATATTGAACTGGCCTTATCTGCCAAGAGAAGGCGCCATAGCTTGTTTTCGGAAAAAATGCAGGAATATATTTTGGCAGAAAAGTTCAAAATTTCAACCGAAGGTGGAAAGGTTGGTACAATCAATGCTCTGGCTGTTTATACTGATGGGGAATATTCTTTTGGTAGGCCGGGCAGAGTTACTGCGGTTGATTTTTCAGGGGGAGAAGGGATTGTCTCTGTTGACCGTGAAGCAAAAATGTCCGGAAAGACTCACACAAAGGGTTCGTTGATTTTGGAGAATTGCTTTAAGAATATTTTTGAAAACGATGATTTTGTGTTAGTTTTTGGCGCTTCTATTTCTTTTGAGCAATCATATGGAGGCATTGATGGCGACAGCGCTTCAAGCACAGAGCTTTATGCTCTACTTTCCGCATTTTCAGACATGCCAATTGATCAGGGCATTGCAGTAACCGGTTCGGTTAATCAGTGCGGGGACGTTCAGGTTATAGGCGGCGTGAATCTGAAAATCCAAGGATTTTTTGATATTTGCAAGGAGAGAGGGCTAAATGGTAAACAGGGAGTGATGATTCCCGAAGACAATGTGAAAAACCTAATGCTTGACAAAGAAGTTGTTGAAGCGGTTCGGTTGGAGAAATTCCATATTTGGCCCATTTCTCGGATTGAGCAGGGTATTGAAATTTTGACAGGCATGCCTTTTGGCGGTAAAGACTTTGAGGGCGAGTGTATTTATAAAAAGGTTTATGAACACTTGAAGAAAATGTCAGCCAAGGCGCAGAAAAAAGGAACAGGAGGGACAAGTAAAAAAACTTGTTCTTGCGATTGATTTAACTACAAAAAGCGGCTTTTTTAACGGCCGCTTTTTTATTTGGGCTTCTATTGACAGATTGTAAACAAAAACGCTATATTTTAAGGGAAGTAACAGGATAATCTTTGAAAATATAATATAGAATATAGAAACAGAGAGAGGTGAAATGTATGGATACTGATGAAAAGAAAAAAAAGATTGAAAACGAAATCTCGTCAGTTTTTGATGAACTCGCCGAGAAAATAGCTGAGCTTGAAAGAGTTTTTGAAATAATTGAACAGCTTGAGGAAAAGATTAAAGCAGTGGAGAAAGATGGCGAGGAAAGACTTCTTGAGTCTGAAAAATATTATAAGGATAAAATCCTTGTTTTACAGAGCGCCATAGAAGAGCTCGTGGATCAGATTGAACAGATATCCGCGCAGTCTCAAAATCCTCCGGTTTTTACGGCTTGTTTTTTGAGGATGGGCGAGGATATCAAGTACACTACAGAAGACAAAAAAGATGTCATTATAAAAAATGCCTGGGTTTTGGCCAAGGGCAAGAAACAGACGATTGGCATAGAGCCGACCGTTGACTTAAAAGAACTGAAAAGGGGACGAGAGGTAATGGTCCGGAAAGATCCGCAGACCAACGAGCTCGTTTCACTTGTCAAGGTTCTGCCTTTTGGCCTTTCCGGCGGAGAAGACATTTTTCAGGTTAAAAGAATAGAAAAGAAAAAAGAAGGTGATTTTGCTATTATTGAAACACCCGGCGCAATGAAGCATCTTTCAATTTGTGAAGATTGCGAACCGCTTGAGCCCGGAGATAGGGTCCTTGTTAGCAGAGAATACGATTTGGTGGTTTGCCATGCTCCGGCTATGGAAGACGAAGTTGACAGGAAAAAAATTGACCCCGTTGGCTATAAGGATGTTGGCGGTTTAGACAAGCAGATTATGGAAATAAAGGAAGTCGTTGAACTGCCTTTTAAGCAGCCTGAGCGCTTTGAAAAACTGGGCATAAGGGCGCCAAGAAGTATTTTACTTAAGGGGCCTCCCGGGACAGGGAAAACTCTTTTGGCCAGAGTTGTCGCCAATGAAACGGATTCGGTATTTTTTTCTCGCAGCGGATCGGATTTTAATCCTGAAGGATATCGCGGCGCGGATGTCGCCAAGCTAGATTTGTTTTTTGAAGAAGCTGAAAAAGCGAGAAAAAGGCTGGGTAAAAAATGCGCCATAATATTCATTGATGAAATAGATATTTTGGTGCCGGTAAGAGATAAGCTGCATTCGGGTCAGCATGATGTTGAAACATTGGTTAACGCGTTTCTTGCCCGCATGGAGGGGCTGAAGGGGCGCGGCGAAGTAGTTGTTATCGGCGCGACCAACAAGCCCGAAAAGATGGACGTTCCGGCCAGGCAGAGATTTGATATCCAAGTTGAAGTGCCTGTTCCTACCGACGAGGGTCGAAAAAAGATTCTTGAAATACATACGCGCAAGATGCCGCTGTCCACGGGTTTTGACCTTGGCAAAATAATAGACAAAACACATGGTTTTGTGGGTCGCGACATAGAGCATCTCTGTATCAAGGCGGGATTAAAGGCGGACAGAAGAGTGAGGGACACCTCGGAAAATCCGGAAATTTCAGAAGATGATTTTATTGAAGTTATTGATGTTGACGGCATGAAGCCCGAGGGTCTTGGCGCATCTGTTATTACTAAGACCGGTGTTTCTTTTGAAGATATTGCAGGCCTTGATGGCGCAAAAGAAGAATTAAAATCAGAAATAGATGCCTTGCTTGGTCGAGACGAATTTTCCAAGTTCATAGGCAGGAAACCCAGAAAAGGATTGCTGTTGGTTTCAAATCCCGGACTTGGGAAAACTCTGCTGGCCAAGGCTGTGGCCGGTGAATATAAAATGAATTTTATTCCGGTCAAAAGTGCCGATGTTCATACGATGTGGTATGGAATGTCCGCGCAGACCCTGACTGCTTATTTTCAAATGGCAAAGCTTCACGCGCCTTGCATTCTTTTTCTGGATGAATTGGATACGTTGTTGCCCTCACGTGGCGGTGGGGCCGGCAGTCCGAGGGCGGACGAAAAGGTCGTAACGGCCTTTAACGTCGAAATGGACGGTGTTGAAAGCATGGAAGGCGTCGTTGTTATCGGTGCTACGAATAGACCCGATTTAGTTGACCCCGCCTGTCTTAGGAGGCTTTGTCCGACCGGTAAACCCGTTTATTTGGAACCCTTAGATGAAGCAGCTAGGGTAAAATGTTTTGAAATTCATTCCAGAAATTTTGAGCATACTTTAGACAAAGAAGATATTGATTTTGCCGAACTGGGGAAGCTGACCAAGGAACGAAAAATTGTTATAATTTTTGGTGATGGAGCCCATAAATATACCCTGCCTTTTAGCGGCGACGAAATAAGAGGCGCCTGCGAGGAAGCTCAGCGAATTGCCGAGGGAGAATTCAAAAAAACTTTTCCCGATGATTTTAATGAAAGAGCAAAAGAGTTTCGAGTTCTTCAAAAACACTTTGAACAGGCCATTGTAGGCAAGCTGAAAGAGGAAAGAAAAGAAGAGGCGGAAAGGGTCCCGGACATTCCTTCCGGCAAAGACCTCGAGGAGATAGCCGAGAGCTTGAACTTGGACGACATCTGTTTTAGTGATAGCGACGACTCGCGCGAGGCCGGGGGCATCAACAAGGATGATGAAAAATAGCAAAAGAAGCCCGGCCTAATTTAAGGCCGGGTTTATTTTTTAGAAAAACGGAGGAAAGATGAAATATAACTCAAAAGCGGTCCCGCCTTATATGGGCGAGGAAGTGGAATGGGCAATTTTGATCAGAAACAAAAGAGGAATGTATCGGTTGCCCACATACGATGAGTTTGGCAGCATGATAAATGTTTTCAGGGCATACTTAAAAATACCCATAGTGGATGGCAAGGAAAATTTTTTTGAAAATACGAAGGGCCTGTCTGGTAATGAGGATTGGAGGGTTTTTCTTGAGAAATTAAAACGGTATCAACTTAGGCGTGAACAAGGATTTTTGCCGTCCGGTTTTCGTTACTATGTAGACGGACATCATTTGGAACTTTCCAGCCCGGGATGCTGTACCCTGAAAGATCTCATTGTTTCGAGCAAGGCAGGAGAAAAGATTTTAAATTTTTCAAGGAAAGTACTGGAGGAAAAAATTTTGCCAGAAGGTTATGAGGTTAAAGTTTTTAAAGATACCTCTAACAGGAAGGGCACAAGTTTTGCGGGCCACGAGAATTATTTGATTAACAGGGAAACATTCCACCAACTAACGGATGGTATAACCAAAGAAACAATGCAATTGGCTTCATTTTTTGCTGTTCGTGTCCCGCTTTGTGGCGCCGGTCAGGTATCCATAGACAGATTTGGTAATTTTTCCTTTCAGATTTCTCAGCGCGCGGGCTTTATAGAAAGGATTCTGAGTTTGGATACGACGTTTTTGAGGCCGCTCATTAATACCCGTGACGAACCGCATGCTGATTTTGTGAGACAAAACGGTGTCAATGTCCCTGTGAAAAGGCTCCATGTCATTTGTGGAGAACCGAATATGTCGTCGGCGGGCATGAAAATGAGATTCGGGACTGCCTTAAACTTTTTGCAAGGCATTCAGGACGATATTTTTTATGATATTCAGGATGATATTGTTCTTAAAGACCCTGTTCGGGCAATGAAGATAATTTCATCCGATGTGGGCATTGAAAGAACTGTTGAGCTGGCTGATGGCAGGAAAGTTAAATTTTTTGAAATTTTGAGAACGATTAATAATAGACTCCGCTGGTATTTTGATGAAATTCGGGAGCCGACACAAGAGCAGAGAGAAATTTTGGATGAGGTTGACTACTACTGCGATGCTTTTGAAAAGGGCACGAAATATTATATGAAGATGCTTCTTCCAGAACTAGATTGGATTAATCGATTTGATGTTTGTAGTGGGATTCTTCGTGAAAGAAGAAGCAACTGGACAAAATTAGGAGAAGAAGAAAAAAACCTTGTTTATTTTAATGACCTTAGCTATGCTGACATTGATCCAGTATCCGGCTTGTATTATGCAAGGGAAAGAGAGTACAAAAAAGAAGGATTGATAAAAAAAGAATTTTCGGAGAGCGAAATCAGGGAGCGAATCTTTTCTCCCCCGACGGATAATAGGGAGTATCTGAAGGGGAACATCCTAAAAATGTTTCCAGGTTTGCGTAATGATTGGGAGATGATTTTACTGCCGAGCAATAAAGTTCTTTGGCTCGGGGATCCTTTTAGGGGCAGCAAAGAAGAGATGGGTGATTTTTCAAGATTTTTCTCTGAGGATGCTTTAATTAAAGAATTGAAGTCTCTCGGTTTTAAATTATTTGACAGGAGGTAAAACAAATGACAGAACAAGAAGTTCCGAAACACAAAGGGAAGAACATAGACCGTGACCCCGATGATGATGAAAAAAAGAATGGAGACAAAGAAGACGGCGGAAGCGGCAGGAAGACAGACGAGGAAGCAGAGAGGGAAAGAAAAATAGAAAAAGCGAGGCAAAGGGCGCGCGAGGCGCAAAAAAAAGCAGACCCGACGCTGCTCAAGAGCTTTGCTAAACAGACGATACAAAAAAGTGGTGAGTAAAATAATTACAAACCCTCGCCAACATCTGCGAAGTTGTGGCGGGGGGTTTTTTTATTTGAGGTTGACACTTTTTAATTGGCGGGCTAAGTTGAAGCTAGATTGATGAAAAAGATGTACTTTTAAAATTATCGTTTTTAAGGGAGTAGAGAAAAATGAGAAACAGGGTCTTGGGTCTTGAGACAGAAATGCTCGCTTCTTACCTATCTTTTATAGAGGAGGCAGAGTTAATATCTCAACAAACAAAAGTTTTTGAAATGGAAGATATGTTCATCTCTTTTTTGAGAGAAAAATTTGGCGAATTTTTTAGCAACGATTTTATCCAAAGAGTTATCTTGCCTAATCAAAGTCAAGTTTATCTTGACACCGGAAATAAGTTCTTGGAGATTTGTACTCCCGAATGTTCTTCTGTTAAAGACCTTGTTTTACACAAGAGGGTTGGTGATGTAATCGTTGCAAGAGACTTGAGGAGATTTAATAAACAGCTGCAAGAAAATAATTGTAAACCTGATGTCGGGCTT
>Ga0180009_10008119_pt1 | contig 10497 bp, 7 predicted proteins | sample OS_PC_MetaG_FD_123537 | JGI IMG/M metagenome (GOLD analysis project Ga0180009, IMG submission 123537) | Groundwater microbial communities from the Aspo Hard Rock Laboratory (HRL) deep subsurface site, Sweden - OS_PC_MetaG | ecosystem: Environmental > Aquatic > Deep subsurface > Groundwater... | reverse complement strand
GCTGACCAATTATCCGTATCCCCAGTACCGGAAAAAATGCGAGGAACTGGGAGCCGATTATTTTTTCGACAAGGTAACGGAGATCGATGAGATTCCTATTTTGATTAAAGAATTGGCAAAAAATAAACATGAAAAAAGGCAGGAATAAAAAAATGAATCGATTGATCCGGCTTGTTAACTTTAATGTTTCTTGGGGAAAATTGGGGACTCAATATTAAATGAAGCCGTTTGAAACTACACTTTTGCAGCAATTCAAGGATGTTATTTCAAGCCATACCGGTTTGAATATCCGCGAGAAGGATGACGAATTATTAAGCAGGATGCTGCCTGTGCGTATGAAAAGCGCAACATTCGGTGAGCCGGAAAGGTATTTCAGCCTTCTTCAATCGAATACCCCGGCAAGCAAACAGGAATGGAAAGAACTCATAAGATTGCTGACAACCGGTGAATCCTATTTTTTCCGTGATCAGGGACATTTTTATTTACTTCAAAACATCATCCTGCCTCAATTGATTAAAACGAAGGGCGATAACCATACATTGCGAATCTGGAGCGCAGGATGTTCATCAGGTGAAGAGCCATATTCAGTCGCGATTCTTCTCGACAGGTTTTTCCACGATCTGAAGGGATGGGATGTGTTCATACTGGGAACGGACATCAATGAAGACTCAATTGAAAAAGCACGACAGGGTGTTTATACCGATTGGTCATTCCGCCGGATGGAGGAGGATGTTCATCGACAATATTTTACCCGCAACAAAGATATATGGCGGATTGATGAACGTATAAAAAAGATGGTCATCTTCCGGGAGGGAAATCTTATTACAGACAAAGTCTCCTCAAGAAACGCGGAAATCAGAAATATGGATATCATTATCTGCCGGAACGTCTTTATATATTTTAAAAATGAAGAAGCGGTATCAGGCGTCATTAATCAATGCATACCGATTCTGAACGAAGGGGGCTACCTCATAACAGGACACGGCGAACTTTATGGCAACGATTTTCCATGCCTGCAAAAGAAGCTTTTTCCCGAGGCGGTCATATATATAAAAAACTCCGGATACAAAAAGAAAACTCCGGAATTCAAGGAACAGACACAAACAAGAGCTGTCGGAATTACAAAAACAATGAAGGCACCCTTGTCAGCTTCCCCCCGGAAGGTAAAGAAATCCCCACGCGAAGCCGTCAGAAAGGGGAAAGAAGTCGTGGGTGGCCGCTCAGGCGATTTTGACCGGGAATTATCCGTTGCTATGACATGCGCAAATTCCGGCGACTACGAAAAGGCGGAAAGTTCCTGCCGGATTGCTATACGTATCAATGCGCTGTCGGCAGAGCCCTATTTTCTCCTTGCACATATCGCAGAAGCTAAAGGAGATGTCGAAGAGGCAAAGAACTTTCTTAAAAAGGTTATTTACCTCGATCCCTCATGTGTCGCGGCTTATCTCGAGATCAGTGGTCTTTATCAGAAGGAAAATGATCTCCCACGCGCAAAAAAAATGCGCAGCACGGCCATGGAACACCTTCAGTTGCTGCCTTCTCAAGCCGCTGTTCCGCCTTACGACAGCACAGCCGGAGAATTGATTAAGTATGTCGAATATATGATGGGTGCAACCGGTGATATTGTGACACCATCTGGTTCGGAAAGGGTACACGAAAGATGACAAATCAAACATTTCTTACCTTCAGTGAGCATGGGCTCCTTCTTGCGGTCAATACGGACGTGGTCGGGGAGATCGTCTGGCTTCCGGAGCTGACAGTGCTTGAAGAGCATCCTTCTTCTATTGCCGGAGCTTTCAATCTGCGCGGCAAGATAGTCCCGGTAATGGATTTGACCATCCGTTTTGGCCGCCCCCTTATGAGATACAATCTTTCAGACCGGGTAATAATCCTGTCCATTCCGGAATACGAATTACGGGGAAGGAAGTGCGGACCTCGGCTTTTGGGAATAATAGTCAATAGAGTTAACGACGTGATCGAGATCCCGGATGAAGATATCGAGCACCCGCAATTCTCTGAACGGGATATTGAGCCCAACCCATTTTTTATAAAAGGAGCTGCCGGATTCGGGGATAAGATTATCATGATTGTCGATCCGTTGAAGATTCTGGACTTTGATTTCACCCCGGATGAATCGGCAATCGCGGCATCTGAAAACATTCCTGAATCTTCAATCAGCTACTTCTGTCCCGAGGCAGTTCCTGAAGAGAAGGAAATCTATCATAGAAGGGCATCAGAGCTGCAACAGACTCCTGACCTTGAAGATTCCGCCACATTAAAGCCTGTGGCCGTCATTGGCTTAAATAGTGAATATCTCTGTGTGGAGCTTAAGTCAGTGCGCGAGTTTTCAAAACTCATCAATTTCATCTCAGTGCCCTGCTGTCCCGAACATATTGCCGGCAATATGAATCTTCGCGGCAATGTTCTGACCTTGGTCGATATTCGAAATCTTCTGAACATGCAGTCCGGCGAGTTAAAAGAAACAACAAAGGTTATTGTAGCAGATACCGGAGAAATTCTTGCCGGTCTGGTTGTTGATGAAATATTTGATGTTGTTTATCTGAGACCAACGGACATCACTCCCGTGCCATCCGTAGCAGGGGCAACAGTAAAGAAATTTATCAGGGGAACCGCCCCCTACGGCAATAATATGATGTCAATACTTGACCTTGAGGAAATCCTGAGATGGGAAGGTCTGGTGGTGAATGAAGAACCGTAAATCCGTATATAGCATATCGTACTACATACGAAATACGAAACAAAAGGAGAATCATGCCATGAAAAAGAGTGAACACAAACAGGTTGGATGCGCGTCGGTTGTTATTGCGGTCATTTTAATGTTTGCAAATATTCAATACGCGTCTTCCGCCGAAACTGGAACAATACGAATTGGCCTGTCGCAGCAGGTATCATCGGCAGTATGCATTGTTGCAGTGGATCAGGGATATTTCGCCAAGGAAGGGTTAAAGGTGACAGTTAAGGACTATCCCAGCGGTTCGCGCGCGCTGAATGACGGTTTGTTTGCCGGGGAGGTTGATTTGATAACAACCGCTGAAGTCCCCATTGTTTTCAGCAGTTTTAACCGGAATGACTTCAGCATACTGGCCGCTACCGGAACAATCCGTAATTATTCAAAGATCGCGGCCAGCATGAAAAGCGGAATCAGAAAGCCAGCAGATTTGAAAGGCAAGCGCATTGCAACTCAGAAAGCTTCAGCTGTGCATTTTTTCCTGCATCTTTTCCTTCTAAAGAATCATTTATCAGAAAAGGATGTCAAGCTGAGCTATATGAAAATCGATGAATTGCCGGCGGCATTGACAAGTGGCAGTATAGATGCGTTTTGCTCCACCCAGTTATCTGTAACCGAGGCAAAAGCCAAACTCGGCAGCGACGGTATAGTGGTTTTTGAAGAGCCTAATCTGTATGATTATATTACCGTACAGGTAGCTTTGAAGAAGTTTGTCTCAGAGAATCCGGACGCCGCAAAATCGATACTTAAGGCGCTTATCAGGGCGGAAGAATTCATTAAAAAACAGCCTGAAGATGCGATGAAGATCATCGGCAAAAAGCTGAATGTGCCTGTAAATGAGATCGCAGAGGCCTGGAGTCAGTCCAGTTTCAAAGTCGAATTGCCCCAATCAATGATTCTTACACTGGAAGATGAGGCGCGATGGGCGAGTGGCAGCAAGCTGGTGGAATCAAAAACGCTCCCCAACTATTTAGATTATATACATATCGACAGTCTGAAGTCAGTACGGCCCAGGTCTGTCGGGATAATACGGTAAGGAGGCAAAACAGTATATCGCATATAGCATATGGCATATCGTACGACATACGACATACGATATACGAGACAAAAGGAGGCAGACATGAAGATCCGTGACAAAATAAAAGTCGGCGCAGCAATTGTCCTTGTAGTAGCGGCAGTTACGGGAGCGCTATTTTTCTATTACGCCTATAGGCAGGAAAAAGCGTTAAATGAGATTAAGGTCAGTTCTGATCTTATCAGAAAAGAGTTCGAACTTATCATGTTCACCCAGGATTACCTCAAGAATCACTCGAAGAGGGCTCAGGAACAAATGACAGCCCAGCATGAAGTGATCGGGAACATACTGGAAAAGCTTACTATCGCAGAAGAAGGAAAAAAAGAGATTTATGAAACCATTAAAGAGAATCATAAGTTTAACCGGGAAAAGTTCAAGATGTTGCTGGAAAATGATGCCAGCTTAGCATCGGCAGGTAAGCATGAATCAGAAGAAAAGGAATTTGAAGAACGATTGACCGGCCAGATATTGGCTACGGCGCAGTCAATTGTTTCTGACATGTTCAACCTGACTGAAGAGAATACGTCACAGTCTCTGCAGTTGGAGCAGAACAGAAAAATGATTGTAAGCACCGCCCTGTCAGTTTTGATCATCATTTTCGGTTTCATTCTTTTCATTGGATGGAATGTAACTAAAACGCTGACGGAAACCATAAATGCCGTTTCATCCACCTATACGGAAATATCCGTAACAGTAAGCCAGCATGAGCGTACTGCCGCGCAGCAGGCATCCATGGTTAATGAGACGACGACAACCATGGACGAACTCGGGGCATCTTCCAAGCAGACCTTCGATCAGGCATCTATTGCTTCAGATGTCGGCCAACGAGCCTTAAAACTCACGGAAGAAGGAAACGTTATTGTCAGGCAGTCTATTGACGGGATAAACGATCTTGGCGACAAGATCGGCACTGTTGCTGATCAGATCGTTAAATTGGGAGAGCAGACTGCCCAGATAGGGAATATCGCCAACATCGTCAAGGATCTTTCGGCGGAAATAAATATGCTGGCGCTGAATGCCGCGGTTGAGGCGGCGCGTGCGGGAGAGCACGGCAGGGGATTCGCCGTAGTTGCCGGAGAGGTAAGGAAACTTGCCAACGAGAGCAAGAAACTGGCGGAACAGACAAATGCCATTATTTCGGACATACAGAAGGCAACCAATGCAACGGTTATTAAGACCGAAGAAGGAACCAGGGTAGTGGAAGAAGTCTCCGGTTATGCAAGGAGTGTCGAGGAGTTATTCAGTTCCCTGTCCGAGGCGGCAAATACAGTTTATGAAAATACTCAGCAGGTGTCGATGACTGCAAAACAGCAGTCAACAGCCATCGGCCAGGTTATTGAGGCGATGAACGCGCTGAACATGGGTGCGCGTGAAACATCGGCAGGAATAAGCCAGACAAAGGCCGGCATTGAACAACTGAACAGCGTTAACCAGAATTTAATGAAGATGGTTTAGTGACCGCATTTCGTATATCGCATGTCGTATATCGTATAGCGAATATGGCATATCGCATATTGGAGGAGGGATGGAGAAGATAACTTCTTTTAAGCAGTTAAAGATTTGGCAGAAGAGCATTGAGGTGGTGAAGGATATTTATGCACTGACTAAAAAATTTCCGAAAGAAGAAATGTATGGGCTTACTGCACAGATGAAACGGGCGGCAGTTTCCATTCCTTCAAACATTGCAGAAGGTTTCAAGAGATATCATGATAAAGAATATACACAGTTTTTATACATAGCCTTAGGCTCGGCAGCAGAATTGGAAACGCAGTGCCATATAGCTAAAGAACTTGGTTTTATGGAGGAAAGCCAACTCCAGAATATTTCAGAAAAAATGGACCATTTATCGAAAATGATATCTTCACTTATAAAAAAAATAAAACAAAGATGACTTACGATCTACGACATACAATCTACGACATACTATATACGAAATACGGTGGTTAAAGTGATTGAAGACAAAGAACTCCGCGACCTTTTTAAGATTGAAAGCGCTGAACATATACAGCATCTTGAGGAAGGTTTTCTGAGCCTCGAAAAGGGGTCTGGAAGCCGGGAGCTGCTTGAAGGGTCATTCCGTGAAGCTCATAGCCTGAAAGGGGCTGCCCGGATGCTTGGCCTGTCCGATATTGAAAAAATAGCTCACCGGATGGAAGATATCTTAGGTGCTGCACATAAGGGTACCATGACCCTGACTTCAGATACTGTTGATCGTTTGTACAAGGGGCTTGATGCCGTCCGAAGGCTCGTCATTGAAGCATTGACCGGGGAGCCATCAAAGGTTGATATTTCTCAAGTTATTCAACAACTGAGAACGGGTTCAGAATCGGAGGCACAGGCTGCCAAATCAAAAGAATATGCCTCTCAAAGCCTCAGGACGAAATCCGATATTCCCGAATCGCCTGTGCCCCTTAATCAATCCGGTTCCAAAGAACCAGAAATCTCCGTGCATCAAACGGATGCCATTGAATCGGAAATCGATGATTTCCGCATAGATACCATACGGGTAGATACAAATAAACTCGATGAATTACTGACCCAGGCCGGCGAATTGAGTGTAACCAGACTCAGGATCACTCATCGGCTGGCAGATATCGAGAATATCATAACTCAATGGGAGGCAATCTCTAAGAAGATTGCGGGGAATAACACTCCCCCAGCCGGAAGCCCGAACGACGAAACACGATATGCGATATACGATATACGACATGCGAACCTGGGCTCTTTGCTCAGTTCGTTTCGGAATGTGCTGAATGAGGACGCCTCGCGACTTGACTTTATAACCAATGAACTTGAAGAGAGTATTGGAAAAATACGGCTTTTGCCGTTTGCAACAATATTCAATCTCTTTCCAAGGATGGTAAGGGACATAGCGAAAGAGAAGGCAAAGGAGGTTCAGCTAATTATAGAAGGCGGGGAGACATCAGCCGACAAGCGCATTTTGGAAGAGATGAAGGACACCCTGATGCACATAGTTAGAAATGCTGTGGATCACGGCATTGAAACGCCCGAGGAACGGGAACAAAACAACAAGCCCCGTACAGGTACGATTATATTGAGGGCATATCGGTCACCCTCTCATGTTGTCATCGAGGCAATTGACGACGGGCGGGGGCTGGATATCGAATCGATCAAACGAGCTGCCGTTAAAATAAAATTAATCAGCGAAGAGGCATTGTCCGAAATGTCTCCTGCACAGATTCATTCTTTGATATTTGTTTCCGGGATTTCGACCAGCAAGTTTGTATCCGATATCTCCGGCAGGGGGATAGGGCTTGATGTTGTGAGGACTAATGTGGAACGGCTGAAAGGGACAATTCATATTGAATCTTTACCTTCCCGTGGCTTAACCCTCAGAATTCTCCTGCCCTTAACCATTGCCACCGCGCGAGTCGTCATTATGGCGGTCAATGAGGTGAAATATGCCGTACCTGTTGAATATATCCGGACTATCTGCCGCATAAACCGGAAGGATGTATTTTCTCTTGAAGGAAGAAAGGCAATTGTATTCGATAAACAACCCGTCTCTGTTGCCAATCTTTCCGATATTCTTATATCCCGATATCCCGGTTCCCCGTCCCGCAATCCGCAAGGGAAAGTATTATCTTGTATTATTCTCTCTGCCGGAGAAGACAAACTCGGCCTCTTCGTTGATGAAATCCTCGATGAACAGATGATAGTACTAAAGCCTCAGAGTAAAATTTTGCAGCGAACAAAAAATATTTCCGGATCGACAATACTGGGAACCGGAGAAATGTGTATGATATTAAACCCATATGACCTGATAAAGTCGGCAAGAAAAAGCGAACCTTTCGTTTCAGAAGAGAAGCCGGAAAAGACAGTGGAAATCAAAAAGAGGGTCCTCGTTGCCGAAGACAGCATCACGGTAAGAACCCAGATGAAACGCATCCTGGAAAGTGCAGAATATGATGTCACCGTTGCCGTCGATGGTCTTGATGCCTTTGATAAGCTTGGGAGGCATAGTTATGATGCCCTTGTATCGGATATTATGATGCCGAATATGAGCGGATTGACCCTTACCGAAAAGATACGCCAGGATAAAAAATTCAGGGAGATGCCGGTTATTCTTGTTACAACTCTGGCATCGGATGAAGACAGGAAAAGAGGCGTTGAAGCAGGCGCCAGCGCTTATATCGTAAAATCTTCATTTGACCAGAGGGTGCTTATTGATACACTACGGAGGTTGATATGATTCGGGTTCTAATCGTTGACGATTCTCCTGTAGCCATTGCGATCATTAAGAGAATGCTCTCGCTGTCACCTGATATTTCAGTTGCGGGAACAGCGGAAAACGGGAGAGAAGCTTTAAACCTTATCCCGAAATTAAAACCCGATGTGATCTGTACCGACCTTCACATGCCGGAGATGGATGGCCTTGAATTTACGCGGGAAATCATGTCAAGGCATCCGCTGCCTATACTTCTGGTAAGCGTATCTTCCCGTGAAGATTCTCTCAACGCTTTTAAGGTCATTGAAGCGGGGGCGGTTGATTTTTTCCCCAAGTCGGCAGCAAATTCTCCGCTTGAAAATGAAAAAGACGCCCGTGAATTAATAAGAAAAATTAGGATTCTTTCCGGTGTACATGTATTCAGAAGGCCCCAACCTGACCTGGTTTCTGAAAAAAGAATTTCAGCGGTCACGGAATCAGAATCTCAATTCCCGATTCCAATTTCCGGAATAGGCATAGTCGTTATCGGCGCTTCAACAGGCGGACCCCAGGCGCTCGATACAATTTTCTCCCGGATGTCCCCGGATTTCCCTCTACCGGTTATCTGCATCCAACACATTGCCAAAGGTTTTTTAGACGGACTCGTATCATGGCTTTCATCCAAGTACCGGAAGAAGGTCAAAATTGCAGCGCCGGATGAATTGCCGATGCCGGGCTTTATTTACTTTCCAAATGAAGGAACGCATCTCAAAATTGGCGGGAACGGCAGATTTGTCCATTCCGCAGAGCCGCCACGCGGCGGGCACAGACCCTCCATCAACATAACGATGGAGTCACTGGCGCGCTATTACGGAAACCGCGTTTTAGGCGTTCTCCTCACAGGCATGGGAGTGGACGGTGCGGAAGGCATGAAGGCCGTTGCCATGGCAGGAGGTATTACCATAGCTCAGGATGAACAAAGCTGCGTCGTCTTTGGTATGCCCAGGAAAGCTATCGAGATCAAGGCTGTAAAATATGTCATGCCATTGGAATCGATCGCGCAGGTTATTTCTTCCATTACTCACAATCAGGCTGAGGCACCGAACAATGAATGAAAATAAATCGGAAAATGACCAGGTGGCAGATATCCGGATTCTGATTGTAGAGGACAGCTCCGTACAGTCAGAGATACTCAGGCGAGCGCTTGTCGGGGAAGGTTACACCGTATCGGTGGCAAAAAACGGAACCGAGGGGCTTGTGAAAACAAGGGAACTATCCCCTGATCTCGTAATCAGCGATATCATGATGCCGGTTATGGACGGCTTCGAACTTTGCAGTAATATCAAGGCAGATGAAAAGCTCAGGAACACCCCGGTCATCCTTCTTACCTCCCTCTCGGATCCGCATGATGTCATCAGGGCGGTGCAATGCAGCGCGGATCAGTTCGTTACCAAGCCGTTCAACGATAAGCATCTTTTCACCACTATTGAGCACCTTCTTCACAGGGAGCATCTCAATGATCTTGAGGAAAACCGGAAGGGCATTCATATTTCCCATAAAGGTGAAAAATATTTCATCTCGTCGAACCGGTCACAGATTCTCACCCTTCTCCTTTCCACATATGAAACGGCTGTTACAAAGAACCTCGAACTTATCGAAACACAGGCTGAATTAAAAAGGCTCAATGAAGGCCTCGAAGAAATAGTCGATCAAAGAACGGCAGCTCTTCGTGTTGAGGTGAATGAACGCAAAGCGGCGGAGGCGGCTCTTCAGACAACGAATGAAGAAATAAAGACCATTTCACAGCAACTCCTGCAGATAGAGAAGCTGGCAACGATGGGGGAACTGGCGTCGAGTATTGCCCACGAACTGAACAATCCGCTTACCACCGTCAGCCTGAGCGTTGAATCGCTCATAGCAAAAACCCCCGCGGATGATCCACGTCGAAGGAAAATGGAAATCGTCGGGCATGAAGTTGAGCGGATGGGCAATCTCGTAAGCAATCTCCTGCAATTCAGCCGCCGGAGTCAACCGCAGATCTCAACGGTGAACGTGTGTGATGAGATCGAAAAGACGCTTGAACTTATTCATTACCTCTTCCGCAGGCACAATATTGCAGTTGCACGTGAATTCAAACCCGAGGGACCGCTTGTCCATGCAGATCGTCAGCAATTGAGACAGTTGTTTCTGAACCTGTTTACGAATGCAATTGATGCGATGCCTGAAGGGGGAACGCTTACGATCTGCGTGACCAGGCGCCCCGAAGAAAAGCAGATCTGTATCGAGATTGCCGATACGGGTGCGGGCATACCTCCTGAGATTTTACCCAAAGTTATGGAACCCTTTTATACAACGAAACCGGAAGGAAAAGGCACAGGCCTAGGATTGGCCATCTGCAGGCGCATAGCTGAAGGACACCATGGAACACTAAATATCACAAGCGAGAAAGGTCCGGGAAACGGAACAAAGGTATGTATCACCCTGCCTTTCTCGAATGGACATAAT
>Ga0180009_10008118_pt1 | contig 10500 bp, 16 predicted proteins | sample OS_PC_MetaG_FD_123537 | JGI IMG/M metagenome (GOLD analysis project Ga0180009, IMG submission 123537) | Groundwater microbial communities from the Aspo Hard Rock Laboratory (HRL) deep subsurface site, Sweden - OS_PC_MetaG | ecosystem: Environmental > Aquatic > Deep subsurface > Groundwater... | reverse complement strand
AGTGTACTTTTCTAGTAGGCGCGGCAGTTGTACTTGGAAGTCGAGTTATTGCAACTGGAGCTTGTACTACGAAAACTCATCCCAAAAATCCTAAATTGAAAGTGATGACAAAGAGAAAGCAACTTTGTGCAGAAGTTGTCGCCATCATTAAGGCTCTTAAAATTATTCCTATTAGAAAACTAAAGGAATGTTCTATCTATGTTGCTCGACAGAGACAAGATGGATCTCTTGCAATGGCCAAACCTTGTGAACATTGCCAGAAACTTTTCCGAAAATTTGGAATTAAAAACATCTTTTATACCAATGCGTTCGGAGAAGTCGAAAAACTTAACCTCAACTTAGCCTTCCTTTACTAATTTTTCTTAGTTTATTTAAGGAGAAAACCATGGGGATACGTCCTGGGACTGGATTCACAGTCGATGATCTTGACTATATTGGAAGAGGAATTGAAGAACGATATGATTGTTACGGGACTGCCGAAATCCTTAATCGTTATAAGGAAGGGATCTCTACTGGCCGTTCAATAGAAGGCATTTCTGAACTAGGTCATTTACATAGACAACTTTTACAAGAATCCGATTTTCATGCAGTAGGAAGACACCTACTTAAAAAGCTTAGTCCTGAAGAAGAAAATGAAAAGTTTGGTTTCGACGGTAAGTTTCTACCGGAGAAATTAAGACTAGCTTTTCTTCAATTAGAAAAAGAAGGGGTTAATACCACCAACTTAAAAAATGCAATCAGTCTCGCTCAAGAAGATCAAACTTGTATTGATTGGATCTCAGAAAACTGGGAAACATTTCTTGATAGAGACAACGAAGACGCGATGTCTAATGTGTCCTACGGTCTTGATGAAGTTGAAAACTTAGAAGATTCAGAAGAAGCTTCTCTTGCTAAAGTAAGAAGTGGATCCTCTAGAGATAACTATGCTCTCGTTGAATCTTTCTACAAAAACTTTTATAAGGAAGCCTCAGAGAGAAGAGTTTATTCTCTAAAAATTAAAATTCGAGAGATCCAACAAATTACTTCAGTAGAAGAAATCGAAAAAGAATTAAAAAATCTTAGTTATCTTTATCAGGAAGATAAAACTATTCTAAATGCTTGGAGTCCTAGTAGAAAAGCCGAGGATAGAAAACTAATACTTCATCTTTTTTATAGAAAGAGAGATGAACTCGCTCGTAAGAGAGAAGACGGTTTAACTAGAGATGTTTTAGATTTAGAAACAATTCGAGGACAACTATGGTATTTATTCGATCGAGAAAGTCAGACTCAAATGATCGAAGGAACAACTCGTCCTTGTAATTCGGTTTGGACTAAAAACTTTGACTCCAAAAGAAAGGTAATTAAAGAAGAAGGATTCTTAACTGAGGATGAAATCGCTGAAATAATTCGACGCGGGAAACCAGATCCTAGAAAAGTTATTTTAGTAAAAACTTTTAGTAAGGCGTCTATTTGGGAGATCGAAAAGACAAAAGCATTTTGTGATTTAAATTTTACTCGTAGTCAATGGAATCGAATTTATGATTTCATTTGGGAGAAATTGACAGACATTCTCTGCTGGAAAATTGACTCGATTCAATCTTATAAAGATTTAGATTTGACGACTAATTATCTCCGTCGATTCCAGTACAGAGTTAATTCAGACCGCATCGGAAAAAGTATTTTAAAGAAGACGAATAAAATCAAAACTGAAACAGGAAAGAGGATGATCAGAATTCTTTTATCTTCTTGTCAAAGTAGATTAGAAGAAGGTGTTAAAAAAGAAATTACTAAGATTTTATTAGAGAGGATTGTTCCATGTGTACGGAGATAACAATCATCGGAAAAACAAATTCAGTTCGGAAATTTTTTCCCGGCGCTGGGAAAATTCTAATTCAAAATAAATATCCTTCATTAAAAGCAAATATAATTGAAGATGATATTTATTGGGATGGCTGGGTAAAAGAAGACGATATTCCTACTTGGATAAATAAATCTTGGTTAAGAGCTGAAGTCCACGTAGATTCATTTAAACAGAGAAATAGAATCTATGAACTAAATCAAGAATATTGCCTAAAAGGAATTGTTTTTAGTTCTTCAGAGAATTTAATCCTAAAAATAGTAACTCGACCTTCAGAAGGAAAAGAACTGAAAGTCTTCCCAGTTTTCCCAGCAGTCAAAAGAAAAACATTTATTGGAGATGAAAATGAGATTAATGCTCAGCGGACCAAAGAATTTTAAACAAATTAGAGAAAACTATCCGGAAAAAATCTTGCTTCTCGAAGAATGGTTATCCAATCAACTTGACTTACTTCAACTACGATATCCTGATCTGGAAGTTGGGGTAACTCTATATGCTGGTCTCGACACATTAGTTACTAAACTCTGTATACATAAGGGAATTCCTTATGTAGCAATTGCCGCAAGTGCCGAACAAAGTCTAGGATGGACGGAAGAACTACAAAAAGATTTTTTCTATTTCCAAGAAAGAGCAAAAGAAATTATTTTTGCTACTCCAGGAAGATCTGTTCCAGGATGTGTTCGTCTTCAATTTGATACTCTTTCTAAATGGACGTTGTCAGTTCCTGAAAGGAAACTATTCCTCATTAAAGATGGATCTTATGCCGTCTTTCAACAGAAAAGGAAAGAAGCGTTTCAGAAAGAAGAAATTACGATTTATGTTATGTCACGATTTAAGAGTCGAATCAAACTAAATAATTTAAAAAGAGTGAGAAGTAAAAATGTCAAAAGTTAACCGCAAGAAACTATTCATTGGAATAGGATTACTAACTACTGGGATTCTATTTATTGGAATTGGGATAGCAATTGGAGGCTCTGTAGGAGGAGCCGCAATGATTGGAGTGAGTTTACTCGCTTAGGAGAAAAGATGCACGTATTTGATGAAGATCCAGAAATGTTGAATTGGGAAAGTGGAAATGGAAGATCAACTATTTTGTATGCCGAGAAACCAGGAGAAGGAATCATTCAAAACACAATGATCTCTTGGAGATTAGCTCCGACGGAGAGTGAGTTCGAGGCTTTCCTTGAGAGAGGAAAAGCTTTGTCTCGAAACTTAGAAGAACCAGCTCCGATCTTTCTCATTATGAAGAAGATTGATTCTAAGACAAACCAAGAGGTTACTTTCCCATTTGCCGAATATTTCGACGGAACTTTAATTGCTTTCTGTCGTCCTCCTTGGAGGAACGGACAAGAATCTTCAAGCTTCTTTCTGAGAGAAGGGACATATTAAACCATGTCATTAGCTATCATGCTTCTTTTCTTATTCTTTCTAGGATATTTTTATTTTAACCCCGGACAACATAAAAAAGATAACGATAAGAATAATAACTTTTTCGAGGATATAGATCAATGAAAAACGAGAGACTAATTAAAGATAATATCGTAGATTTTCTTCAGAAATATGCGGTAGATAAATTAAACCTAGATTATTCTAATCAAGTTAAACATTTATCTTTTGCAATTAGTCTCTCGTTTTTCTTACATAATCAAAAAGAAAAAAGATTTAACGAAAATATTAAAAAGGTAATTAACCAAATCGAATCTGAAATGACATTCTGGGAATCTAAAGGTCTTGGGAGAGCGATTATCTCTACTTTACCAGAAAGTAAAGCTTCCTATTTACTTTTTTCTTTGAAAGAAATACCTAATAAGTTATTTTGGCAAGCCTTTTTTATGGCAGAATATTGGCATAATAAAGAAGCTCTAAATCTTCTGAACCAAATCAAAGAAAACGAAACTTATATTATTCATTGGAAAGGAAATTTATTATCTAAGATTGGTTTTCATAAAAAAGCATTACCCTTTTTGATGGAAGCTAAAGACCGAGAACCTTGGCGTTACAATCATTACTCTCATCTTGGAGATATATTAAGAGCCATGAAAATGAATGACGAATCTCTTCGGATGTATTATAAAGGCGCGAGTCTTTTACAGAAGACAGAAGGAAATCGAGGAGACGTTATTCATATTGAACGATGTCAACATGGCATTAACGAAATAACTAAAAGACAAGAAAAATCCGAACAAGTTCTATGGTCTTTAGAAAATAAAATCGTAGAAGATTTTGAGTTAGAAAGAATTCGATTTTAACTTATTAAACATTTTTAATCTTAACGAAAGGCAGATTTATGTTAGATAATATAATTAAAACGTGTAATGACGGAAATTTAAACATCATCGTTAAAACCACTAAAAGATGTAATATTCGTCCAGCATGTAAATATTGTTACGACTTCAATGATAGTGATCATTTACGAGATATGTCACTTTCAACACTAGACAATCTTATGAGAGTTTCTCTCGGGAATAATCAATTTCAAAGAGTAACTTTTACTTGGCACGGAGGTGAACCTCTACTACTTGGTATCCCTTTTTACGAAAGAGCACTTCAGCTCCAGAGAAAATATCCGAACGTCACCATTCAAAACCGAATTCAAACTAATGCAGTTGCTCTTAACGAAACTTGGATATCTTTTCTAAAAGAAAATGACTTCACTTTAGAGTCAAGCTTTGATGCATTTGATAATGATTTCGCCCGAGGACGGACCTCAGAAGTTCTTAGCAATTTAATACAATGTAAAGTTTTAGGGTTCTCTCCTATAAACATTATGTTTATCACAACAAAACATAACATTCATCGCCTCCGAGAAGCTTATGATTTTTTTAATGTTTTAGGACTTAACTTTAATCCATCGCCATTTCTATCCCTCGGAAATGGAGAAAAAGCATCTGAACTTAAAATATCAGCGACTGAATATGGAGATGCGATAATTGATTTAATTGAATATATTATCGACTCTCCTCAAAAAAAGGTTAGAGTAAGATTTATTGACGCCGTAATAAACGCTGTTTTTCTTAATCAACAATCTTTATGTAGTCATCAGTTCTGTACTTATTCATTTATCACTTGTAATAACAATGGAGACTTATTTCATTGCGCTAAAATAGAAAATCAAGATTGGATTTTAGGAAATGTTAATAAACTCCAACAAATTAAAACTGTTTTTGAAACTCCTAAATATAAACGACTCGCTCAAGAAGTAACTGACAGACTAATAAATTGTTCAGTAGAAAACGATGGTAGTCCATGCAACGTTTTACCTTATTGTAAAGGAGGCTGTTCAAGCAACGCTCTCGTATCTGGCGGATTTTCGAAGAGAGATTTTTATTGTGAAACCTATAAAAAGGTTTTTAACCATATTCTCCAAATAAAATGATAGTATAAAGGAAGGTGCAAAAATGAAAAAGAACAATACAGATTCAAAAACAACCGAACAATTTGAAATTAAAGAAAAAGAACTTCCATTCCACATTAAAGAAATTCTAAGAGAAGCTCTTAATGAAGAAGAGAAATATGGAAAAGGATGTAGAAGTAATTCGCATGACTGGTATCACAACTAACGAAAGTAATAATCTTCATCTTTTAATCACCATTAATAATAAATGTAATTTAAGCTGTAAATATTGTAGTCCAGATAAAATCTGTATTAGTTCCTCTAAATCTAAAATGGAATTAAACGTTTTAGATTCTTTAATCAATACCGGACTAACAGGACAAAAAAGAGTTACGTTTGTTTGGAGAAGAAAAGAACCCTTGTTAAGAGGACTCCCATTTTTTGAAAAAATAATAGAAAAACAAAAAAAATATAACAGGACTACTTTTATTAAAAATATAATACAAACAAACTTAACTCTTTTCAATGATAAATGGGCAGAATTTATCGTTAAAAATAAACTTATCATAGGATTTTCATATGATGGAAAAAGTGCTCAAGATATAACAAGATCAAAAACTCAAAAGATAGTCTTTAATAATATGAGGATCTTACAAAAATCCAAAATTTCATCTCTAGGTAATATCGTTGTAACTAAATATAATTATAAGAATATTTTTGAAATTATTCAAGAATTCGAATCGTTAAATTTAGATTTTGATATTAGTCTTGCGACTAATTATCAAGATAAAGATTATAATATGTTCTTAACTCAAGAAGAGTGGGCGGAAGTAGTTATTAATGTATTCAACGCTTGGTTAAATGGAAAAGTTAATAAAAATACTTTCTGTGAAAGACTTTTAAAGACTCTTATTAGAAACCAGAATAATTCTAATATTAATTGTGAACCACAATTTTGTCATAGGAATCATTTTGTAATTAATAGTAATGGAGATATTTACACCCGAGATAAATTCTTGCAAGGAGGAGATTCAATTAATAACGTTCAAACTATAAATAATTTTTCTGAAGTAAGTGGATCTTCTCAAGTAGATGAAATAATTAAAACAATATCTTTTCCTTATGAATGTACACAATGTAAATGGAGCAGTTTATGTGGAATTAACTGTCCGAAAAAAGAAGAAAAAGACTCAATGTGTCAAGCAAATAAACTAATTTATTCTTCTCTATCGAAAACTGTTCAACAACTTTACTCAAAGTAGCTTTTAGAAAACTTACTTAAAAGGACATAAAATGAGATATATTGTTAATTCTGACCCACGACTTGGTATCGAAGAACCTTGGAATCTAACATGTACTCCAGAAATTGTTTATTTTCGTGGCGAAATAAACGAAGAAACAGCATCTAATTTCCGAAGAGATTTAGAAGTATCAGAAGGAAATGCTTTAAATGCTGGACAACAGATTCTTCCAATCTGTATTGATTCCTTTGGAGGAGATATTTATTCTCTTCTTAGTATGATTGACTGTATTGATGCAGTTGATCCTCACCTTACGATCGCTACGGTGATCGAAGGAAAAGCCATGTCAGCGGCAGCCGCTCTCGCAACTTGCGGTCATGCACAGCATCGTTACATGGGAGCTCTTGCTACAATGATGATTCATTCTGCTTCAGGTGGATCAGAGGGTACCGTTGAAGCTGTAGTTAATGATACACGAGAGCTAAAAAGACTTTATGATATGGCCCTTGATAGAATGGCTCGAAACTGTAATCTGAAGAAAGATTTCTTTCTAAAGAAAATTAAAGAAAATGGACCTGAATGGTATATCAAATCTAAAGAAGCTAAAAAAGTCGGTCTTATCTCTCATATTGGAATCCCAGTTATGAGAGTTAAGATTACCGCTACTCATACATTCAGTCTTAGATAAATACTAAAGGAAGAGATATGAAGATTTTTAATTTGCCCGGCACAAAAATTCTTAGATCCGTCGATTACAATATGATCTTTACTAAATGGAAAGATCCAGCAACTCAAATTCCAGATGGTAATCTAATCCGTTGGGGAAAGACACCAGAGGATGATCCAACGTTCTCTCCTTTCGGCGGTGAGATCGCCGATATTGAAATCTCGGCTGGAAAATGTCCCGGTATTCGCCGAGCAGATGGAAAAATGATCGGCTGTTCCTTTTGCTATAAAGGTAACTCTCCTAATCAACCATTAGAGAATATGTCTTTAGCCACTTTTAAAATCGTACTCGATAAACTACTTGATCAAAGTCCTCTAACTCAAGTAGCTCTTGGTTTAACTGGAGTAAAAGATAATCCAGATCTTATTCCAATTATGAGGTATTGCCGCGAGAAAGAAGTTTTTCCAAACTTTACTTTAACTGGCGCGGATCTAGACTTCGAAACTGCCGAGCAATTATCTGAACTCTGTGGCGGATTAGCCGTATCTTGTTCTGAAACAAATCCAGATCTTTGTTTCGATACGGTTAAACTGTTTACAGATCTCGGAGTAGAACAAGTAAATATCCATATCGTCGTCTCGAAAGAAAGCGTACCGTTTGTTTTTGAAGTTTTAAAGGCAAGAGAAACAGATCCTCGATTAAAAGATATGAGAGCGATCGTTCTTTTGGCCATTAAACCCAAAGGTCGAGCAACTAATAATTTTCATACAGCTTCGTCGAAGCAGTATCAAGAGATTATTGATTATGCTTTACTAAGAAATATTCCATTAGGGTTTGATTCGTGTAGCTGTGCTCACTTTCTTAACTCAGTGAGTCATCGACCTGATTACAAAGCAATTGAATCGATGACTGATTCTTGTGAATCAACTCTCTTCTCGGTCTATATAAACGTTAAGGGTCAATTCTTTCCTTGTTCTTTCGCCGAAGGAACTCTCGGCTGGGAAAAAGGACTTGATGTAATTACTTGTAACGATTTCATTCAAGATATTTGGCTTAATCCCCGGACAGTAGAATTTAGAGAAAAGTTAATCGCTTCAGCGAATAACAAACTTAACTGTAGACAATGTCCTCTATATCCAGAACTTCATATTAAAGGATTACACTAATGAGTTATACAAATAAAAATTTCAAGACTAAAAAATCTATCAAAAAATCTTTAGAAGAAAAAGAAATAATCCGTTGTCATAATCCTGGCATTGGACCTGACCTATCTAATTTTACAGGGAAGATTTTTCTTGAAGGTCCTCATTATCCAGAACCACATAGATGGTACGCCGAAGCCTGGTTGGAAAATGGAATTTTGGTAAAAATTAAATGACCTATCTACAACTTTCTAAACTACATCCTGGCGATGAAATCTACTGGAATGATCCAGACGAAGGAACGTGTTCTCGTTATTATAAAATAAAAAACATTGAACTCGTTCCAGAAAGTCAGGTAGCTCTAATTCAAGATGAAGATGGTTCATATCTGGAATGTTACTTTCGAGAGCTAGAATAAAAGGAAGAAACAGATGAAATTTTATAAAATTTTAAATAAACTAGAAAAACATCATAAGCTCCAATTTAAAACCGGATTGAATGTGGACCCAATTTCATTTAATCCATCTGGTTCTTGTGAACCAGGCGGTATCTATTTCTCCAGAGAAGACATCCTTGCGTTCCTAAGTTATGGTCCCTGGATTCGGGAAGTTACACCTCCTCAAGACGCTCAAATTTATGAGGAGCCTAGTCCGAACCCGAAGAAGTGGAAAGCAGACAAACTAATTTTAGGGCCGAGATTTGAAATAACCGTTGAAATCATTCAGAAATTAATAGATGAAGGTGCAAACGTTCACGCAGATAATGATTATGCTTTACGCTGGGCCGCTAATAATGGCCACCTAGAAATCGTTGAACTGCTTCTAGAAAATGGAGCGGACGTCCACGCAGAAAATGATGAAGCTTTACGCTGGGCAGCGGGAAGCGGTCACGTAGAAATCGTTAAAATTCTTCTGGAAAATGTTGCGGATGTTCATGCAGATAATGATTATGCTTTACGCTGGGCCGCTAATTATGGTCACCTAGAAATAGTTAAAATTCTTCTAGAAAATGGTGCGGATGTTCACGCAGAAAATGATGAAGCTTTACGAGATGCCGCTTATTATGGTCGCATTGAAGTAGTTAAAATTCTTCTAGAAAATGGAGCGGATGTTCACGCAGAAAATGATTATGCTTTACGCTGGGCCACTAAAAACGGTCACCTAGAAATCGTTAAAATTCTTCTGGGAAATAACTAAATATTTTTAGCATAATGAAAGTTAAGATGAATTATCAAAATCAAAAACCTTCATACAAACATGATTGTTCCGCTTGTAGATTTCTGGGCAATTATAACGGATATGATCTTTATATCTGTCTAAGTAAAGCAGCGATTGATATAACTCTTATCGCGCGATTCTCAAATAATCCTTCTCATTATGCTTCAACCTTAGTAGGTTATACACAAAGACTAGAAGGCATTAAATCTGATCAAAGTCGAGCACTAAGAGTAGCTCTTTTAATCGCCGAGGAAGAAAATCTTTTACCTAAATATAAGACGGCTCATAGTGAAGGATATAGAGTACTCTACACTTCTCTAGACCGCTCAGAAACAACAGTTGGACCTCTACTATTAAACGAAAGAGAGGCCTATAGGGAAGCATTTAAAGACCCTGATGTACATCAGATTAAAGAGATAGTACAAAGAATTTGTACGACCGAAGAAGAGAAACAATGAAAACAAGAAAAGGATTTGTGCCCAATAGCAGTTCTTCGTCTTTTGTAATCTTAAAAGATGAAGAAGATAAGGCGAGAAGTTTAGGACTTCAATTTACTTCAGTAAAAGTTTTAATAGAAAACTTATCCGACCTGACCGCTTCAGGTTATAGCTTTATTCAAGAAGATGACAATTTAATCAATGCTCTTATGAAATATAAAGAAGATGATTACATCTCTTTACCAATTGATAGAGATGAAGCTTATGAAAAAGGCATTGAGTGCTTATTCGATTTATTTGCAGGAGACATTTAAATGAAAACAAGAAACGGATTTGTATCTAATAGCAGTTCTAGTTCTTTCCTTATTATCGTGAAAGAAGAAGCTTTTTATAAAGCGATTAAAGATAAACTAGATTGGGAAAAAAGAATTCTAAATAAAATGTTTCAACCAGTTCAGATCCTGGGACTAAAATGCTTTGAGGCTTCATATAATAAGTCCGACAACTGGGACGATTGGGAAGATTTTAGAGAAGAATATTTTCAACAATATAAAAAATTAAATGGAATTAACGAAGAAAATCATTATGCTGATTACACATTTAGTAAATTCTCCCAAGCTTTGTT
>Ga0180009_10008117_pt1 | contig 10501 bp, 13 predicted proteins | sample OS_PC_MetaG_FD_123537 | JGI IMG/M metagenome (GOLD analysis project Ga0180009, IMG submission 123537) | Groundwater microbial communities from the Aspo Hard Rock Laboratory (HRL) deep subsurface site, Sweden - OS_PC_MetaG | ecosystem: Environmental > Aquatic > Deep subsurface > Groundwater... | reverse complement strand
TTCAGGTTTTAACTCTCCGAGCCGGCTTAACTTCTTATTACTACTGGTTAAAAAACGACATTCTATATTGCAACAATACTGCTTTCTAACCGAGCCGGAGGCCTGTAAAAGTAGGCCATAAACTTACACACTAAAGTGTGAACTCCCTCCGGGCTGGTGCCTCCGGGCTGGAAGCCGCCGGCTCGGAGAGGAGCCGTAACAATGTAACAATGTAACAATGTGAAAGGAGGTTATTTATATTCTAAAGGGTGAGGTATATGGAACATTTGAAATACGAAATTCAGAAAGTTTTGGTATTTTATGATATTTTTAATTTTCCTCTGACTCCCATAGAGGTATATAAAAATCTTGAAATTCCAAGCGATATTCATACAGTTTATAATTGTCTGCATGAATTAAAAATTGAAAATAAAATAAATCAAAAAAACGGGTATTACTTTTTTCCGCATAATGAATTTTATGCAGAAAGGAGAAGCGCCCGTTTTTTGGTTTCTTTTAAAAAATTAAAAAGAGCGCGAAGAGTCGCGCGCATCCTCTGGCGTTTTCCGTTTATAAAGTTTATAGGAGTTTGCAATTCGCTGGGATATTTAAACGCGTCAGATGAAAGCGACATAGATTTTTTTATTATTACAAAGCGGGGGTGTTTGTGGACTACAAGATTTTTATGCGCGTCATTTTTGAGATTATTTAACTTGCGTCCCACGCGGACAACTTTAAAAAATAAAATTTGCCTAAGCTTTATATTAAGCGAAAACGATTTGGATATTTCAAGCATATCGCTTCAAGGCGGAGATCCGTATCTGTACCGCTGGATGTTGTGGCTCATTCCGTTATATGACGATGGAGTTTATAAAAAATTTATTAATAAAAATTTATGGATAAAGAATCATCTCCCCAATTATATAGAACAGGGGAGTTCCAGAGAAAAGCCGTTTCCACTATTCAGGCACGAAAAAATTAAATTTTCAAAACTTTGGGCGGGAAGATTTAAATATGTTTTAGCAAATGTTCCGATATCGCACATAATAGCATTGAAGTGGGGCGCGGCATTTTTTAAAAGATTCTGGGAAGTTGTTTTGGGGGGCCGGTGCGAGCGCGGATTAAAATATTTGCAATTGGGCGTTATGCCGAAAGGATTAAAAGAAGCGGTTCTGCGAACAGATAATAGCGTGGTAATGAATGACAGTATGCTGAAGTTTCATTTGATAGACCGGAGAGCGGAGTATAGAGATAAGTTTTATCAGAGGATAAAACTTATCAATTCAAAATTCACCTAAGGCCTAATTCACCTAATAAAAATGTCCAATGAAGAAATGTCCAATAATAATTGTTTTTTTGGCATTTGACCTTTTGCCTTTGACCTTTTTATTGTAATTTAGGTGAATTAGGTGAATTGTAATTTTTATTATATTTTTATGTTCTCAAATTCTAAAATAAGTAAGTGGCTATTTTATTTGTTCATATTGCTTCTCCCTTGGCAGACACGGTTGATTTTATTGCCCCATCAAATCGAATATTTATCTTTCAGCATCTATTTGTCTGAAATTGTTTTGTGGCTGGCAATAGGTTTCTGGCTGGCGGACGACTATAAAAAAATAAAACTACCCGGAGTTTTTTTGTTTTTTTTAATTTTTGCGGGATTATCTATTCTTTGGGCGGAAGACAGGGTGGCCGGCTATAGATTGTGGCTTTATATTTTTGAAGGAATACTTGTTTTTTTATATCTGACCCCTTCTTCCTCCCCCTTTTCAAGGGGGAGGTTAGGCCTCCGGCTCGGCTTTAACAAGATAACTCTTGCTATTAAGAATATCTCTCCCAAATGGCACAAACATCAGTTTATCTCCGGCTCGGAGAGTGGGGGATTTATTAAAGTATTTTTATTTTCCCTGATTTTTGTTTCCGGTTTTGCGATTTTTCAATTTTTTAATTTAGGTTCTGAAGCGTTCAAGTGGCTGGGTCTGGCAGAGCGCGGTGCGTGGAATCTGGGAGATATTGTGGTTTTGGGAGAAGGCGGCACTTCGGCTTCGCTCAGCGCAGGCCGCTGGCTCCGCGCATATGGTCCGATGTCTCATCCGAATATTTTGGGCGGATATTTAGCGGTTGGGGTTTTACTGATATTCAACAATGTTAACAATGGGGGTCTTTGCGCCTTAGGGCGCAAAGACCCCCATTGTTATTTTTCTCTTGCGCTTTTCCTCTTCACTCTCATCCTCACCTTCAGCCGTTCCGCATGGCTGGCGCTTGCAATTGCCAGCGCGTATTTTTTGTTTAAGAATTTGGGCAGCAGGGAAGTGCGGAAGTTTGCAATGTTCAGTTTAATTTTAATTGCCGTGCTCGGTTATATTTTCGCACCCTTTATTACAACGCGCGTAAAAAGCGAGGGCTATTTGGAAAACAAATCGAATATTGAACGAGTGGCAAGCTGGAAAGAAGGTTTGGTAGTTTGGAAAAACAATCCAGTTTTAGGAACCGGGCTTGGAAACTATACTATTGGATACCAGGTATCCAATAGTCAGCCGGCGCACAATATATTTTTATTGGTTCTGGCAGAGTTGGGAATTGCTGGATTTTTGTTGTATTTATTTATTTGGCGAAAATTTTGGAAAATGCCAAGCGCGCGAACAATTCTGCTTTTATTTTTAGTCATCGGCCTTTTTGACCACTATTTGTGGACGCTATATTCCGGCCAAATGCTTTTTTGGCTGGGATTGGGACTAATATTTCAGGAAAATTAGCTAAAATTAGCGAAAAATCATAATTATTTACAAATCTGTCGAATTATACTTGACAGATTTTTTGTTTTATGTCAAAATAAGATAATAATAAAAATGGAAGATACCAATATACTAATGAATACAAATGATACGAATAATACTAATGAGAAAGAATTCGTATAATTAGTATCATTAGTAAGATTCGTATATTAGTATCTTAAATCATTCGTATGAATCTCAAACCTTTAAGCGACAGAGTTATTGTAAAAGCTCTAAATGAGGAGGAAAAAACCGCAGCAGGAATTATTTTGCCTGATACTGTGGAAAAAGAAAAATCCGAAAAGGGTGAGGTTGTTGCCGTGGGCCCGGGCCGTCTTTTAGACAGCGGCCAGCGCGCGCCAATGTCAGTCGCAGTCGGAAATAAAGTTTTATTTAAAAAATATTCTCCAGAAGAAATTAAGGTTGATGGTGAGGAATATCTTATTTTAGATGAAAGAGATATCCTTGCTGTTATTCAATAATCTATATGGCAAAACAAATTTCATTTAACGAAGAAGCGAGACAAGCATTAAAAAGGGGAGTGGACAAGCTTGCTAACGCTGTAAAAGTTACTCTTGGTCCAAAAGGCCGAAACGTTGTTTTGGATAGGGGCTTTGGAAGCCCTACCATTACAAAAGATGGTGTTACGGTTGCAAAAGAAATTGATTTGGAAGATAAGTTTGAAAATATCGGCGCGGAATTGGTAAAAGAGGTTGCCTCAAAAACAAATGATGTCGCAGGCGACGGAACCACAACCGCAACAGTTCTTGCGCAGGCAATTGTGCAGGAAGGAATTAAAAATGTAGCAGCCGGCGCAAATCCGGTTGAAATAAAACGCGGAATTGAGCAGGGTGTTGCCCGAGTTGTTGAAGAGCTTAAAAAATCTTCAAAAGCAGTTGAAACAAATGAAGAAATCGAACAGGTTGCATCTATTTCAGCAAATGATAAAGAAATCGGCGCAATTATTGCAAGAACAATGGCAGAAGTCGGAAAAGACGGCGTCATAACGGTTGAAGAATCGCAAAGCTTTGGAATTGAAAACGAAGTTGTAAAAGGAATGCGTTTTGACAAAGGATATGTTAGCGGCTATATGATTACAAATGCCGAAAAAATGGAAGCCGAGTATGAAGACGCATATATCCTAATCACTGACAAAAAAATCTCATCCGTGCAGGAAATTGTTCCAATTTTGGAAAAAGTCGCCCAGGCCGGGAAAAAAGAACTGGTTATTATTGCCGAGGATTTGGAAGGCGAAGCATTGGCAACTTTGGTTGTCAACCGCTTGAAAGGCGTTTTCAATACTTTGGCAGTAAAAGCGCCCGGCTTTGGCGATAGGAGAAAAGCAATGCTGGAAGACATCGCGATTCTAACGGGCGGAAAAGTTATTACGGAAGATATCGGATTAAAATTGGACAGCGTAGAACTTGATGATTTGGGCCGCGCAAGGCGCGTGGTTGCTACAAAAGAAACAACCACAATTGTTGAAGGCGCAGGTGAAAAAGAAAAGATTGACGCGCGCGTATCGGGAATCAAAAAAGAATTGGAACTTGCAACTTCTGAATTTGATAAAGAAAAATTGCAGGAACGCTTGGCAAAATTATCCGGCGGAGTCGGCGTAATTAAAGTCGGCGCCGCAACAGAAACCGAGATGAAAGAAAAGAAACACAGGATTGAAGATGCTGTTTCCGCGACAAAGGCGGCTGTTGAAGAAGGAATTGTTCCGGGCGGCGGCGTTGCGCTTTTGCGCGTTTCCGGCGCATTGGAATCAGCGGGCTTGACCGGCGACCAAGCGGTTGGCTTGAATATTTTGAAGAAGGCCTTGGAAGAACCATTGAAACAAATTGCAATAAACGCCGGTCAAGACGGCGCGGTGGTAGTTGATAAGGTAAGGCGATCTGAAGATGCGGTTGGATATAATGCGGCAACGGATAATTATGAGGATTTGGTAAAAGCCGGAATCGTTGACCCGACAAAAGTTGTCCGTTCGGCTTTGCAAAATGCCGCTTCAATCGCTTCAATGCTTTTAACAACCGAAGTGGCCGTAACCGATTTGCCGGAAAAGAAAGACGCGCCGCAAATGCCTCAAATGCCCGGCGGAATGGGAATGTATTAGAAAAATAAAAAATAAAATATAAAAAATAAAAAATAAGGAGTCGCTATCGCGACAAATTATTAAGGCGCCTCGAAGTACTTCGGGGCGCTTTTGGTTTGCCTTTTTCCTCCCCCTGTACTCAGGTCTCTGGCTCGGTTAGAAAGCAATCTTGGAGTTCAGGTTTTAACCTGTAAATTTTACACACTAAAGTGTTCACCCTGTTAAACATGCTTTGCCTAAAAATCTTTCAGATTTTTGTTTAACAGGGTGAACTCCACCGGCTCGGAGAGGGGAGGCGTGCCCCGTAGTTCCGCCCAGGGCGGATACTACCGGGGTTAGGTGGGGGGTTATAAGTTTTGTATCTGCGAGTATCTGTGGTTCTTGACACCTTCCCGATTTTATGCTAAGATAACTGCAGTAATTTGACAACGCCCCAACGGAGGGGCAAAAGGAAGAAGCTATGAAAAAGCTCGCGACTCCGAAAAAGAAGCCAAAGAAAAAGCGCGTAAGACAACCGAAGAAAATTCGCGTTCTGGAAGTTGACCAGGTTCATGGCGCTGTCATGATGCAGAATATGAAAAACGGGCAAGTTTTTCATATTGATAGCTTTTCGCTGGATAATGTGAATGGCACCGATACTGATGCTATCAAAAGCATTTGTGGAGGAGATGCAAGGATTCTTGAAATTGATAAAGCCGACAAAAGCTGTCGTTGGGGATGCGCCCGGTTCAGAATAAAATGGACCGGCCGGCTGGATAATAAATACTGGACAACCAACTGGGACACCAGCGGGTAGGAGAAGAAAATGCCGTCACAAAAACGCGCGCGGGACCTGAAAGAAATCTCAGTGCAAAAATTAAGAGAGCGGGCCAATGCTTTTTTTGATGACTTGTATCAGACAAGATTGCTTCCTGTTGCGCAAGCCGGCGGATTTTCTGAAACAATCAGTTCTGAGGAAAAAGAAAAAATGAGCATTTTGAGAGACCATACTTTTCGGGTCTTGCTCATAAAAAGATTGGAACAAGAAGGGTTCGAAGTTGTAGAAACCCATGACCGAGACGATACGTTTCTTGAAATTAAGTGGGATAATGTTGGCTGAAAGAGTAATAAAACAAGCACCTGAATGATTTCAGGTGTTTTTTTATTTGCTTATTTAGAAAAAGAATCATATAATAAATCATATGATTAATCATATGATTTATTATGGGAAGAAACCGAGATGAAAAAATCAGAAAATTGCAAAATAGCGGACGCGGTTCTTATACTGTTAGCTTGCCCGTCAAAGCAATCCGCGAATTAAAATGGCAGGAAAACCAAAAACTTGTGGTAGAATACGACAAGGGAAGGAAGAGGTTTATAATTAAGGACTGGCTTCCAGCCCGGCTTAGAAAGAGAAAATAATAAATAGAATAATTTTTGTGAGCAATTGATAAATTTTACAATTAAAGCCAGCCCGGAGGGGATAAATAAATTTTCGATTATCAATCAATGCCTTTATGTTCAAAAAGATAACAAAAGAATTTTCTTATAAGTTTAATATCAAAAAAGAAGGATTATATTCTGTGTTTATTGAAGCGTCCTGCAAATCAGGCAAGCTCTTGGGAATATTTGGCGGAGAAGATTTAAGAGTGGAGATAGGTGATATAAAATTAAAAAAAATTACACCAAAAAATAACATTCGATTTTTCAATATTCCTTCTGCTTGGAACGGCACAAAATTGAAAGGGCTGCCTAAAACAGTTGTTTTTATTTTGGAATTAAAAAAAGGCGAACACCTTATTAAGTTTATCCCTCGCATAGGCGCCGCAATAGAACAAGAACCAAAAATCGAGCAAGTGAAAGATAATATTATAGTAAAAAATCTACAAGCCAAAGACGGCAACCGCAGGCCATGGATTACAGTTGCTCTAATTGATTTGCCATTAAATATTTTGGATATTTCAGCGAGCTGCGAAAAAAGATTCAGGGATAGCGATGACATAAAATTGGTTATAGACGGAGAAATTCAAAAAAATGAAGCATCAAAAATTTGGGGCAAAAATTGGTATTGGCGCGGAAGCCAGCTAAAAGGCGGCGAAAAGTCGGCTCGATTTTATTCCAACCTCAAAAAAGGCAATCACGATATTGAGCTTTGGGCAGATAGGACGCCCTTGCTAAATAAATTGGAAATATGTCAAAACAATATAAAAAAAGAAACTGCAAAAACTCCTGAATACATAATAGAACAAATCAATAATCTATATAAAGAAGTTGGCGAAGAAGTCAGCTTTAATAAAATACCGCAGCCAGTAAAAAATTTTGTGAAATATGATAAAAAAATAGATATCGCCGCTAAAGAATTTAAAATTGACCCGATTATTTTAAAAGCCACCATTGCCCAAGAAAGCAGTTTTGGCAAAAATATTGAAACAGACGATAGGTATGTTGGATTATCCGGACTTACTGGATTAGAAAAGATGAATGCAATCAAAACCTTAGAAGATTTAGGGTATAAATTCAATTATAATAAAATAGAAGATGTTATTCGCGCAACAGCTGCGTATTATAATTGGTTAAGGGAAAGACCGACAAAATTAAAATTTAAAAACAAAAACAATCCGCTTAAATTATATACACAATATAGAAGCGATATTAAAGCAGAAGGAGTAACAACTGCAGGCATTAAGCAGTTTTTATATTATTATTTTTATTACAAATTATGAGGTTAAAAAATAAAAAAGATATATTAATAATTCTATTTATATTTATAACCATAGGTTTAGTATTATATACACAATTATCAAAAGATGATAAATTGCCGCGCCAGTATAAAGATTATGAAATACTGGATAAGAAGGAAGTTTTTTTATACTATGGTTTAGACAATTTACATAATAAAAAAACACAGCTTTTTGTAATTAATAATAGAAAGGATTATGATACGGTTCTTGGGCTTTCAAAAATTATTTTGGTTAGAGAGGATGGATATTTTTTAGAGCTTCCGGGATATGGAGAAGGATTTCAATGGTGGGAAGTTGGCGATTTTAATAAAAACGCCGACCTTAACATAGCTGTAATGTATCAGAATATGGGCAGTGGCTCTTTTGACCCATTTTATTTTTACCAATGGAATGGATATAATTTTGATGTAAAAATAAATAATCACAATTTATTTAATGATGATAAATTAGTGGATTTAGATCATGACGGAATAATGGAAGTTTTGCATACTTTTCGCTCTTTTCGCATGGAAGAGCCCGATGACTTGTGTAAAGAAACTTATGTATGGAATAGAGAAAATGGGGAATTTGAAAAAAAGGATTATTCTTGTATTAGGCGAGAGATTTAAGGGTTATTGAAATCGCGATTCCAAAAGAAACGTTTGAGGAAATTATAAAAATTATATATATGACCACGCCTCAGCAAAAAGACACAAACAAAAACCGCTTATATGGCGCGATAAGTTATTTGTGGATTTTGTGTTTTATACCGCTTTTGTTCAAGCGGGACAGTTCGTTCGCCCTTTATCACGCGCGTCAGGGATTGGTGCTTTTGATTGCGGAATTTTTCGCAACATTAATCGGCTGGATTCCTTTTGTCGGCTATTATGTTTCAATGTTCTTAGGCATTATACTTGCAATTTTGGCGCTTTTAGGTATAATAAACGCGCTGGACGGAAAACACTGGAAAATGCCGGTATTGGGCGATTTCGCCCAAAAAATAAGAATATGACAGCTTATAAATTAAGACAAATCAGAAATATCTTTAAATCCTATCCAAAAATAAAGTTGGCTTATTTTTTTGGTTCTCGCGCAAATGGCAAGGCAGGGCCTTTGAGCGATTATGATTTTGCGGTTTTTATAGACGGAAAAGACAAGAAAATTTTTTTTGATATTAGATTTAGCTTGATGGACAAAATCAGCCGGCTTTTAAAAACGGATAATGTGGATATAGTGGTTTTAAATCTCGCGGAAAGTCCGGAATTAAAATATAATATAATAAAGGAAGGCAAGCTGATTTATGAAAAAGAATTATTTAGAGTTATTGTCGAGCCAAAAATTTTAAATGAATATTTTGATTTTAATTTTATGCTTAAAAAATATAATTTGACCAAAGTATGAGCAATCCGGCAGTTATTGAAAATAAAATAAGCGCGATTAAGAAATATCTTAAAATTTTGGAGCGTTACAAAAAATATTCGCAAGAGAAAATAGAAAAAGATATTGACATAAGGGGCGCGGCTGAAAGGTATTTGTATTTAGCGGCGCAAGCAACCATAGATTTGGCAGAAGCGATTATCGCATATAAAAAATTCAGAAAACCCGCAAGTATGAGCGAGGCCTTTCATATCTTAAATGAGGAAGGTATTATTACGGATAGCTTAACAAAGAAAATGATTGGAATGACAGGATTCAGAAATATTATTACTCACGATTACGGAAAAATAAATTATGAAATTGTCTATGAGGTATTGCAAAAAGGATTAGAAGATATCAGGGGGTTTATAAAAGCAATTTTAAAAAAATTATGAGAGAACTAATACAAAAGTTTAAAGAACTTCAATCAAAGGTCGCCTCCACACGGAGGTTACTTTGACGTTGAAAAAATCAAAATAGAAATAAAGGCGCTTGAATATGAAATGGAGAAGCCGGGTTTTTGGGACGACCAAGAAAACGCGAAAAAAGTAAGCCGGCGTGCGGCAGAACTTCGCGAAGAAGCGGAAAGATGGGACGGAATGGAAGAAGATGTAAGCGTTGCCTTGGATTTAGCGGAAGAAGCCGAGGCCGCAGGCGACAAATCACTGGAAGAAGACCTTGAAAAAAATTATAATAAATTGAATAAAAAATTCAACAAGCTTGAATTTTTTTTGTTATTCTCGGGAAAACACGACAGGCGCGATGTTATTATGGCAATCCATGCCGGAACCGGCGGGACAGAAGCGCAGGACTGGGCGGAAATGCTGATGCGGATGTATTTGAGATTTTGCGAAAAAATGGGGTATAAGGTCAAAATTTTATCAGAAAGCAAGGGCGGCGAGGCAGGAATAAAAAGCGCAACGCTTCACATTGAGGGCGCGCATGCCTACGGATATTTGAGGAGTGAAAACGGCGTCCACCGCTTGGTACGCATTTCGCCGTTTGACGCGGAAAAAATGAGGCACACTTCTTTTGCTTTGGTTGAAATTATTCCCGATATGGGAGAAGTTGAAGAAATAAAAATTGACCCGAAGGACTTGCGGATTGACACATTCTTGTCGGGCGGGCATGGCGGGCAAAGCGTTCAGACAACTTATTCAGCGGTTAGGATTACTCATTTGCCGACAAAGATTGTAGTTTCGTGCCAAAATGAAAGAAGCCAGGCGCAGAATAAAGAAGTTGCAATGAAAGTTTTGATAAGCAGATTGCATGTTTTGGAAGAAGCGCGCCACGAAGAAGAAAAACAAAAATTGCGCGGCGACTATACCAGCGCGGAGTGGGGGAATCAAATCCGAAGCTATGTTTTGCATCCATATAAAATGGTAAAAGACCACAGGACAAAATATGAAACACAGGATGCGGAGGGAGTGCTGGAGGGGGAGTTGCAGGGTTTTATTGAAGAATACTTAAAATGGCTTAAGAAGAGATGAATTCAAAATTCATTTAATTATTCTAATTAACCTAAGATCATCCCATAAAGG
>Ga0180009_10008116_pt1 | contig 10501 bp, 8 predicted proteins | sample OS_PC_MetaG_FD_123537 | JGI IMG/M metagenome (GOLD analysis project Ga0180009, IMG submission 123537) | Groundwater microbial communities from the Aspo Hard Rock Laboratory (HRL) deep subsurface site, Sweden - OS_PC_MetaG | ecosystem: Environmental > Aquatic > Deep subsurface > Groundwater... | reverse complement strand
TGCGAACGAGAGCAGGTCTCGCGGGCGGCGGGCGGCGCTGAGCAGCCGGCCCGGCCGCAGCTTGCCCTGGCCGTCGCGCAGCGGCGGCGGGAGCTCGGGCAGGGTCTCGTCGAAGGTGTCCAGCACCACCCGCACCGACACATAGGGGATGCCCAGCTCGGCGGCCGCCTCGGCGATGGCGGCGGTCTCCATGTCCACAGCGACCGCGCCGCACCTGCGGTGGCACTCCTGCTTGCTCGCCGGCGTCGTGAGCGCCTGCTCGACGGTGGCGAGGGCACGCGCGCTGCAATGCAGCCCCAGCTGCTCGGCCAGCAGGCACGTCAGCCGCCGCAGCTCGACGTCAGGCTCGGGCACGGCAGTGGCGCACAGATCGGTGACGCGCAGGATCTCGCGCGGGACCACCAGCATTCCAGGTGAGGCCCCGGCCACCAGTCCGCCGCAGCAGCCGGTGCTGATGATCAGGCTGGCGCCGGGTCCGTGGCGCCGCGTCGCCTCTGCCGCCTTCTGCGGGCCGACGCCGGTGCGGGCGAAGCGAGCGACATCATCGCCGACGATGCGGCGGATCGGCGCCAGCTCCTGCTTGAGCGCTGCGAGGATCAGGGGGGGCACTGGACTAGACCTGCCGGGCGGGAGTTCCAACACCCTCTCGCTGGTCCTGGACGGCGATAGCTGCGTTGCTCGTCGTCGGAATACCTCAAGTATGACTTCCTCCTCGCGCCTTGCTCTCGCCGCCCAGTCCTTCGCGACAGTGCATCATTACTCCCGCCCGGCAGGTCTAGCAGGCCCCGTGGGTTGGCAGGTCGCCCTCGCTCCCCGGCCTGTTCCAGAACAGGATGCGGTCGGCGGCGTCCAGCTGCTCGAGTCGACCGGCGGTCTCCGCGTCGACCAGGGCGAATTGCAGTTCGGTGGGGCGGGCGGGTGGAGCAGACAGGATGCGCGCCGGATCATCGCGCAGCTCGACGATGGCGAGCCGCCCGGCCGACAGCTGCGCGGCCAGCTCGAAGCTGGTCTGGAAGCGGCAGATATGCCGCTCCCCGCCGATTCGCCGCTGCGGGCCAAGGAAGTAGAACGGGCGGTCCCGGCCCAGGAAGCGCACCACCGCGTGGGCCCGGATCAGGTCCTGGATCTGGCTCTCGCGCTCCTTCTCCGCCCGCTCCCGGTTCAGCTGCTCCTGGCGCAGCTGGGAGGCCTCGGTCTGCCGGGCCTGCTTCTCCTCGAACCGGCGCTGCTGCTCAAGCTCCCGCTCGGCGTCGGCCTGGGCGCCGCCCTTCTTCTTGCGCTGCCGGCGCGACTCGGTCCTGGCCTCGCGGGCCTCCTTCTTCTTGGCCAGCCCTGCCTTGACCAGCTTGTCTCGCAGATCCTGCATACGAGACCATGATAGGCCCTGTTCAGCGCAGAATGAAGGGGTACGTGATCGTGATCGACGACCCCTGGAACACGGGGAACCGCGCCGCGCGGGCGGCCTGAGCCACGCAGTCGCCGGTTGGAGTGTTCGTGAACATCCCCACCACCCGCGCGCTGGAGACGCCGCCGCCACCGGCGATCTTGACCTGCACGTTGGCCATCCCGGGGACCTTGAAGCGATCGTAACAGGCCTGGACCGCGGGCTTGATCGCTCGCAGCCCCTGTTGGATGTCCGAGCGGGAGAGCGTGGACCTGGGACCGTCGAAAGGCGACCCCAGATGCTGAACGGTCAGCGGGCGCGGGCGAACCACGGCCTTGGGGGACTTGAGGGCCCCGACCTCGCGGCGCAGCTCCGCCGACTGGCTCCGGGCGGCCTGCAGCGCCGCGTTCTGGCGCTCCAGTTTGAGGCGGTAGCTGGCGCGCAGCAGATCGGAGCACAGCCACCAGGCGGGGATGGCCACTGCCAGAAGCGCCACCGCCAGCCAGTGCCTGCGCAGCAGCGACGGGGAGGGCGGCTCTGCGCGCCGGCGTGCCTCGAGCATGGCCTCGTCCGCCCTGGCTTTGGCTGCCTGGGCCGCCGCCTCCGCCGCCCGCCGGGCTCGGCGTTCCGCCTCGATCTCGGCGCTCAGCGTGCGCAGGCGCGCCTGCATCGCTTCGAGGTCGTCGCGATACATCAGCGCTCACCCAGCGCGAACCAGGTGGTCTTGCCCGCGGCCACAGTGACCTGGCGCTGCAGTGTCTTGTCGCTGGCCAGATCCTTGACGATCACATCGTGATGTCCTTCGTAGACCAGCATCGGCGAGATGGGAGTCAGCCCCAGCGGTTTTCCGTCAAGCAGCACCTTGTGGCCCTCGGACAGCTTGAATCCCAGGATCCCCCGGCCGAACACGAACCGGGTCGACAGCTGGCTGCCCGTGACCTGTAGCGAGCGCGTGGCACGGATGCCGAGCTTGGTGTTGCGCAGCTCCAGCACCACCTTGCCCCGTGGGATCTGCACCTTCAGCGGCGTCGTCCCGACATGCCGGCCCGAGAGGTAGACGTCGGTGATGGGCTCGGTCTTGAGCGAGAGGCTGGCCTTGTCCGACTCCTCCGTCTCGGGTGGATCCGGAGTCTTCGGGGGTGCGGGTTGGTGTCTCCTCCGGGGAGGAGGCTTTCGATGGCGCCGGGTGATCCGATGGGCAGGAGGCGTACTCGCTCCAGCTCCAGCTCCCGCGGCCCCGACCTTCTTCGAGGCGGGAGCGGTGTCGCTCGATACGCCCCCCTCCTCGCTGCGCGGCGCTGCGTCGGGAGTGGGCTGCGTCGCCGCCGGGCGGGTGTCGGCGGTTGTCACGGGGGGCGCCTCCTCCGGCTGCGCCACGTGTCGATTCCGCGATGACTGACTGAGGAGAATCCAGGTTCCGATGGTGCCTGCCGCCGCCGCCAGGACGGCCATCAGGAGCACCCATGGCAGCGTGGAACCCGGGCGGCGCAGCATGACGCTGACCTCGCCCGCGGCGCCGGTGAGCGACCCCGAGGCCTGCTCCACCTCGGCGGGCGGTGCGCCCTTCGCCGCCAGCTCGCTGTCCCAGCTCTCCACCGATGAGTCCTGTTCGAAGGCGCTCATCTCATGCAGTAGAGAGAGGTCATCCTCGCTCGTCGGATCGGCGGCTCGCTCCATGACGGGAGGCTGGCGGATCTCCTCGATCGTGCCCAGCGCGTCCGGTCGTTCCGCCCGATCGACCATGACCGTCTCGGCGTCGTCGTCGAACTCATCAAGGTGGGGCAGCTCGGGTGCCGCGTACGACGATGGGATCGCAGACTGGCTCTCGCGCTGGTCCGGCGGCTCCCAGGGCTCGATCGGTGCCGTGGGACTGGGAACGAAGAGCTCGGGTCCTCGCGCCTCTGCGGGGCGCTCCGGTCCTCGCGCCCCTGTCGGGGCGCTCCGGGATGCGGCGACGGCGCGCGGGATGGAGCAGTCGAGCTCGGGTCCTCGCGCCCCTGCGGGGCGGCGCTCCGGTCCTCGCGCCCCTGTCGGGGCGCTCCGGGATGTGGCGACGGCGCGCGGGATGAAGCAGCCGAGCTCGGGTCCTCGCGCCCCTGCGGGGCGGCGCGCCGGTCCTCGCGCCCCTGTCGGGGCGCTCCGGGATGTGGCGACGGCGCGCGGGATGAAGCAGCCGAGCTCGGGTCCTCGCGCCCCTGCGGGGCGCTCCGGGATGAAGCAGCCGAGCTCCTGTTCGACGGTCTGGTGCGACAACGGCAGCACCACCTCGTTGGTGGGAAGGGGTGCGACCGCCAGCACATCTGCCGGCTTCAGCTCGTGGCGGTAGCCGTCTGCCGGGCCTGGCGGGTCTTCGGTCGGGGCCGGCTGGTCGACATGCTGGGCCACGAACTGCCCTAGCTTGGCCGGCGAGGTCACTATCTGCCTGTTGACCAGCAGGGCCAGCAGATCCTCCTGCAGCTCCTGACACTCCGTGTAGCGGTTGTGAGGGTCGGGCTCGAGGGCCCGCATCAGCACCGCCCTCAGATCCTCGGGGTAGTTGGTCATGTGGAGCTCGGGGGGAGGCACCTGCCCGCTGGCCACGGCACGCAGCAGCGACTTGTCGTTGCCCGCCGGGTAGGCACGGACGCCCGTTGTCATCTCGTACAGCACCAGCCCAAGCGAGTAGATGTCCGACTGGGGGGTGGCCTGCTCGCCACGGGCCTGCTCCGGCGAGATGTACGACCACTTGCCCTTGATCACCCCCACCTGCGTGTGGGTCACCGACTGCCGGATCTTTGCGATACCGAAGTCGGTGATCTTCACGCTGCCCGACGTCGACAGCAGGATGTTGGGCGGCGAGATGTCCCGGTGAACCAGGTTCAGCGGGATCCCCTCGGAGTCCCGTCGCTCGTGTGCGAACTGTAGTCCGGCTGCCACCCCGGCGGCTATCTGGATGGCGACGGGAAGCGGCAGCGCCGCCCTGCCGATCTTCATCAGGCGTGACAGGCTCAGCCCACGGACGTACTCCATCACGATGAAGTAGTCCTCGCTCTGCTTGCCGAGCTCGTAGATCTGGACGATGTTCGGGTGGTCGAGCAGCGCGGCGATCCGGGCCTCCTGCAGGAACATCCCCACGAACTGCGGATCCTCGGAGTAGTTGCTGTGGATGCGCTTGATCACCACCTCTTTGGCAAACCCCTCGATGCCAGTCTGCCGTGCGAGGTAGACCTCCCCCATCCCTCCTCGTGCAAGCTTGCGGAGGATGTCGTACTGGCTTATCGGGCCGATGGTGGCCATTTCAATGCCGTTAGTGAGATCCTACACCTTTCGGGGACACCAATGAATCATTTTGGGTGCCAAATAACAAAGTTCTCGCCCATTGTTCGAGAAAAGTATGACATGTGCTTATGTCATACTACAGTATCCTACACACAGCTTTCGAAGGAGGACACATGTCGCGCGAGCGCCGTCGGAAACGGAGCAGTTATGTCGGTCTGGCTCTACAGTACTGGCTTTCCTCTGTTGCACAGCGCAAGCGGCTGATGGCTCTCGTGGTCGCGGACTCTGCCGGGTTGCTGGTTGCGGCAAGCTTCCAGGGGCCGGAAGCCGAGGAACTGGCCGCCCTCGCGCCTCTGCTCGCCCGACCCGGCCAGCCTGGTGCCCCACTTGACGAGGCACCCGAGCTCCCGATGGAGATCCGCCAGATGCAGGTGGATTGCTCGTCGCTGTACCTGTGTGCCATCGGAGATCTGCGGTCCACGTCAGATGGTCTGCGGCTGGCGGAGAGCGGGATCCAGCGCATCCTGCAGGTTCACTAGATCCGGGCGCCTGTCATATCTCCAACGGGCAGGAGCCGCGCAGAGCCCACCAAAGAAAGCCGGGTGGTCTGGAAGTTGGGGGCGGCATGCCGCGCGGCCCATGCCGCCGGGGTGGACCGTACGCGTGTGGGCCGCTTGGCTGCTCTGCGCGGCGTCCTGCCCGCAGTAACGGCGGTCTGGCGGGTGGGCGCTGCGTGAAGCAGCCAGCGCGCCGCTGTCTCATCCCGGAGCGCCCCGCAGGGGCGCGAGGACCGGCGCCGCCTTCCCAGGTGCATACCACCCGAGCGCACGGCCAGAGCCTTCGGTGTAAGAAGAGTGATACATCGTCCACGCTCGCGGCAACTCAATCATCAGAAACCTGATGCACCGCGACGGGGTTTCGAGTAGTTGCGAGCCCGTGCCGCGGGTCCGGATCTTGCTTTGATTCCAGGCGAGCTGCCAATGAGATTGCACACACTTCCACTCACGTTTCTCCTCCTCGGCGCGACGGCGCTAGCTGACGAGCCGGGGCTCGAGCAGCACGGTGCCGACGAGCCGGCCGAGAGCATCACGACAAAGATCAAGATGACGTCCCCCGGCAGGTCCAGCCCACGGGCAAGGCTCGAGCTGGGGTTCGGCTACGCGTCGTTGCTCGAGGATCCAGACGTGGGCGACGGCTATGGGGGAGGGATCTTTTTCTCCTACGAGCTGGCGGGGCGCATTGGGGCCGAGCTGTCCGTGTTTGTCTCGAACAACCCCTTCGAGGCCGAGCTGGGCAGCATCGGGGCCAGCTTCCTGGCGGGCAACATCACGCTGGGACCGACAGTGCGCCTGACTCCAAAGGGTGGGCGGTTCATCGTGACGGCCGACCTGGCGCTGGGCACCTACCTCATAGTCCCGCTGGTCCAGGACAAGATCTGGACCCTCGGGCTGTCGGGCGGGATGACCCTGGCGTACCGCTTTGTCAGCTGGTTCGGGCTGTCGCTCAAGGTTCGATACCATCTGTTCAACCTGGCCAACATCTCCGGACCGGAGCTCCGGGACCTGAAGGCCCTGACGAAGGTCGGTGTGATCGACCGGATGGAGTTCCCGGTCTGCCTCACCTTCTTCTTCTGAGGAGTGACGATGCGCCGAGTATCGCTGTTGACCCTGGCACTGCTGGCTCCCGCGGCCTGTGGCCTGACGGTCACCAGTGACAGGCCGAGCTACGAGGAGCTCGACCAGCAGGAGAAGAGCGCTGTTGACACGATCCTCGGCGAGCTCACGCGTTTCAACAAGCAGGTGAAGCAGCGCACCCAGTACAACATCGATCGGATCGTCGACCGGGAGCAGATCCATGTCTCGTTCGAGGGGCTGATCTTCTCGGCGAACCTGGGCGACGACGTTGTCCATGTGGCGACCTGGGAGAACCTGGGCCAGGGCAAGCAGGCCCTGACCCAGGGCTGGTTCAAGGCCAAGACGCCCACCCAGGCCCGCTCGGTCTATGTCAAGCTGTTCTACCAGTTCCTGGGGGTGGTCCAGGGCGTCAAACAGTTCATGTACCAGGTGCTGACCCCGCCGTGGGTCTTCTCGCATCGCAGCCTCTACAACCAGGAGCGCGACGCGATCCGCACCGCTCTGGCGCACTACGTCGTCGAGGGCCGCCAGACAGAGATGTGGGGGTTCCTCAAGAGCGCCTGCAGCCCCGTGATCGCGCAGCACAGCGCCGAGTGGGACAGCAAGTTCAGCAAGAAGTACCTGCAGGAGCACTTCTACGAGGTCTTCGATCCCGATGACCCGACCGGCTACATGTTCTTCGTCTGCCGCTGGATCGAGATGGGGATGCAGGACGCCGAGGGGCTCAATGCCGAGCTGAATTGGCTCATCGATCTACCGAAACCCTGAACCGCCCCTTTCTGTGGTAAGCTCCGCCCGGTTGAGCGGAGGAGCCATGTCAGGGAGCACGATCTGCCTCACGGCGCTGGGGAGGGAGCGGCCTGGTATCGTGGCCGCCATCACGGGGGTACTGTTCGACACCGACTGCAACATCCGCGACTCTACAATGACCATCCTGGGCGGCGAGTTCGCGATGATGGCCATCGTGGATCTGCCGCAGAACACGACGCCTGCACTGCTCGAACAGTCACTGTCCGATGTGCAACGACGCTTTGATCTCGGCATCTTCCTCAAGCGGCTGGGCGAGGAGGAGATGCGGTACCATCAGGCCCCGGACACCAGGAACTGGGCGGTGACGATCTACGGCGGTGACCGCAAGGGGATGCTGCACCACGTGGCCTCCCTGCTGGCGCGCAAGGGGGTCAGCATCACCGAGCTGAAGACCAAGGTGCTGGCGGGAGGAATGGAGGGGGCCGGGATCATCTCGCTCAAGGTGGCCGCGCCGCTGGAGGTCGAGCTGCCCGAGCTGCGCCAGCAGCTCACCGATGTGGCCACCCGGTTCGGTGTGGAGGTCAGTGTCGGCTGAGTCGGGCGCCGGTCCTCGCGCCCCTGTCGGGGCGCTCCGGGATCAAGCAGCGGCGCCCCGTCAAAGGTCCGCGGCGGCCAGGATGTAGTGCACGTTGGTGTCGTCCATGATCTTGAGCGTGCGGCGCCCCTTGTCCGACGGGAGCATGGTGCGGAGCGAGGGGTAGCGGCTGCGCTCGGTGATGAAGAAGAAGCGCCGGCCCGGCCTTTCCCTGAGGTAGTCCTGGATCGCCTTGTTGTCCAGGCTCTTCGCCACGACGACCTCTGCTGCGGTGTACCAGGTCTCGCCGCGCCAGTTGAACTGCCAGGCCACGAGCTCCTCCTGAGGCCCCTTGCGCAGCTTGTAGTAGCTGCTGATGGCGCTCTTCTGGCTCCAGTTCGGGGCCACACCGAGCTGATACCAGTTGAGTATGTACCCGCCTCCCACCACCGCGACGAGCACGGCGAGCCAGAGTGAGACCCTGCGCAGCTGGGGCAGGAAGAGCAGGCCCAGCACCACGCCGAAGATGATGGCGTAGTACATGATCGGACGGCCCTCGGGCACACCCCGCGCCCAGTTGTTGTCGTACAGATAGGTGTGCATCCAGACCCAGCGGGCGGGCTGCTTGACCAGATCGATGGTGACCAGCGCCATCGTGCCCAGTGCGGCGAGCAGTCCGATCCAGACCCCTCGCACCTTGCCCTCGACGAGGTCGTTGAGATAGATCGCGATCAGGATCGCGGCCGGAGGGATCGACGGCAGGATGTAGTGGTGGTACTTGGTGATGGTCAGCGTGAACAGGGCCAGGGTTGCCGCGAGCCAGACGAAGACGAACAGCACCACGCGGTCCCGCGGGCTGCGCTCCCGGTCGCGCAGGGTGAAGGCGCGGACCAGCGCCGCGGGGAGGAAGGCGATCCAGGGAAACAGGCCATAGCCGACCTCGTTGACGTAGTACTCGAAGGTGCCCCGGGCCTGGGCCTGCTCGCCGATGGTGAGCCGTCGGAGCTGCTCGGTGCCGAACAGCTCGTTCCAGAACGACTTGCCGAAGCGCGCCACCATGCCGTGGTACCAGGGGAAGAAGATGCAGACGGCGACGAGCAGGCCGCGGGTCAGCGCGACGTCGGTGAGCATCCGCCACTCGCGGCTGGTCAACAGGTAGACCAGGATGATCAGCCCGGGCTGCAGCGCGCCGATCAGGCCCTTGGCCAGCCCGGCGATGCCCGTGGCCATGTAAAAGGTGTAGAGGTAGACCTCGTTCTTGGTCCTGGTCTTGCGTGAGAACCAGAGGAACAGGCCGGCGAGCCCGATGTAGATGAACATCAGGATCGCCATGCTCAACGGGTGGCCTCCCCCGATCTTGAGCGGCAACGGCAGGCGCCGCAGCGCGCCCATGATGGCGGTCAGCTGCAGCGTCATGAAGCCGGCGAAGGCGAGCAGGAACAGGTAGTAGCTCGGAGCGTGGGGCCAGCTGAGCGTCCACCGACCCAGCTTGACGCTCTTGCGCGGCAGCTGCTCGCGGTGGCCGACCATCGCGAGTATGAACAGGGCCAGGCCTCCTGTCATCAGTCCGACGTAGGGCATATCGGTCATGGCCTGGCGCGAGATCATGAAGTACATCGGGGCGGTGGCCATGATCACCGCCGCCAGGATGCCGGTGCGACGGTTGAACAGCCGCGCGCACATCAGATAGACGCAGAGGATGCCGAACAGGCCGCAGAGGAAGAAGGGCAGCCGGACCGCCCACTCGATCTTGCCGGTGGCGATCTCCTCGCCGGTGGTCCTGGACGAGTAGCCGAACAGGCGCAGGCTGAGACCGCTCATCCAGAACGAGCCCACCGGCTTGGACCAGAAGTTGGTCTCGGAGAAGCCCTCGGGGCCGCGCCCGTTGTGCCAGTAGGTCTCCATCCAGTTGTTGCGGACCATGAACTGGCGCGCGACCTCGGTGTAGTGTGTCTCCCAGGGGTCGTACATCCCGTAGGACCCCATCACCGGCACGTAGATCCCGACGCAGATCAGCAACACCGCCAGGGTATGGCGCCAGTCGGTCTTCACCATCGGCACCCTGGCCAGCGGCTCGGTGGTGAGACGATCGCCGGGATCCTCGGTGGGAGGCTCCTCGTCGGCGTCGTTGGGGCGTGGGTCGCTGGTCGCGACGCTGTCCGGGGAGTCATCAGGCATGGCCCCGCCGTCGGCTCCGCTGGCTCCGAGCTCGGCCTCTGCGGCCTCCGGGCTGGCAACGGCCGCGTCCTCGCCGGGTGGGGTGTCAGCCTGCTGTTCGGACGCCGCCTGCTCCTGGTCTCTGTCCTTGTCGCGCTTGGTCATCTCGTTCGACTGTGCCCCTAGGGTGGTTCAGGCGCTGATGCTCTCTTCACAACGCTTGCACAGGAAATCGGGCTCCGACTCTTGCTCGCCCTGCACCCTGGCCATGATCTCCTGTCGTCGGTCGGACCTCCAGATGGAGGCCAGGCTCTGGTGGTGTATGTTGCCAAGAACCGCCTCCTGCCGCCAGTCCATACAGCACAGCACGACGTCGCCGGTGTAGAGCACGGCTGCCATCTGATATGGCATCTGGTCGGCGCAACCGCTGGTGTTCCGGCGGATTATGCCATACGTCCCCGGGAGGTTCCCAGCACGGTTGACATGGCCCAGCTGGGTGTGGACCCCCTCGATCCCCCTCTTTTTCCAGTAGCTGATCGCCTCCTCCACCTCCTCGAAGGAGAGCAGCTGTCTGACCCCGACCAGCCGGATCTCGACCCGCATCTGAGGTTTGAGCAGGTTCCGCAGCTCCACGAAGCGGGTGACCCGCGCCAGCACTTGCTCGAAATCCCGGCGGCCCGTGAGGCGGTGGTAGGTCTGTGGCCACATGGCGTGGATGCTGATGCCGATGGTGTCGAGGCCCGA
>Ga0180009_10008115_pt1 | contig 10501 bp, 8 predicted proteins | sample OS_PC_MetaG_FD_123537 | JGI IMG/M metagenome (GOLD analysis project Ga0180009, IMG submission 123537) | Groundwater microbial communities from the Aspo Hard Rock Laboratory (HRL) deep subsurface site, Sweden - OS_PC_MetaG | ecosystem: Environmental > Aquatic > Deep subsurface > Groundwater... | reverse complement strand
CGGCAACAGGATATTTGCCCGGGGCATGTCCCCAACATCTTCCTGGATAGTTTTTTCTTTCAGTACCAGGCTTTTTTCAGGGATGCTTCTCAGGTCAATCCTGTCTTCATCGGAAGACGATTTATACCGTTCTTCCCGGGGCTTGAAACCGTCAATATTTTCTTCATCCAAGTCAAGATCGTAGAACACCTCACCATCTTTAAACCGGACTGCTTTGGTGACAAAATATAGCTCTACTTCCTGTCCCATTTCGTATTTGTCTTTATACTGATCCTCATCCGGGAAGGTTAATTCCACATGCTGTTGCCTTTCTTTTCCGTCAATGTAGTAACGGACCTCAACAGCAAATTCAATATTCGAATCACTACCTTCTCTGGCCAGCCCATCACCGTATCTGGTCTTTACAACACCTTTAAAAACAAACCGGTCATCTTCAGCGAACTTCGACCTGTAGACCCCTTCGACTATCTCTGCAACCTGGTTGTCAGAATGAAAGCACTCTTGCTGGACAATGGCTGGATCCAGGTCAAGCTTCCGACCCAATGAAGAAATATTCTCTTCAATCACTTCGGTATGGCTTTTTTGTGCTGGTTTTCCTTTAAACAGATTCAGAAAACCGTCGATAATGGGATCTACATCAACCCCTTCCTGGATAACGGAATGCTTAACCATGTACGCCTTAACCGGTTCCTTGATCATTGCGATCGCCTTTGGCTCATCATTGCCGGCAGCAATCAGTTCGTCATAGATCTGTTGCAGGACTTCAGCCACGTTTGACTCATTCAGTTCAATGGTACCGTCCACCAGCTTGTCAAACATCGGGGTTTCAGCTGCCGGATTTTCGTCTTTGACTCCCTGGCCCAATTTGATCAGGTTTTCACGGATCTGTTTTTGCACCGCAAACTTTTCCCGGACTGACATGGAAGCCTCTTTCAAATTTTCCAGACCTTTCCGGATTTCCTTTTGCAGTGCAAACTTTTCTCTTGGATTCATATTGTTCCTTTAGCCTACGGTTGCGAGTTTGGAGAGCAGTTCAGTGTAGTAATCGCTGACCTTTTCAAGCAGATCAGGATCCTTTTCTTCCAGCTCATCCATGATATGTTCAAACTCCCGTTCCAATTCCTTCGGGTCATCGTCATATTCCCCAGCAAGTATTGCGTTGGCGGTTTCTACCGCTGCAGTTGGACCTTCCGATTCCGGTTCAGCATTCGGCAGATCCGGTTCAGCATTCGGCAGATCCGGTTCATTTCCTGTATCATCAGCAGACGGTCCCGGAACGTCTTCACCGGTTCCATCGTCTTCAGGCAATGTGCTTTCAAATTGGGTCCACGCATCCTGCCAGTTTGAAAATGTTTTTCCGGTTGTCAATTCCTGGAGTACCCAATCCCGCCATCCCTGAGTAATGGACTGTTGTTCTGAATAGTCCTTTATACCTGTCAGACCGGAAAAGGTACCACTGGACACGGTTGTCAATTCATTCGCCTGTTGGGAAAAATCAGGGGCGGCTGGCCCGGTCGCTTTTTCAGCTTCATCGGTCTTGGCTTTCATCTGGGCTTCCCGTTCAGATTTTGCCATGGCAATCTGATCATTGAGATTGGCAATGCTGACCTGCTTTTCTTCGATCTGACCTTGCATGGTGTTGACGGCTTCCAGCAAACCATCATTTTCAAGCTGTTTCATCTTGATCTCAGTGTCCAGGGCCTCGACTTTCAGAGCCAGGTCTTCATTGGCTGCAGTCTGAGCTTCCAGGGCGGCTTGATTTTCCTCATTGGTTTTCTGCCGGGCAACAAATTTATCATGGTTCTTTTCCAGCAGTTGCATCATTTTCATGGAGAACTTCTGGGTCGTTAGCCCTTCCCGATCAGCGAAAAGATGGGTAACGTCCCGGCCGTTGAGCGTATGCGCATAGGACACCAGTTCGTCTTCCACATCAAAAGATCGGGCTTCCCCATTGGGGGAATGAAACAGGACCTTGACCGATTGACCGTCCGAAAAATCGTACTGTACCGCAACATAGGCAAACAGTTTGTTTTTCCGGGGTTTCAGTTCTTCCGGTTTCGTATGTCCAACCAGGGTGATCTCCGAGTTCCCGAGCGCTTCCGACATTTTCTTTCCAAGGTTTTGAATCCCCCTTTTCAGAGCTGCATAGCTCTTAAACGAGATTGCTTCCTGGATAATGCTGGTGCAGTTAATCACCCCGGGGTTGTAATGTTCATTGAATTCATGCAATGACATTGGCTGGCAGAGCAGGTTTTCTTGCTCCTGGGTTCGCACCAGAGAACCGTATGCTTCATAAAGTTCCTGAGCGGTGTAACCATCAGAGGGAGCGACCCCGAGCTCCCCTATCAAGATTCTAATCTTTTTCATTTCTATGCCGATTTAAGGGTTGCGAGTTCGTGCTTGAGGGACGCTTCTGTATCTGTCAGACTTGACAGCTTCTTTTCCAGCTGAGCGTGGGTTTTAACCAGATCCTTGTTATCTGACCGCTCTTCCTGGATCCGCGCCTGTGAGATCCCGAGCAACGTTGTCAGCTCTTCCTGCTTGGCCATTACAGCTTTCAACTTCGCGGCCGTACTTGTCGGTCCTTTGGCCGGTACATCCGGTTTCAGTTCCGCTTGGCTGGCTGCTAAAAGCTTTTTCCGGTCCATTTCCGGTTTGTCTTCGGACGGCGCCAGCTTTGCCAGAAAATCAACAATCTTGTCCAGAGCCTTTGCCGTGTGAGGACCGCTTGCTTTGGATGCCGTGAGCGGAATTTTCTTTCCATCAATTTTGGCCAAGAAAACCTGTCCCATGGTGTCTTCGATCGAAGCATTGCCTTTGGCCTCAAATGCAAAAAGCATCTCAAGTTTCTGGCCATTCTCGAATTCAAAAACGACCCTTTTTGTCGGCATTCCGTCCTTCTTTCGAACCTTGTCATCTGCCTGGGTATCCGTGACTTTATATCCCTTCCGTTCAAAGAATTTTGCGACAACATTGAGTCCATTGGCATTAAACCTGTTGTAAGGGACGATCACGGCCTCTTCAATGATTCCGTTCGCCGGTTCCCGCTTTTCTTCCTCTTCTATCTGTTTCCAGACAAGTCCAAGTATTCCCATGATTACCTCTTAATTTACATGATAAAATTACTAAATTGGCGCAGATTCTTTAAATCAAAATAGCCTTTATTCGGTCGACAAGTCCTTTTAAAGACACTTCTGCATTTTGAGTCCATCGAGATAAAACAAGTGGATCTTCTATATCCGGAAGAATTTCCAGAATCTTCGTCCTCCACTGGTCCGACATTTCAAAGGGGTAGAATATATGATCGCATTCAGGGCATTGAAAAGAATGGTTGTAACCAGTAACCGCCCAACTGATACCACATTTCGGGCAGGTTACTTTATGTGCCGCCATATTGGAACCCGATGTATATGCATGTCCGGCGTGGCTATCCCCGCCCTGCATCAAGTGACTGTGATCGTGGGAACTCACGACAGTGTGATGACGTTGCGTATTATCTTTCATGATTGGGTACCTGTTTGAAAAAGGTTCATTTTAATTTAACTGAGCAAGAGCTTGAACTTCGGCATCTGATCCTGTTTGATAAATATTTGAATTTCCCAAACTGGAAATTTCCCCGATTACTTTTTGACCGTCTGCGAGTCTCGTCCCGCAAAAGATCACTCCGCCAGAACCATTGGGAACCATCTTTGAAACCGTGAACTCTCCAGTTGATAAAGTAGTCGTTGAGTTTGTAACCGAGAAATTTGCTCCTGAAGCATCCCCGAAAACACAAGCCATTTTCGCGGCGGGTACTGATCTCGTCAACTTGACAACTACTGGGTTTCCGCTTGTGTTATTGCCTGATAAATAAAAACTGCTCAAATCTGCGGTTGCCGCAACCAATGACGATATTCCAATCGAGTCATATTCTATTGAACTGACTGCGGCGGTTGAACTTGTGTAAACCTCGATAAATTCTTTTTTCCCGCTTCCATTCAAATAGTCAGGCTTTGAAATTAAAACACTGTTTCCAGTTGCCAGTTTAAAGACGTTTTCCGGTGCCGGGATATTCAACGCGGTATCAGCGACCCAATCATCGAAAGTAACCGTTGAACCGTCACCTGATACATTAATTTGAACAATATCGCTTTGTCCGAAAGTCGAACTATATTTGTAATAGTAAAGTTTCCCATCCGAGCCTTTCCAGAATACGAGAGCCTGATTTTCAACATCGACCGGGACTGTATAAACCGCCCCTGTTACGGTCACTATTTTTTTTAGATAATCACCCCCCCCGTAAGTATTACCTTGATAAAGAACATTTCCGGCTGAATCAACATCAAAACAAATAACGTGATCAGTCTCGGGAGTGACCTTTGCAAAGACTTTTGATTCAGTATCAAATTTATAAACTTTTCGCCCGGTCGTTGTCTCTGTGATATAAAATAGCTTTCCCCCCGCTGAACGAAAAATTTCAGCATCTTTGTAATAATTCGGCGGGATTAAAGGCGACCCATATTCTTTTATACTGACTGCTTCTCCGGTTGAGTTATTTACGAGGAAAACATCGGAAGCGTTCGGCAAAGCGAGATCAATGCTCGCGTAAAAGCTGACATTTCCTATAAAATAAACGACCGAATAATCAGCATTTACACTGTATACAGCCGCAGCAGGGTATGTTGTTGTAACTGCATCCCCGCTCGCATCTGTAAAACTGACTTCCAAATAATACCCATCATCAGATATTTTAAAAAGACTTGTTGTATCCCCTGTTGCCGCAATCGCAACCATGTTGATATACCGAAGGGGGTTAAACCAAGCATAATTTGCAACGTTCGCAGCCGACTTGCTCGCAATTACTGCACTTTTCGCCCCCGTTAAATCAATTTTTGCAAGCGGTCCAGGAGTTGTTGTCGTTGGCGTTGTAGGCGTTGTCGTTGTTGTCGTGTCTGTCGTTGTTGTTGTTCCGCTGTCGTCATTTTCATCAGCACACCCGATCATTAGAAAAAAAGAGATCAGGATTACAAATATTTGAAATTTCCTTTTCATTTTTCTCCTTTGGTTTTAATTTTCCGCTCTGATATCTGCTTTGCCTTGACTTTCCTTTCTTACATTCTCAGCCTCGATCTTAAACCATCCATCAGAAAACGAGATCATTTGAAAGTTTTTGACGTTAATAAACGCACGCCTTTCGTCCTCGAAAATGATAATCATCATCCCTTCCGGGGTGCTTAAGGGTTGCCCAACCTGGTCTATTTTTGCCATAAAACTATGGCCTTTAACTTTCTTTAATGTTTTTGCAAACCAGAAACGCCGGTGCAATTTTATATCATATGTCATTAGCAATCCTCGAAGTCTCTGAAAAGTTCAATGTTTGATGTTAGCCACAAATAAGCCAGCGACAGAATATTCGCCCCCTCCGGATTCATATTGTCGACGTCAAATGGGTTTTGAAATTCGGTATCGACTACCATCCCGATTGATTGCTGAACTTCCTCACCGTCGATTTCAACCGTTTGGAACCCTTCTTTTGTGCGCTTTTCAGGGATCAAATAAGAAAACTGATTTTCAAAAATCATCGAATTTTCATCCTCTGAGTCTTTGACAAAAAGGGCAATGTCAAGTTTGTGTTCTAACCCAAATCGTTGTCTCGTCGGGTCTTTGACATACCCAAAATAAGTAATAACCGCATAATAATATTTTGATCCGCTTGAAAAATTCTTTTTTAGTGCCATTTTATTTGATCCTCAAGAAATATTTAACTTTGAAATATTTTGGGAGTGAACTTGTACTCGTAGGAACTGAACCTGACCCAATTGCATGATTGTGGCTTGCGGAAACGCCGCCAGAAGTCGGGGAACCGATAGACGTTGAGTGAGTATGACCAGGAGATCGCCCATAGGTTGACGCCTGTTGTCCTTGAACTGGACCTGCATAAGATGCTATTACTCCACCCCAACCTGTTGTATTATTAACGCCTATACTAACCGCATGCGAATGGTCGGCAGATTCTGTACCAGAACCCGGAGTCCCGATGCCAGTAGTATGCGAATGATCTGCTGACTGATTGCCGCATCCATGTGTGTGATCGATTAAAAAATTCGACCCGCCAGTTCCCGCCGCTGATCCACCCATCAAAAAACGGTCATCTGTTAATGGTGGAACTGCTATATCAGCTGATTCTGAACCATCTGAATATTTAAAACGGAAGGTTCCAACTCCGTCGCAATACTTCCAAAATGCAGCATTAATGACCTTTGATATATCAACATCAGGATGAAGGGAAATTAACGACCCAATAGGAACTTGTTGATAATAAGCATCGTTTTCTTTTGCTGGTTTAGCAGTTTGTATACCGTGATTTTTATTGCTTGATTGATCGATCCATTTATCACCTTCAATTCCTACTGATTCGGGAGAAAAATATAGCATGCAGCCGATCTGCTTGATGGACAGATCATCGAGATATATTCCACCATTCCCTGCAACATTGGCCTCTTGAAACACCAGGAATTTAGTATCTTCTGAATGGATGAATTCAATTTCTTTCTCCTGAAAATCAATTTCCGTATTTACAATAGTATCCTGGACATTTCCCCCCAGGTTTGTGTCGCCAAATTCAACGGCCCAATCGTCTCCAGTACCGTGATGACGCCATTTGAATGTCAGTCGATATTTTTTGCCATGAATAAGTCCCCAATCAGTCTCAATATCTTTATAGATTCTAGCGTAAGAAGCTGGTGTTGGATTAGCATTGATTTCGAAAGCGTAAGAGCCTTCAGCAACAGTTGCAGATTGTGATTGAAAAACGGCACTTCCTTCAATTCCTGCACTGGTCCATCCAGTCGTTGCATCTGATTCTGTTGCGTTATCGGCAATCGCATTACTGTCTGTATTCAGTTCTGCATTTTTCCCATAGAAATCAGAAAAAGCCAGTGCCCTGAGAATGTTTGAAGAAAGTTCTTCTGATTCTGCAGCAGTAAATAAACGGTTCCACATTCGAACCTGGTGCAATTCTCCACAAAATCTATTGTTCCCAGCATTATCTCTGCCCAGGTAAAGATTTTCTGTGCTTGTTAATGTATTGGACGGACAGGCTTTGGTATCATCCTGGATAATTCCATCCAACATAATTGAGATGTTTCCTGACCTGTCGCACTGAGGAATAGCAATGTGTATATTGCCGTCATTAACTATCTCATTCGAGGTAATTGCGACCGCCGCTCCATCATCTTGCAGCTCAAAAACAAGCCTATTATCAGTATTGACATAAACGCATACTCTTTCTGACCCTTCCCCTTTATTTAAGATGTACCCCGCCCCTGATGAATAATTTTTGCTGGTTCTAAAAACTAATTCGATCCCGGCGTCTTCGGTACCAAAATTCAGACTTGGATTATCGGGAATACTGATTTCTGAATCTATCCCATTGAGAAAAATAAAGTTGCCAACATTTTGCTCAATTAGGGACTTTGAACCTTTAACACTTTTATTGTTAAGGTGGACATCATCTCTGAACAACAGTTTTCCGTTATGGACAATATAGCCGGTTCCAGTAAAATCCAGATCAACATTGATTGAGTTAATAACCAATCCAACTGCCCGGCCAGATATAACAACTGTTCCATTTTCACATCTGATATGACCGCTGATCTCACCCGAAAAAGTGAGCGTATATCCCCCCAATGGAACTGATGCGTCTGGTAATTCCATTTCCAGATTTATTTTGTCATCAGTTTTCGTGATATCAGAAGATAAAGCATCAACGTTTTTCAAGAAGAGCACCCTTTTGTTTTCGATATTGAGAGAACTAAATTCAGACATCAAATATCCGGCCTTTCCGTTTGCTTTGTCAGTAACATCACCGACTAGAACTTTAGGGAGCAATATCTCTGCAGCAACCGGAATATTAAAAGGGTTTGGGTTTTCAGTTATTGAGGTTATTGGGTTTAAATTATTGAACACCAAATAGGCAACCACTTCCCATTTCTGACCGTTGTAAAATGCCTGTGGGTGACAATTAATAATGGCAATTATCTCTTCATTTTCATCCAGAATATAGAATTTATTTGCCTCCCCGCCGATATTGTACTCATCTATCCCCTTTTCCAGAACAATCTTCACTCTGGTAGGGTTTATTCCATTTGCAAGCTCTCTTGATATTTGGCCAGGCTTAAATGTGCATTTAAAACTAAGATCTCCGATTCTATCAGATATTGTATTTTCTGTCGGATCCGGATTTTCAACACCATCAAATTTGTCCCCATCCCATATGATAATAGATGGATCATAGGCCGGCACGAAATAACTGATTGCTGGTATCTGAGCCCCCAATGCCAATGCCGAAGACTCGATATTCTCCCCATTTGTGGTTCTTGTTGCTAATGCAGCATCACCTTGAGCCATGAATTTGCCTTATTGTTATTGGTTAAACAGTTCTTGCCACAATATATTTATAGTTTTGAATAGCCATGCTCATTCCTGTTATCATGGACTCACAATATAAAATGAAGTTAAGACCTTCAAAAACAATATGTGTTGGCCTTACATTTTCTTCAAAATATCTTTCAATGACTGTTTTTATCTCTACTTCATCCCAATTACTACTAATAACTTCACCATAATTAATGCTTAAAAACATGTGTGAAGACAAAAAGTAATCACTGAGATTTACTCCCATAGCATCCAATTTGTCTTTTGAATAAAACACTGTCCCATAGGGAATGGTGTCAGTATCTTTCGGGCAATACAATCGATCAAATTTGATCTCTTTGGTTGATATTTTAATTCTTTGCAGTAGCGCTTCTAGGGCCCACTCATTATTTTTATTATTGATTTCGTTCTTTTTCCAGAATATTGAAAGTTCTTTTGCCAGGTCATCGGACGCATAGTCAAAGTAGGCTGTCAACTCTTCCAGCATTAAAGACAGATCCTCTTCAGATGCCGTAAAAACTGATCTTAAATCTCTAAGCCTTTGTAGAGGCGGAGTGACCCGGGATTCCCAATATTCGTCAATTGCTTCAAAAAGCTCTTTCTGTCGAACACTGTTCAAGATAGCAGGTGGCAATCTGTCTTTTAGTTCTTCCATCAGATATTTGAGATATAACCAAGTTCGGTACCGCCATCATCATCCCCGAATGTGATAGCATCCAGGTAAACGTATTTATCAAAAAATGAGGCTTCGACGGTTCCTGAAAGCGTTACCTTGAAATAGGGCTTATTTTTCCGATTTAAATGCGGTTGCGTATCCCTGAAATATTCCGTTGCCTGGATAATAGCATAAATGTCGGATACGTTCAGCTTACCATTCACGTTTTTATAAAGCCCAAATTTTCCCATCAATAGAGTTGTCAAGGCACTACCAACGCTCGATGCAACATACGTTCGATCTATTTTCCCCTGAATATCGATCTGAAAAGTATCCTTTATAAGATCGACATTTTCAGGATCTACATTCATTGGCTTGATGATATTATTTAGAAGATCAACAATATCGCTTGCGAATTCTGCCGTATTTTCTTCATTTTCGATTAAAAAAGCGAAAAATATTTTATTGATGTAATCCAGGTTGTATCCATATTCACTTTTTTGTTCTCTTTCTCCCCAGACTTTGAGATAAACCAATTCTGGAAAGGCTTTCTGAACAATAAATTCATAGTCAGAATTTCTTGCGGTAACAGTCCCCTGTTGAATTTGAGACAATGTATGCTTTCTAATTAGTTCGATTTCTTCTTGTGGTTGTCCCTTTCTGACATAGTTTCCAGTTGTGAAGGTCAGTTGAGCTGGATTCCCTGAATAGTCAAAGATACTGACAAGTGAAGTTAGTTTTTGGTCCGCGATAATGAATACTCGGTCCCCTTTTGTATGCCAAACAGTAATTTCCAATTCTGACCCGACTTCTGGCATCATGCCCGTATCGCCATTCCCCAGTCTAATTGCTAATTCGTCAGAGACCTTGTAGATCGTATGATAAACTTTTGAGTCTGAATCCGCATTTCTGAAGTTTTGCCTGTTTTCCCAGGTAGAACCGTTTATTTTTACAGTGAACTCGACAGGGGTAAAAATTCCTTGTTCATCAACTCCCCCAATAGTAAATTCTTCAAAAATTTGACCGGTTGTTATGTACGTGATTGTCTCTTTCCATAATTGCTGAGCATTAATCGTTGTCGATTCACCACTTACTAGTGTTGCGTTGTTATTTAATACAAGTTTTACCTGTTCTTCTGTCGTCAATTCATGCCGGTAAGGAATAAAACACGTTGCGGGTCCAGCGTTCTTAACTAAGGTTTGGAGTTCAAAAGGTACCGGCATTGCTGGAATATAGTTTTCCATCTCGGCCCGGGCCACAATCGATTCCCTTTTCTGGGCCAGCTGGAGAAACCGCTCCTGGTGCAATCGTTCCGCTTCAAATATGTTCGCAGCTCCTTTCTGACCAACATATGAGGTTATTATTTCCTCAAAAACACTGCCGGCCAGCCCTGCCATGGTTGGCTTGGTTCTTAATATGTTCCGGAAAGCG
>Ga0180009_10008114_pt1 | contig 10503 bp, 9 predicted proteins | sample OS_PC_MetaG_FD_123537 | JGI IMG/M metagenome (GOLD analysis project Ga0180009, IMG submission 123537) | Groundwater microbial communities from the Aspo Hard Rock Laboratory (HRL) deep subsurface site, Sweden - OS_PC_MetaG | ecosystem: Environmental > Aquatic > Deep subsurface > Groundwater... | reverse complement strand
TATTGAATCGTTTGTGGAAACACGGCCCATGAGTTCCATAGCGGAAACATTTGCGGAGGCCCATAAAACGCCTCCCCTTAAACGGATTGTACTGACACCAGATTTCTAATTCCGAGTTGCTTTTAAAATGAATTTCCGGCATTGAAGATCCCCGCCGCAGAGCGGACGGGGAATCTTCGACCGTAAGGAATATAATCCGTTCTTAATTTGCTCGCTGTTTCGGTTCAGGCTGAGACCGCGAAAGCAGGCGAGCAGCGATGAGACCATACTTCAGTACGTCGAGTCGAAGCAAAGCTGACAAAGGTGTCAGGCTGAATGAGAACTGGAATAATAACAGATTCAAACAAAGGAGATACCAGATGGCTTTAGAATGGATGCCGAGAGAAAATCAACCAAAAGACCATTCCCTGCATACCGATGGTCACTGGGGCACGGAAGCTCCATGCGTTGTTTATGAAAAACGCCCACTTACAGGCCCGGATGGAAAAGTAATTGATAAGCTGTTCGTTTCATGGATTCGCCTGAACAATCCCAACCAGTATAATTCCTATACAACAGAAATGGTCAAGGGAGTAATTGCCGGGTTTGAAAACGCCTCGCTTGACAGAAGCGTTGTAGCCGTCGTGTTTACCGGCACCGGTCCTTTTGCCTTCTGCACCGGAGGAAACACCAAGGAATACAGTGAATTTTACAGCTTAAGATGCGATGAGTACGGCCAGTACATGGAACTCTTTAACCATATGGTGGATGCGATCCTTGCCTGCAAAAAACCGGTTATCTGCCGGGTCAACGGCATGCGCGTGGCAGGCGGCCAGGAGATCGGCATGGCCTGCGATCTGGCCCTCTCCTCGGATCTGGCCATCTACGGCCAGGCCGGTCCCAAGCACGGCTCGGCCCCGGTGGGCGGCGCTTCCGATTTTCTGCCATGGTATCTTTCGATGGAAGACGCGATGTGGAACTGCATCTCCTGCGAAATGTGGTCTGCCTACAAGATGAAGGCCAAGAACCTGATCAGCAAGGTTGTTCCCGTGCTCAAAGTGGACGGCAAATGGGTTCGCAATCCCATGATTGTCACCGACAAGTATGTTGAAGACGGCGAAATTGTCTATGGCGAATACAAGAAAGGGGATGCCTTAAAAGAGGCACGGGAGTTTGTCAAAGTCCATCAGCCCAATGCCGATTTTGAGCTGCTTGACAAGGAGGTAAATAAAATAGTCTGGACATTTGCCAACCTTTTCCCCGGATGCCTGATCGAGTCCATCGACAGTATCCGCCAGAAGAAAAAATTCTTCTGGGACACGATGAAAAACTCCCACAGGCACTGGCTGGCTGCCAATATGGGCGGCGAAGCCTTCCTTGGTTTCGGCGCTTTCAACACGAAAAAGATCACCGGACAGGACACGGTCGACTTTATCAAATTCCGTCAGAATATCGCAGACATGAAGACCTGGGATATGGATATGTTCGCGGAAGTGATGGGAAAACCCAAGAAATAATCTGCAGTATATCTGTCACCATAAGTAAAACGGTCAGGATGTTTTATAAAAACCCCTGGCCGTTTTGCATTAACATTTCTTTTTAAGTCTCCCGTTATAGTTTGATTACAAAGCCATCTTAAATCTGACCTTCCCCTCCCGAAGGTCCGAAGATCAGCCAGCGGCACGTCCGCCAATCTTTATGGCGGATGGCGGAACGCCCAACACCTCATGCCTATTCCCATGCAATCCTTTGATCTCTTTCTTGCTTTGTGCCTAAGTGCCTTTGACCCTTTGCCCCTTTCTTCTTTCCTAACCCCCTGAAAATCCATTGACAAACCACATACACTGTGGTTAATAAGTCGGCATCTCAACAGTCCCATCAAAATTCCCATGCGTCCAGCTGGACGCATAACATATATGCATTAGCTTTTTACCCATAAAACGTTCTTAAATTTTCACAGGAGAGGAGAAACTTCATAAGTCAAGGATATACTTGACTCGGCCAAGCGGCCAGACGCGCGTGTGTAAGAGCATAAGAGCAGAAACTGCACTATAAAAATATAATCAACTTATATATATGAAACCTAATTGCTCCCTAACCGCTCCTGATTGAAATCAAACAGAGGTGACCTCATGCATCGAATTATTTTCTATCCGGTAGGTAACGGCGATACCAGTCAAATTATCCTCGACAATGGAAAGCGAATCCTTTTCGACTTCAGGCATCTGAAAAAAGCTGAGGATGGCAAAGGGCCGGAAATCGATTTGAAGGCCCGCTTGAAGGAAGAATTGCAGGGATGTAAAAAGACGTCCTTTGATGTCGTTGCGTTTACACACGGGGATGCCGATCATATCGAGAACAGCACGGAATTCTTTGAACTACTCCACGCCAAGAAATATCAGGGCAACAGCCGAATCAAAATCGATGAACTCTGGGTGCCTGCTGCAATGATTTTAGAGACGGCGGCCACCGATGAACAGAGTGATGAATTCGTCATCTGGCGACAGGAAGCACGATACCGACTGAAAGAAGGAAAAGGTATCAGGGTCTTCTCCAAGCCAGATAAATTAAAGGACTGGCTGGAAGAGAACAAACTCACTGTTGATTCTCGCCGGCATTTGATCACCGATGCCGGACAAATTGTTCCAGGTTTTACCCTTGCCAAAGATGGTGTTGAATTCTTCTGCCATTCCCCCTTTATCAAGCATGTTGACGATAGTGATGATCTGCGTAACGGAGCCGCCCTCATTTTTAATGTTCGATTCAAATCAGGATCTAACACCTTCGACTATTTTGCGGTTGGAGATTCCGAATGGGAAGTCCTGGAGGAAATTATTGAGGCTACCAAGTATCACGGGAATGATGATCGGCTATCATGGGACATCTATAGTCTGCCGCATCATTGTAGTTATAAAACCCTGAGCGACGAAAAAGGTGAGAAAGAGACTATACCGAAGCCTTTAATCAAGGAGTTTCTGCTGTTAGGGAGAGAGAATGCCTATATTGTCAGTTCCAGCAATCCAATCGAGGATACGAAGGAAGGGCGGGAACAAAAGCAACCACCCCATATCCAGGCCAAGAAATGCTACGAACGCTATCTCACAGAAGTTGGCGGCGCAAAGTTCCTGGTCACTATGGAGGAGCCAAACAAGACAAAGCCGGAGCCGCTTATATTTGAGATCGATAACAACGGTATTAGCCGGGGGGGAAAAGTCTTTGCTTCCGGTATATCCATCATAACCTCCGCACCTGCACCGAGAGCTGGCGTAAAATGATTGTCGAATTCATTCCCTTCGGAGAGTCGTATGCTGACCTCAGCCCCGAAAACGTTCGGCTGAACGCATCGAAAAAAATACTGAAGTTCTGTAAGGAAAGCAAAGAGTTTGAGGTTATCGAACTGCGGCACCTGACCCGGAACGATGAAATCTCAGATTTGATAATCGTCGAATGCTTTAATGATCAGGTGCCTTCACGAAATCAGTATGGCATTAAAGTGCGGGAAAGGCTTGCGCTCGTTTTTACCCCGGAGACACTTCCTGAAGTAAGGGCACTTAGGGCTGACTTCCCAACACTCCCACACATGAATCATGTTTTGCCGGGTGAACCTGCATCACTATGCCTGTATGCGGACACGTGGCAATCATTGGAGCGAACCTGGACACCGCAGAAACATCTTCAACGAATTCTGTGGTGGTTCACAGAATCGGCCAAGGGGACTCTCCATAGAGATGACCAATCCTTAGAGCCCCTTTATTTCGAGAGCCCTTTCGAGATTGTCCTTCCTCCTGATTTTGATGAAAAGTCGGAAGACCCCAATCTTGTTTTGATTCCTCAAGCTATACGGATTGAGCGGTCCCCATTGAACTTCAAGGTGGTTCGATGCTTTTTCCAAGATAAAAGGTCCTTAACGCCTCAAGAAACCTCGAAGAACAAGGTGCTCAAGGTACCATTAATAGGTGTCCCATCTGGACAATACAGAACTGCCGGCACCTTGTTGGTTCCACAAAAGCGTCATGAAAATAAGAGGCCTCCGAATTTTACAATCTTAACGGTTACAATTCCTTCTATAGTGCACGGCATTATCGAGCAGTATCCTCGGACACTCGGGGAACTTCATGATCAAATGAATGCACGGGGAGGCACAATCTTAGATAAGCTCAAAAATATCATAAAAGAGAAAGCAAGTGGCGGAATAGCCCATGAGGATTCAAGCGAATGCTTACTCATCCTATCAATGCAACTGCAACGGTCGGTTGATTCACCTCCCGAAAATAATTACAAACAGGCATTTGAAATCGTTTCAGATCTTGCTGGGCTAGGTGAAAAAATGGGCGTTTTGCCGGCAGGTCATGACGGTAAGTGGTATCCGATAGAGATTATCGGTGGAGGGAGAACGGAGAATAAAGAGGACTGGCGTGAAATCAAGATATGGCCAGTCGATGTCAAGTTAGCCGTTACAAGGGATTTAGCACGCGTCGCATCTGATGTTGATCTGCAGACATCAGATTTCAAGGGAGTGCTTGCTGGTGTTGGTGCCCTGGGCGGATCATTGGCAGAGATGTGGTCAAAGGAGCACTGGGGGGCCTGGAGCTTCATTGATCCGGATATGGTAAAATCACACAATATCATACGCCATATTGCCAAGAATTTTCACGTCGGCATCTTTAAGACCGATGTTGTGAAAGACATGGTGGAATTCAACTATCAAGATGAATATTACCATGCCGTCTCTATTCCCAGAAGCGCGAACGATTTCAGTTCCGAAGCTGTTAAAGAGGCTATCTCAAAGGCTGACTTTATTGTCGATGCCACTACGACAATCGAGATCCCACGCGACCTATCGCAGCGAGAGGTTGTACCACGTTCGGTATCGGTCTTCTTAACTCCCTCAGGGAGGGGGTCCGCACTCCTCATGGAATCTGCAGATCGTTCGCTGAGACTGGATGCACTGGAGGCACAGTATTATCGAGCGATTATCAACGAAGAATGGGGAAAAGATCATTTGGAGGGATACAAAGGCAGGATAAGAGTCGGAGCTGGATGCCGGGATGTTTCCACTATCATCTCATATGAAACCATCCAGTTTCATGCCGCTATGTTGGCACGTCAGGTTAGATTGTTGCGGGATGAGTCTGCCGCTCATATCCGGGTATGGTCCGGCGATTTTGAACGAGGGGCTCTCGCAGCTTATGAAATTCCTGTTTATGAGTCCGACTGTTTCAAATGCGGAGATTGGCATGTGATAGTGGACACTGTGCTGAGGGAGAAACTTTGTAAATTAAGAATGTCTTATCTTCCGAACGAAACCGGGGGTGTCATCCTTGGCTATATTGACCAAAAACTTAGGCATATATACGTCGTGGACGTTCTGAACGCCCCTGCCGACAGTGATTCGGATCGAACCGGTTTCACGAGAGGGGTTGAGGGTTTGAAGGCTGCTTTGGATGAGGTTGCTCGACGAACAGCCAACATAGTCGGCTATATAGGAGAGTGGCATTCACACCCGGCATTTACTTCTGCCTATCCAAGTTCCATTGACCGTACCCTCATAAAACAGCTCGCGGACACATTGGAGCTTGATGGGCAGCCTGCGCTGATGATCATCGTCGGTAGGACCGGTGACGTTTCTGTATCAGTTAAAGAGGCTGGGTCTCACGAGCAAGCTTGTGAGCTTAGTTCTTGAAAAAGAAAGGACCTTTATGAAAGACTTCCTCGATAAAATATCATCATACAACCTGTTCAATTATCTTCTGCCAGGAATACTTTTTACGGTTTTTGCAGAGCATATTACGGCGTACAAGATAATGCAGAGCGACATAATCATAGGTTTATTCCTTTACTATTTCTGCGGCTTGGTAATCAGCCGAATCGGATCGTTGATACTCGAACCCACCATGAAGAAGGTCTCATTCGTAACGTTTGCTTCATACAAGGAGTTCGCCCGTGTTTCTGCCAAAGACCCCAGCGTAGAAACGCTCTCCGAGAGCAATAACATGTACAGGACACTATGCGCCTTGTTCTTAGTACTCCTTGCAATCAAACCCTTCGAAATCATCACGAATTGGCTCAGCATAAACGCAGACGTGAAAGCATACATACTTTTTGCGTTGCTTTTTGTGCTATTCGCCCTTTCCTATCGCAAACAGACAAAATACATCACTCAACGGATAGAGGCAGAAAAAGACGAGCATAGTTAAATCGCTCTCCGTCGGTAACGGAGGCATGTTTTACAAAGGGGGCGGCTTCCGGGACGTTCGGGGAGATTATCCGGAACGGGGGTGAATTCAAGTTAAAGTGCACCACTTGATCTATGCCGGAACACTTCATGGGGGACGCAACGCCCATGAAATTATGCGTTTCTACTCTTTTCAGGGTTAAGCCACCCGAGTTTTAGATCGTCCGCCTGAGTGTTTTGTCAGTTGCCGGGTTGACTTTGTCAAATCAAGAAGCGATCTTAATGCTTCATTGACCGCAGATGAATCCCGGAAAGCCCGTGCAAGATCCGGTTCTAATACGACAACATTAGATCCTTCCTCTAAAAGGCGTCTGTAATACTTTCCACGGACTGCTTTTGAATAGTCAAAATTGTATTCGGGTTTCAATTCATCACGATTGCTTTCCCGTTTAGTTTTCATGTCTTTTCCTTTCCTGCGCGGTTGCAGATCTCGCGCTGATTATCCGCAAGACTTTTCCTTTTTCAGTATGAGAAACAACAAGCAAACGCCCTGTTGAAGATAAGCCTATGGTAATAAACCTCCGCTCGCCTATCGAATGATTCGGGTCATCAAAAGTAGCCGATAAAGGGTCGTAAAAAACGGTCACCGCTTCCTCAAAGGTAACTTTGTGCTTTGTATGATTCCGTTTTGCTTTTTTCGGATCCCATTCGAACTCCATCACACAACCCCAGTTCAGTTTCAACTTTCGTGCCTGATATTTTCAAATACAACTATTCCATACCGGATAGATTCAAAGATTTATTCAATAAACATATAAAATATTCGAGAGATAATATCAATCCAAATTTATATGACTAAAGGTATTGGAGTCGTTGAGCTACATCAAAGTATAAATACAGGAGAATTGAGTGAAAGTCGGGACACCTTCCGCTGTACTCAACCTCCGGACAACCTCTTGCGATGACCCGCCTTAACCATCCTGATTACCGGTTTTTACCCAGAGTCGCAGATCCGCCCAAGGCAGATCAGACCTTATGGAATTGAGTCTGTTTGACATACATGCTGTAAAAGTATAATGCTTTAAGCTGAAAAGATATTGGATTCCTGTCCCTTGCGATGACAGGCTGCTGATTAGTTCAATTCCATCTGCCCCGGTGACACAAACCACTATCATGATCATATTTGCAAATAACTGCAGACCATACGCAATACGCTTTATGTAACATTAAATATATTTCACGCTGTCATTTAATAGAATTTATTTGATTTTATTTATATATTCGGTTAAATAAGAGGCAAATTATTGGTCTTCACCGGAACCGGACATTGAATATTTAACATGTTGGTTTGTTATGTGAATCGCAAATATAATCATAATAAGAAAGTCATTAAATGAGAATTTATCTTGATTGTTGTAGTCTGCAACGTCCCTTTTTATGATAAATCCCAGCCGAGAATAGCGGTTGAGGCTGAAGCTGTACTCGTTATTCTCGCATTCTGTGAGTCGGATCGTTTGCGGCTCGTCTCATCAGATGCACTGCTATTTGAGGTTGGATGCATTCCTGACCAAAATCGTAAAGATGACGCTTATGCAATTCTCAAAATAGCAAAGGAAACTGTTGGGTTGACACCAGAAATTGAAGTTCTGGCCAGAAGGCTTGGAACATCAGGATTGAAACCACTGGATGCTTTGCATTTGGCGTTTGCATCCGCTACAAAAGTTGAATATTTTTGTACATGTGATGATTACTTATTGAAAAAAGCCAGAAATTGCAGTGAATTATATACCAAGGTGGTATCCCCCACCGAATTGGTGATGGAGTTAGACATATGAATATAGAAACAAGACCGATATCTGAAATAAGCCGCCGGGCTACTCACATTCTATTCAGGGAGATGGGTATAGTTGAGACAATTCGGTTTCTTAATCAGTTCTCGATAGGCCGGGGTGACTATACAAAAGAGCGTGAGAAGTGGATAGGTGATATATCTCTGGATGATGCCATCTCTCAAATTAAGGCTGGAAAAAATCAGATCCAACCATTGGATTAAGGCTTAAGTATGCCTCCAATGTCAATCGCACCGGCTGATTATTGAGATGTGTTTCCACGCTCCTTCTGAGGCGTTTTCCTGTCACGAAAGACCGGCTCTCTTCCTGATCAGCAGATAAAAATTTCCGCAGGCACCCTGCTTATCAGGCGCGCTCCTGTTTCGGTTACCACAAACACGCTTTCAATGCCTGCCGCAAATTCGTTCCGGAATACCATTTTGGGCTCCAGCGCAATGACCATTCCCGTTTGCAAATGCTCTTTCCTGTCCCTTGCGATGACAGGCTGTTCTATAAGCTCAAGTCCTATCCCGTGTCCGATAAAAGAAACCTTATCTCCCGGCGGCCCAAGAAAATATTCGGCATAGCCCAGCGATTCAGCCAGAGATTCGGCGTATATGAAAAGCTCGCCTGTGGTTATTCCCGGTTTAACTTTTTCCAGAACGGAGTCGTGAATCTGTATTGCAGCCCGGGAGGCCTTTAGAGCCTTATCAGGCATGGAACCGATTGCAAACATTCTGGTTTCATCCATATGGTATCCGTTTAAAACAGATCCCAGATCAACCATAACGGGTTCATTCGGCGCCAGCAGCTTGTTTCCGGCTCCGCAGGGAAATGCGACGGAAGTCCCTTCGCCGCTTGCGGGAGAATCAAGGAGCCCGACCAGACCGCCGCTTACACCGCTTAAGACGTGCCAGGGATACCCTTCGGTAAGATAATCTCGAACCCTGAGTCCGGCGCCGTGACCCAGCCTGCGGGCAAAAGTTTCATACATGCCGGCAAATTCCATCTCGGTCAGGCCCGGGCGAATGATTGTTTTCATATATTCGAAAGTTTGGCGGGACATTTCGGCAGTCCGCTCCATTTGTTCTATTTCCCAGCTTGACTTTACCATTCTTACGGCAAGGATCGAGGGAGAGCCGTCAACAAATTCCTTGGAGGGAAAGAGAGTCCTGTAAAAATTGAAGGTTTTTACCGGTAATACATCAAACTCGAACGCCAATACATCGGGAAAACGTCCGTAAAAATCTATAATATGGCCCGGAACATCCCTGATGGAATCTATCCCGATAATATTTTTTAAAGGGGATTCTTCCTGCGCCCTGGGCAGGTAACGCTTGATGAATAACAGCGGTTCCCCTTCTGATGGCAAAAAAAGAAAACCATTCTGAGCAGTGCCGGAGAAATAGAGCAGGTCAACACGCTGGGCGATTATAAGACCATCGATCCGGCTTTGTTTCAATGCCTTCTGTGCGTTTAATATGCGGCGCGTAATCTCCTCTGAAGGAATTATGAACGGTTTTTCTCCTGTTAATTCTGTCATTTCTGTTGATGGAATCATAATATTATTGATAATACAACAATCAGATATTTATTCAAGATGAACCGGATTTCTTTTTTCTTGACATTTTTACCGGCTGAATTGTACTAATTACAATGTAGTTAGATTATAGCTTGCTGGTTCCACAAAACCGATTGTCGGATTGCATACAGCATAAAAAGCACACTGTAACAAAGGAAACAATACATGTCTCTCAAACTTACTGATATCGTAGTAATAAGCGCAGTCAGAACCCCGATGGGGCGCTTCGGCGGAACTCTCAAAGATGTCCCTTCATTTGATCTCGGCGCCACCGCAATAAAAGAGGCTCTACGAAGAGCCGGCATCAGCGGAGGCGATGTTTCAGAGGTTATATACGGCTCATGCCGTCAGGCCGGAAACGGCCCGAACCCGTCCCGCACCGCAAGCATCCGCGCCGGAATACCGATAGAAATCTCAACGAATACAATCAATATGGCCTGCCCTTCAGGCATGAAAACAGTTCACCTTGCAACAGAGGCTCTTCGCCTTGCGGAAAGCGAAATTGTCGTTGCTGGCGGAATGGATTCTATGAGCACAATCCCCTACCTTTTAAAAGGCGTCAGGTGGAAAGGCTTCCAGATGGGACCGAAGACCATCGAAGACGGCTGGAGTGATTCCGTAGATCCTCTTACCGGACAGGGAATGGGCGATACAGCAGAAAATCTGGTTGAAAAATATTCATTGAAGCGTGAAGATTTAGACCAGTTTGCGGTTGAAAGTCATCTGAAAGCGTCTAAAGCGCAAAAGGGAGGATTCTTTGATGAAGAAATCGTTCCTGTAATAGTGCCTCCCGCAAGTAAAAAAGAGACCGAGCTGGTATTTTCAAAAGATGAAACCATAAGACATGACGCCGACTTGAGCAAGATGGCCGGCCTGCCTCCGGCATTCAGAAAAGGCGGCTCTGTCACGGCAGGAAACTCATGCGGGTTAAGCGACGG
>Ga0180009_10008113_pt1 | contig 10503 bp, 13 predicted proteins | sample OS_PC_MetaG_FD_123537 | JGI IMG/M metagenome (GOLD analysis project Ga0180009, IMG submission 123537) | Groundwater microbial communities from the Aspo Hard Rock Laboratory (HRL) deep subsurface site, Sweden - OS_PC_MetaG | ecosystem: Environmental > Aquatic > Deep subsurface > Groundwater... | reverse complement strand
TCTCCACAACGCTCGAGGGCTTCGAGGCTGAGGACTTTCCCCCGATACCTCAGGTCAAGGGCAAGACAGGGGGACTCGAGAACCTAGCTGCTGCGCTAGGTGAGGTGGACTATGCGATGGCGAAGGCTGCTCTCCGACCTCTGTTGAACGGCGTCTGCCTGAGCCCAGCCAATGGGAAGCTGGAATTGGCAGCGGCTGATGGCTTCAGGCTAGCAGTCACCACGGCAAAGGGAAAACTGCCCCAGCAGGTAGTGATCCCTGGGGGAGCCATCAGGCTTCTCAGGCGTCTCATGCCTGACAGGGTAATGGTGCGCCAGACCGAGGAGACCATAGCCTTTGAGGGGAACGGCTTGACCCTAGTGGCTAAGCCCATCAAGGGGAATTACCCGAGCTACCGCCAGGTCATCCCGACGAAGGGCAAGCCCATAAAGGCGGACGCTGGGGAGCTCCGCAAGGCGCTCGGGCTGGTCATGTCCATTAAGCCTGATCGCGGCATCGTCAGGCTTGAGACAAAGAGCAAGAATCTCATCCTCTCGGGGAAAAACGAGGAAACGGGCAAAACCGAGGTGAAGGTGCCGGCCAAGGGGAAGGTGAGGATAGCCTTCGACGCCAGCTACCTGAAGGAGCTCCTCTCAAGGGTAGAGGGCGAGGTAACACTGCGGACAACTGCTCCAAACGCTCCAGGAGTCGTCAGGCAAAACGGGACAACGCATGTGCTCATGCCCATGTTCGTCCAGTGGTAGCCGAAAGCGTGGGTTCGAGCCCACGCTTCCCGCCAGGGTGGCCTCCTGGGGGCTGAAGATGGCAGGCCGGAAAGGGGGTGAAGCATGCAACCTATAGCACTAAAATAGTTCAGGATACCTGCCCGACATATCGCCGAATTGGCTTGGGGCAAGGGTGGGACTACAGGCTACCGCTGCAACCGCAAAGGGGCATACTACTCAAACATGGTGGCCCGTGAGCGGCGACTACAGCCTCGACGACGAGGAAAAGGTGGAACTGATATTGAGGAACTGCATCCTAGAGGGGGGAAAGCAGCCCCATTATGTCAAATAAGGCTGAATCGTTTATATTAGTGAAAGGGGGTGAGATGGAACTAAAGACATGGGAGCAAGCCCTGCCCAAGGAGGGTGTTGTGATCATCCTCGGGCACCGCAGGATGGGAAAGTCGGGCCTGGGCTGGCGGCTTGTGGAGCAGGTCAGCAGGAAGGGGGTGCGCAAGACCGCCGTCGCCTTCGGCATCCCGAGGAGTCGGCGGAAGCTGGTGCCAGACTGGGTGAGGCACACCGACGACCTCAAGAGGATCCCCGAGAAATCGGTGCTCCTCATCGACGAGGCGTCGCTAAGGTTCTCGGCGCGGCGCTCCATGAGCGATCCCAACCTTCTCCTTGTGGCACTGATGGGGCTGAGTGGGCAGAAGCACCAGCTCATCATCTTCATCTCCCACAACAGCAGGCTGCTGGATGTGGAGACCATCATGGACTCGGATCTGGTCGTCTACAAGCTGCCGTCGGAAGCCCATATCCTCTTCGAACGGCGTGAGACTGCCGCCTTTACCCAAGAGGCGCGAACCAAGCTGCTGGAGAAGAGGGATCCGCGGAAGTGGTCGTATGTCATCAACTTCCACAACGGCAAAAGGCTCCTGCTCCCAAACAGGCTTCCGTCCTTCTGGACGGAGAAGCTCTCAACGATCTGGGCCGGCTTGGACATCATGTCCATTGCCCGGACAAAGAAAAAAAGGAAAGGAGGGAAAAGGTGAACAGAACGCAAGTCATGGAGCAAATCGCCCCGGTACTCAATTTTCAAGTCAGGCCGCTCTCGCAGGACACGAGGGTGGGGGCTGATCCTGAGTCCAGGGCAATCTACATTCGACCCTCGCGGGGAGGGCAGAGGCTGGAAATCGCCAAACAGGGTCTTGATGCGCTCCTGAAGTGCACCGGGCTGACGCACACCTTGATCAGGAGGGTGTCGCCCGAGACCTTCGGGAGGGCTGCTTCAGAGGCACTCCGGGGAGAGAAGCTTGCTCTCATGGTGCAAGAGGAGAAGGTCACCGACATAGTGCCTGCCTCCCAGAGACGCCGCCAGATTGACATTGAGCGGGTCTTCAACACTGTGGATCGGATTATCCCTGACGCAGACTATCAGCGGGCACTCATGCTGCCGAACCACAGCGTGCAGGTGGAGGTCGTTGGCGCCGAGGAGCATCCCGTGGTGCGGGGTGATCTGGTCAGGGCCGGCGTCCTCTTCCGGGTATCGCCGCTGGGTCTCGAGAACCCCCTGGTGCAGAGTTACTGCACCAGGCTGGCATGCACCAATGGCGCCGTTTCCACCGATGTGGTCGAGCAGTTCGGCTACGGCGAAGGAGACGACCTGTGGCACTGGTTCAGGCACTCCATGGGAAGGGCCTACCGCGCCATAGAGAAGATAATCGCCCGCTTCCGCCAGCTTGCCCAGGAGGAGATACCCCCCGAGGACAGGGCCAATATCCTGAGTGCGCTTCTCAAGAGGGCAAGGCTGGACCAGGACAGCGTGCGCGCGGTGCAGGCCGAGGCACTGGCTAATCCGCCGACGAGCAGCTACGAGATGTTCAACCTGCTGACATGGGCGACAACCCATGTGGTGCAGGATGCCCCGTCCATAGTGAGGGGCATGAACACCGCTGCCGAGTACAGCAGCGAGGAGACCCACCGCAGGATTTGCCCTGTCTGCCATAGGGCAAGGTGAGTCAGGAGTCCCCTGCCGGAGTTGGCACCCCCTTTGCCCCGGCAGGGGATTCCCCCAAAGGAGGTGAGACATGTTAGAATACAGATAATTCTTTAAGGAGGTTTGCCATGGAGATTGTTCTGGATCTTGAAGGTGACGCCATCGTGATGCTGGATGGGCTGTGCAACTTCTTGGGTAAAAGCAAGGAAGAGGTAGTGAAGCTAGGGCTCACCGCACTATCAAGCCAGTGTATAGTTATGGACGCCAGGGAGGAGAAAAGGAAAGCAGCTAAAAGCGACTCATGAGCAAAGAGACAGGCTGGGTACCAAGCAGCGTTTACCTTCTAGTATATACTACTAGTATATTACTAGGGGTATATTACCAGGGGGGTCGTGGGTTCGAACCCACGACCCCCCTTTTTGTATTTAGCCCCTTGCCACCTTGACCAGGCCGATCACCTGGGCGTTCTCCAGCTCCTTAATTTCATCCTCTGTCGCCTCATCTATCACCAGGCTCAGGTCATCGCATGTGCCCACGAGCTTACCCCCAACCGCTACAGCCCGGGGACCCAGCTTTAGCTGTCTCGGGGATGGAATCTCGATTTGCTCCTTAAAGGGAGGGTAGATCCCCTCAAAGATCTCAAGGGCCTCCTTGCTGCTGAGCTCGGGGTCGGTCTTGATCAGCATGTCAGCCACCTCTGATTTGGGGGTCCGCAGCTCCCACTCCCTGACAGCCTGGATGAAAGACCGGAGGTCCTCTTTGAAAAGGTTGGTAGCGTTCAGTACCATCTTGATCTGCATTAGTGCCTCCATTTTACTATGCCGACCGTACCCGTCGATATTTAAGCCACCGGGTGTAGCCCATGTTCCTATGTAGCCTCTTCACATTTATCCAGCGGCAGAACTCCTCTAGGCGCCCTGGTCCATCCCAAACCACCCGCCGCATGACTCCATTCACGGGCTGATACTGCATGGCGAAGTAGTCACAGTTGTAGCCCCGAAGCATCGATATCCTCTCCATGTCCTGCTTATAGCTCGTGTCAAAACCCACAAGCAGGTAAAACATCAGCCGGGACGGGGAAATGCCGGCTTTTTGAAGAGCTGCGATCCCTCCACGGACATCAGTCTCCATCGCAGGCTCATCGAAGCTGAACCGTAGCCACTTGGTAAACGCCACCCTAGCTAGGCAATTTGCCTTCTCCTCATCGATCAGCCGGATATCCAAGCCCTGGTTGAAATCAACCCTTACCCTCTCCCGAGCAAGATCCTCCAGGGTCTTTTTCCAGTTGGGAGCAGCGAGCAGGTTGTTATCAAGGAGAATTATCTTATCATGGCTGCGGTCCCAAAACTCATAGATCTCCGCCCATGGTTGGACCATCCCTTCGAGGTCCGGGACTATACACCAGGGACAATGGCGAATACAGCCCCGACTGGTGAAGCCCATGCTATGCTTGAGACCGTAGAGGGAGTAGTCCGGCATAATGTGCTCGACTTCAGGAGGCAGCTTAGTCTTGAATCCAGATCCGGGACCACCTATCGTCATGTTGGAAGGGAAGGCAAAGAGTTTAAGTAAATTCTTTGTGAAGACGCATGAGGCATACGTTGCATCTGGCTGCACCAAGGGGAAGTTCAGATACACTTCATCGCCCTTAGCTTTGTGAAAGGCACTCAGTTTCATGAGGGCAAGGTTACCACATTTATTGTTGTCCAGATCAGCTAACAGAACTTTCACTGCCGTGCCTTATCATAGGAGTTAACGAACTCCCTCCGGGTCCCACACAGCCTGCAAATCCCGATCGCTACGGATCCGTTGCCCTGGATTATCCAGTAGTGAGTGCAGCCATATTTCCTCCTGGCTGCCGCTGCCCCTGCACAGCGCTGGCAAAAGATCGGCTCTTTGTCGTCCCGCCAGGGTCGCACCAGCTTCACCTCGCCGCATCCTAGGCAGGTCCTCAACACTCTTCGCTTCCCGTCTTTGCCTAACACTTCATCCCTTGGTCGTTAAATATTCGTTCCGATGCTCACAGATATGAAGCAGTTCCCCATAGCTAGGCATAGCCTCCCACTGAGCCACGATGTCACCATAGGGGTCATAAAGGACGAAGGGATCGCCTCGGGTAGTTTGCTCTTCTATAACCTGCAATAGCTCATAGCCTCTATCATGCAAGTCATAAGGGAGCCGATTGGAGCAATCCTTAATAACTCTCATCTCGTATGGAATCTCCCTAGTGTAGCCATAGCGGGGGAATCCCGCCCAAGGAGCTATAACCCCAGAGCCAAAGCCCGGCTGTTTCTCTGGATTGAACATCCTCTTTACCTCCTTTGCCCTTTCACTCGTTTCTTTTACCCTGGCTCGGTGAACCCCCAGGGATGGCATACTAGGGCAATATGCACTTAGTGGGTGAAATCCTCCACATTTTGGGCAAGGTTGCTCTTCCATCTGTCATCACCCCCTTTCCCCTGCTTTAGTCATACACACTAACCTTTCTCTATTGCCCACTTAGCTATATCTTCCACAACTTTAGTGATTTCAGGATATTTGGTCTTCAATTCCTCAGGGCTGGCTTTCTTTATTTCAGCCAATTTTTGCTGCCAGCGTTCATCAGAATTAAACTCCCCCAACTCCAAACGACTTGCTAACTCTTTAAATTGCTCGGGAATAGAGAAATAGATGGTGGCATAGGTGGAATCAAAATCATCATCCTTATCGGAAAGGTAATTTGGATGCATAGGTAAATGATAGGTAATAACGCACCCTGGACAAGGGCAGGATTCGCCTTCGGCACTATCATAGTAGTCAAAATCCCAGTGGTCTCTATTTCCTCCACCGTTGCGGGTATAGACTGCTATTTTGCCCTCCGAGATATAAGCATCCCTGAATCTACCTACATCCTTAGATGTCAGTTTCAGCATACCTAAAATAATCGTCGCCATTGGATTTTCTCCAAATAAGATGTTATACACCTTTTACCTCCTTAACATCCTCTCATAACCTGCCGCTTTTTCCGCCGTTCAGCATCACCTCCTTTCTATTAGCCTGCGGGGTTCTTTTCTCAATCCGCCACAATCTAATATGTCGACCGCGGGTCAGTAGTGATTAGGTCAGCGACCCTAGCCCCTAATTTATTGAGGATCTCGACACAATCCCCGTGATATATGGTGACCGCTTCGTCCTGATAATATGGTTTCATCACCGTAGCCTCATAATCAATCGCTATTGATTTTCTGATTCAATTGTTGGCAAGAGTGGGGTTCTATCCACACCCTGGAAGACGATGCGGTCATGGGTCCGGTGCTGCATCCCACCTGCTCAATTTCATGATTCAAGACCGCACGGCATCTCTTGCACAGCAGGATAAAGGCCACTGCGCTGCTTTGACAGCAATGTCGTCGCCGCTCTTTAGTTTTGGTTACTGCCTTCTCTCCTTTAGCCGTTCTTCATCACCTCACCCTGATGAATACCGTTATACGCCGGCAAAAGGGGCACCTCGAGGGATTGAAGTGGATATCCCCTACACCCTTCCTGCACTTGGGGCAGCAGTAGAGGTGCCCCTGCGCCCGTGATGCTTGGTTTGTTTAAGGTTGCTCATGTTGAATTTCTCTCGCCTTTTCTACCAAGCTATGGAAGGGATTCGGGTCCTTATTATCATCGACCTGGTTGAGGTAAACCCAAATCGCTGCCCAGTAGCCAAACATCATGAACTTATACCGCGCCAATGAGTCGATAGCCTTCTCATAGGCTTCCTGTTTTAGTTCTTTAATCCGTTGCTGTAGCATCACACCTCAAAGCTATACTGCTTATCCTTCCTTAGTTTGATTAGCTGATAGAGCTTGGGGCTCATCTTCATCATTTCGGATTCCCAGTTTTTATAAGCAGTGCAGGGCATACAGCCAACCCGATGTGCTCCTCTAACATAAGCCTCGTTTATAGGTAACCTTTCTTTTTGGATGAATGCCCAAACTTCATCTTCTGTCCACCAGAGGATAGGGTGAACCTTGCAAATGTCCCATTTCTTATAATGGAAGCACATGCCATGACTTTTAGCCCGAAACATCCGCTGCCGACTTTCAACGGCAGTATTACCAGTACAATAGCCCAGCCACCCATTCTCTCTAATCGCTAAAAGCATTGGCTTTTCTTTAAGCCAATAACAGCAATGAGCTGGATTGGCATGCGGCCTTCTTTTACTACCCTCGGGGAAGCCATAGTGGTCTATACAATCCCAAAAGCTCTTTTCAGGATGTGTGACTATCAGGTTCAAATTCCACTCGGATCGGAGTTGCTGCACAAACTGAACCGTCTCCGGGTACTCTACGCCTGTGTTGTTGAACACCACCGGCACCCTGGGGTCCATTTGTCTAACGAGATATAAGACCACCTCGCTGTCCTTACCACCAGAGAAGGCCACAGCCATCTTATCCCCAAACTCCTCGATGTGATGGGATATGACTTCCCTAGTCTCTTCGAGTTTAACCTCAAAGGGCCTAGCTACCTTTCCCTGGACCTCATTAAGCAGCTTCATGGCTCTCTTCTTCAAAGACGAGAGACAGTCTCCCTTGCCGAGGGTCAACGACAGCCCTGGGGTGCTCTCCTATAGACTTCCTCAAATTGCAGTCGGCGCAAGCCAGCACAATGTTCATCTCATCCGAACTCCCACCTTTGCTGAAAGCTATGCGGTGGTCAAAATGGAACGCGCGACGGTACTTATCGTAAGCTCGCCAGCCATTGGCTCCAGCCTCACTGCCTATAATCCTCACCATGGGCAGCCCGCAGTAAACACACGCCTTGTCCCTTTCCAAGACAGCCTTCCTTACCTTCCACTTAACGAACCTCGCTCGAGTGTACTGGCTCACCTTTCCTCCGGTGGGGTATAGGGCCAGCCAAGATATCGGAAGACCGTTTCCTCATCAGACATTTGCCCAAGCCTTACCATTCGCGATTCTCCAAACATGACCTTTGGCTACACTGAAGACTCTAGCAAGTTTAGTCAGACTTACATGTCCGCCTGTGTAGAGTCGTCGAATCTCCTGGACATCCGTTAGAGAGAGTTTGCCACGCCCATTCTTCTCTCCCCTGAACCCATCTCTCCCTTTGAGCACCATATCCCTGGTGTTGTCCAGTACCCTTCCTAGAAACAGATGGTCAGGACGTACACGGCTTGGGTTGTCACACTGATGGAGCACAAGCAGGCCCACCGGAATCGGACCCACCAGAAGTTCATAGGCCAGCCTATGAACACGAACCTGCCTTCCTCCCCCTCCCCCTAGACAGATAACACCATAGCCATTGTGGTTCGTAGCACCCGTCCAAATCCAGCACGCTTCAGTCTGGTGTACCTGCGCCCAAAATCGCTTCTCTATTGGCATTCTTGGTCTTCCATCTGGGTTAGGCATCTACCCACGCTCCTCTGGGGTGGTAAACGACCACGCCAAGAGTCTAAAGACACTCTGTTCATCAGGGCAGTCAACCTCGTTCCCTTCCTCATCCGTCACACCCCCATAGGCGTGCCCGCGCATCCCCAGTTCTTGAAACCTCTGCATGGCCCTTATGTTCCACTCCTTAGGACCAGTTCTAACAAACAAAGCCATCCCCCAATTAGTCTCCAGTGTGGAAAATATGTCAACCGCGATGCCGCTCTCGCACTGGAGCAACAACTTGTTCTTTGGTCCGTAGCAGATCCTCCCTCGCTTATCCGGGCGGTAGGTCAATATGCCCTGGATGAAGAGCGCCCCCAGCTCGCGGTCGAGCTGATCAACACCGCGGATAACTTTAGGAATACAAAGGAGCTCGATGTCGTTCACCCACGGCTTCTGACGCCTGAGGCTGCCGGCTATTGTGATCCTTTCGCAAGCAGGCTCCAAAAGCCTTTCAAGCTGCTCAGCTATGGCTTTCGCCTTCTCCAGCTGAATGCTTCCCTCCTTTCTATTTCTATAACACCATTGCCTTCACAGGTCGGACAAGGGCGGGAGAAGGAATAGCGAATTCCCCCCCATGCCCAAACCTTTCTCCTACCTGCACAAGTAGGACATATCTTCTTAACCTTTGTCATTTGCCTCCTCTCTTTAGCCTCTCAGGGACCTCTTCACAGTGCACTCAAATCTCCCGGCAACCCAGTGCTTCCTGTGTCGGCAGCCCAGGCAGATGGCGACCACCTTGCCCTCGAGATCCTGTAATCCTCGGCATCTATCTGGACCACCACGCTGCAATTGCGGTCAGCGAGCCGGCTCGCCACCCGCGGCGCCAGATCCTCGCCCCTGGCATTGGTGGTCACCACTAGGGGCATCCGGCTGACATACCGCCAGTCCACAATGCGGTCTATCTTCTCGCTGGCCCAGCCGGTAGTGTGCTCAGCACCAAGATCGTCCAGCACCAGTAGAGAGCACCAGTGAAGGCGCTCCAGCTTCTTGTGGTAGCTGCTGTTGTCGTAGCCCCGGCGCAGGTCATCAAGCAGGTCATCCATCCGGGCAAATATCACATTAAGACCGTCCTCAAACCACTCCCAGGCTGTGGCTAGAGCAAGGTGGGTATTATGCACCACGACATCATTGGCGATAAAATTCCCTGTTTGAGGCACAGTTAAATCGTATACCGGTTGGGCAAGAGTTTCCGTTATTTCTACCACCTTATCCCAGATGACCGGATAGTAGTGGTAGCGTTTCTTGGCCAATTTCGTTTTCGCCACCTCGACAGTCTCACAGAACCTCCCTATGAGCGGAATACTATCCAGCAATTTCTTAGCTTCGTCGTTTCTGTTAACTTGCCAACTATAGTAGTTCCACTCTTTAACCTTCTTGAAGTAGATACCTCCAATAATTCCAAAGCGGAGAAAAAGATGCGAGATCTGGTGGATAAGTTTGGATGAGGCGGATGAATAACCGATCTGCACATCTAGTGGGAAATAGCCTTTCTGAATGGTTTTAAGGTAAACCCAACCATCGCACATCAGTAACCGACTGAGGAACAATGCCAACTTGTTCTTGGTGTAGCTGAAAACCTCATCGGGGATAAACTTGGTGCGGGAGATTCGCCCCCATAACCCTAGGTCGGCAAGCCACTCTCTCACATAGTTAGCCTTGGACTGATGTCCATCGGCGCTATATACACCGTAAGATGGTGCCCTAGCTGGCTTAGTCGCAGCCCTCAAGCGCTTAACCCGGCAACCAAACTTTTCTACCGCCTCAATAAACTCTTTCGTGGAAAACTCATTAGAGCTGGTAAAAATAGGATAGTTTTGCCCCAAGCTGCCTTCACCAATCAGGTACGCAAGGAGAATGACCTTATAGTCTGGCGGGGAATATGTACCAAAGTAGGGAAGATGACCGGCAACACCTATAGGCTCCCCTATCATCAAGTTCTTGGCTTTTTGCCACCCCATTGCCGTGAGAAGTGGATGGTCAGGTGTTAAGACAACCTCACGACCTAAGCGTGTTCTTACTCTCAAACAGGCACGAACACCATCGCTGTAAAAAGAAGCGACAGGACAAGCCATTAAGTCAGCACCTAGCGAGAGGACTTCGTAATGACCCCACTGGCATATCTCCTCAATGGGCTTGAGCCGGCCGTCGGTACATAAAACCATCGTGCCCCCGGCTACACATTTCCCGACCCCGGTTGGCCCAGTCAGCACCAGGATATTTCCCTGGGTAAGATTGCCTCGGGCTAGGTTCCTAGCAGCATAGAGGGCCTGAGACAGGCCCAGGACGCCCCGGTCCTGCCAAGTGTGGAATCTCATGGTTTCCCTGGAGAGAGGGGGGAGACCTGCGGCTGCCGGGTTTCTGGGCTGCCACCGCTCCGGGTCCC
>Ga0180009_10008112_pt1 | contig 10505 bp, 10 predicted proteins | sample OS_PC_MetaG_FD_123537 | JGI IMG/M metagenome (GOLD analysis project Ga0180009, IMG submission 123537) | Groundwater microbial communities from the Aspo Hard Rock Laboratory (HRL) deep subsurface site, Sweden - OS_PC_MetaG | ecosystem: Environmental > Aquatic > Deep subsurface > Groundwater... | reverse complement strand
TTCAAGGCGTTTGGCCATCATTTCGTCCTGCCCCGGCATGCTTCCCGGCGTGCCTTGTCCCATCATTCCGCCTTTGCCCCCCATCATGCCCATGCCGCCACCCATCATTCCGTCTTTCATCATCGGGCAATCCATCATGCTGCCCATCATGCTTTTCCCCGCCATCATGTTTTCCTGCATGGTCTGCATGTGCTCCTGCATCAGTTTCTGACGTTGTTTCGGGTCTTTGGACTTGGCCATTTGCTCCAACTGACTTTGCATGCGTTTGGTATTGGCCTGCATTTTCTGGATTGTCTGATCAGCGGAGGGCGCGGCTGCACCAGCTTTTTGGTCGGGGTGATGTGCGTCTTCCGCGAGAACAGGCTGCATGGCCAGACTGGAAAGCATCAAGACGGCAAGTAATGCGTGCTTTTTCATGTTTACTCCTTTACTTGGGAAAATTTGAATCAGGGCTTGACGACATCGAGCTTGGTCACCGTCAGCGCGCCATTCATCTGCTCGGCCTGGAAACGGATGTTGTCACCGGGCTTTACCCGCTCAAGCATGCCGGCATCCTGAACGCGGAACACCATCATCATGCCTGGCATGCCCATGTTCTCCAGCGGGCCATGCTTGAGGGTGATCTTGCCCTGAGCCTTGTCCACTTTTTTCACCAGCCCATCACTAAGCATGGCGTTCATAGCAGGCATGGCAGCCTGGCTCATTGCTCCGTCATGGCTGTGGCCCCCATGCTGGCCCTCGGCCAATGCCGGCACTCCAAATGTCAGGGTCATGCCAAGTACGAGGGTGGTTAACATCGGTTTCATATTCATTCCTTTTAATAGTGGGCGTAGGTCTTGGTGGACCCATCCCGGTTCACGAGAAAAACGTCATACGCATCCTTGTGCCCGCCCGTTTCCATACCGGGCGATCCCATCGGCATGGCCGGCACGGCCAGGCCGCGGGCACGCGGTTTTTCCTTGAGCAGACGCTTGATATCTTTGGCGGGGACATGGCCTTCGACCAGATAGCCGCCGACTTGTGCGGTGTGGCAGGAGCCGTAGCCGGCGGGCACACCCAGGCGCGCTTTGTGCGTCACCACGTCGTGGGTGTCATGGCTTCTGACTGTGAAGCCATTGGCCTTGAGGTGGTCGACCCATTTGCTGCAACAACCGCAAGTCGGACTTTTGTAGACATCAACGGTGAGTTGATCGGGTGCGGCCCAGGCTGTTGATGCTGTCGCACCAAACAGCAGGGCGCCGAGCAGGGTTTGTTTCACACGTCACTCCTTGTTACAGGTTGACGCCAGTGTCACATCCGCCCCCCCACGACAAGCTGACAGGAAGATGACAATTACGTCATGTTGGTCATTTAATGTGCATGGCCGTCATTGGGATCGTGTGCCTTTTTCTTCACAACGGCAGGGGCCGCTTGCTTGCCGGTGGTTTGCGCCGGCGCATCGTGTCCGTGAGGCGCGTCCTGAACGGCTGAATCACCATGGTGATTGTCTTCAGCCACACCGCCGTGCGAGTGGCCGTCGCTCGACTCAACCAGCGCGGCATATTGCTCAGCTGTCAGCGTGGGCATCTTCCGGATAAACGCCACCATGTCCCAGATCGCATCGTCCTCGATGCCGCCTTTTGACCAGGCCGGCATGCCCGAGGCCTTGATGCCATGCTTGATGATCCAGAACTGCCGCGCGGCCACGTCGGCTTGCGTCTTTGCCGGCTGCGACAAATCGGGCGGTTCGGGATACAGGCCCTTGCGAATTTCGGAATTGGCCTTGCCGGGTGCGAGGTGGCACTCCACGCACATCGCCGCGTAATTGCCAGCGCCACGACGAACACGCTCCGTGTCCGACAGATTGGCGGGTGCAAGTGAATTGCGGATCGACCGCTCAATCGAGTTTTCCCGTGCGGTCTCGATCACCCGATAAACCAGCGGGCTGTGCGGAGTGTCCGCTGAAACATCGAACAGGCCGGAATAAACAAACAACGCACCCGCTCCGGCCCCGACGACCAGCGTGGCCAACACGCCCATCAAAAAACGTTTCATCTATTTCTCCCCCGAAATCATGTAAAAATCACCGAAAAATGGATCAATCGGTGGCGGACTGAAGAATGATCGAAGGCGTACACCAGTCCACTTCCTCGCGCCTTCGTATTTTTTAACGTCCAGTCAGAACCAGAAACGCAATTTGCCTTTGGCAACCCGCCCTTGGCCTTGACCATCAGGCGATCGCAATCCTGGCCGAACCAGCCTTGAATTTCGTAATGAGATCACACGCAGCGTGGCGCCAAAGAGGGCGGCTGTCACTCGACCATCACCTTTCCCGCCATGCCCGCCTCCCAATGGCCGGGCACGAGGCAAGCGAAATCAAACGTACCCGCCTTGTCGAACTGCCAGATGAGGCCGCCGCGCTGTCCTTGGCCAAGCGCGATCATGTTCGGCCCGGCATGCGGCATGCCGGGCATCTTGCGCATCATCTCGGCGTGCTCCTTGAGTTCATCCATGGTGCCAATAACCATTTTGTGCGGGATATTGCCGGCGTTCTTGACGAAGAACCGGATGGTCTCGCCGGCCTTGGCGCTAATTTTATCCGGCGTGAATCGCATGGAGTCGTCCATGACGATTTCGACGGTGCGACTCACCATAATCGGGTCACCGGGCTTGCCCGCCATCGATGCCCACGTGCTCTTGTCCATGCCAGCCATATCCTGGTTTTGAATCTTCCGGTCACCTTTCGTGACGTGGCCGCCGGAATCGCCATGCGCTAGCGCGATAGCCGGCAGCGCGCCAAGCATCAGGATCAAAAGTGTCTTTTCCATAAAACCCATTAAAATTTCTCCACTAAGGATTGAGCGATTCGATGGCCCATTGGGCCGCGTCCGGGCGGAATGTTAGAACCAGAAACGCACACCTGCGACCCAGCGTGTCACGCCAGACTTCTCACCATCTTCACGCGCAAGATCAGCTGTCTGGCCAAATTTGCTGGCACGCTCCACACCAATATAGGGCGCAAACTGCCGCGAAAACTCGTAGCGTAAGCGTACACCGGCCTGTGTTTCAGCTAGGCCCGACCCGATTCCCCGCCCTGTATCGCTTTTGCCATACATATTCAGTTCCACGCGGGGCTGCAAAATCAGTTTTTGTGTCAGCAGTAATTCATATTCCGCGCCCAGACGAAATGCTGTCCTACCCTGATCTCCGACATAGGCGGTGGCATCCACCTCAAACCAATAGGGTGCCAGGCCCTGCACACCGAATGCCAACCAACCGCGATCAGGGCCTACGCCGTTATCGACCCGCACACCCAACTGGGTATCCCAGAATGTGGCGATGGCATGTCCCCACAAGACTTCTGTCCGACTTTCCTGCAATTTTCCATTGGAAACCTCGCCCTCTGCCTTAATCACCAAACGGTTATACGCGCTGCCAAACCAAGCCTGGGCGTCGTATGCCGTGCTGTTGCCATCCCGCGTATAAGCACGTTCAAACCCGTCGAACAGTACGCCACCAAAATTGTGCTCATCGGCCAAACGCAACCGATCCGACGGTGGCAAAGTATAGGCACCCGTATCCAGCGTGGTTCCGCCCGAATACATATGGGGGTCACGGGCATCTGCTGGCGCCGGTCCGCCCTGCATTTTCATTTCGCCGTGATCCATGCCGGCCATTTCCTGCTTGGCACTCGGCTGGCTACCGTGGCCCATTGCACTGTGATCCATCGCCGGCTTTCCGTCTGCTGGCTTGTCCATGCCAGGCATATTGCTATGGTCCATCTTGCTGCGATCCATGGCTGGCATTTCGCTCGCTGCCGGTTTGCTCATACCCGGCATATTGCTGTGGTCCATCTCTGGCATGTCGCTTTGGGCAGGCTGAGATTGCTGCTTGGGCTTGGCGGCCGGTTTGGGTTTGGGTTTGGGCTTGGGTTTAGCCTTCACCGGAGCCGGCGGTTGCATACTCTCCATACCCGGCATGTTGCTGTGATCGATCTGCCCGGTTCCCATCGTGGTCTGACTCCACGCCGACGATACGCCCAAGGTCGCTATAACCACAGCCAACACATTCATTCGATACAAATTCATCTCATTTTCCTTTTCTGTTCACCGTCTCTCAAGACACCACTACCGTACGGAACATGCCGGAATCCATGTGCAGCAACAGATGGCAATGCCAGGCCCAGCGGCCGAGCGCATCGGCACTGACCAGAAAACTGATCCGCTGAGCAGGCTGGACGATGATCGTGTGTTTGCGCACCTGGAAGCCGCCGCCGTCCGATTCAAGTTCGCTCCACAAACCATGCAGGTGCATGGGATGGGCCATCATGGTGTCGTTATGCAGGATGACGCGGGCGCGTTCGCCATACTTGAAATGCACGGGCGTGGACTGGCCAAATTCGAGCCCGTCGATCGACCAGGCGTAACGCTCCATGTTGCCGGTCAGATGCAATTCGATTTCGCGACCGGGACCGCGTGCATCGATGGGACCGCCGACCGTGCGCAGGTCGGCATAGGTCAACACGCGGCGGCCATTGTTGCGCAGACCAGTGCCGGGATCGTCCAGATTGGTGCGCGCCATGTCCACGCGCATGTCGGTGCTGGGACCATATTCGGTCCTGGCGTGGCGTGCGGTCGTGCTGGGTTTGGCCAGCGGGTTGTCCATACCGGAAGGCATGACATGCTTACTGTGATCCATGGCCATGCCGCCATGATTCATGCCGGCCATGCCGCTGCCGCCCATCGCACCCATCATGTCGCCCATGGTCAGGGGCTGAATCCTGTCCAGTTCGGGAACCGGCGCGGACAACCCTGCCCGCGTGGCCAGGGTGCCACGCGCATAGCCGCTGCGGTCCATCGACTGTGCAAAAATCGTGTAGGTGTCGTCGGCAGGCGTAACAATCACGTCGTAGGTTTCAGCCACGCCGATGCGCAACTCATCGACCGTCACGGGCTCCACATCCTGGCCATCGGTCGCCACGACCGTCATCTTCAAACCCGGAATGCGCACGTCAAAAAATGACATCGCACCCGAATTGATCAGACGCAACAGCACTTTTTCACCGGGCCGGAATATGCCCGTCCAGTTGGCGGCAGGCGTGGAACCATTCATCAAGTAGGTATATGTCGCCGCCGAGATGTCCGCCAGATCGGTCGGGCTCATGCGCATCTCGTTCCACATCTTGCGTTTGTCGAGCGCGGACTTGAATCCGTCTTGCGAAACATCCCTGAAAAAATCAACAACCGTGGGCTGGTTGTAGTTGTAGTAATCGCCCTGCATCTTGAGCTTGGAGAACACACGCATCGGATCTTCATCCGTCCAGTCCGATAACTGCACGACATATTCTCGATCAACCTTGACAGACCGACCCTCGGCCGCATCAATCACGATGGCACCATACATGCCAGCCTGCTCCTGCATGCCGGAATGCGAGTGGTACCAGTACGTGCCTGTCTGCCCCACCTTGAACCGATAGGTGAAAGTTTCGCCCGGAGCAATGCCCTTGAAACTGACACCGGGCACACCATCCATCTGGTAGGGCAACAGAATGCCGTGCCAGTGGATAGAAGTATCCACCGCCAGTTTGTTGTGCACACGGATGGTGACTGTGTCGCCCTCGCGCCAGCGCAGCGTCGGGCTCGGGATCGAGCCATTGACGGTCGTGGCCATGCGCGGCGCGCCAGTAAAGTTCACGGGCGTTTCGGCAATCGTCAAATCGAACTCCGTGCCTTCGAGCACGGGCGCATAGCCGGTTGCCGTATTCGTGCTCTTCGCCCACGAAGGGCTCACCAACGGACCCAGACCCATCAGGAGGCCGCCCGCCGCCAGGCCCTGAACAAACCGGCGGCGCGGCAAGTTCGGCATGGCGATCATTGAAGACAAAGGATTGACTGGATTCGATTTCATGTGCTGCTGCCCTCCTGGCTAAAAATGGAATGGACGACCGAAGCACACGTCGCCCCATTCGGCTCTTTGCAATATGGGCACCATCTTGACGTCACGCCCCTGACGCCAAGCTGACAAATGGATGACATGTTTGTAATACATGCCACGCTGGGCATGAGCTGTGGCAGGATGCGTTCATCCACCCCAATCCGCCCGCCATGAAAATACTGATCGTCGAAGACGAGCCCAAAACGGGCGACTACCTGAAGCAAGGCCTCACCGAAGCCGGTTTCGTCACGGATCTGGCCCGCGATGGCTGGGAGGGGCTGGAACTTGCCAAAGCAGGACACTACGACCTGATGGTTCTGGATGTGATGCTGCCGGGCATCAATGGCTGGCAAGTGCTGGAAGGCGTGCGCCGGGCCGGCATCGACATGCCGGTGCTGTTTCTGAGTGCGCGCGACCAGGTGGAGGACCGGGTCAAGGGTCTTGAACTGGGCGCCGATGATTATTTGGTGAAACCCTTTGCCTTTGCTGAACTGCTGGCCCGGGTAAGAAGCCTGGTACGCCGGGGAAATTCCAGTATGGACTCGGCAGTACTCAAGGCGGCCGATCTTGAACTGGATCTACTGCGCCGCCGCGCAATGCGGGCGGGCCACAAGATCGATCTTACCGCCAAGGAGTTTGCCCTGCTGGAACTGTTTATGCGCCGGCAAGGCGAGGTGCTGCCACGCAGCCTGATTGCTTCGCAGGTCTGGGACATGAACTTCGATTCCGACACCAACGTCATCGATGTCGCGGTGCGCCGATTGCGGGTCAAGATCGATGAAGGCTTTGAGCCCAGGCTTATCCATACCGTGAGGGGAATGGGTTATGTGCTGGAAACGCTCATTGAAGATGACGCATCATGAAAACCTTGTCACTGACTGCCCGGATCAGCCTGCTGTTCGCATTGGCGGCTTCGCTGGTTCTCCTGACAACGGGGTTTCTGCTCACGCATATAGTGGAGGCCCATTTCAAGGAAGGGGATCGTCACGAACTGAATGGCAAGCTGGAACTCATCCAGAACTTGTTCAAGCATGCCAATAGCCAGGAAGCATTAAACCGCTTGCCCAAGCAACTCGATGACGCGCTGGTCGGCCATCACGGTCTCGCGGTCGCCGTTGCAGACGCTTCGGGAAACACCTGGTATGCCGCAACAGGTTCTGGTTTCCTGAACTTCCTGCTCCAGGACTGCCAGAAAAAGCCGGCTGAGTGCACCTTTGGCGCGTTGCGGGAATGGGAACAGGCGGGCGCGAGCTACCGAGGCATGGCGGTGACGATTGTCGCAGGCAATGGCGATTCTTTTAACGTGGCCATCGCACGGGATATTCATACCCATGAAATTTTCATGGATGCGTTCCGCACCCTGCTTGCCGCCGCCATTGCGCTCGCTGCCCTGGCCACGGCCGGTCTGGGCTGGATGGCAACGCGATGGGGGCTTGCGCCACTTCGGCAAGTAACCGAAACAATGTCCGGCATTTCCGCGGAGCATTTGTCTGATCGACTTCCTACTCAAGGTATGCCCACCGAACTCCAGCCGCTCGCCACTGCATTCAACGCCATGCTTGCCCGGCTGGATGATTCGTTCCGGCGGCTTTCCGAGTTCTCGTCCAACATTGCGCACGAACTGCGCACACCCATTTCCAACCTGATGACGCAGACTCAGGTGGCGCTGTCCAGTGCGCGCGACAAGGACGAATACAAGGAGATCCTCTACTCCAGCTTAGAGGAATATGAACGCATGGCGCAGATGGTGGGCGACATGCTCTATCTAGCCCAAACCGATAACGGCTTGCTGAAACCTGGCATGGAAAAAATTGATTTGGCCGCAGAGACGCAAAGCTTGTTTGATTACTTTGAGGCATGGGCTGAAGAGCGCTCTGTTGCACTGACCCTAACAGGGTCGGCAACCGTACCCGGCGACCGAATGATGTTGCGACGCGCGCTCAGCAACCTGATTTCTAACGCTATCCGACACACGCCGCCGGGCCAAACAGTACATGTCTCGCTGAGTAATGATAGCGACAAAGCCACCGTAACCATCGAAAACCCTGGACCGGACATCCCTGCCGAGCATCTTCCCAAATTGTTCGATCGCTTTTACCGTGTCGACCCCTCGCGTCAGCGTGAGGGTGATGGCGCGGGGCTGGGCCTGGCCATCGTCAAAGCCATCGTCGAAGTGCATGGCGGCTCAATTGCAATAACTTCCGCCAATGAAACGACGCGGTTCCAGCTTACGTTGCCTGCTTTGATGTGTTGATATGAAGGACCGCTTTTGGCAGATGCTTTTCAGCCGTTCAAAAGTTTGGCTTGAATGAAGCATATGGGTCGTGTCCTGCCGCAGCGGATATCAGAAAGCTGTGTTTGGTGAGTTTCCTGGGCTACGTCTGCTAACGCGTCCATTGCAGAAGTTGTCACATCAAAGCACCACCGGTAGCTTTATGATCAGTAAGCCGCCATTGCCCATAAAAACATCATCAGGCACCCCAAATACATAGTATCTCCCTTACCGGCGCAATAGGCCGGGATATTTTTTTGTGCGCAGCTCTTCTAACGCTTTGTCGGTCAGCTTCCACGCATCACCTTTGATACGGGTGATCAGTTCCGTCCAGACGCGCTCGAAAGCCTGTACCGCATCATCGTCGTTGAAGCGGACGCCTGCGGGCAGCAGGGGCGCGATGTCCTCGATCAGGCTGCGCGTGAGCTTTTCCAGCATGCGCTGCTCGGCGACAGCGCGCGTGATGGGTTTGCCTTCAAGTGCCAGGTAGTGGTCGAAGCATGCGATGAGCTTGTCCCGATCCATGGCGAGCTGGTCGAGTCCGTGGTGCAGATCGAAGAGGTCGCGGTTCTTGCGCCGCTGCAGTAATGCGCGCAGTTTGGTGCCAAACAGTTCCTCGGGCTCGAAGGACGCGATCTCGGTCTCGCCTTGGTACCAGTCGCTTTCCACCGCGAAAGGATACGACTTGATGCCGAGCAGAGGTTCGTGCTCACGGGTATTGATCTCGACCTTGAGCTTCAGCGCCGTCTGCGGATCAGCTTCGGGTGTGAATTTGAACACCAGGTGCATCGAATGCCCCGCCTGCTCGCGATTGCACTTGCCGAGCCATGACAGGGCTTCGCGGATCGCATCGACCGTCGCGCCAATGGACTCAGCCTGCGTCTGCACCAGATCGATGTCTTCCGAATAGCGCAGTGGCTGCTTGAACAGCAGTTTGTTGATCGCGGTGCCACCGCGAAAAGCAATCTTGCCCTTCAGCATTGGCGCGTTGAACAGGTCGCACAGCGCGCGGCTGATGATCAGGTCCTGTTCGATCTGCCGCGCGTCGGGCCAAGGAGCTTTCGTGCTCCAGGCCTGGATGTAGGAACTCGGAATCAAAAGTCGATCTCCACGGGCTCATTGATCACGAGCTTCCACCGGGCAATTTTCTCGTGAACTTCGGAGAGGGATTCAATGAGGGGCTTGACGGCAGGATCCAGCAGCACCGCTGTCTTGGCCTTCTTGACGAAGGGCTCCAGCGCGTCGGCTTGGCGCGTGTGCCCTGCCCGTTCGAGCAGGTAGCCCAGCCGTCGCACGGACGAGTTTTCATAGGCAGCGGCCGCTTTGGCGAGCGTGCGCGGCTCGGCCTTGGCTCCAATGTCCTTGGCGATCTGCGCAACCCCATTGATGCCGGCGGCTTTGTGGAAGTAACGTGCGCAATCCAGCAACGTCAGCTCGACGCCGGCCACTTGGGCAAAGCCGGCATCACTTTTCATCCGGTCGAGCTGATCGGGTTGATTGAGCTTTGCGAAGGCCTTGGGCGTCTGATAGAGAAACTGGAGGCGGTGGCGACCGATCTCGAAATCTCGCAACTGCTTGGGCACAACCACCTGAAAGACCATGGCGGCCTGGTGCGATGAACCGTGGAAGGCCGCAGCACGCAACAGCGAGATACGGTAGTCGAGACCCTGGTGCTTCATCAATGGATCGATCCAACGCACGGGGTCGGGAGCGCCGGCCATCTGATCCTCGGGACGCAGGATCAAATAGAAGCCATGGCGAGGGTTGGCCAGCCGGCGTTTCTTCACCAGCCGGGTGATCGCGGCGGTCAGGCCCGCAGGATTCAGGTCGACAGCAGCCAGCGCTTCTTCGCGGTCAAAGTGCGCGCGACCATGAAGAAGCCGGTCATCAACGAATTGGTCAAGGGAAGCCATGCCCTGATCATATGCAAAAACAGACAAAAACCCAATGTTTTTGCGTATGAGTTGGGGTGCATGTGGAGGTTGTATTCCGGGACTGCACAAGTTGACCTTCCCCCGACCAGAGTAGTGGGGGGTGGTTCCCACGCGAGTAAATACAATTGGTCAGCATGCAGTTCCGATAGCGCTCACTCTATTGTCACCCTAACCACATCTCGACTCTATTCCGCCCGTTTTTCTTTGCCTTATACAGTGCGACATCCGCACGCTTTATTAGCGTGCCTAGGTTGTCGCCGTCGAGAAGGCGGGTCGCGCCAAAACTGGCTGTTACTTTACCAACTGTTGGAAAATCAAAAGCTTCGATCTCCATTCGAAGCTTTTCTGCCATTACTCCTGCAATTTCTGGTGTCGTGTTGACGAGC
>Ga0180009_10008111_pt1 | contig 10506 bp, 11 predicted proteins | sample OS_PC_MetaG_FD_123537 | JGI IMG/M metagenome (GOLD analysis project Ga0180009, IMG submission 123537) | Groundwater microbial communities from the Aspo Hard Rock Laboratory (HRL) deep subsurface site, Sweden - OS_PC_MetaG | ecosystem: Environmental > Aquatic > Deep subsurface > Groundwater... | reverse complement strand
TGCAATATTAAGGACATTGTTATAGTTTCACCTGATGCAGGAGGCGTGGAGAGGGCAAGGGCATTTGCAAAGAGGCTTAATGCATCGCTTGCGATTATAGACAAGAGGCGAGAGAGGGAAAATGAGTCACAGGTGATGAATGTAATAGGCGATGTAAAAGGGAAGAATACAATTATACTTGATGATATGATAGATACAGCAGGCACAATCACTCAGGCTGCATGCGCACTCGAAGAAAAGGGGGCAAAAAAGGTTCTGGCAGCATGCACGCACGCTGTCCTTTCAGGGCCCGCGATAGACAGGATTAATAACTCAGTTATAGAGGAACTGATTGTAACAAACACAATACAGCTTGACAGCAAGCAGGAGAAATGCAAAAAGCTCACAGTCCTGAGCATAGCGCCTCTGCTTGCCGAGGCAATAAAAAGGATTCATGAAGAATCTTCAATAAGTTCGCTTTTTGTATAAGCGGGCTTCGGACTCATAAAGGAGGAACAGGATAAGATGGAAAGGGTTACACTAAATGTGGAAAAAAGGGATAAAGCAGGGAAAGGTATTGCGAGGATGCTGAGAAGACAGGGCATGATACCTGCAATTATCTACAGGGGAGGCGGTTCACTGCCAATAGCAATATCAAAAAAGGCCATGGCTGCGTTTATTGACTCTACGGCAGGTGAGCACACGGTTGTTAATCTTAAGTTCTCAGACGGCGACAGAAAACTGGCTATTCTCAAGGAATATCAGACAGACCCATTAAAGGGAGATATTCTGCATACGGATTTTTTTGAGATATCTCTTACGGAAGAGGTGACTGTGAATGTCCGTATTATGACTCATGGAGAGCCGATAGGCGTGAAGCGGGACGGCGGCATCCTGCAGCATGTGCTCAGGGAAATAGAAATAACGTGCCTGCCTGATAAGATACCGGGGCATCTTGAGGCTGACATATCAAAGCTTGAGATAGGCCAGTCCATTCATGTTAAAGACATCCAGGTAGGAGAGGGGATAGAGGTTCTTACCACACCTGATGAAATTATTGTGAATATTGTTGCTCCTGCTGTTGAGAAAGAGCCTGAAGCTCCGGCTGAGGGCATTGTTGCTGCTGCGCCTGAGATGGCAGAGCCGGAAGTAATAAAGAAAGGCAAGAAAGAAGAAAAGGAAGAGGCAGAAGGGAAAGCAGAGAAGAAATAATTGCGGGCTATAATCGGACTCGGCAATTATGGCAGTAAGTATTCAAAGACCAGGCACAACCTCGGTTTCATTGTGCTGGAGGCTGTTGCCGAGTCCTTTGATATAACCTTACAGGAAAAGAAAGAATATATTGCAGGCAGAGGCTCTATGGCAGGACATGACGTTCTGCTCATAGAGCCTCTGACTTTTATGAATAACAGCGGCATTGTCGTGAAAGATGTTCTCAGGAAATTTAATGTCACTTCTGAAAACTTGATAGTAATCCATGACGACCTTGACATGGACACAGGAAAGCTCAAGATAAAACGGAATGGCTCCGCAGGCGGGCACAGAGGCGTTGAGTCAATAATCCAGAGCATCGGCACAAAAGAATTTATCAGGGTCAAGATAGGGATAGGGAGGGAGCCAGGAATATCTTCTGAAACCTATGTCCTCAAAAAATTCCGGAAAGACGAACTCCCCATAATCAAAGATGCCATTGAACGCGCAGTTGATGCTGTCACTGCGATTGTCTCAGTCGGCGCTGCAAAGGCGATGAATAAATTCAACTCCTGATAGATGCGTGTTGGGCTGAGACAGCCGTTTTGAACCCCCACCTTGCATTTTCCACTGTGGATTGAGGGGGTGGGAAGAGACGAGGACGGCAGCTTTATATTTTTAATGGTAAAATATGTACAAACGCATGGAGGGGAAAACAATGGGTATCGGTAAACCATATAAAGAGCGAATAGTAATAGATTCTGGAATTCATTTCGGGAAGCCTTGTATTTCCGGCACGCGCATCCCGGTAGAAGATGTCCTTGAACTCATTCAGGAGAATATCACGTTTAGCGAAATCATAGAAAAATATTACCCCGACCTGACTATAGAAGATATTAAAGCCTGTGCAAAATATGCCACCGATCTTGTACGTTCCGAAGAAATCCATGCAGAGACAGTTTAAGGCTATTGCTAAATGAAACCAATTAGATTTTCAAATCATGCTCAATTGCAGATGAGTTTGAGAGGCGCTTCTGAAGAAGAAGTGAGAACAACAGTAAATTCCGGACAATGGGAATCCGCAAAAATGGGTAAATTTAAAACGAGACACATGTTTGATTTCAACAGCCTTGCCCTGACAAATCAAAAGTTTTATAAATACAAAACTGTAGAGCCTATTTTTGCGGACGAGCAAAATGAAATTGTAATTATAACCGTAAAAGTTTATTATTCTAATTAAGGAGGTATCACCACAATGAAAATTCAATACGATGCAGAGGTCGATGCTCTGTATATCGAATTTAAACAGCTTGAGCCCGGAACAGCAGAAAACAGAGAACTCAGCGAGGATGTTATCGCAAACTATGGGCCTGACGGCAGGCTTGCAGGGCTGGAAGTGCTCAACGCAAGTGTTGTCATCGGCGAGACCCTCAAAAAAGTCGTTGTAGAAGTAAGCCCTGTCCAGCACGCTGCCGCATAAAGCCCTTAATAAAAAATCTCTATCTTCTTCTCCGGCGGATTGAGGGAGAGGGGAAGGGCGAGGCGGGTATTTTTACATTTTATTTATAGAAAGTTCGTATAATGTGGGAATGTGTCCCGAATGGCTTCATTTGCGAGAAATTTCATTACGCCACATGCAGCGGAAAGACTTTTTCAGAATCGAGTGTTTCGCCGGCATACTTCAGGCATGCGAGAATGTCTTCATGCGTGAGGCCGGGATAGTTCCTGAGAATTTCCGGCTCAGTCCATCCCTGCGCCAGAAGATCAATCACAAACTCGACGGCAATGCGCGTCCCTTTAATGACCGGCTTTCCTACGAGAACAGCCGGGTCTATAGCAATCCGATCTCTCCAGTCCATAGGATACCTCCTATCAATGATAAACTTATTTTCATTATAACAGTTTTGACATTGGTTAGAAACAAAACAATCTGCTCATACCAGTAAGGGCACGGCGAGCCGTCCCCCTACGATTCCACAATCCTTATAACTTCCTCCGTCAACCCGTACAATTCATAGACTAATTTGTCTATTTGCTTGTCGGTGGCGTTTATCTGTCGCTGCGGCTCAGTGTAAAAGGGCAGACTATTTTCTCTATAACATTCAAAAAGCAGTTTCCTACATATATCTTCTTCATTATGGCTACTGATACGTTAACCTCTTAAGCGCTATCATTTCTTTAAAGTCTATGCCAAGAATGAAATTTACACCTATCATAGCAGCGATCGACTGAAACACAAGCGGGAGATCGCGTTGGTAGCCTATTGGTAATTTACCAATCATAGTGTTAATTTCTGTTATTTCATCAAAGAAATTACCATGAAAAACCTCATTTCTGTATTTTCTGGCGATCTCTTTTACAAGTGTCGGCTTGACTTCAAAAGCGTCTTCTGTTTTAAGTGCGTCTAATGCTTTCTTGATATACTGGTTAAACTGCGCACTTTTAACACCTATCTTTTTGTATTTTGCCAATGCTTCCATAAGTTGAAAGCTAAATGCAATCTTGGCCTCGTCGTGACAAGCCATATAGAGCATTTCAAAATAAGAGAGCAATATCAAGATCTTTTGCCGCTCTGAATTATTGCCAGAAATCTCTTCGACTTTCGTAACAAATACTGAGGGAAATGATGATAGAGCCTTTCCCTTTAACTCAATGCATGCATTGTATGGACTTGGGCATACATAGGCATTTGGGTTTGATTCATTCTTAAACTGAATAACCAAAATCTCCTTCTTGTATTTGCCAACCAGCAATTCATATGAGACGGGTGCCGCTGTGAAAAAAGATAAACAAGAAGCAAGAAGTTCAAGACGCTCCCGTATAGTATCTAAGGTCCATTTTTCATTATTGCTGAAATATACGCTTTTGTCAGCAATAGAGAATATGTTGGATCGTAGTAAATGTGGATTACGATCACCGCTAAAAAAATGGAATAAGATGCTATTATTTTTTTCAGGATAAAAAGTTATGCCCCACTCATCTGGAATATTCGTTGGTGACCCGATCTTTGAAAAAATGCATGTCTCTGGCATGAAGGTTATTTCAGTCCATATCTTGCTCTCAGAGTCTCCAAAAAAATCCTCTTTTTCTTCTTCCCTCAATTTCATTGTCTCGTTCAAAGAATTAAAACTATTAGGGGAAAAAGATATCGATGATGAACCATCAATGATTCTAAGCTCCCATCCTGCAACTTGTCCTTCGATAGACTTGGGTCTTTCTTCATTTACCTTGAGGCGATATAACCCTGGCAGAAAAATATGAAGTTTTAGGTCGGGCTGGAGGATTATCAGTGCAGGGCGCCAAACAGTGTCAATCAAAACCCGGCCCATAAATCTGTGTTCTTCGATTAACCACTTCGATATTGCAGGCTTCAACTTTCCACTATCCTTATCTCCTCCTCTGTCAATCCATACAACTCATACACCAATTGCTCAATCTGTCTATCCGTTGCCTCAATCTGGCGCTGGAGGGCGGTCTTTTCATGGTCGGTCTTGGATGTGCTGAGATTTACATTGAGATTCATTTCATACGCCCTAAAATAACGCCTAATTAAACACAACATTTCTTCGCGTAATAAGCTCTTTATATTTTTGATTTAATAAATCATCAAAGGCATGATTCTCATACACCATAGAGTCAACATCTTTAGACCCAAATAAAAGAACGACTCGACTACTTACGTACTCTTTCACTTGAGTCAATGCTCCCTCCGTAAATCCAGACATCGATACAACGATTCCTCGGACATCAACACGATTACTTAGTTTCCCGTGCAACTCTCTGATGACCCCTGCTTCAATAGGATCTTTTCCCCATTTACACTCAACGAGGTAATATTCACGACCCCGATAGACAAGTATGTCCATTTCTTCGTGTGATGTGCGCACCCCTTCATCTTGCATCCATCCAAATCGCTCAATAATTTTTGCGAAAAACTTTTGAAATGCTCGCCCTCTCATTTGTGGCGTCATCTTTGATATATCCTCGAACTCTTTCCCTATGAATTTTCTGTTAACCCAATCTTTAATATCACTAATACCCCTATCGGTAATTTTATAAAAACCAACAGTGTGCGATGAATCTGCACAATTTAAATCCGCCAACAAAAGCAAGTTGCTCATCATCAAATCTGTAGCTATCCCAGTCTTTTCTGATAATACTTCGAAGTGAATATATTCGTCGGGTCCCTCTTCTTCGTAAACGTCATTTAAAGAATCAAGTATAAGTATTCGTGCTTTCTTGTTCTGCGCACTTAGTTCTTTAGGTGCGATTCCCAGTTCTTCGCAGTAAAAAATGCCCGTTGGTGTAATACTATAAGTACTTATTGCCTTGGAGAAAATAAAATTTTCATGCCGAAGACGATGAACCACTTTATTGAAAGTATTGTCATCCCAACCTTCTTTATTGCGTAGCTCTTTTAAATTCAGATACCCATTTGCAAGAAAGTGGTCTTCATATAAATTTAGAAGAATTGCATTTTCTATATCTTGTTGATTCATATTATAAGCGTCCTCTTGCCACAAAGCCGTTTCACCGATTTGATGATATTCACTATGAACCGTTACCCTGCTTAATCGTACGGCTTCAGCTAAATATTTACAACTATCCTTATCTCCTCCTCCGTCAATCCGTACAACTCATAAACAAGTTTATCTATCTGCCTATCCGTTGCCTCAATCTGGCGCTGGAGGGCGGTCTTTTCATGGTCGGTCTTGGCAGAGGTTAATTTTTTATTCAGCGAAAGCATTTGCTCGACAAGAGAAACCATTTTGTCGTGGCGGACTTTGTCATCCGGATCGGAGAAGTTGATAACGCGGGCAGGAAATCGGCGACAGTCCTTGATTAATATCTTTTGAAATCTCATTTTGAATTCATCGAGAAATTTCTTTCGATGATAAAAGGTCATCAGTCGGCTATTGATTACACCGAGCAGGTATTCTAAACGCCAGCCTTGCTTTGCGAGTAAATTAAAAGCATTTTGCGTATTATATAGTTCTTCATCTGTAATGCTCGCCCATATTCGCTTTGTCGTCCAGTCAATAATCTGCTTCACCAGAATACGTTTCTCAGTAAAAAACCTTTCTTCTCGTGGTGCTCCCAGCCACGGGCCATAACTTATCCACTCTTCCCCATTCCATGTTATGTTATACCGCATGACATCATTGCCAGCCAAAAGCTTTCTAAACGTCTTATCCTTCTTACTATTCGCATGAAAAACTCTGCCTTCAATTTGTGCAGGGGTATGGCCTTTATATTTATCGTATGGGGTGAGACCCAATGAAAAGTCGGCACACTTTTCTAAAGGCAATGTTTTTTCTTCGCATTTTGCAAGAATAGCATTGTCCGCCTCGTTTGTATTTATAGACCAAACACAATCTTTGGCCTTTTCCCACAAAGACTGACTTATTGTAGTAAAAACTTGAGCGTTTGACGGTTCGATCTTCATAATTCTATCATAGCCCGCATACCCTATAAGTTCAGTCGGCGTCTCTTTCTTGCTTTTTTGCTCAATAACTATAATTACTGTATCAACTTTTACATCACCGGCTGCAGAACCAAACGATTCGTTAGGCAATCGCACAACATTAACAACTTGATAATTACTTAGAATCATCCGCCTTAATGCGCAGTAAGATTCTTGCGTTAAGAGTGCTGTAGGAATAATCATGGAAAATCTAAATCGCGAAGAATTGCTTATCTTTAGCGATTTTTCAACAAACGCATCGAATAAATTAATTCTATTATTCGCAGTAGAATATTTTGAAAATATATACTGCACATCGATTTCTGGCAGACCCTTAATATCAACATACGGCGGATTGCCTATTACCGCATCAAAGCCCCCCTCACCCCTGCCCTCTCCCGCGCGGGGAGAGGGTGAAAAGACCTGCGGAAACTCTTTCTCCCAATCAAATACGTTTATCCTGTAACGCTCTTCTTCATTAAGCATTGTCTGCTGTTGATAGAAATCAGGCCCGATGAGGGAATTGCCGCATTTGATATTGTCGCCGAGGTCGGGCAGGGCGCGCTCGTGAAAAAACTTAAGCTGTCTTTCAAGTGTCTGGTTGTTCTCTCCTTCAAGCACTTTCAAAAGAAGTGATAACTTTGTCACCTCAACTGCCTGAGAGTCTATATCAACGCCATAGATATTGTTAAGGAGTATGCGTTTTTTCTCTGATGTCGTCAGATGCCAGTCTCCGCCCTGCGCCTGATAAAGAACGGGATTCTTCCCTGCCGCCAATTTCTGAGGATCGTTGTTTGCGTACCAGTCGCGGTGCCAGTCTAAGAGATATTGATACGCCCCTAAAAGAAATGAACCGGAACCGCACGCAGGGTCAAGGATGCGGAGTTTGGAGACTTCTTTGGGGGTGATAGTCTTGTCATTCCCGTGTAAACGGGAATCCAGAGGTTTGTCCTGGATTCCTGCTTTCGCAGGAATGACGTCTACAGATGAACCATGCAACAGACGCCCCACCGTATTCTTTACAATATAATCCACAATATATGTTGGCGTGTAATAAACTCCTCCTGCCTTTCTTACCTCAGGCTTTTCCTCGACAACGGCACGATGCCTTGATGTAAGACGAATAACCTTTCCGAGGAACTGTTCATAAACCTGTCCGAGGATGTCGGCAGGGAGGACTGAAAACTCATACGGGCTTTCAGGATAATAGAGGCGCTTGATAATATCCTTAAGGTTTCTGTCATCAATCGCAATGGAAGGCGTCAGCTCATCCGGCATCTCATGGCGGTCTTTTTCTTTATTAAAGTGAAACAGTCCTGAATTATATTTTTCATCCGCATGCCTGAAAAGCTCAAGAAGCCTCCTGTACACATTTGCGCCGTTCATAAGAGACATCAGCCTTCCATATGCTTCTATCCCCCTGTCTTCGCATATACGAAGGAAGACAATCCTGTCTATGGTTCGCTGAACAGCAAAATTGAGTTCGCGCTGTGAGAGTTCCGGATTCCTTATGGCAATATTCCTGGCAAGAATGTCCCGCCATGACTCTATCTCCTTCAAAAATGCATCGTCAACCGCTGCTGTTCCTTTCTTGTGTTTCCCTGTTTCTGCATATTTGTCAAATGAGCCTTTAAGTATTGACTCGCGTGAGAATATGGATGTTATCTCATTCCACTTCTGAACATAATCTCTGTGAGTCAGATACATAATCCGCGCTGTTGAGGCCTTGTCTGTTTTAACCGGTGTGATGCGGCAGTCGTAAACCGCTAATTCTTCGAAATCCATCAGGATGCTCAGGGGAAGCTTTGCCGACCATGCATAGCGCCGGAGTTGGAAAGCAGGGTTCATGTCGTCTTTCAGATTTACAGAAGGTTTTTTAGCCTCAACAAAAAACTTCCTTGTGCCGCCAATTCTAAAGCAGTAATCAGGCGCCTTTGTTGCGCTTCCGATCTTGATGGCGTCTTCATGGATGACATCCTTGTAAGCCTCGGCATAGCCCTGCCTGTTGTTTACATCCCAGCCGAGAACTTCAAAAAACGGGTCAATAAATTCTCTTCTAAGTTGTGTTTCATTATATTGTCCGGATTTGTAGGCGTCTACGTTACGGTCGAACCGTTCGATTAATTGAAGGACTTCATCAGGAATGTTCATTTGTGTCTCTTATCCAAGCCCATAATGCAGTATTTTATCAAAGACTCAATAAAAGCGTATACTTTAAAGGAACTGAACAGTCCATGAAGCGCAAGAAATAAGTTAGTTTTACAGGAAGTTAGAAAAATTTGGTGGCGGTGCAGGGAATCGAACCCCGGACACTGCGGATATGAGCCGCATGCTCTAACCAACTGAGCTACACCGCCTCGCAAAACAGTGATTAGTGAATAGTATAAAAGACAGTGATTAGTGACAGTGGACAGTGACAGTATTTTTTTACTGACACTAAACACTGACACTGACAACAGACACTGACACTTAAAACTGACACTAATTATAGCAGAAGAGGCGTTTTTAATAAAAGAGTTCAAATCTCCTTGTCCTTATGTTTATGAGGATGCCTGCGGCAATGAAGTTTGAGAGAAGCGCTGTGCCGCCGTAGCTCATAAAAGGCAATGGGATTCCGACCACAGGCATAATGCCGAGAGTCATGCCTACATTTATGAAGAAGTAGGTTGAAAACATGGCTGTTATTCCGGTAGCGAGGAGCCTGCCGAATTCATCTTTTGCCTTTAATGCAGTATCGAGACCCCTCAGGATTAAGGCGAGGTAGATAAGCAGAAGGAAAATGCTTCCAACAAGCCCCCATTCCTCTGCGAACACCGCAAAGATAAAATCAGTCTGTTTCTCTGGAAGAAACCTGAACGGCCCTTGCGTTCCCTTCAGGTAGCCTTTTCCAAGAATACCGCCTGAGCCTATTGCAATCTTTGACTGGTTTATGTGATAGCCGATTCCTGCCGGATCTGCCTCAGGCTCCATGAATGCAACAATCCTGCTTTTCTGATAATCTTTCAGCCCTTCCCACATTATATTGCCGAGAAATGGAATTGAGATCACTCCGAGTATAATTAGCAGTACGCCAACTTTTTTCTGCAATCCCTTCACAATGCTGAGCGATAAAAACATTATTAATAGAACAACTGCGGTGCCGAGGTCGGGCTGCTTGAGCAAGATTATCAGCGGGATAAACATGAACGCCAGAAAAATTTTTATAATAGAGATCAATCCCATTGTGCCGCTGAGTTTCATGAAATGCCGCGCTATGACTATTATGAACATTAGCCTGAATATTTCGGACGGCTGAAAAGAAAGCGGTCCGATAGACAGCCATCTTTGCGCTCCCATGCCTGTTTTCCCTGCGAAGAGGACAACTAAAAGCAGGACTATGCCTATAGCATATACCGGATAAGCAAACCTGCTTAACCAGATATAATCAAAGCTCACGATAAAAAACAGCGCTGTGATTCCAATCAGCAGCCAGTAAATCTGCTTTATGTGATAATTTGGCTGTTCATGGGGAAGCAAGGGGCGTGTGGCGCTATATATTGTCATTATGCCTATAATAGACAGAAGGATCACTATGAAGAAGGTGCCCCAGTCAAAATTTTTAATCAACCGCCTGTTTATTCGCATCTGCACTTAGAATGTCACCACGTTTAATCTTTCACCTGAAAATACCTCTCTTTGTCATGCTGGCTTGTCCAGCATCTTTCTTTAGGAAGGATTCCAGACAAGCTGGAATGACAATCTATTATAATTTACCTGCTCAATATGAGAAAGAACCTCTAATTTTCCATTTTTAATTTTTCATTTTTCAGATATGCTTCTATTGCCAGTTTTGCAATAGGAGCTGCGGCTCCGCCGCCGTGACCGCCATGCTC
>Ga0180009_10008110_pt1 | contig 10506 bp, 8 predicted proteins | sample OS_PC_MetaG_FD_123537 | JGI IMG/M metagenome (GOLD analysis project Ga0180009, IMG submission 123537) | Groundwater microbial communities from the Aspo Hard Rock Laboratory (HRL) deep subsurface site, Sweden - OS_PC_MetaG | ecosystem: Environmental > Aquatic > Deep subsurface > Groundwater... | reverse complement strand
GTACATTGGTAAAAGAAAAATTGAAATGCTATATTATTGCAGGGCCAAACGGGGCAGGAAAAACGACATTTGCTGAAAAGTTTCTTCCGGTTGAAGCAGAGTGCCTGAATTTTATAAACGCCGATCTAATTGCAAAAGGGATCGCACCTTTTAATCCAGAGAGAGTTGCCTTGGAAGCCGGAAAATTATTTTTGAAAAGAATGAATAGTATTGTTTCAAATAGAGAGTCCTTTGCGTTTGAGACAACATTAAGCGGTTTAAATTATATTGAAAGCATCAAAAACTGGAAAGAAATTGGTTATGAAGTGATTTTATATTTTCTTAGCCTTCCCAATGAAGAAATGGCCATAAAACGTGTTCAATTGCGAGTTGCCCAAGGTGGACACAATGTTCCGGTTGATGTCATTAAAAGAAGATTTCATCGGGGCTGGAAAAATTTTCAAAAGCATTATAAGGACTTGGTCGATGCCTGGGTCATTTTTGACAATTCAGGAAATGTTCCTTTGGTATTGGAGGAAAAAACATGAAAAAAGAATCATATTCAAAGTTAGCATTAAATGCGATGCAGAGGGCATCAAAAGAGGCAATTGAAAAAGCCGCAAATTTGGATTTAAAAATCCCTGAATGGAAAGATGGAAAAATAATCTTTGTAGATGCTAAAGAAAAACTGAAAAAACTCATTTATTCTTAACGATTGACAGGATGTCCGGTGTTCTGCCACTCTCAAAGTTACCGAAATAATCCTTTATTGTTTTTTGAAATAAATCGGGCACAGGAATTCGAGAAACTGGCCCGGTCATTTATATGATTTATCCATGCAGGTGATCAATCCATCTGATTGCTTCGGAATCACTTATCTTTCCAAATTTCAACAGAAAAAATTCAAGAAATGACCATTTGTGCGACTGATACTACCCAGATATTTTAGACACTCAGTTAAGCAATTTTTACTATTGAGATGGTTTCCCGAGCTCAAGAATAATTATCCCTGTACGTAACAAAGTATGATTTTTCTTTTAAGCAAGCGGGTTTGATTATGTTGTGAGATTTTATTCCGTTTAATTCAAACAATCTTTTTAAATCTTTCATTTTATTCGTATAATTCAAGACCAAATAATGTTTAGAAAAGGCCGGTTTCAGCTGATTGCAGGAGAACGAAGACTCAGAGCCATTAAAGAGTACACTGACATGAAGATGATCCAGGCAAAGATCGCAGATGTAGATGATCTTCAAGCAAGAAGGATAAGCGCTGCTGAAAATCTTTTAAGACAAGATTTATCCGCCCTGGAATCCATTGAAGCGACCATTGAAATCATTGATATGGAGATGGGCAAAGATCCCTGGTATTTGACGGTAGGTAAAACACCCCTTGAAAGGGTACACAAATTGCTGTCAAAGCTGCATTCTATAAGGGTTAGCCAGAATAGAAGATCCATGGTTTCCATGGAAACTGAGTTGCTGTTTAACAAATTTGTTAAACAGGTGGAATCAATTTTTAAAAACTTGCCTAAGCCATTGAAATGGCAGTCTTTTTTGCTTCATGACCTGGTTTTATTAACCGACATTCCCTTAAAAGTTCAAAAAGCATCAGTAAAGGCAGTATTTCAGATTTTTCCAAGCCCCAATATTTAAACTTTTTTAGAAATATTTTCAGTCTCATAAGAGAACAGTCAAAACCCTCCACCCTTATGGCATTTCTAAATGCAGACTTCAGAGATTTCCAGGGCATCCCGGCCGTCGATGAAAACCCGGATAACGCCATCCTGATGTTTACCTATGCAAAATTGCTTGAAGCCTGCGGATGGAAGATCACGCATTTAACGGACTGTCCCCTGTCAACGGAAAGATTTACCGGAAATATGGTAAACAGAATGCATGAAAAAAGAACCCTGGGTATTGTCAGAAGAACCTTGATCATTGGGAAACCAGATATCCTTTACAATACTAATGCTATGCAGGATTGATTGATAAATTTGTTGAGATTAAAGATGTTGGTTACAACTTAAAAAAACAGGAAACCAATAAAATTTTATAATTGTACATGTGGATGGAAAATACTGGGTATAGTATATTGTGGCTGGTTATTTTTAATTTAAAAGAGTCTGAATATGGATTGTCGTCGCTGACACTGGATCGACTGAACAAAGGGAAAACTTCCAAATTCTGATCAACAACGTCAGTTATAATACGTTGGCGTAAAATAATTGTCGTTGATGAAAAATTCTAAAGTTTTGTAAGCATGGTTGCGAATTTCATGGGAGATCCATTATAGGAGTAATGGGTCACTTGTTCATTGGTTATTTTTTATCCAATGAAATGGAAAAGATGCAAATATGACCATAAAATTGCAATGGATCATAATTTATTATATAGTTGCTTAATTGAATAGCAGGAAAAGCATAATGATAATTAATGTAAATTGTATCACAGTGATAGCTTTATGAAAGTTGGAAGTATTTCAAGGTTATCACTATCGAAAGTTGGAATGGAAGGGGCTTTAATAGCTCTGTCCCCACTGCCGTTTGTTTTTGCATCGATTGGTTTAGATAGTGATCTCCCTCCGTTTTGGCGTATAGGGATAGCATCCTTTGCCTCTATTACATGTCTTCTGTGTTCGTTTACATTGTTTCGGCGACCAACCATGGGGAAAACTTTTGGTGGGCTGTCTTTTTTAAGCTGCTTTGTTGTAGCTCTACCATATCTTGCCAATAATCCGTTTGCAGCACTAATCGGAACTATCACACTAATCAGCGCAGAATTTGCATTGCTGGATTTCAGAATAGATGTCGACCATAACAAAAAAAGCAATCATGAGATCCTTTGCCAGCAACTGGTACGTTGGGCGATAATGATGATTCCTGTTGTTATCGGCATTTCAATGTTATCAGGTAATTCAGATTCTATCTTTTCAAGAGCAACGATTGTCGCCACATCAGCCATGGCTCAAATTCTTTTTATTTTCTGGTCTTGGAAAAAAAGATCCAAACCTCTTTTTTTGCTCCCAGTAGCGGGGTTTTTATTCTTAATATTAGTTCTTTTTTCAGTGGTAATAGGTCATACTATAACAATCTCTCTTGTCATCAGTTCGATTGTCTTACTTTTACTACCCCGCTCCGGCCAAATTCTCGAAAGACGGGAGCATTGGTGGGAGATATTACTCAACCACCCAGCACGCATTTTACTTAGCACTTTCTTTGCTCTATCTGTTATGGGCACCCTGATACTTATCATTCCCGCTGCGACGAAAGCAGGAGCCATTGGCCTTGTGGATGCTGCATTCACTTCAATGAGTGCGGTTTGTGTCACAGGACTTATCGTTCTGGACACACCCAATGATTTTTCTATGCTTGGTCAATCTTTCATTCTAATTCTAATTCAACTTGGTGGCCTTGGCATCATGGGTATTACCACTGTCGCACTGCATGCAATGGGGCGACGTTTGAGTCTGCGGCAGGAACGTCTTCTGACATCAATGACAGATACTGGTCATAAAGACCTGATCGATTCTCTTGTTACAATTTTAAAATTTACATTCATTACAGAAGGAGCAGGCGCATTTATCCTGACTGGTTTGTTTTATTCAGTGGGAGATACGCTGGGTCAAGCATCATGGCGTGGTTTGTTCACTTCCATTTCCGCATTTTGCAATGCCGGGTTTGCCCTGCAAAGTGACAGTTTGATTTCTTATCAAAGCAACCCCTTTATTTTGCATATTGTTGCCATTTTAATCATCATTGGAGGTCTTGCTCCGGCCACCAGTTTAATTTTTCCAAAATGGATAGGCCGACAAAAAATCCCTGTTACAGCCCGTATCGCCCTGATTACTACCATGGTTTTGTTGGTCTCCGGTACCTTTTTCATACTGGCGTTTGAATGGAATGGTATTTTATCAGACCTGTCGTTTTTTGATAAAATTCATAATGCCTGGTTTCAATCGGTTACATTACGTACAGCAGGATTTAACTCGGTGGATATTACAGGAATGATCGGCCCAACCTTTCTCGTCATGCTTTGTTTCATGTTTATCGGAGGCAGCCCCGGTGGTACTGCCGGTGGTGTCAAGACGACAACTATTGGCATATTGGCAATGACATTTTTGGCAAACATAACCAATCGCAACGTTGTCATCATACAAAACAGAAGAATTCTCTCCGGAACGATTTATCGTGCCATTACCATTGTGGCTTCCGGTGCATTTGTTTGGTTCATCATGGTATTGATGCTCGAAATAACACAACATATTTCCGTTCGCGACATCATCTTTGAAGCAACTTCCGCAATGGGTACTGTTGGCCTTTCCACTGGAGCCACCGCCTATCTTGATGGAATAGGCAAAATACTTGTAATGAGTGCAATGTTTATTGGGCGTATAGGCCCTATGACACTGTTTATGCTGCTAAGCGAAGCTCACTCAGCCCCTGCTTCTCGCTGTCCTGATGCAAAAATCACGTTAACCTAAAGGAGTTTAGTGTATGTCTCAACAAATATTAATAATCGGGCTTGGCCAATTTGGAATGTCTCTGGCCCGTACATTATCAGAAAAAGGCGTTGACGTTCTGGCTGTTGATCCCAAAAAGAATCTGGTTGAAGAGGCATCCACTTTCGTAACCGAAGCCCTAGTGATGGATGCTACGAACGAGATTGAACTTGCCCAGCTCCACCCGGAAAAACGAAATTCTGTCGTGTGTGCCATTGGTGATGATTCAAAGGAATCCTCCATTATCTGCACATTATTACTTAGGCAGATGGGAGCTCCTTTTATTGTCGCCCGTGCCAATGATAAAATGCACCATCGTATTTTACAATTGGTGGGAGCACATCAGATTGTAAACCCGGAACAAGAATTTGGAAAGCGGTTTGCCACCAGGCTTATTTACCACCATGTAATCGCTGATACATCAATTGGAGATGACCTGAACCTTACTGAAATTCATATACAACCTGCAATGGTTGGAAAAAGTCTTATTGCGCTTTCCTTGCCAAAGCGTTTTGGAATCATGGTGGCTGCTATCCGCCGTGGCTCTCCAAGTAAAATCATTCAACCTTTACCAAGTGAACTTTTACAGGCAGGTGATAATCTCATAATAGTTTCCAGTGAAGCCGCCATAGCAAAGCTGATAAAAGAGGGGTAAATATGAGGATTGCACAATCTATACGTATCGGAGTATGGCTGCTGATAGGACTTAATCTGTTCATGGCTCTGGGGTCTATCTGGATTTTCATGCGAATGGCTCCGGCAATTGAAGTGATCATCAACCGTAATGAGCACTCTCTCCAGGCCTGCGAAGAAATGCTGGCTTCATTGGCCATGATTACCGGAGATCAGGCCCCAGACCAAGCGTTAAAAAGCACATTTGCAAATGCACTTAAACGTGCCCAGGATAACATTACTGAAGCTGAAGAGCCTGTTGCACTTACATCGATCAACGCTGGCTTTTCAGATGCATTTATCGGTAATATGAAAGCAAAGCAAAATACAGTATCCGCAATAATTCTTTTAGGAAAAATTAATAGAGAAGCGATGATAATAGCCGATCTTCGTGCCAAACAATTTGGATATGCAGGTGCCTGGGGGATTGTCTTTATGGCGGTCGGTGTGTTTTTTGCGGGGATGCTTTTTAAACGAAGCCTTTTAAAAAGCTTGATCAAACCAATAGAGGAAATACATGCTGTGGTATCTGCTCACCTAAATGGAGATATCATGCGCCGTTGTACTGGTTCAGATCTGCCGAGAGACGTTAAAAAAATATTTAATGAGTTGAATGAATTTCTTGATAAATAAAATTCAACCTCAGCTTTTTCAAATAAATATTTTCCGGAGTAAAAGCTGATGAATAACCAAGATTAATGTGAATTAAAATTTAAGATTTATGGAGAGAAGAATTAAATAAATAAGCGACCACCGGTATTATCTGTCAGGAGTCAAATTCGACAAATTGCCGAGCGCTTCATCCACCAGTCCGGGCTTTTTAAGATTTGCCATTCGACAAGATATGGTATGGGTAAATTTTTCAGTTTTAGGTTAAAAATTCCATTATATGGGAACGCCCAAAATCAAAAGAAGCAAAATCCCATGAAGCTATATTGGAGTTACATTTGACAGGCATTTTCATTTTTTTGCAAGCCGAAAACTCAAAACTACTTACATGATCATTGCTTCATTTTTTACAGGAAACGGGTTCGATTTGTATCGATATCTTTAAGATTTCAATGTGCGGACTATGTCTATAAGTCCGATTATAAAAACTAATCTTAAGTTTCCATATTTTCAACAATTCAAATAGTATCCTTAAGGTCAAGGGAATTGTCTTGGATAAATTTTTAATCAGTTTCAATGCCTGGTTTTAATGAATTGGTTTTTGGCAAAAACAGTGAATAAAGCTATCGGTACCTTTATTCTTGGAGATCTCCATCTGTTAGATCTCTTATTCCTTTCTCGTCCCAAATTTTAACACGGTCGCCATTTCAATTTCCTTGAATCACAGAGGGACCCTGCTTCCTGATAATTTTTTTTACAATCGACCTATCCAGTAACTGGGTTTTTGTTTCTGGTGCATGACTGCCACGATGATAATTTCATTTTCACCAATAGTGTAGAAAATAGAGTAGGGAAAACGGCGTACCAGCCGTCTTCGTATTCCTTGTTCAATCTCGGGCCATGTTTTTGGATTCTCAGCTATTTCCCTCACTGCTGCTTCAATAATGTCGAGAAAATTTTCTCCAAGATTTTCAACTTGGATTTCGTAGTAGGCCATAGCCTCTAACATCTCTATTTCAGCCGGGCCAAGAAAACGAACTTTCATCTCATTTCCCGCAGCTTTGTCCGTGCATCATGGAAAACGTCAGCCGCCGGTCTGGACTTTATATTCCCTGCCTTATATTCCTGCAAACGTCTGGATGCTTCCTTCAGCCAGAGTTGTTCTAAATCAAGTTCATCAAGTTCATCAAGCCCCTCGATGAGACGTTTGATCAATAGAGCGCGTTCCTGCAGGGGCAGATGTTTTGCCTGGTGTTCGCATTTTTCCAGATCTGTGGACATGGTATCCTCCTTTATGTTGGATTATTTCTATTTTGTGTAACCAATACTATTTTTATTCTATCATACTCTTACCAAGGAAAAACTCTTTTTCATCTTCAAACAGTCCACTATTATACCCAATAATTCCATAGTCGGGATCACCTTCATTGACTGCATTAATAAGCCCTTTCAGGTGTTTCCACATATCATATTTATTATCCCTGCGCAGGCCCCATTGAAACTTATGGGCCTCATGGCACAGGGCATGGATGGAACATAATGATATTATTTATATTAAGTTCAGATCAATTACCAGATTTTTTTTTAAGGACATTTAGTTGACCTTTGAACCCTCTTTTTCGTCTGAAAAACTAAACTCAACCCGGTCAATTATCCTGTCTTCAGGGTCAAGCCGGTTGAGTTTCACCATTTCAAAGCTGTCCACCTCAATAAAGACATTTCCTTTTTTATCTATAAGCGTCAAGTCATAGGTATTGGTTTCTTCTCCTGAAGTCTTTTTTTGGGTGATACAATAATATTCTTTATTTTTTTTAACGTCTTTGTAAAATTTCAAGGACTTTATTTTATAAGGCAGAACTGTCCTTGATGTGGTAAAAAACTCAAGAAGGCCACCGGTCTGGAACATGGCATCCACCAGGATGGGGGCTGCCACAAAATTGGGATCTGTTACGCCTTTAAAAAACTCTTTTGTGCTTTTATCTTCCATGGTTGTGACCAATGTTTTGCCGTCAAAGGAGTTAATATCCGTAATGGTGCCAAAAAGGCCGAACATGAACAGCCGCTTGGGGTGATACACAAGAGTTTCAAGATCCCCTTCAAAGGATACAGGATTGAATTCCGGCAGTTTGATCTTTTTTGCCTTTAAAGGCTTTTTGGCAAACCTGTATTTGCCTTCATAGTGAAGCTTTGGGTCCCCCATGACAAGGCCTTTGGGATTTTTGAACACTGAAGTTATCCTACAGTCAAACAGATCTTCTCCCTCATAATTTCCTGAAATCAAAAGCTCTTTGGGACGTCCCTTTAAAAGTTTAATCCCATAGGGAATCTGAAAATCGGTCAATTCAACAAAATGCGCTTTATCTTCGGACAGAGATCTTGCGACCTCAGCCATGGTTTCAATGCCTGTCGCGCCAAGGAAAAGCGGTACATCTTCCATGGTATGGTCATGAAGAAATACATCCCTTTCAACATCCAGAACCCTTGAATAGGTTATCCCTGTTGGGGTTTTCTCCACGGGGGTATCCAAAAACGGGAACTTATCATCTCCCGGGTCTCCCAGAAGGCCGTCCTTGTCAAAGGAATAATCAAGGCCGGAAAATACCATTTCCGATTCAGTCTTATCCAGGAGATCTGCCATAAAGAACTTGACGCCCTGCTCCATTGGAAGGAACTGGATGCCTCTTTCTTCAAGTACTTTTTTCACTGTTGGATTGGTGGCCATGCCAACACCGCCCCAAGCTGTCCATGCATAGACTTTATAGGTTCTTTCAGGATGAATCTGTTTTTGTCTGAATAGCATTTTCCCAAGGAAATCATTGGCTGCAGTATAATCCACCTGGCCCTGGTTTCCAAAACGAGCTGTGACGGATGAAAAAGTAAAAAAGTATTTATATTCCCTGTCCTTAAAAGCCTGCAATAAATTCTGCATTCCTTTGACTTTGACATCCACCACCAGTTCAAAGGACCAGAGTTCCTTTTTGGGTATAAACTGGCTCATTTCCATGCCTGCTGCATGGAAAATTCCATCAATCTTGTCATACTTATCGCAAGCTGCCTTTACAGCTTTTGCATTCGTTACATCCACACAATTGTATTCAACATTGGCACCCAGAGATTTCAGGTACTCAATATTTTCAAGCGCCTGCCTGACCCGCATCAAGCGGTCAAGAGCCCGTTTGATTTCAACGGGCTTAACTCCTGGCATATCATCTCTAAGTTGTGCCATGAGCTCTGCATCAGTGGATTTTTTATCCATATATTTTGGATCAGTGCTGTAAATATCATTGATATCCAGGATAATCAGGTTGGTCTTATACTTTTCAACCACTTTTTTAATGATTTCATAGGTAATACCGCCAGCCCCTCCTGTTACCAGCAGAGTATCATTTTCAGATATGACCTGCTGTGTTTTATCTGCGATGGAGGGTTTCATGGAAATGACATACCTCTTTTTATCCTTGTATCCCGCCTCTACCCTTGTATCGTCAGACTGCAGCTCATTAAGGAAAAGGTCTGTAATCTGATCTATATTTTTTTCAGGCTTTTTGTATGAAAAGTCCACCACCTTGACCTGGGTATCTGGCAGCTCTTTGTTCATAGTTTTCATAAGTCCGGAAAGCCCTGCAAACATGGGATGGATATCACCGCAGTTTTCCATATAAGGAAATACAACGGAATCAAATGTAATGGTTCCAATTAAATTTTCTTTTTGATCAAGGGTTTCAAACAGAGCTTTAATCATGACAAAAAAAGATTTGATCGTGGTGTTAAGGGACTCATCTGACCCATCCTTCTGGTCTTTCTTATCAAAATAGAAATCAAGGGGTGCCAGATGGATAAATCCATTTACCTCAGGATAAGCTTTTTTAAATTCCTCCACCCGTTTTTCCGTGGCTTTGACATCCGTTAAGTCAAACTTGAAATCAGCTCCTTTGCTGCCAATGGTGATGACTTCCCCCTTTTTCTGCTTTATTTTTTTGATAATCTCTTTGGCAAACCCATGGTTATCAAGGGAGACTATGATTTTTTTGCCTTTATAATCCTTTTTGGAAAGCTTAGGAATCTTAGATTCCACCGTTCTGACAATCAACCGTTTGATGGGTGATGCAGGATCGGGAAATTCATCATCTTCATTTAAAGGTATGACTATAGTTGCCTGATTTTTTTCATCGCTTTCCACGGGAATTGTTGATTCTGTTTGAAGCTTTTGCACAGCTTTTGCCTGGATAGTAATATAGTCGGACAATTTAGCAATGGTGTTCAGATCCCTGAGTTTAAGATCGTCTGGTACTGAAAAACCAAAATGGGAGGCTAATTTGGCAAAAATCTCAACCTGTTTCACCGTATCCACCCCAAGATCTGCTTCCAGGTCCAGCTCATCTTCCAGCATGTCAGCCGTGTATCCCGTCTGGACGGCAATCACCTCTTTAACCATGGCTGCCACATCTTTTCCCCGGGCTGGTACAACCAGGGCCACAGGTGCTGATTCTTGTGTCTCTACCTGGTTTACAGTCTCAACAGGTCTGTCTGCCCGGGATTGAATATACTCCCCAAGTTTGGCAATGGTGTTCAGATCCCGAAGTTTCAGATCGTCTGGCACTGAAAAACCGAAATGGGAGGCTAATTTGGCAAAAATCTCAACCTGTTTTACTGTATCCACCCCAAGATCTGCTTCTAAATCCAGGTCATCTTCCAGCATGTCAGCCGTGTATCCCGTCTGGACGGCAATCACCTCTTTAACCATGGCT
>Ga0180009_10008109_pt1 | contig 10508 bp, 12 predicted proteins | sample OS_PC_MetaG_FD_123537 | JGI IMG/M metagenome (GOLD analysis project Ga0180009, IMG submission 123537) | Groundwater microbial communities from the Aspo Hard Rock Laboratory (HRL) deep subsurface site, Sweden - OS_PC_MetaG | ecosystem: Environmental > Aquatic > Deep subsurface > Groundwater... | reverse complement strand
TTGTGGATACCAGCGCCCACGCGCCCCTGTAACGCACTGTCAGATGCGACATGGCGCATCATCAGGCTCCGCTGCCCCTCGTCCATTGCGCCGAACTTCGAATAGAACTCGTTCGTGATGTCGGACTGCCGCTGAAGCAGCGTCTCGCTTTCAACTCCGATGTCGAAGGCGTCCTTCTTGGCTATCTGCGTGTCCATCTCCATCATCTTGTCGATGGTACCAACCATTCCAGTGAAGCCTAACCCTGCTGTGCGCCCACGAAGGTCAGACTTCTTGTACGACTCGAGCGCTGCCATCGAGTGGGTCTGCCACGCTTCACCAAACTCCTTCATCTGGCGCTTCTGGTCCGTCGATGCGGCGCCAACGGCGCGCTGAAGAACACCTCTCCACGACCGCCCACCGCCTTGATAACCACGGAACTGGGCTTCCATACCCAGGTCTGTGAACACCTTTCTAGCGTCTTCGTCACTCAAGTCTCCGGCGGCCGCCGCAGAGATCGTAGCCCTATCGATGGTGCCAGCGCCAATGGCGCTGGAGAGCTTCCCTGTGAACCCACGCACAAGCTCGTCGGTAGCTAGAAGGCCGGATGCGCTTGTGTCTTTGGAGATTTGCTTGACGAGCTCCTGACGGATGTCTCCGAACCTTCGCTCGCTCTCGGCGACACTGAAGTTGAGATCTGCGCTCCCACCGGCAAGCATCTTGGCGATCGCTTGCATCGGCACTGCTGCTGCTATTCTCTTGGCAACGACATTACGCGGACCCAAGACGGCGTCGAGGGCTTTTACAACGCCACCAGTAACCACACTGATGCCCTTCAGCTGCGAAACGATCTTGCTTCCACCAGATACAGATCTGAGCTCAGCCTCCACCGCAGGAGTCCAGTTTCCGTTTAGTAAATCATGCTGCACCTGTGGCGACCACGCCTTCGAGCGAACCTGCAGGTCTCTTTTGAACGTGTCCATGCGCTTGCTGACTGTTCCGTCTTTATTTGGTCCAAACAGTACCTGAGCTTGCTTCATGGCGTACGTGCTAATCTCGTCTAGTTCGCTACCTGCGAACAGGATGTCGATCCCGAACTCCTTCGACGGATACGAGAACACCCCTCCAGTGCCCCGGACTACTTGAAGTTTTGTCCCTTCGAGCATCCCATGGATTTCATCCATGGACTCCCAGGACTTTAGTTTTTTCAGACTAGCAGATGGGATAGAAGAAAGGCGTTGTGTCACACCCCTTTCCATGTCACGCCACAGGTCGCGAGCAAGAGCTACACCGGCCCTCTTTTCTGCTCTTCGCGTGGCGGCGTAGCCCGGAATTACGGCTCCATGTATATCGTCCCAGGTCTTGGACAATCCGCCGCCGCCGTCTTTGACGGCCCCACTGGTAAAAGAAAACGACCCTGCGTTGTTTAGTGACGCTGGGACGTCTGCGGCTGTGTACTGGTTGGAAGGACGACGAGCAGCAGCGTATCTCTTGTTGAACGTCTCCACCTCAGAAGCGTCACCCACAATGTAGGCGTTGTCTCCATCAGATAGCTTTATCGACCGTACGTCCTTGATTTCTCGCGCCACACCGAAGAAGTCGTCGGTCTTTGTCGTGAACCCAGGGCTGAACATCTCGCCGAATCCACCAACGAATGACGACGCGAACACGGACAAGCCACCAGACGGAGTGTCGGCTCCGAACTCTTTGATGTCCCCTCTGATCGTTCTCTCGATATTCGGCGTAGGAGCTATCCAATCGCTGTTTTTGCCACCCATACCGGCGCCAGCTGCGTACCCGTACCAGCCGTCGCGCTTTACGGCGAGGTTCTTTGCCTCCATGTCCTGGGTATACTGGAAGGCATCCCACCCGGCCATTGCGCTCGTAGCAGCCCACCCGACCGGTCCAGCCCACTTCGAAACGAATCCTACCGCTCTCCCACCAAGACCGATTCCTCGTGGAAGCAAACCTGCAGTAGCATTAGCTCCACGCGACAGCCAGCTCGACCCTGCGAGACGCTCTAGGCGCACAGCACGCGCCAGCGCTATGTCTTGGGCGGCCCCAACCGGCATCTTCGCAGCAACATTCAGGAGGCGCTCTGACCCAGCCCTGGCGTTCCATAAGTCTGCACCGATGTTGCTCAGACCCTGCCCAACCTTTGAGAAGCCGGAGCTTACCATCGACGGACCCAACCCAACACGGGCCACAGGATGTACCATCGCCCCGGCTACCTGACCCTTCCACCCCATCTCGCCTACAGACTGGTAGAACTTCTGCGAGTACGAGCCAGCGAACGACCGCGTGACCTCGCGCTGGCTCGCATCCATGTTCCACGCTGCACCGTTCGTCTGGAACGGAGACATCGTCACGCTCGAGGCCTTTCCCCCAGCGCCTAGATTGATGCTCGTCCCGAACCGTATGTCGTCTTTGCCACGGAAGTTTATCGGCATCGATCCAGCGCCGCCGACACCGCCGAGTCCGCCTACAGACGACAACGGAAGAGACATCGCTCCGAACTTCGACGATCCGTAGCCTGGAGCAAGCGAACCAAGGAACGTAGCCCCGCGAACGAAGTCTGTCACTCCTCCGCCGGAGAACGCTGTGCGGAACGCTTCGTTCCACCCTGGATCGGTGTAGGTGAGAAGCTGCGACTGTAGATTTGCCGTCTGCTCCTCTACGAACTGAACGGTCTTCTGCATCAGCTCTCGGCCGGCCTCACGGAATGGTGCGGAGATCCGATTCTTGATCTTGTTCCACTCGCGTCCGACGATCTTTCTCGGGTCGATCATGTCCCGAATTTGCTGCGACTGCAGCGTTTTCAGCTGGTCTTCAAACCCCTCCATGCGTCCGCGAACAGCAGCACCCTCGGATCCACGAGCAGCCTTGCTCATCATGTCGTACGTCCCGGAATCCATTCCGGTCACGGCCATCATGCTGGCGCCCATGCTCATGCCGGTTGCTTCGCTGGTCATCCTACTCAGCGACTGCGCAAGCTGCTGCGGATCTGCAACCTGATTGATACGCCTCCAGGCTTCGCCTCCGCGGGTAGCAACCATGGAGGCAATACGTTTGTCTTTCATGGCTTTCTGCCCGGCCTTCACGAGCGCTTCGCCGCTCATGCCTCCGGATAGAATCTGGTTCAGCTTCCACTCGTCAACCTGCCCGCTCTCACCCATCGAGGCGGCGATCATGGATTGCGTGATCGGGTTGGACTGCATCTGTGCGCGATGGCCCATCCACTGCGACGACATCTGAAGTGCGGCCTGATCGCCTTGCAACCCTGTGGACTCGAAGACACTCTCGGCGAACCTCCGATCCTTCTTGAGCATGTACCCGATACCGGAGATGAGCGTTCCTCCCATTTCCGAGCCGGCACGGCGCGCGATACCCATCCCAGGCGCCATCTGCATTCCGGTGGCCATGCCGGTCATGATGGTGTCGGCAGAAAGACCGCTTCCTCGCGCTCCGAACGAAACCTGCGCAAGAGCGTTGCGCTGTCCGCCGGAGTCGAAGAACCCGAGGCCCTTGAACGACTTCGCCATGCTGTACGCGGACGCCATGTCCGTGTCCATCATCTTGGCGACGGCCTTGTACTCAGAGACGAGCTTCTTGAACTTCCCGGACATCTGCTTGATGTCCTTGATACCGCCGAACTCGCCGGCTGCGCCCGCGGTGCGCATCAGGCCCATCATCTCGGTGCGCTGCTGTCCTAGGTTGCCGCCCTGGTCGAGCATGCCTTGGATAGTATTTTCCATCCGCCCGACGTCGCGGGCGCTGAACCCTCCGCTCATCCCGGTGGACCCGGCTATCTCGTGCATGGTACCAGACGTGGACAAGAACTCTCCGGCTCCTGCTCCTGCTTGACGAAGGCCGTAAGTAACTCCAGCGCCAAGAGCCATCGCAGGAAGAGCGAGCACACCGGCTGTTCCTATAGCACGCGCCGCACCACCAGCAAGAGTGCGTAATCCACCCTTCTGCATGAGCGCGCCATAGCCGTGGGTCATCGTCTGCTTGAAACCAACCATCTTAGCGGCGTCGCCGCCAGCGTTGATGGCGGCACGTCTAAATCCACCTGTAAAGCCGTGCGCTGCAGATGTGAACGGATCGAGGACACCAAGAGCGGCGTACCCGCGATGACCCATGTTTTTGAACCCAAAGGACATCGAGCCCCAGGCGGCAGCCGCCATTCCGGCCGTCGCTACTCCGCCCATGGCGGCGACGCCCATCCCGGCAAAGCGGTGGGTCTCCGGCGCCATCGCAGGGTCGAGTCCTGCGCCCATCCCTGGGATCGGCATGGGTCCACCGAGCGAACCGATGATCGACTCCGGAGAGGCCGGCTGGCCTCGCGCAGCTGCACCCACCATCCCAGCGTATGCCTGGGACTGCGCCATGTACTGCTGTTGCGCAGCAAGCTGCGCTTGGATCGTGTGTACGTCCACGTAGCATTATCCCCAGGTGCCCGGCGTCCTGTACGGACTAACCGGTTCCTGCTTCAACGAGGTCTGCCCCGCCGCCAACGGCGGCATCGGTCTTACATCCTCTCCACAAGCGTTTTGCGTCTCCCGGTACCCCAGGGCGACGATCTCCAGGTTCTTAGCTGCGTTGACGTCCCGGTCGTGCACGGCGCCACAGGCGGCGCACTGCCACGACCGCTTCGACAGCGGCAGCTTCGCACCGCGCTCTCCGCACGACGAGCACAGCTGCGACGACGGATACCACCGGTCGGCGACGACCACCTTCCCATCGGCGAGCTCGGCCTTGTAGGTGAGCTGCTTTCGCAGCTCACCCCAGGCAGCGTCGCCGATGGACTTCGAAAGGTGACGGTTCTTCATCATCCCTGCCACGTGGAGGTCTTCGATACCGATGTACCTGAAGTCTCGCACCAGCCGTGCCGTAAACGCGTGCGCAGCTTCGTTGCGCACGTTGCGCACGCGGCGGTGCGCTACGCCAAGCCGCTCCACTGCCTTACGACGATTCGCAGAGCACTTCTGCTTGCGGCTGACCGCACGCTGCAGGTGCTTGAGCTTGCGCTCTGCGCTCCTGTACGCCTTCGGCGGCGACAGCCGCTCCCCTGTCGACAAGACCGCAAGATCGACGAGACCCAGGTCTACCCCAACCGCCGCTTGGTTTTCACATTGGTGTGGGTAGACCCAGGATTCGTCGACGTCCACAGCCAGGGAGGCGAACCATCGGTTCCCCTCCCTGCTGATGACGACGGACTTGATGACGCCAGGAAAGCGACAGGCTTCGCGCATGCGCACCCATCCGAGCTTAGGCACACGAAGACGGTTGCCAGCAACGGAAAAACTGCCGCTACCGCAGAAATAAAACGAGTCCTTACAGGCCCCCTTCTTCTTGAATTTTGGTTGTTCGGCGCGTCTTTTGAAGAAGTTTTCCCACGCAATACCAAGATTTGCGATTGAATGTTGCGCTGCCCACTTCGTGACCTCCGCAGTCCATGGGTACTCGACGCGCTTGCGTACATTGAACTCTTTGTCGAGTGAGTGCACCGACGGCTTCTCGCCGGAGGCGTAGAGCTCTTTCCACCGTGCGAGTGCCCAGTTGTAAGCGAAGCGCGCCGTGCCCGCTGCGCGGGCGAAGTACTCGCGCTGAGCTCGGTTTGGTCGCAGCAGAACTAGGTGGGCCAGCATCATGGATTGATTGTACTACCTACCATGCTCGCCTGCAAGCAAGCGCAAGCCGTTCGGTCAGGAACTTACCGGATCTGGGACACCGTAGACGAGGGCTTCGGCGACTTCTTCGATGCCTTCTTCGGCACCGGCTGCGCCCGTGCCTTCGGGGTGACCAAGCGCTTCGCCTTCGGCTCGGGCCCCTTCTTCGGCTTCAGCAGCGCAGAGCGGTCGCCGTCGAGATCGACAAGTCGTGCCTGCAGCTCATCACGCACTTCGACGGCAACGTCTCGTGGAACGCCAACCGGGAGCATGTCGCTCGGAAGGGCATCGTCGATGAGAAGGGAGAGGTGCGCACTCAACTTGGCGTAGAGGGTCTTCTTGTGCTCGAGGCGCTCGAGACCGCTGAGGATCTTGTCAATGTCAGCCATGTATGAACCGCCTCAAGCACTGCTTCAGAGACGCACCTGCCCCCGAATCACTCGCCAGCGCCTCTCTAGTATACAGCCGGTATTCGCTGCGGTCCAGGGCATCCTCAAGCGGCATGCGCCCGAACTCGCGGACCTGCTTTTTCGTGTCCACCGGGACCGGTATGAACATCAGCAGGACGTCGGCGTCGTAGCAGACACCGTCGATGACCTTCGAGACGACGTCTGCGGTGAAGTCGAGGTCTCCGGTGATGAGCAGGTTGGAGTGTCTGTCCCCGGGCCCGTCGATGATGACTTGGCACTTCGGGCACATCACGTCTTCCATGCGAGAGTAGCACTGCGGGCACATGAACTGGCTCTCCGAAGCGATCTTGCCTTTGTCGGCGAGGTTCATCCAAGACCACAGCGTCACGTCGACGATCCACTTCTCCCGCTTGGAGTGCCGGCCGAGGACGACCTGAATGGTCCACCGCGGATTGTTCGACACGGCGTCGAGCTCATCGGGGATGTAGACCTGGAGGTCGTCGCTCATCTTCGTCTCCGCTTGGCGTAGTCACTTGCCTTCGAGTCGATGTCCACGACGCCACAGCGGCCATCGTTCTCCAGGGTGAACTGCCCGTTGAAGGCGATCCCCGGGATGCGCACCTTCGCGACCTTCGTCTCCACCATCTTGCCGTCGATCTTTACGAGCTTCGTCTTCCACTTTCCAGTCATCCCAGGAGGCGCCGTGATCGCCTGTGCGAGCTGCTTGATCTTCACGTAGGCGCAGAAGACACCGCCCTCCTCGAAGGTGCGGAGTTTCGACTTGGTGTACTCCGGGAGCTTGCGGTAGTCGCCCTCGATGACGAACCGGTACGATCGGTCTCCACGGGCAAGGCTGATCACGGTGACACCGTGTTTCTTCAGGAACGCGATGAACTCGCGTAGCCTATCCTTCTCCGACACGGCCATGAATCACCTTCTTCACACGACGGATGGGCCCGTAGTAGTTGTCTGCCAGCAGGAACATGAACTCGACGTCGTCCATGTCGACCGTGTCGTCCATCCGAACAGGGATCCCCCACACCATCTGTGACACCGCAGACATCCCGAGCCACTCAGCAGCAGCGCGGCCGCCGACGATGCAGCGGTACGGGACGAGCTTCAGGCGATTGCAGTGGCGCCACAGGATCTCCATGACAGCAGCACGGTCAGGGGCCGGGATGATGACGATGTCGTCGTCGCCGAGGAGGTCCTTCAACGAAGGGTCCTCCGGAGGTGTGTCGAGGAGCTTCGCTGTGACCTCGCCGGGCTTGATGATGATGCTCTCATACCCGGACGAGAAGACGCGCACGACGATGCTCAGCAGCTGGTTCGGGTCCGTCGTAGAGAACCGTCGCCGTACGATCGTCATCGTGACCTCGATGCCTTCTCGCGTTTCAGCCCGGCGATAACGAGCTTGCGGAGCGACGTGACCGCCTGTCGAATCACCGCCGACCTGGACAGCCCGGTGTTGTCGGACACGAACGCGATGAAGTCGTGGGTGTCCTCGTCCATCCTGAGCGCCACCAGCACGTCCTTCCTGCGTCTCTTTATGACGATCTTCGGCATTACAGCACCGACGGAACCTTGACAGTCTTGGGCAGCTTCGGCGCCGCCCTGGGCTGCCTCACCGGCGCAGGCGCAGGGGTCTCCGGCTCCTCCTCCGGATCGATGACGACGTCGTTGTCGAGAAGGCCGTCGAGGTCCATGTCCTCGAACTTCTCCGACGGGGGCTTGCCCTCCATGGCGTTCACTGCGTCGACGACAGCGCGAGCGAAACGCGCGTGTACAGGAGTCGACGGCAGGTCTGGCTGCGAGACGGACTTCTTCCCTGTCTTCGCGTCCACGATCACGGCGACCGGGACGTATGCTGTCTGACCTTCACGCGTGCGGACCTTCGCACGATAGATGCGGATCTGGTCGAGCTGCAGAACTTCCATCAGGCGCCCTCCTCGTGGTGCTCTGGGTCGATGACGATGTCCCCGCCCGATGGGTCGATCTCGAAGTCGTCCCAGCCGTCGTCGCCTCCGAGGTTGTCGGCCATGAAGTCGTCGACCTCCGTAGCGCTGGCGTCTGCGGTGGTCAAGGTCAGGCCCTCGAATTCAGAGGACGCACTCGCACGCTTCGCGATCCTTGACGAGTGGACCTCCTCGACGTGTTCGTCGCTGACGCTCGGAGGCGCAGTCTTAGCCTTCGGCTTTGGCGCCGGCTTCGCTGCCGCCGGGGCAACCTCCGCAGGGATCACGTTCTTCGCTCCGGCGAGCAGGTCGGGAAACGACTCGAAGAGCTTCGCATGCGCGACGGGTCCGAGTGGGATCTCGGCAACGACACCGGTTTCCTCGTCCTCGAGCTCCATGACGACGTACATCTCCTTCGGAGTCACGCGTAGGTTCACCTTGTCGTAGACACCAACCAACCTGATCATCAGGACCTCCAACCTTCGGGGATCACCCCGTTCTTGCGCATGCGGTCTTTCACGGCTTGCGCCCGTCTGTTCTGGATCTGTGCTGCGGACAAGCGCTTCCGCGTCTCGTCGATGGATTCGAGCTTCTCCACCGTGAACGGGGCCTGCGTGGACCACCGGTTGAGAAGCTGTGACATCTCCTGCTGGTGGCGCTCTCGTTCAAGTCTGTCATCGAGACCGAAGGCCTCCTTGAGCTGCTTCTTCATCGACTCGAAGGCGATGCTGCTCGTCGCGTGCACACCATGAATCGCAAGCGCCTCCTGGAACTTGCGCACCTGACGCATGCTCGCGAACAGCTCGATGGCTGCTTCGAGGATGCTCCCCCTCGGCGGAATCGGCGCGCGATCATACAAGATCGTCATGCGCACCCACCCCGAAGGGGAGCTCAGCCATTTTTTACGACCTCCTCAGAGATCGCGTGTCGGACGCGGTGCTGGAACCATACGAAGTTGATCCACACCAGCCAGAAGGACATGCCCTTGATTCCGGTGATGACCGACAGGTTGTGCTCGATCGCCTTCTCCTGGTCCGCCAGCGAAGACTGCTCGATGGGGTCAGGGAGCTTCCTGGCACCGACGGACTGCGCAGCGCATGCGAGCATGAGCTCGCAGTAGAAGCGGACCTCGTCATAGTCGAGGCCGACGTCGTCGACGGTGGAGCCCATGTCGACGATACGCTTGGAGCTCTCGGCACGCTTCTTCGACGTCACGCGAGCGATGAGGTCCTCGTGCTTCCCGCCGGTGATCCGGTAGACCGCGTCGAGCTTGCCCTTGATGATCGGGACCTTCTGGGTCGCGGAGCCTTCGATGAGCGCGGAGACGTCCATGGCCTCGACGCGCGCGCTCACGGCGTTGAACATGTCCCAGAGCATCTGCGGAGAGAATCCCAGGCGAGTCATGGCTTCGGGGCGGATACCGCCGATGCCGACCTGCTTCTGGTAGTCCTTCTCCATCTCCGCGATGTCGTTGGTGGTCGCCTGCTTCGCGTCGGCGTCCTTCTGCGGCATCACGCCCGGGTCGGTGCCCGGCTGCTGCATGGGCGGAGGCCGAGGAGGGGCGCCGCTGTCGTTCTGGTTCGGGAGTCCGCCTTCGGGCATGCGATCCATCAGTTCACCTCGTGTGGTTTCGGTGACGCCGGGCGACCGTCCTGGTCGACTGCCTCCGGAATCGAACTCGACATGATCTCCTGCACACGCACGAGCTGCGCGTCTGTCAGGTAGTGCAACGTGAACGAGAGCGTCTGCGTGGGCACGGGCTGCCCGTCGTCGTCGGGCGTGGTGCCCTTCGACAGTGCGACGCGGAAGCTGAACGGCTTGCCCGGGATGATCACGGTGGGCAGCGGGACCCAGCACCGGGGCATGATGCCGTTGATGATGATGCCGTCGCCGTCCAGGGAGCGCAGATCGAAGAAGATGCAGTCGGCGAGCGGGCCGCTCTGTGCGACTGGGATCGCGACGACCTCGCCGTCTTCGAACGCCTTCTCCCAGTTCGCGATCCGAATGTCCCTGAAGATCGATTCCTGCATGGTAGCCCTCCGGTTGTTATACAAAGATACTGGGGGAGCAGCTCGCTGTCAACCTGTTTGTTATACAGGTCGGCGTCTTTGAAATCGGGGCGGAAACGGTTATAAGAATAGTGAACTGGATCTACAACCTTTCTGGGAGGATGTCATGACCGAGGCCAACGAAAAGCTGTACCCGGGACCGTGCCCCCAGTGTGGCGCGGCCCTCCTCGCCTGTTCCCCCTCTGGGAACGGGGCCGCCGCGTGTGACGAGTGTCACACGTGGTGGGAGGATATCATGATTGATGAGGAAAGCGAGGACTAACCCACACCGACGTTGAAGCACGTCGTAAAACAACGCTTCTTTACCATCGATTTTTTTAGCCTCGAGGCCTACTGCCCTTCGAGCTCGTGCTGCATGGGCTTCGGCTTGACCTTCTTGCCCTTCATGGCGAAGCGCACGGCGCGATCGAGGATGAGGCCGCC
>Ga0180009_10008108_pt1 | contig 10509 bp, 9 predicted proteins | sample OS_PC_MetaG_FD_123537 | JGI IMG/M metagenome (GOLD analysis project Ga0180009, IMG submission 123537) | Groundwater microbial communities from the Aspo Hard Rock Laboratory (HRL) deep subsurface site, Sweden - OS_PC_MetaG | ecosystem: Environmental > Aquatic > Deep subsurface > Groundwater... | reverse complement strand
CAATCTCGCGCACTCACACGCCGGGCTATCCACCGCCCTCCTGGAAAACACCTGCCATCAGTAAGTCAAGGTTGACGCCAATAACCAGCAGTGAAAGCCTGCCAACGGCGGAATCAATTGCCCCGGACCCGACTTTCCCGGAGTACGATGAGAATCACATTCAACAACTGAGCGCTTCGCGCCAAGGACAGTTGCGAAAATGACGACCGACCTGCTCCTCCCCAGACCGACCGCGAGGCCGTGGCGCTCCGCGTTCGGAACGCTACCCGCGCTCACTCTGGTTGTATCTCTGACTTCGCTGTCCGCCGCCCACGCCGCTGGCACCCCTGCCCGCCCCGGGGCACTGGTCGTAGAGCCGCCATCGAAGCAACGCACACTCGTCGTCGAGACTCACTCCAGCAGCCAGGGCATCGCCGTGCTCGTCAACGACGACCCGATCACGAACTACGAAATCGAGCAACGTCAAAAATTGATGGGCCTCGGCGCGGGCGACATCCAGACGAAGGCCAGCGAAAAGTTCAAGGCGCTGATTTCAGCCAAAAGCACAACCGAGCAGTTGCGCAACATCTTGCGGGAGATCATCAAGGCAAATCCGAACAAGTCCAAGGACGAGGTCCTCGACATATTCGAGCAGCGCAAGAAGGAATTTGCCCAGTCCCTGCAGAAGCAGGCGGTATCGAGCGCGCGGTCTTCCATCCTGCCCGGACTTCGCAAGAAGGCCATCGACGAACTTATCGAGGAGCGTCTCAAGCTGCAGGAGGCCAAGCGCCTCAACGTCCTTGCAGACGACGACGAGATCGACCGCCTCGTCAGCGGTATTGCCGGTCGCAACAAGATGGATATCGAAGGCTTCGGCAAACATCTGAAATCGATGGGCGCCGACATCAGTTCGATGCGGGCACGCTTCAAGGCGATGATCTCCTGGAAGAACGTCATCCGCCGCCAGTTCGGTCACCAGATAGCGATTTCGACGCGCGATCTTGACCGGGCCGTCGCCAGCACCGAAGGCGACGACAAGACCGAGCTGAACGTGCAGCTGATCACACTGCTTTACGACAACAACCTGGGCCAGGCCGAACTTGCCAAGCGCCTCGGCCAGGCAACCCAGCTTCGCACCAAATTCACCGGCTGCGACTCGACCAGCACGCTTGCCAAGGAGGCAGGAGGCACCCGCTTTATGAATCTTGGCCCGACCGAATCCGGCAAAATCCCCGAGCCGACCCGAACCATGCTGACCAACGCCCGCGACGGCGAGATGCTGCCGGCGACCGTCGGCGACAAGGGCGTCGAACTATGGGTCGTCTGCGGGCGCAAGACGGTTGGCGCCGACGACGCCAAGCGCGACGCTGCTGCCGAGGATCTGCGTCAGCGCGAATTCCAGGTGCTTGCCGAACGCCATCTGAACGACCTTCGCCAGGACGCCCACATCGAGTACCGTTGAGTGCCAGATCGAGCCCTGTACGAATTGACGACTCCACCGCCGGCGCCAAAACCGCTTGCCCTTACCATGGGCGACCCCGCCGGCATCGGCCTCGACATTACCCTGGCCGCCTGGCTGGCCCGTACCGATCGTCGGCTCCCTGCATTTGCCGTCTACGCTTGCCCCGACTGCTTGGCCGCCCGCGCCGACCAACTTGGCATCGACGTAAAGATCGAGACGCTGGGGCTGATCGAGGAAGCCCCCGTGCGCTTCGACCTCGCACTCCCGGTCATGCCGGTTCCGCTGGCCACGCGTGCGGCACCGGGGGCGCCTGATGGCGCCAATGCCAAGTCCATTGTCGCCTCTATCCAGCAGGCGGTCTTCGCCACCGCGCATGGACACGCCGCGGCTGTGGTGACCAACCCGATCGCCAAATCCGTACTCTACAGCGCCGGGTTCCCTCATCCAGGCCACACCGAATACCTCGCCGCTCTCGCTGAACAGCTGGACCCCTCCAACCGTTACACGCCGGTCATGATGCTTGCCAGCGAGGAACTGCGCGTCGTCCCGCTTACTATTCATATTCCACTCGCCACCGTCGCCAAGGCCATTACATCCGAGCTGATCGAAGCGACACTTCGAATTCTAGCTGATGCGTTGCAGAACGAGTTCGGCATCGACGCCCCCCGCATAGCTGTCGCCGGGCTCAATCCCCATGCCGGCGAAGACGGCAGCCTGGGACGCGAAGAAATCGAGATCATCGCACCGGCCATCGAACGGATGCGCCAGCAGGGATTCGCCGTGACCGGCCCACTACCCGCCGACACCATGTTCCATCAGGCCGCCCGCCGCCGCTACGATGCGGCACTCGCCATGTATCACGACCAGGCCCTCATCCCGATCAAGACCCTCGCCTTCGATCGCGGTGTCAATGTCACCCTCGGCCTTCCCTTTGTGCGCACCTCCCCTGATCATGGCACCGCCTTCGATATCGCGGGCACGGGTGCGGCGTCGCCCGAGAGCCTGATCGAGGCGATCAAGCTTGCATCGCTGATGGCGATGCGCCGCTCGACGGCAAAAGCAGCCCGATGACACACGATCCCGATGAAATAGAAAATGAACCGGACTCGGAGTGCGTGGGATCCCCCGCACCAGCGACATCAGACGGCCTCCCGCCGCTTCGCGAGGTCATCCGCCGCCATGGCCTCAACGCCCGCAAAAGCCTGAGCCAGAATTCCATTCTCGATTTGAATCTGACCCGCCGCATCGCTCGCGCCGCAGGCCCGCTAGCAGGCAACACGGTCGTCGAAGTCGGTCCAGGCCCCGGCGGACTGACGCGCGGCCTGCTGATCGAGGGCGCCGCCCGCGTTATCGCCATCGAACGCGATGCCCGCTGTGGTGCCGCATTGAACGAAATATCGGATGTCTACCCTGGCCGCCTCGACGTTCATCTGGCCGACGCCCTCGACGCGGACTGGCCCAAGCTGATCGGCAACGACACCGGCGAAACCATCATCGTCGCCAACCTTCCGTACGCAATAGCCACGCTGCTCCTGGTCGGCTGGCTTGAGACCGAACCCTGGCCGCCGTGGTATGCGCGCATGGCGCTGATGTTCCAGAAGGAGGTCGCCGACCGTATCGTCGCCCAACCCGGGACCAAGGCTTACGGCCGTTTGGCTGTTCTGTGCCAATGGCGGAGCGAACCAAAGGTCGTCATGCGGCTGAAGCCTGAAGCCTTTACCCCGCCACCGAAAGTCTCGTCATCCGTCGTGTTGTTTACCCCGCGCGTCGACCCGACGCCCGCCGCATCCGTCAAGACGCTGGCCCGTGTTACCGCAGCCGCCTTCGGTCAGCGCCGCAAGATGCTGCGCCAGAGCCTCAAGACCCTGACTCCCATGCCGGAACTGTTGTTGGACAAATGCTCCATCGACCCGCGGGCGCGCGCCGAGGACCTGACAGTCCAGCAGTTCGCCGAACTCGCGGTCGCCTACGATGGCGGCCCGGCGTAATCAAAGCCGGACCCGCCCGGCGCCAATCGTTTCAGTCGAGTTCGCGTTGCAGTTCGAAGACAAAAGCGCCGAGCCCGGTCCGCCGGACCCGCCGCAGCCGCTCCGACTTCAGGATTGATTCGAGCTGCGCGATGCTCGCCTCGACGTCGCTGTTGATGATCACGTAGTCGTACTCGTCCCAGTGACCGATCTCGTCGGAAGCCTTCGCCATGCGCTTCGCGACGACATCGTCGCTATCTTGATTGCGAGAGCGAAGCCGCGTTTCGAGCGCCTCCGCGCTGGGCGGCAGTATGAACACGCGCACGACATCTTCCGGCAGGCACTGCGCAAGCTCCCTCGCCCCCTGCCAGTCGACGTCGAACAGCATGTCCTGCCCGGCCGACAGCGCGCTTTCCACCTGCGCGCGGGGCGTGCCGTAGAAATTCCCGAACACTTCCGCGTATTCGAGCAACTCTGCGCCATCGCGGAGGCCCGCAAAGCGATCGTGATCGACAAAGTAGTAGTCCACCCCGTCAACTTCGCCAGGCCGCGGCGGGCGCGTCGTCACCGAAACAGAAACCTTGAGGTCTTCACCTTCCGCATCAAGCAATAGCTTCGCCAGCGTTGTCTTGCCGGCCCCCGATGGCGATGACAGCACCAACAGCAGTCCGCGCCGCGCGACCATCGCTGAAACCGTCTTGTCCATCGTCCTACTCCAGGTTCTGCACTTGCTCGCGCATTTGATCGATTCTGACCTTCAGTGCCAGACCGGCCTCGGTGATGGCCACGTCGTTCGACTTCGAACACAAGGTGTTCGCCTCGCGCTGGAACTCCTGCGCGAGGAAATCGAACTTGCGCCCTATCGCCCCTCCGGCGTTCAACAGGTCACGGCCCGCCGCGACATGGGCACTGAGCCGCTTCAATTCTTCCTCGACATCCGCCCTCGTTGCGATCAGCACCGCCTCCTGATGCAGTCTGTCCGGATCGAATTTCTGTTCGCTGCCGGCAAGCCGCACCAGTTGTTCGCCGATACGCGCGCGGATCGCCTCGACACTGCGCGCCGGCGAGATCTCCACTTTTTCAGTCAACCGTTCGATCTCATCGATCTGATCTGCAACGATCACTTTGAGCCTCTCCCCCTCGCTTCGCCGCGCCACCTGCAATTCACCAAGTGCACGCGCAAAATCCGCGATCAGCGCTTCGCCCTCTATTCCGGCCAGCGCGCTGCCGGCTTCGGTTTCAGCGATCTCCAAAACACCGCGCAATCCCAAGAGCGACGAGGTATCGGGCATCGTGCCGCCTGTCAGTTCGGCCGCGCGTTTGGCGGCCTTCACAACCTGCTGCAGGACGGCTTCATTGAGCCGGACCTCGACTGCACCTTGCTGGCGGGTCATCGTCAGCGAGGCATGCACCGTGCCACGCGTAAACCGCTCGACCGCCAGCGCCCTCAGCTTTGGCTCCAGCGCTTCAAGTCCGGGCGGCAATCGCAAGCGCAGGTCGAAGCCCTTGCCGTTGACGCTTCTCAATTCCCAGAACCAGGATGAAGCTTCCCCCGCACCTTCGGTGCGTGCGAACCCCGTCATGCTGGAAACGGCCATGGCGACAAACCTTTATTCTGGTAAAACAACACGACAGTGGAATGAAACCCTCGGCCGGTCCGGTCGAGCCGGCCGCGCGCAATCACCTACGACACCTGCACGGAAACGACAAACCGGATGGTCACAGGCTTGCGAATGTTGTGGCTGGGAAACCCTCAGCGAGGCTTGCGCTGCGGCAACGGAATGTCGCTTGAAACTTGACCATCGCCCGGTGCAGGTACGCTCTGTGTCTGCGGCACCGCAACCGGGTCCTGTCCGGCAACCGCCACTTCGGGTGCAGCCTCACCGGCAGCCACCGCCACGGGTTCCGGCGCGGCCCCACCGCCCGCCGGCTCACTTGGAACCGTAACGACAGGGCTCGCCGCGGCGTTCTCCGCCGCCTGCTTCAGACCTTCCCGTTCGATCTTCCGCCACTCGGCAACCGCCGCATTGTGTGCTGCCAGCGTTTCCGAAAACGTATGGCCACCGGTTCCGTTCGCCACGAAGTAGAGCGCCTTAGTGGCCGCCGGATTGAGCACCGCCAGGATCGCCTCCCGGCCCGGGTTGCAGATCGCAGTCGGCGACAGTCCATTGATCGTATACGTGTTGTAGGGCGACTTGGCCTGGATATCGCTTTTCAGAATCGGCCGCCCGAGACTGCCCTGACCGCCAACGATCCCGTAGATGATCGTCGGGTCTGACTGCAGCCTCATGCCTTTGTGCAGACGGTTCATGAATACCGCCGCCGTCAACGCCCGCTCCTCTGCGACCGCCGTCTCCTTCTCGACGATCGAAGCCAGAATGATCGCCTCCTCGATGCTGTTGATCGCCAGACCTTCCTGGCGCTTCTCCCAAAGTCCGTTGAGGAACTCCTTCTGTGCTTCCACCATCCGGTCCAGAACGCTCTGGCGGTCCGCCCCGCGGGAATAAGGATAGGTATCCGGCAGCAACGACCCCTCCAGCGGAATCGTGGAAATTTCTCCAGTCAGGTTCTCGTCGGCCTGCAACCGGGCCACCACCTGCTGACTGGTCAGTCCCTCAGGGACGGTAATTTTGTACTGTACCGACTTACCCTCGACCAAGGTGCCAAGGACATCCTCCATGCTGGCATGCGCGCCGACATGGAATTCGCCAGCCTTCATGTCCAGCCTGTCGCCATTGAGCGCCGAGCGGACCAGATGATTGACGATGAAAATCCAGCGGTTGGCAATAATGCCTTCCTTTTCGAGCCGCTCCGCGATTTCCAGCCGTCCTTCACCGCGTGGGATAATGATCGTGCGGTCTTCAAGCAGAGGCCCGGCGTCGGCGAACTGCGATTGGACGACAAACCCGCCCGCCCCCAGTACGCCAAGAAGCAGGAACACACCCGTCAACAAGCTGCTGAAAAACCGTATCCAGCGACTGAACGCTCCCGATTCCTTGCGGCGACGCCGCCCCTTCGGGCGCGCGGGGGCACGTGATGGTTCGAGCATCTCGGCCGGACTTCGTGGCCTGATCGAGCGCTGCCCGCCGGGCAGTTCGGGCTCAAATCTCCGCACGCTCATCGCAAATTCCTTCGCTGATCGCGGCATCGCCGGTTTGTATGACCCAGGCGAATCTTATCGTCTGCCTGAACATAAACTATTCGAAACTGCCCGGTGCATCTATCCCAGCCGGTGAGCGCTTCGTGGATCCTTCGCTATCCCCGCCGTAATCCGACACGCTGGCGACAGCACTGAGATCCCGAATTCGCCGGCGATTGGAGCGCGAGAATTCCGGCATGAAAAAGGCATCGGCTGCCTCAGACGCACACCATTACGGAGAAGCTGCCGGCTACACCACGCGCTGCAGGATGAGCGAGGCGTTCGTCCCCCCGAAACCGAAGGAATTCGACAGTACCGTATTGATTTCCATCTCGCGCTTCTCCTTCGGCACCAGGTTGATGGCCGTTGCGACAGATGGGTTGTCGAGATTGAGCGTGGGAGGCGCGACATTGTCGCGAATCGCCAGCGTCGAGAAGATCGCCTCGACAGCTCCCGCCGCCCCGAGCAGATGCCCGATAGCAGATTTCGTCGAAGACATGCTGAGTTTGGCGGCCGTATTCCCGAACAGGCGCTCCACGGCACCCAATTCGATCTCGTCGCCCATCGGCGTCGAGGTTCCGTGCGCGTTGATATAGTCAATGTCGCTGGTGGAAATTCCGGCGCGCTTGAGGGCCGCCTTCATGCAGCGGAAGGCACCGTCTCCGTTTTCCTGCGGCGCAGTGATATGGAAGGCATCGCCCGACAGGCCATACCCGATCACCTCCGCATAGATCTTCGCTCCGCGTGCCTTGGCATGTTCGTATTCCTCAAGCACGACAATCCCTGCGCCTTCGCCGATCACGAAACCGTCGCGGTCCTTGTCGTAGGGCCGCGAAGCCCGCTGCGGATCGTCGTTGAAGCCCGTCGACAAGGCGCGGCAAGCCGCAAATCCTGCCAGCGCGATGCGGCAGATCGGGCTTTCGGTGCCGCCTGCCACCATCACTTCTGCGTCGCCGTACTGAATCAGCCGGGCAGCGTCTCCGATGGCGTGCGAACCGGTCGAACAAGCCGTGACCACAGCGTGATTCGGGCCCTTGAGTTGATGCCGGATCGACACGTAACCCGACGCCAGATTGATGAGTCGTCCTGGAATAAAGAACGGACTGATGCGGCGCGGTCCCTTCTCCTTCAACAGGATGGAGGTGTCCGCAATGCCGCTCAGGCCGCCGATTCCCGAGCCGATAAGGACCCCCGAACGTTCCTGTTTTTCGACCGTGTCGGCCTTGTACCCGGAATCTTCAAGCGCCTGATCGGCGGCTGCCAGCGCATAGGTGATGAAAGCGTCGACCTTGCGCTGTTCTTTCGGCTCCATCCAGTCGTCGGGATTGAACAGCCCGTCGGCGGTTGCCCCGCGCGGCACGAAACAGGCGATCTGCGAAGCAATATCGTTGACTTCGAATTCTTCCACGCGGCGCGCGCCGTTCCTGCCTTCCAGGAGCCGGCTCCAGCTTGCCTCCACACCGCAACCCAGCGGCGTGACAAGACCCAACCCTGTAATGACGACACGCCGCATGGCTTAATTTCCCTGTGCGTAAACTCTGGCCCAAAGCCTCTCAGGAGGCACGACGCGGTCCTGACCGTGCCGACCCGGTTCTGGTCTGCCAAAACGCTTGAAGCCGCGCAATCAAGCACGGCATCAAACCAGGGTCGAGGTCATCCGTAAATATTCAGACGGTCACAAGTGCCCGTCACCCCCGTGTGCTCGAAACGACATTCTACCGCGAATTAGGCGGCGTTCGCGTTCTTTTCGAGGAATTTCACGGCATCGCCGACAGTCAGGATGTGCTCGGCGGCATCGTCGGGAATTTCGCAACCGAACTCTTCTTCGAAGGCCATGACCAGTTCGACGGTATCGAGGCTGTCAGCGCCAAGATCGTCGATGAAGCTTGCCGATTCGGAAACCTTGTCGGCCTCGACACCAAGATGCTCGACGACGATTTTCTTCACGCGCTCTGCGACTTCGCTCATTTTCTGTGCGTCCTCTTCTAGTTTGACGACTTGCGGAAACCGGATGGCCCCGACAAATTATGCTGTATTTCCCTCGCTCCCCGATCAGCCGACCTGCAGAGCGCAACCCGTTTCCAAGGTGGCCGTGAGTGTGTGGGCTTCTGGGCATTACTACCGGTACACGGTCCGAAGCCCCGTATCCTTGGGGCTCCGCGCCGGTAGAGCGAAGGCTCGTTAACACACTTCATCGGGCTTGACCAGTTGCCGGGAGCCGCAGGGGCAACCGCCCACAGGAACCCCGGCCAGCCGCGACGCGGGCCACCGCAAAGTGGCCCAAAGCGACTTTCGCCCTTCGAGGTTACACCATCGCCATTCCGCCATTGATGTGCAGGGTCTGCCCTGTCAGGTAACCGCCTGCGCCACTTGCAAGATAGAGTGCGCCAGCGGCGATATCGTCGGCCTCGCCGAAGCGCTGGGCCGGTATCATCTTCGAAATCTCTTCAGTCTGCTTCTCGTTCAGAGCCGCCGTCATTTCGGTCTTGATGAAGCCAGGAGCAATGCAGTTCGCCGTGATCCCCCGCGAAGCCACTTCGCGTGCCAGCGATTTCGTCATGCCGATCATGCCGGCTTTCGAAGCCGAATAGTTGCCCTGCCCCGGGTTCCCGAACACGCCGGAAACCGATGAAATATTGATGATCCGCCCGAATCCCGAACGGTTGCGCATCATGTGACGGGCCGCCGCGCGCATCAGCATGAACGTCGCAGTGAGGTTGACCGCAATCACATCGTCCCATTCCTGGTCCTTCATCACCATGAACAGGTTGTCCCGCGTCATCCCGGCGTTGTTGACGATGATATCGAGCCGGCCCATGGCCGCTACCGCTTCGTCGACCAGTTTGCCGACTTGTTCCCGGTTCGCCAGATCACAGGGCAACACATGCACCCGGTCGCCCAGCTCCGCGGCGAGTTGATCGAGCTTTTCCTTGCGGCGTCCGGAAATCCCAACCGTTGCCCCGGCCTTGTGGTAGGCCCGCGCAATTGCCTCGCCAATGCCCCCGGTCGCGCCGGTAACCAGCGCAGTTTTTCCCGTCAAATCAAACATATCAGTCATGTTGTCCCTTTCAGCGGCGGTGGCGCGATGGGTTGTGTCTCAACCAGTCAGCCCCGCCAGGTGGGCGGCAATATCCTGCGGTGCGCCCAGGCTCGCGGCATTGAGGTCCTTTGCGGTGCGCTTGACAAGCCCGGCAAGCACCTTTCCAGCGCCAATTTCATAGACATCCGTTATCCCGCCGGCCGTCATCGCAAGAACGCTCTCGCGCCAGCGAACGGTGCCGGTCACCTGTTCGACGAGCCGCTTCGCAATCTCGGCGGGATCCGAGATCGGCGCCGCCAAAACGTTCGCAATCACCGGTACCGCGGGCGCCTTGAACGCCACCTTGGACAACGCCTCGGCCATTGCATCGGCGGCAGGTTGCATAAGCGCGCAATGGAACGGAGCGGAAACCGGCAACGCAACGGCCCTGCGAACCCCATGAGTTTTGGCGATCTCGGGAACCCGGTCGAGGGCGGACTTGTCCCCCGACAACACAACCTGGGCAGGATCGTTGTCGTTGGCGACCTGACAGATGTCGCCCTGCGCCGCCTCAGCGGCAATTTTCTCTGCCACTTCTAGGCTTGCCCCCAGGAGGGCCACCATCGCCCCCTTGCCCACGGGAACCGCCGCCTGCATCGCCTGCCCCCTCAGCCGCAGCAGTTTCGCGGTGTCCGTTATCGACAACGCCCCGGCCGCCGCCAAAGCCGAGTATTCGCCAAGCGAATGACCGGCGACATACTTGACCTTGTCGGCAAGCACGAAGCCATGCTCGGCCTCCAGCACCCGCATCACGGCCATCGAAACCGCCATCAGCGCCGGCTGCGCATTCTGCGTCAGCGTCAGGGTCTCTTTCGGCCCTTCCCACATGATCTGGGACAGCCGCTCGCCCAGCGCCTCATCCACTTCGTCGAAAACGGCCCGT
>Ga0180009_10008107_pt1 | contig 10514 bp, 9 predicted proteins | sample OS_PC_MetaG_FD_123537 | JGI IMG/M metagenome (GOLD analysis project Ga0180009, IMG submission 123537) | Groundwater microbial communities from the Aspo Hard Rock Laboratory (HRL) deep subsurface site, Sweden - OS_PC_MetaG | ecosystem: Environmental > Aquatic > Deep subsurface > Groundwater... | reverse complement strand
TTCCGGAGTATAGCCTATTACATAAAGTATGGCTTAAACCCTTTCCACAATATAGCAAGCTTTGCTAAAGGGGGAATAGAAAAATATCCAGTAAATTCCTGTTATCCTGTCTAAATCTTTTGGCAACTGGATTCTCCAGTCAAAAAATTATCAGAGTGACAGATAAATAAAAAACTCCACATTCCCCTTCTTCGAACCGGTAATCTGCGAGGTGGTTGTTCCCAATACCTTATAGCCTAACCCTTGGGCAAAGGTTGATATCTCCTCCACAACTTGCGCCCTCTTTAAGGGATCGCTTACTAGCCCCCCTTTCCCTACCTCACCTTTGCCCACCTCAAACTGCGGTTTGATGAGGGATACAATCTCTCCCCCCTCTTTAAGTAGCGGCTTAATCGGCGGGAGTATATGTCTAAGAGATATAAATGATACATCGATAACAATTATATCGACCTTGACCCCGCCGATATCGGCCGGCTCCATAAAGCGAACATTTTTCCTCTCTATCAGGGTAACCCTTTTGTCTCCACGAAGTTTCCAAGCAAACTGCCCGTAGCCGACATCAACCGCATAGACATGCTTGGCCCCTTTCTGAAGGAGACAGTCGGTAAATCCCCCCGTTGAGGCCCCGACATCAATCCCCACCTTCCCTGTAGCATCAACCCCAAAATGTTCCAAGGCCCCCTCAAGCTTTATACCGCCGCGGCTGACATAGGGGATTTCTTCTGTTTTGAGTGTTATATCTGATTCGGAGTTAACCTGAGAGCCGGCCTTATCAACCGGAACATTGTTAACCAAAACCTGCCCGGAGAGGATAAGGGCTTTGGCCTTTTCCCGGCTACTGGCCAGATTACGCTCGACAAGGAGATTATCTAAGCGTGCTTTTTTTGACATTTATTGAAGAAGTTAAGCGTTTGCTTAAATATACCGTTGGCATCCAATTGGTATCTTTCTCGGAGTAAGTCAGGATTGGCGTGTTCTACAAAGCAGTCGTCCACCCCAATTCTAAGAATTGGAGGATGCACCATAAAGAGGTCATCAAGGAGTTCCAATACCCCTGAACCGGCCCCCCCCATGAGGAGGTGTTCTTCAACCGTAACGATACACTTAACCTTTTGGGACATCTCTTTTATAAGTTCCCTATCAAGCGGTTTCACAAAACGGAGATTTATAACTGCGCAGGAAATCCCCTTCTCTTCCAGCATCTTGGCCGCCTCCAGGGAGGGATAGACCCTGTTGCCAACAGCCAGTATGGCGCAATCGGTTCCCTCTCTTAAAATCTCCCCTTGCCCCACGGGAATCTTCTTATATTCCTTGTCTATCTCAACCCCTACCCCGCTCCCTCTCGGGTAACGGATAGCCACCGGGCCTTCAATGGTCAGGGCGGTTCCGAGCATCTGTCCCAATTCGTTTTCGTCCTTGGGGGCCATGATAGTCATATTGGGGAGAGACCTGAGGTAAGAGATATCAAACATCCCCTGGTGGGTCGGGCCATCCTCCCCAACTATTCCGGCCCTGTCTATGGCAAATATTACCGGAAGATTCATCTGACAGACATCGTGAAGAATCTGGTCGTAGGCCCGCTGTAGAAAGGTGGAATAGACGGCCACAACCGGTTTAAACCCTTCGGTGGCCAGACCGGCGGCAAAGGTAACGGCGTGCTGCTCGGCGATACCTACATCATAAAACCTTTCGGGAAATCTTTCGGCAAAGTCCTTCAACCCTGTCCCGTCCATCATAGCCGCCGTTATGGCTACAACCTTCTCATTTTCCCCGGCAAGATGAACCAGGGCTTCCCCGAAGGCCTTGGTATAGGTGGTATAGGAAGGCTCCCTATTAAAATTGCCATTGGAGGCATCAAAGGGGGGGGTGCCATGATAATTGTCGGGACGCTCCTCGGCCGGAAGATAGCCCAATCCCTTCTTGGTGACGATATGCAGGAGAATGGGGCGTTCAAGCTTCCTGACCTTTTTTAAGGTGTCTATAAGCAGGTTTATATTGTGCCCATCTATCGGGCCGACATATTTAAAGCCGAGGTCTTCAAAGAGCCTCCCGGGGATAAACATCCCCTTTATTCCGTCATCCAATTTGTGGGCGAATGAGGCTATCTGTTCTCCAATAGCGGGTATCGCCTTAATCACCGACTCGATATCCTTCTTCAGCTTGTTATATCTCTCCCCCGTGATGATAGAACTGAGGTGGGCCGACATGGCCCCGACATTGGGGGATATCGACATCTCATTATCGTTTAAGACCACAATAAGATTGCTCTTTATGGAGCCGGCATTATTCAGCCCCTCAAAGGCCAGCCCGGAACTGAGAGAACCATCCCCTATAACGGCTATAACGGAATTATCATCCCCCCGCATGTCACGCGCCTTGGCCATCCCGAGGGCGGCCGAAATAGATGTCCCGCTATGGCCGGTATTAAAGACATCGTATGGACTCTCCTCCCTCCTGGGAAATCCTGCTATACCCCCATCCTGACGAAGGGTATGGAAGAGTTTTCGCCTCCCGGTGAGGAGCTTATGGGCATACGACTGATGTCCCACATCCCAGACAACCTTGTCGCGCGGAAAATTGAAGACATAATTTAGGGCGATGGTCAGTTCAATCACCCCAAGGTTAGACGAAAGGTGACCGCCGTTTTTTGAGACCGTTCCGACAATCATCCTCCGCAGTTCATCGGCCAGTTTCGGCAGTTTGGTCTTTTGAATCTTCTTAAGGTCCGCGGGGCTATCTATTTTATCGAGTATATCCAACAATCCACCTATCGTTTAAAAACTTCTGGCTATAATGTATTCGGCCGTATCCTTCAACACCTCTCCCCGCTCCCCGAAGATGGCCAGAGACTTAATCCCCGTATCTATCAGGTGAGAGGCAATATGCCGAGACTCGGCAATTCCGAGGAGGCCCGGATAGGTCAATTTATTATTTTTGGCGTCAATACCTGTATTTTTTCCCATAACCTTACTGTCCCCTTCAACATCGAGGATATCATCGACTATCTGGAAGGCTAGACCAATATTCTTGGCATATGCAGATAGGGCCGCTAATTCTTCATCGGTGGCACCGCTTAAAATTCCCCCAGCCAAGACCGAGGCCAGAATCATCTCCCCCGTCTTATGGGTATGTATATACTCAAGGAGAGGAATCGTACCCCCCACCCCCTCGTATAGTATATCGGCCATCTGCCCCCCTATCGTTCCCGAAACGCCAACCCTCTTAGCCACTTCATTGAGGGCCTTTATTACATTGTCGGGGGAGCAGTTGGGCATGAGGGAAAGGTTGCTCATAACCTCGAAGGCATAGGTAAGGAGGGCATCCCCGGCCAGTATGGCCGTAGCCTCACTGAACTCCTTATGGCAGGTCGGCTTACCGCGCCGTAGCTCATCGTCGTCTATGGCCGGGAGGTCATCATGGATAAGGGTATAGGTATGTATCATCTCAATGGCGGCGGCAAAGGGGAGGACATTCTCTCTCACCCCTCCAACCGTCTCGGCTGAGGCTATAACAAGTATGGGGCGGAGACGTTTCCCGCCGGCCATCAGGGAATAACTCATAGAATCGTGCAAATCGTTCGGGTATTGATCTATATTCTTAAGGAGACCCTCTATGTAGATATTGACCGCCTCTCGGTTCGCATTAAAATAGTCTTTAATATTAATCATCAATCGTCGCCGTCCCCCTCTTCTATTTCAAACCTGACTGCCTTTCCTCCCCGGCCGGCGGTAAGTATCTCAACCTTCTTCTCTGCCTCATCAAGATGTTGGGAGCAGAGCTTGACCAGATTTATCCCCTCCTCGAATCTCGACAGAGATTTCTCAAGGTCCAAATCGTCCGATTCAAGCTCCTCAACAATCTCCTTCAGCTTTTTAAGAGCAGTCTCAAAATTAACCCCCTTGGCTTTTGTCAATTTAGGTATCCCCCTTCTTGTTATCTGTTATTTTAATGATATCACAGAGAAGTTTCCCTCCCCATAGGCGTATATCAAGTCTATCTCCAAGCGCCAACCCCTCAACCCCCTTAATTACCCTCCCATCTTCATGGCTGTAACAGATACTATACCCCCTCTCGAGAGAGGCTAGTGGGCTAAGGGCGTTGAGTTTGCCGGCAATTGAGGCCAGCCTATTCTGGGCAAACCGCCCCCTATTTATAATGGAAGCCAACAGCCTCTTTTGCAGATCGGTCAGGGTGCCCCTAAGGAGGGCAATCTTCTTATCCCCCTGCTGTTTCCAGATACGTTCCCGAAACCCCTCAAGAACCTCCCTACTATGGAAGCAGAGCCGGATAATATCTCTAACAATAACCTCTTCCATATCATCCAACCGCTGCCTCATCTCCCCCAATCTGGCGGTGGGAGAGGCCAGAGCACACCTGTTGGTCAAATATTCAAGCCTGTCCCTCAGGTTTGAGATATCATTCAGTACAACCCCTATCATTCTGTTGGTGATATCAGCAATCTCCCGCTTAAGTTCCTCTCTATCCGGGACAACCAGCTCGGCGGCAGCGGAAGGGGTTGGGGCGCGGAGGTCGGCCGCAAAATCTGAGATTGTAAAATCTATCTCATGCCCCACGGCAGAAATAACCGGGATATTTGAGGCATAGATGGCCCTAGCCACAACCTCCTCATTAAAGGCCCACAGGTCTTCTATCGAACCACCGCCGCGGGTAACAATCATTACGTCGATTCCGCCGATGTCGTTTAGGGTCTCAATACCGGCGGCAATCTCCTCGGCCGCCCCGTCACCCTGCACCCTAACGGGACATATTAATATATTTACATTCGGGAAACGGCGGGTTATGACTGAGAGGATATCTTTTACGGCCGCACCTGTAGGGGAGGTGACGATGCCGATCTTTTCAGGGAACTGCGGGATAGCCTTTTTCTTGTCGGTATCAAACAGCCCCTCTTTTAAGAGTCTTTCTTTAAGCTGTTCAAAGGCCAGCTGAAGGGCTCCAACCCCCCTCGGCTCCATATAATCAACGGTAATCTGATACTCACCACGCGCTTCGTAGACGGTCAGCCTTCCCCGGACAAGGACCTCAAGGCCATCCTCGATATCAAACCTCACATGCCCCATAAGCCATTTAAAGAAGACGCACCTTATCTGACTCTCGGAATCTTTCAGGGCAAAATAGGCGTGGCCTGAGGAGGGGAGGCGGTAGTTTGATATCTCACCGGTCAGCCAGACACTTGGGAATTCCTCCTCAAGGAGAAACTTTACCGATTGGGTCAGTTCGGAAACACTATATATCAGATCTTCATCTAGGGGGGCGTTACCGGAGATAAACCGCCTATTATTGGTATCAGAATCACTCAAGACAGAATCTCCATACAGTTTAATCGAATTGTTTTACAGGGATATGTTAGGGGGCCTATTTATACCCCTTGACGTATTCAATATAGTTATAGGCAGACTGTTTAATCCTCTCAATCTCTTTTTCGGTCAGTTCCCTCTTCGGTTTGGCTGGGGCTCCAACGGCCAGCCAGCCGGAAGGTATCTTGGTATTTTCAGTCACTACCGACCCTGCTCCAATAATTGAATCCTCACCAACCTCTGCTCCATCAAGGACAATTGCCCCCATCCCGATAAGGCAACGCGATTTTATGCGGCAGCCGTGGAGAATAACCCCGTGCCCCAAAGTAACCATATCCTCAACAAAGAGGGGATGTGTTTTATGCATGACATGTAAAAGACACCCATCCTGAACGCTGGTCATCTTGCCTATACGGATATAGTTCACGTCCCCGCGGATAACGGCACAGGACCAAACGCTCGATTGAGCGCCTATCTCCACGTCCCCTATAATCTGAGCCGAGTCATCAACATAGACAGTCGGGTCTATCTTCGGCAGCATCCCTTTGTACGGTTTAATCATCTTTCCTTATCCGTTTTTATTTTATTCATTTAATCACAACAGGATTAACAGGATAGCAAAAGGGCCGCTAAAACTCAATCTCAACTAATCTGACCGATTGACTATTTAATAGCCTAATGATATAGGTGAATGCGGTCTGGACCTAACCGTAGACAAAAAACATTTTTTACAAACCAAACATATATTTTTGGGTAGGGACAAATGTTAAAAGAACTTTCTGTTAATTTTGGAAACGTCTTACTATCCTGCTCAACCGCCATAGACCTTGCGGATGAATCCATAGCAGACCACCAGATTAGGGTTGCCTTCATAGCTTGGCAACTGGCCAAGGCCTCCCAAATATCCCCCGACAGGGTTGAGCAAATATTCATAGGGGCACTACTACACGATGTCGGGGCATTAACCTCAGACGAGAAAGAAGCAATTCACAGTTTTGAATTAGAGGATATGAATGCCCATTCCATCCGAGGAGCCAATTTACTATACTCCTCCCCTCTCCTGAGGGAGGCCTCCTCGATGGTCAGATTTCACCACAGGCCGTGGAGTAAATGTGATACGGATATAACCATACACAATACCTTTGCCGCCCAGATACTATACCTCGCTGACTACCTGGAGCGGTCGGTAGACAGGAAAAAATATATTCTGCATCAAAATAAAGATATCGCAGAAAAGATTGTCTCCATGAAGGGGAAAGAGATACATCCGGATATAGTGGAACTACTTAAGGCTATATCGGCAAAGGAGTCATTTTGGCTTGATATGATGTCGCCACGTCTATATGACATACTATCGACCTTTGGACCATTTAGAAATCTTATGATAGACACAAACAGCATGTTCTCCATAGCCCCATTTTTCAGAAACCTCGTTGACTTTAGGTCAAGATTCACTGCAACTCACTCAAGCGGTGTCTCCGAATGTGCGGCCATGATTTCACAATATTTCGGTTTCACCAAACATGAGTGTTCTTTAATGGATTTGGCCGGATGTTTTCACGATATCGGCAAACTGGCCGTGCCAAATTCTATATTGGAGAAACCGGGTAAACTTACCGGGGAAGAATTTGCTGTAATCAGAAAACACACCTACTACTCATATGTGGTCCTAAGTACAATAGGGGGGCTGGAAGAGATGGCCGAGTGGGCCGCCTTTCACCACGAAAAACTGGATGGAACAGGCTATCCTTTTCATGTGGGCAGAGATAAACTTTCTACGCTATCAAGAATAATGGCTGTAGCCGATACCTTTACCGCCCTATCCGAGGACAGACCATACCGGGAGGGGATGAACAAAACAGAGATGGAAAATATTTTCTTAGGTATGGTTAAAAGAAACGCCTTGGATGAGAGGATAACCAAGATACTTTTTAAAAACTACGATGAAATAGCCCTGAGTGTTAAGTGTAAACAGGCTATCGCGCGTGACGAATTTGAAAGGATAGCTTTGCTACATTAAAGCATAATTTTGAAATAAGTTTCATATTACGAATAGGACAAAGAACAAAAACTAACCATTCTTTTCTGTAAACCTGATTATTTTATCCATCATCTTGACACAATCAACAGGATATTTCCCTACGGCCGTTTCGGCCGAGAGCATCACATAGTCAGACCCATCCAATATCGCATTAGCCACATCTGAGACCTCGGCCCTTGTGGGTATAGGGTTTTCGGTCATACTCTCCAGCATCTGAGTGGCCGTAATAACTATTTTTTTTGTCGCATTGCATTTTCTTATTATCTTCTTTTGAACTATGGGAACCTCGTATACAGGTATCGAAATCCCCATATCCCCCCTGGCAACCATAATCCCGTCGCAGACCTTGATTATTTTATCGATATTTATTATCCCTTCCCGATCCTCTATCTTGGCGATAATCTTAGGTTTATGAGGCGAATCTCCAATATATTTCTTAATGGCCAGGATATCATCCCGGTTCCTGACAAAAGATTGGGCCAGATAATCTACCCTATTGGCTAGGCAAAAATCTATATTTTCTTTATCCCTCGAGGCAAGCCCTTTAAAATTGAGATGGACATCCGGGATGTTAACCCCCTTACGTTCCTTTATTCTGCCGCCGACTATTGCCTTTGTCTTAACCCTATTCTTAGATGATGATTCAACCAGGAGAGCGATATTACCATCGTCTATATAAATATGCTTCCCTTTGTTGATTTTGGTTAGGGGGCCGGAATAATCGAATGGAATCAGATTTCCTTCGCCTATAATATCCTCCTTGGTCAACCAAACAGTATCCCCTTTCCTAACCTTTATGGGGAGACCTTCCTTCAGCCTCCCTATCCTTATCCGAGGCCCCTCCAGGTCTCCCAATATCTCTATATTCCGGGCATGCCTATCATTCAGTTTTCTTATCAGGTTTATCTTGTCTGAATGTCCCTTCAAATTTCCATGGGAAAAGTTGAGCCTGGCCACATCCATTCCGGCCAGCATCATCTTAGATAGAACGGGCACTCTGTCTGAAGCCGTGCCCAAGGTGCAGATTATCTTAGTCTTTCTCCCTTTATTTTTGGGGGGCATAATAGGTCTTATGTTGAAAGGTTTGGGGATGAGATATAACTAATCCCTCGCCGGATAAGATTCCCCTTTAAGACGGCTTATATATTCTTCGGCCATAACAGCAGCTATGGCCCCATCCCCAACCGCCGTAGCAACCTGCCTGAGGGGGGTATTTCTCACATCACCCACCGCATAGATACCTTTAACCGAGGTCTCCATTTTAGAATTGACCACAATAAAGTTCTGCTCAGTCTTCTCGACATCAACAAAGGAGGTGTCGGTCTCTATGCCGACAAAAACAAAGACCCCGTCTGTATCGATGGCCCTTACCCCATCATTTACATTCTTGATCTTTACGCCGGTAACACCGCTATCATCCCCATATATCTCCTCCAAGACACTATACCAAGCAAACTCAACCTTGGGATTGGCCAGCAGGGCTTCCTGCATTATCTTCTCCGCCCTCAGCCTGTCGCGGCGGTGGACAAGTGTCACCTTGGCAGCAATCTTAGTTAAATAGTTGGCCTCTTTAACAGCGGTATCCCCGCCGCCGATTACCACAACATTCTTATCCTTGTAGAAAGGGCCGTCGCAGGTAGCGCAATAAGAAACGCCACGTCCGGTAAATTTTTCTTCCCCTGCAACGCCAAGCTTTTTGGGGTTAGCACCGGTGGCAATAATGACGGCCATTGCCTCAATATCTCCGCCGTCCGTCTTTATTATCTTTTTATTCCTCTCATCGATAATCTTATTAACCGTCTTATATTCGGTTCTCAGCCCCAGGTCATTGGCCTGTTCTTCAAACTTCTGCATCAACTCCATACCACTGAGACTCTTGAAACCGGGATAATTTTCAATGATATCGGCAGTCATTATCTGCCCCCCAATCCCCATTTTTTCTATAAGAAGGACGTCCAAGCGGGCCCTTAGGGCGTAGATAGCGGCGGACAATCCGGCTGCGCCGCCGCCAATAATAACGAGGTCATGCATAGAAAACTATCCTTTCATCACTTGTTAAAGGTAAATTTATTATCCTTATCTACATCTATCTTGACGATATCCCCGTCTTTAAACTCCCCCTTAAGAAGTGCCAAGGCCAGCGGGTCTAGCAGATATTTCTGCATCGCCCTCTTAAGGGGACGAGCCCCAAAGGCGGGATCGTAGCCAATATTGGCCAGATACTCCTTCCCCTTCTCGGAGAGTTCGAGGGTAATCTTACGGTCTTTAAATCTATCACATATTTCAGAAAATTGAATATCCACGATTCTCTTAATCTCTCTAAGACCAAGGTTGTGGAAGATTATAATATCGTCCACTCTGTTTAAAAACTCAGGCCTGAAATGGTTTTTCAGCTCCCCGGCAACCTCATTCTCCAACTCTTTATACTCCTTATCCTTACTCAGTCTTTCGATATAATCGTCGGCCGTCTGGTCAAAGTGTCCCTTCTTCTCCAACTCCGCCTTTCTCTCCCCCATCCTTCCAACAACATTGCTGGCGATGTTTGAGGTCATAATAACAACACAGTTTTTAAAGTCGACCACCCGCCCGTGGCTATCGGTCAATCGGCCATCATCAAGAAGCTGTAGCAAGATATTGAAGACATCATGATGTGCCTTCTCTATCTCATCGAGGAGTAGAACCGAATAGGGGCGCCTTCGCACCGCCTCGGTCAACTGCCCCCCCTCTTCATATCCAACATATCCTGGTGGAGCACCTATCAAACGCGAAACAGCATGCTTCTCCATATATTCAGACATATCTATCCGAACCATCTGATCCTTGCTGTCGAACAAGAATTCAGCCAAGGCGCGGCTAAGCTCCGTCTTACCAACCCCTGTCGGCCCCATGAAGATGAAGGAACCGATAGGGCGGCGGCTATCCTGAATACCTGCCCTGGAACGGCGGACGGCGTTACTGACAATCCGTATCGCCTCCTCCTGCCCAACCACATTTTCTCTAAGGCGCTCTTCCATATGGATAAGTTTTTCCGCCTCCCCCTCAATCATCTTAGAAACAGGAATCCCCGTCCATCTGGAGATAACGGCGGCCACATCCTCCGCCTCTACCTCCTCCTTCAGCATTCTGTTCCCCTTCTGAAGTTCGGTCAGCTTTTT
>Ga0180009_10008106_pt1 | contig 10516 bp, 12 predicted proteins | sample OS_PC_MetaG_FD_123537 | JGI IMG/M metagenome (GOLD analysis project Ga0180009, IMG submission 123537) | Groundwater microbial communities from the Aspo Hard Rock Laboratory (HRL) deep subsurface site, Sweden - OS_PC_MetaG | ecosystem: Environmental > Aquatic > Deep subsurface > Groundwater... | reverse complement strand
TCCAACACGGCCACCTCCTGATCCGCCTCGATGGCGAGAAAATCAGGGGTAGCTACGCGCTGCAACGCACCGGCGACGGCGATGATTCCCGATGGCTGATCATCAAGATGGACGATGAAGATGCCGACGCCCGCCGCAATCCGGCTTCGACTGAGCCGAAGTCGGTTCTCAGCGACCGGACGCTTCAGGAAATCCCCTGCAAGGCTGGCGGTGCTGAAGCGGACGATCCCTCATGAGCGCCTTCGATGTCCTATTGGCGAAGGAACGCGAACGTCTCGCTCCTGCCGACATGCCGAAACGACCGAGTCCGATGCTGGCGACCCTGACACACGACTACTTTTCCGATCCTGATTGGATCTATGAACGCAAGCTCGATGGTGAACGCATCCTCGCATTCGGCGACGCGGACGGTATTCGTTTGTATACGCGCAACCACAAGTGCGTAAACGTTGCCTATCCCGAAATCGTTGACGCCCTCGAACACGATTCCGACAGCAAGCATTATCTCATTGATGGAGAAATGGTTGCCTTCGACGGCAACGTCATGAGCTTTTCAGTTCTCCAACAACGCATGCATATCCAGGAGTCGGATAAAGCCCTGCATAGCGGCGTCAGGGTCTTCTATTACGTCTTCGACATCCTTTACCTCGACGGTTTCCCGCTCGAAGACTTGCCGTTGCGAAGCCGTAAAAAGGTCCTCAAGGCCGCGATCGAATTCACCGATCCCGTCCGTTATACCGCGCACCGCAACGAGCACGGCGAGCAGCTTCTCGAGCAGGCCTGCGATAAAGGCTGGGAAGGCCTGATCGCCAAGCGCGCGGCCTCGCCTTACAGCCACAGCCGCTCCCGTGACTGGCTCAAGTTCAAGTGCACCCGCAGCCAGGAACTCGTAATCGGCGGCTTCACCGCCCCGCGCGGGTCGCGCCGGGGCTTCGGGGCACTGCTCGTTGGCTACTACGATAACGGTTCCTTCCGCTACGCCGGCAAGGTCGGGACCGGGTTCAGCGAAGACATGCTGGCCGATCTCTGCAGCCGCTTCGACAAGCTGAAACGGGATCGGTCACCCTTCGAAAATATTGTTCGCGAGAATGCCGCGACTTGGATTGAACCACGCCTTGTGGGCGAATTCGGATTCACTGAATGGACGAACAGCGGCAAGTTGCGCCATCCTCGTTTTCTCGGGCTACGGCGCGACAAGGAGGCCACCGACGTGGTCCGCGAAACCCCGGAGTCCTGACCAATGGTGCAATCCCGGACCGAAAAATTCGGCGGTCGAGACATCGAGCTGTCGAACCTCGACAAAGTGTTTTTTCCCGGTGACGACATCACCAAAGGTGACGTTGTCGACTTCTACCACCGTATTGGTGATGTCGCCCTGCCGCATTACCGCGACCGCCCGCTAACGATGCAGAGATTTCCCGACGGCATAGGATCGGACGGCTTTTTCCAGAAAGACGCACCACACTATTTCCCCGACTGGATCGACACCTTCGAACTCGACAAGGAAGGTGGCACCGTCCGCCACGTCGTCTGCAATTCAGCCGCGACGCTGGTTTACTTGGCCGACCAGGGCCTCATCACGCCTCATCTCGGCCTCGCCCGCATCGATCAGGTCGACCACCCCGACCGCATGATCTTCGACCTCGATCCGTCGGACGACGACTTCTCCAAGGTCCAGGACGCAGCATCCGGCTTCAGGCAGCTCCTCGATGGGTTGGAGATACCCTCGTTCGTGGCGACGACCGGCTCGCGCGGCCTACATGTCGTCGTTGCGCTGGATCGATCGGTTCAATTTGACGATGTGCGCGCCATCGCAAGGCGCGTTGCCTCGAGCCTGCGTGACGCCGATGCGAGCGCATTGACCACCGAGCAGCGGAAATCGAAGCGCGGCGCACGCGTGTTCCTCGACACCGGCCGCAACGCCTATGGTCAGACCGCCGTAGCGCCCTACGCGCTTCGCCCGATCGCAGGCGCCCCTGTCGCAACGCCTCTCGACTGGTCCGAAGCGCTGTCTTCGAACATGCACCCGCAGCGCTACAAGATGGCCAACATCTTCCGCCGCCTCGCCAATAAGTCCGACCCATGGCAAGAGATCGGCAACTTTGCCGTTTCGGCCGAGGAACTCGACCGTCGTCTCCGACGTGCATGAGTCAACCGGCACAAGGCACGGTCAACAAGCCGCGCCGTGCCGCGCTCCGCACGGCTGGTCAACCACCCGCGAGCAGGATGCCGCCGACAAGCACGATCGCGGCGACGAGCGCGAAGACGATGTAGATCATACGGCCCGAGGTATAGCGCGCGCTCGTCATTTTTGGCGTTCGGCGGGGCTTCGCGGCTTGCATTGCCATGTCCACACGCTGTCCGCTCGCACCTGCACCCGCTGCCTCGTCATCCGTGCCGAGCGGTGCTGCCGCCGGATCTCGATACCGGACCTTGTCTCGCATTTCGCCGTTATCGATCGCCGCCCTGAGTTGCCCCGACCGCGGTGGTCCGTCCGCGGCCTGCCGGTCCGGTGGCGGATCGGACACTGGATCGTCTGCCAGATCCTTGTTCGGCCCGAGGTTCTTCACCGGCGATTCCGAATCGGCAACGGGTTCGCGGCCGGCGGTCGCTTCATGATTGATGCGGCTCGTCATATCCCGGTCGAAGCGCCAGAAGGCCTGCTTATCGCATTTTTCCGGCATTGAGCTGGTACGCGCGTTCTGTTTTTCCTGCGCCATCGTCTCACCGCCATGATGTCGAAAAAACCTCTGATCGACACGTTAACGATTCCGGTCGGCGTTCGTTCCGGCCCGGGCAACCGCGCCAGTGGCGGGATCACCCGCCTGGCGCGTAATAAAACGAGGAGGGCGGCCATCCGTCCTCCCGCTTGCGCGATCGGTTCAAATGCACGGCGTCGCGATGGCGCGGCAGTACCAGATCCCGCTCTTCTTGCAGTGGTAGCCGCGGTATTTGGCATTGTTCCAGTTGGCGCGGGATGTGCCCATCAGGCTGCGCGCGTAGTCGTTCCATTTGCCGCGCGCGCGCTCCTGCGCTTTCGACTTGCGCACGCCGGAGGCCTGCTTCGAATAGGCCTGGCCGCCCTTGTAGCACACGCTTGCTGCCTCGGCCGTGACGGAACCGACGGGGCCGAACTGCAGGACGCCGGCCAGGATCGCGCTGAAGACACTGGCCCCAATGATGATCTTTTTCATGACTTCCGTTCTCCTCGATGAGCGACTTACAAACGATCAGTCGCAGCGGCAGGGGAAACGGTTCATTAAGAATTCGAGAAATCTCAGAATGCCAAATCGATCAGCACCGGCTTGCGCCCCATCAACTCCCGCGAGCCGGTCTGCCGGACAATGAAATCCGCCACGTCGGCGCGCGAGATCATGCCGTTTCGCCACGAAGACGGCTCGACGAGGACACGATACTTTCCGCTTTGATCAGCACCCGTAAGAATGCCCGGCCGCACGATCAACCACTCGAGCTCGCTTTCCTCGATCATCATCTCCTGCGCCGACTTGTCATCGTAGGCATTCTGCAACAGCATTCGGAACGGGAGCTTCTGCAGAAGCCCGATACTGTCGTAGCTGTCGCCGGCACCGTAGCCGGTCACTGCGATCAGCGTGCCGACCCCGGCTTGCTTCATCTCGGAAATCAGGACCCGCGTGGCCTTGGAAAACAGCGTCACCGGTTTGAATATCATGTCAGGTCCGATCGCAATGCCGAGCGACTGCACGACGACATCCATACCCTGAAGGGCCTGCTGTACATCCTGCGGCTCGAGCGCATCGCCAGTAAAAGCCTCGAACGTCGCCCCGTTCGCTGCCACCGCGCACGGGTGGCGCGACATGCCTCGAACATTGTAGCCGGCCGCCAATGCCTGTTTGGCAACCTCCAGTCCGATACCGCGGCTCGCTCCGATCACGAGAACGTTCGTCACGATAAACTCCTATGTCAAAGGCGCTGATTTCCAGGTCTCTCGACGCCCCGCTCCAACGACACTGAATATGAAACAGTACGAAGCGCCAATCGTTCAGATCAGCCTGTCATCCACACCTCGAACTCGAACGTATCAACCACGGTAGCACCGCCAGCCATGCAGGAGTAACCAATGCCGAAAACCGCGCCCCTGTTGCACATGCCGGCCATATGTCTTGCGTTGCTCTCGGTGTTCGCAGCAACACCGGCAGACGCCGCCGGTCCCGCCGAACTCATGGCTGCCGTCAGGGAAGGCCGCGCCTTCGCCATCATGCGCCACGCATACGCTCGGGGCATTGGCGATCCGGCGAACTTTTCGCTCGGCGACTGTAGCACCCAGCGCAACCTCTCCGATCAGGGCCGCACCGATGCTCGCGCGACAGGTGGGCTCTTCAAGCGCCATGGCATCACCCAAGCCGCCGTCTATTCGAGCGCGTGGTGCCGCTGCCGCGATACCGCCACCGCGCTCGGCCTCGGTCCCGTCGAAACGCTGCCCGCTCTGAATTCGTTCTTCCGCAGCCGAGAGCACCGCACGAGCCAGACCGCCGCTTTGCGGCGATGGCTGACCGCACGCGACGGTGGCGAACCCCTCATTCTGGTTTCGCACCAGGTCAACATATCCGCGCTGACAGGGCAGCCGACCCGTTCCGGCGAGATCGTGGTTGCGACGATCGACCGATCCGGCGTCGTCGACGTGCTCGGCACGATCGACCAGCCCTGAGTAGTGCAGCGCTGCCGAAAGCGCCAGTTCTGCTCGCCACCCGCGTGCCTCGATTTGTGCAAATGGTCGGTAATTGCCGTGAAAAAGCGGGGAATGCCCGCCTCACGTGAATGCTTTGGCCTTTTGGGCGATTGCGCATTCGTCATCTTCCTGATTAGCTCTTTCCGAGGCGATCCCGATCATTGGCGAAAATCGTTTGCGTGTCGCCGGCCACCAGCGGCAATCGAGGGAGATGTATGGAATATTTCGTCCAGCAACTTATCAACGGTGTCACGCTCGGCTCGATCTATGGTTTGATCGCCATCGGCTACACCATGGTTTACGGCATCATCGGCATGATCAACTTCGCCCACGGCGACATATTCATGGTCGGTGCTTTCATCTCGCTCATTTTCATTCTGCTTCTCGGAGTAACCGCCAGTTGGGGCCTGGCATTGCTGCTGCTCGCGTTGATCGCGGTGCTCATCCTCGCCATGGTCCTGACATCGGTGTGGGGATGGACGGTCGAACGGGTTGCCTATCGCCCACTGCGCGGCTCCTTCCGCCTCGCCCCGCTGATTTCCGCGATCGGCATGTCGACGTTCCTCTTCAACCTCGTGCAGAACGTCCAGGGCGCGCGCGTGAAGCCCCTGCCGCCGATCATCTCCGGCGGCTACACGATCATGGACAGCAACGGGTTCGCCGTCATCCTCTCGAATATGCAGATCCTGATCGTTGTCACGACAGTCACATTGATGGCGATCTTCAGCTACATTATCGCCGCGACGCCGCTCGGCCGTGCCCAGCGTGCCTGTGAGCAAGACCGCACGATGGCGGCACTGACCGGTGTCAACGTCGACCGAACGATCTCGCTGACGTTCGTTATCGGCGCCGCCCTCGCGGCTGTCGCCGGCATGCTCTTTCTTCTGTACTATGGTGTCATCGATTTCTACATCGGCTTCATCGCCGGTATCAAAGCGTTCACGGCCGCCGTTCTCGGCGGCATCGGATCGTTGCCCGGCGCAATGCTCGGCGGGCTCATCATCGGCCTCATTGAGGTATTTTGGTCGGCCTACTTCTCCGTCGAATACAAGGACGTAGCAGCGTTCTCCCTGCTCGCCATCGTGCTGATCTTCCTGCCATCCGGCCTGCTCGGGCGGCCTGAAATCGAAAAGGTCTGAGGATGGCGGAGACGGTGACGGAGACGACTGTAGCGGCGGCAGCCGCCCGCCAGCACGGCGCGCTCCGGCGCAAGTTGATCGAGGCACTCGTCGCAGGCCTGGTCGCCTTTCTGCTTTCTGTCCCGATGTTTGCGTTCCGCACGACGGACGCGCCCGGCGGCCTCGTCATCGAAAGCCGATGGAGTCTTGTGGCGGTCCTGGTTGCACTGGCGTTCGTTGGCAAGCTTGCCTTCAGTTTCATCGACACCAGCCGGCTGACCTCGGCGGCGGGCCGCAGCGATACCGTAACGAGTGCGCTGTCGACCCTTTTCAACCTGATCGGCCCCGCGCTCATCGCGTTCGCTATTATCCTGCCCTTCCTGCCGTTCTCGGACCGTTACATCATGGACCTCGCCATCCTCGTGCTGACCTACGTCATGCTCGGATGGGGCCTCAACATCGTCGTCGGTCTCGCCGGTCTACTCGATCTCGGCTACGTTGCGTTTTACGCGGTCGGCGCCTATTCCTACGCCCTGCTCGCCCAGCACTTCGGCTTCTCATTCTGGATCTGCCTGCCGCTCGCGGGCATACTGGCTGCATTCTGGGGCATCATTCTCGGTTTTCCCGTCTTGCGCCTGCGCGGCGACTACCTCGCGATCGTCACCCTCGCGTTCGGCGAAATCATCCGCATCGTCCTGCTCAACTGGTACCAGTTCACCGGTGGCCCTGACGGCCTCTCGCGGATCCCGCGCCCTTCATTCTTCGGACTCGAATTCAAGCGGTTCGGCGAAGGCTCATTCCACGAGTTCTTCGGCCTCGACTACTCGTCGCTGCACCGCATCGTGTTCCTCTATTACATCATCCTGGTGCTTGCCCTGATCACCAACTGGGTTACGATCCGCATGCGCCGCCTGCCGATCGGCCGCGCCTGGGAAGCGATGCGCGAAGACGAGATCGCGTGCAAGTCGCTCGGGATCAACACCGTCACGACCAAGCTTTCGGCGTTCGCCATCGGCGCCATGTTTGGCGGCTTCGCAGGCTCGTTCTTTGCCACCAAGCAGGGCTTCATATCGCCGGAGAGCTTCGTCTTTCTCGAAAGCGCGATCATCCTCGCCATCGTCGTTCTCGGTGGCATGGGCAGTCAGATCGGCGTTGCCATCGCTGCCATTGTCCTGATCGGCGGGCTGGAGTACCTGCGCGATGTCACCTTCCTGAAGGTTATATTCGGTGAGGATTTCGATCCGAAGCAGTGGCGCATGGTCATCTTCGGCTTCCTGATGGTCACCGTCATGGTATGGCGGCCGCGCGGACTGATTTCCGGGCGCACGCCGAGCATAGCCTTGAAGGAGCGCCGCGCCATCGGCTCCGACCTCGTCAAGGAGGGCCACGGTTGATGCCACAGGCTGCCACCACGTCCGAACCGATTCTCAGGGTTGAGCACCTGACCATGCGTTTCGGCGGCCTCGTCGCCATCGACGATGTTTCGATGGAAGCCCGCCGCGGCGAAATTACGGCTATCATCGGCCCCAATGGCGCCGGCAAGACCACGGTCTTCAACTGCCTGACGGGTTTCTACAAACCGACCGTCGGCATGATCACGCTGACCCGCGGCAACGGTCACAAGTTCCTGCTCGAGCGTCTCGACGATCACGTCATCGCCCGCACCGCCGGCGTCGCCCGCACCTTCCAGAATATCCGCCTGTTCCAGGGCATGACGGTCCTTGAGAACCTGCTCGTCGCCCAGCACCGCCGGCTCATGGACGCCTCGCGGTTCACAATAGGTGGTATCCTCGGGCTCGCCGGCTACCGGCGCGCGGAGAAGGCCGCCGTCGAAAAGGCCGCCGCCTGGCTCGAACGCATCGACCTCATCGACCGCGCCGACGACGCCGCAGGCGACCTGCCTTACGGCGCCCAGCGCCGCCTCGAGATCGCCCGCGCGATGTGCACCGACCCCGAATTGCTGTGCCTCGACGAGCCGGCCGCCGGCCTCAACCCCCGCGAAAGCCAGGAGTTGAACGAGCTGCTGCTTTCCATCCGCAATGACGATGGCATCTCGATCCTTCTCATCGAGCACGATATGGGCGTCGTCATGGGTATCTCAGATCACATCGCCGTCCTTGACTACGGCGTCAAGATTTCCGACGGCACGCCCGCAGAGGTTCGCGCCGACCCAGCTGTGATCGCAGCCTATCTCGGCGTCGAGGATGAGGAAGTCGACGACGTTGAAGCGGAGATTTCCTCATGAGCGAAAATCTGCTCGAAATCCGCGGCCTTCAAACCTTCTACGGCAAGGTCCAGGCCCTCAGAGGCATCGACCTCGACATCCGCGAAGGCGAGATCGCAACCATCATCGGCGCCAACGGTGCCGGCAAGACGACCTTGATGATGACGATCTGCGGCAGCCCGCGGGCCAGGGTGGGTTCCATACGTTTCCAAGGCATCGAACTCACCACGCTGCCAACCCATGAAATCATGCATCTCGGCATCGCCCAGTCGCCGGAGGGTCGCCGCATCTTCCCGCGCATGACCGTCTACGAAAACCTGCAGATGGGAGCGATCCTCAACAAGAACCACGAGGCGACGTTCGACGATGACCTCGCTCGCGCCTACGCGCTGTTCCCGATTTTGAAGAAGCGCGAAAACCAGCGAGCCGGCACCATGTCCGGCGGCGAGCAGCAGATGCTTGCCATCGCCCGCGCCCTCATGGGCCGCCCGCGGCTGTTACTGCTCGACGAACCATCGCTCGGCCTCGCCCCCCTGATCGTGAAACAGATCTTCGCCGTCATCAAGGATCTGAACGCAAGCGAAGGCCTCACCGTCTTCCTCGTCGAACAGAACGCCTACCACGCATTGAAGCTCGCTCATCGCGGCTACGTCATGGTCAACGGCGTGATCACCCAGTCCGGCACGGGCGACGAGTTGCTCCACAAGGAAGAGATCCGATCGGCCTATCTCGAGGGGGGCGTGCACTGATGGGCATCTTCTACGACAACACCCTCACGGCGTTCGTGATCGTGACGCTTGTGCTGGGCGGCGGTGCGGCGTGGCTCACCGGGCGCGCGGTCGCGCTGTCCTGGCAACCGGCGCTTCGCGTCGTGCTCTACATGCTGTTGCTCGCCCTTCCGGTGCGCTTCCTGCATTGGAGCCTGGCGGACGGCACGCTGCTGGCGCTGCAATACTACATTGTCGATGCAGTTGTGCTCATTGGAATCAGCCTGCTTTCGCATCGGCTTTACCAAACTTCGAACATGGTGAACCAGTATCCTTGGCTTTACGAGCGCAAGACCTTGCTCTCCTGGGGTCGGAAACAATAGATTTGATCGCACGGTTTTGACAGACTGAGAGCATGCGAGCGTGGCGGCTGGCCGTTGGGGCCGGTGCCGTGTCTCCAGCCCCAGGCAGCCCCGGCAGCCTGGGAGACGTGGCCGGTTTAGATAAGGAGAACCTTGGCTGATGAAGAAATTGATAATTGGTACCGCGTTTGCAATGGCCATGGCGGCGCCAGCACTCGCGCAAGAGATTCCGATCGCAACGATTGGGCCGATGACGGGACAATACGCCTCCTTCGGCGCCCAGATGAAAGCCGGCGCCGAACAGGCTGTTGCCGACATCAATGCGGCCGGCGGCGTCAATGGCAAAAAATTGAAGCTCATCGTGGAAGACGATGCATGCGACCCCAAGCAGGCCGTCGCCGCTGCCGGCAAGCTCGCCGCACAAAAGGTCGCCCTCGTGGCCGGACACTTCTGCTCCGGCTCTTCGATCCCTGCCTCCAACGTCTACGCCGAGGAAGGCATCGTGCAAATCTCGCCGGCTTCGACGTACCCGAAGCTCACCGACGAGCGCGCCGGCCCGAACGTCTACCGCGTCTGCGGCCGTGACGACCAGCAGGGCCAGGTGGCCGGTGAATATATCGCCAAGAACTACGCCGGCAAGAAAGTCGCGATCCTCCACGACAAGACCGCTTACGGCAAAGGCCTCGCCGACGAGACGAAGAAATACATGAACAAGGCCGGGCTCGAAGAAGCCATGTACGAAGCCTACACGGCAGGCGAAAAGGACTACACTGCGCTCGTCTCGAAGATGAAGCAGGCCGGTATCGATGTCGCCTACGTCGGCGGCTATCACACCGAGGCCGGGCTGATCGTTCGCCAGATGCGCGACCAGGGGATGGGCACCCAGCTCATTTCAGGTGACGCATTGGTCACCCAGGAATACTGGCAGGTGACGGGCGACGCCGGCGAAGGCACGCTGATGACCTTCTCGCCCGATCCACGCAAGAACCCCAATGCCCAAGACATCGTCAAGAAGTTCCGCGACAAGGGGATCGAGCCGGAAGGCTATGTGCTTTACACCTATGCCGCGGTCCAAGCCTGGAAGCAGGCAGCCGAAGAAGCCAAGTCGACCGCCGCCGACAAGGTGATCAACGCCTTGAACAAGGGCGAGTTCGAGACCGTTCTCGGCGCGTTCAAGTTCGATGACAAAGGCGATCCCAACCTGCCGCCTTATAAATTCTACAAGTGGAGCAGCGGCCAGTACGACCAGATCAACTAGCGCCTTGCCTAGAGCGCTTCGGACTTAGGTGGAAGCGCTCATAGGCCGCAAACGCGGCCCGGCGCGTGCGCCGCCCGCGTGGAGGGCCAGGCCGGAGGCCGGTACGGCCCGTGAGCGAAATGAGCAGATCGATTCCGCC
>Ga0180009_10008105_pt1 | contig 10516 bp, 4 predicted proteins | sample OS_PC_MetaG_FD_123537 | JGI IMG/M metagenome (GOLD analysis project Ga0180009, IMG submission 123537) | Groundwater microbial communities from the Aspo Hard Rock Laboratory (HRL) deep subsurface site, Sweden - OS_PC_MetaG | ecosystem: Environmental > Aquatic > Deep subsurface > Groundwater... | reverse complement strand
TGCCTTTCCTGTGCCAGGCAATCACAGTTACATTCCTGCCAAACCTGTCCATGGTTAAGGCAGTGAAGTTGTAGCTCTCGCCCCAGCCGCCTGTCCTTACGCTGGCGTTGTTGCTTATCAATAGCGTGAAGTTGGTGTTCAATGGGATATAATCATACACCTTGACCTTGATGAAAAGGTTCTGCGGCTCACTGAACAGCCTGCCGTGCTCCCATGTATATGCAATTTGGCTTAATGTAACATTCCCTGATTTGCCTGCAGAGCCGTCTGTATAGCTCCTTACGCCAAAATTATGCTCCTGCTGGATAAACGCGGATTTTTCATTTTCTTCCAAAGTATAGTTAATCCATATATTTCCCCCGCTGGGATTAAAGCGGTAATCCTGCCATGCGGGCATTGCCAGGCCATTATCATCAGTGAAATTTACAAGCCCTTCGCCGATTGTCATGCCCGTGGCACTCCAATTATAATAAACATAGAAGGCAATATCCCTTAATGATTCGTATGTGGGGGAAGCGGGCTTGCTCAAGGTATAGGATTGGAGAGTTGAGCAGCTTGAGCCTGTGCATCCTATTCCTGTATTATTGACATAAGCGGTTGTCTGGCTCGTGTTTCGTATGCCCTCGGCCAAAAGAACCTGCTTGCCAACGGCTGTGCAATTCAGTGTGAAATTAAGGTAAGCGCTGGCATAAACGCCTGAAGCAGAAAGGTTCCATTCTATTTTTCTTGTTGCAGCCGCCCATGCGCCGTTCTGCATTGCAGTAATAAAGTCGCATGTTGGCGGAACGAGCAGAGTAACATTCCATCCTGATGCAGCTATGTCACCCACATTGGTAACTTTAAGGCTGTAATTGTAAAGCTTTCCAAGCTGGCTGCTTCTTGGCTCCAGCCATGGGTAGTTCGCAGTTTGCTGCTCCACTGTCAAGTCAAACACAAGATGGCTTTCGCTTGAGTAATTATATGTTTGCAGCAGGAATTGCTTTGGCTCTGACAAGCTTCTTGAACCCCACGCTGTATCATATTCCAATGTGGCTGTTGAAGGATAGGATAGCGGGGATTTTAGCTGGTATGTCAGCACAGCATACTTGTTTACGCCAATGCTTCCCAGGCTCCATGTCAGCAGATTGTTTATTAAATCAGTTGAAGATGATTCAAGTGTTATGTCCCCCCTTAAGCTCGGGTTTGCAGGAACCCATCCCGAAGAAACCGCTTCTTGGACAGTTGTTGTTCCCGCTGTGGCTGCGCAGCCCTTGTTATGCACTGACAATGCAAGGCTGAATACTTTGTCAGGGCCGACAACCATTGGAGCTTCCCTTACTATTTCCAATATTGGAACCGCGCTTCCTGATTCTATAGCTTCAGACGCGTTTTTGCTTCTTAAGCCTGCAAAATGAGTGTAAGCCAGGCTTGCGTTAATTGTTGCATTTTCATTGTTTTGCGAGGATGTGAGATTGAATTTGTAAGTGTAATTCCCTGCATATGTCCTGTTTATAATAATAGAGGAAGGGACGCTGCTCCAGCCGCTTGGCATGGAAAGGCTGAGATTATAGCTTACTTTTTCATTGAAGGGGTGGCTTATTGTCACATTTATGTATTCAGTAGTTCCATTGCACATGTAATTTGGCGCAAGAGAGGTTATGTTTATTGTCCTGAATGCAAAGGTTTCTGTCTTGGATGCTGTAACTCCGTCTGAAACATACGCTTTTAAGTAATAATCGCCAATTGCCCAGCCGTTTGTGTCAATTGATGTAATATTAACCTGCAGCTGGCTGCTTGCAGCTAAAGTAAGCCCTGTAAACTTGGAGGAATTCACAACATATCCGCTTGAATTGGTTATATTTAATGCAACATTTACTGTGTATTGTGAAGGTAATGGGTTTTCAATGATTACCGAAGCATTGAAATACCTGTCTTCCGGCTCTATTCCGATTGTTGAAATGCCTGCCATGCTCGCATTAATATCCCTTATCTTTACCAATGGCAGATAATATGCCTGCAGATTAAGATAATCAACAAGAAGCCCTGCTTCGCCAGTTGTCTCTATTTTAAACTTGCAATAGCCTTCGTCAGGCGCCATCTGCCCGCTTAAGATTTTCACATCCAGCTTTTGCGCATTGTCAGTGACTAAATTTTTGTAAATGTTGTTGTAATTAGTGCCGTTAAATGCATAAACCTTTATTGAAGATAAGCTGCCGTTTCCTTCTGCATATATTGACAGATTGGAATAATAATAATCCCCTGCTTCGCACGCAAAAAAGGCGGCAACGTATTCATTAGGGGTTTGCCCGTATGTTATCTGCGCTTCTGCATTTCCATCTTCAAGCGAGCCTCCTAAAGTCACGTTTAAATTTGAAACTTTTGTTAAAACATTGCATATGTTATCTGAACATCCTAAGTTTCCTGAATAATCGTATAAATCAGCTTTTGCAGGAGCAGAGCCTGTTTTCCATTTATATACTGATATAGAGGCGGTTGTGGAGTCATTAAGCCCTTCTGTGTTATTGGCGCTTATGTTCAGTACAATATTTTGCCCTGAGTTCGTTGGCGTGACTGTCCATCCAGCCACGGATTGTGAGTTGCCTGAAATATTTCCCAAAGCAATTGTTTTACTCGGAGATACAAGCCATCCGGCAGGAACTTCGATTGTTACATTTGTGTTGGATGACTGGTCTACAACTGCCTTGATTGTCGCATTAATCACAAATGTATTGTTCTGGAAAGCCCATGAAGGGTTTGTTGTGCTCAGTATCTGCAGGTCCGCATAGCACTGCAGGTCCATCTGCAGGTCAAGTGAGGCATTTGCAGAGTAGTTATAGGCAAGGCCGTAGCAGGTGTCTAAAGAAGTGTTAATGAAGCCGCGCCAGTATTGGGGGCCTGAGGTCCAGTCGCAGGATTCAGGCGATTCCCAAGTAAATGTGGCATTTGCAGTGCTGAGGTTTGTCTGGTTTTTCCCGACATAATAAAATGCAGAGGCTTGGCCGCTTTGCGTGATTTCAAACCCAACCCAGCTTACAGGTGTAATATTGTAATTGTTTCTTGCAGTGTCTTTTAATCTTACTACTAATTCTGCCGGCGTGGCCGGGGTTACAGTCAGCCCCTCTCCTGACTGGAATTCCACTGCAACAGGGTCTTTGGTTAATGTGGTTGAAAGGAAAAGCCCGCCTGTGTCAGCGGTTGTTGAGACGCTGCTTGTCATGTTGAACTTGTAATACCACTGGGCTTTGTCGTCGCATCCTGAGAAATTATAGTTCCAGCTCATTGCAGCGCACCCATCGCCTGTGCAGGTTTGCTGCGTGCCGATTTCTCTTACTCCTGATGCAAAAATCGCAGACTGGCTTATGTAAGCCCTTACCCATACTTGTGTGCTTTCGTCTCCCGCGGCAGGGGTTACTGAGAATGTGTGCGGCGCGCCCCATGGCGCATTAGCAGGGCTTATCTGCGGATTTGACAACGAAGGCGAGCCTGTTGTCTTGAACCAGGCTGTTTCTGTTGTATTGTATGGGTAGTATTGCTTTAAGCCGGAGAAAGACACATTGTACCACCCCAAACCGCCTTTTGTTGAGTTCCAAGTGCAGTTATAAACTCCGCCTGATTCCACCCATATCCCATAGCTGGCGTCATTTGAGGACTGGTTGCAGACATAAGAGGCGCCGTCAGGGTAGCCTATTACAAAGCTCATGTTTGCCCCGGATACATATCCTGACGTGCCATAACAGCTGTCTTTGATATTTCCCGAGAGGCCTATTGTCCTTGCATTATCGGTATTTATCCTTGTGTCATTAGTGGGATATGTTTGAGTAATGGCAAAGTAGTCAGTAATGTTGGCGTAGTATTCATCGCTTTCTTCTGCATAATAGCATTGCTTGCCGCCGTATTCATCTCCTATTCCTGATGTTGTAAACTTCCATTTTTGCAGGCCCATTCCAACAGTGCAGTCAGGGTCAAATGAAAAGCTTATGTTGCCGCCTGGATGCGAGGTGTTTGCATCACCCCAGCCTGAGAAAGTAGAGCTGTCTTTTGTCACCCTCAGAGACACAGACAGGTTGCTTAAGACAGCAGAGTTGTTTATTGTGTCATTGCCGTAAAGCATAAGCGCAAGAGAGCCGCTTCCCCTGTCTATTGCGCTCATGTTGCCTTCCTTGTATACAAAGGTAACATTGTCCATGCCTATTGCAAATGAGTATGAAGAGTCAGGACCCCATGTCTTTCCCCAAGGGCCGAGGTTTGCTGTTGAATTGTCAGTTGCATTGAACATGTAATAGTTGGCAGGATATATATCTCCGCAGGCAAATCCCTTGTATGTTATTGATTTCTGTGTATAAGAGGAACAGTGTTCACATGTGGCAGTATTGCCATAAATCGTATTTGACCAGCCTACTGTTTTATTGATTCTTAGGGTTATGTTAACCTGGTCACTGTTTGGATCTTTAGTCAACACGCTGAAATTAAAAGTCGAACCCCAGCCCTTGCTTGGGGTTGAAGTAGACACATTTATCAAGTAAGGCCTAACATCCACCCAGCACCATGTATAGTTCTGGTTAAAAGCATCAGTCGTCAAAGCCTTTTCTCCTGTGTTGCTTGCAAGTGTCCAATATCTGTCAGTAAAGCCATCACCCAGTGAAAGAGAACAGGTTTGAGTCACTGTGCCGCTGCCTCCGGCAGGAGGTGCAGCAAAGCCGCCTGTATAATTATTGCAAACCCATGCAGGACCGTTTACTCCTGTAGCATCCGTAACTGTGGTTAGGGCAATAAAATAAAAATGCGTTCCAAGGAGTGTGCCGACAACATCACGAGCAAGGTTTGTTTCATCAGCCGCAAGCCCAGATTTGTTTGAAATAACCCAATAAGCGCCGTCAGTGGTAATATACTGTGTGGAAGAAGTAGAATATCTTACCTTAAATGACAGATTCGCAATATAACAATATACCCCTGGATCCGCCCCTAAATCAGTGCAATTTTTTTCCATGGGCCAGTTATGTTCCATATACTGGAAACCTAATTTTTGCCCTATATTTTGGAAAAGCGTGCTTTCAAGATAGCTTGCGCAAGGCACGCCATTAACAAAGAATATCTGGCTTGAAAGGCTTGGGACATTAAACCTGAATTTATCATTCTTGCCGTTGCCGTCACTGTCAATTTTCTGCACATTAAAGCGCGGATCTTTTGTAATATCAATTGTGCTTCCGGTTTCCCTGTCAATCCACTCAAGATTTGCCCAGCCTGCAATAGCTTCAGGAAACTCTGCCTCTGCTTCTATGTTTTGGTAGTGCACTGAAGAGCTTATGTTTATCTTCTTCCTGTAATCTGACAAATCAGGCTTTTCAACAATAAGCTCTTCTTCCTTTACCGGCGCAGGGGTGGTATAAGTTATTGACACACCTTTTGCAGTCAACTGCCATCCAACATTCTTTCCAACGACTGCCTTTCCCTGTATCTTTTCGTAATCTTCCGGCATTGACATAAAACGGGTTTCCTTCATGGTTAAGGATACGCCGCTTATCTTACTGCCATTATATCCGGAAATTACCTGCTTTTCTGATTCACCTTCTACCTTAAGCAGCTTGTTGCCCTGCTCTAAAGGCATTTCAAAAGAAACATTCTTGTAATCTTGATTCGAGCTTTTCAGAATTTTTGATTTTTTAGAAGTCCAATTAACTCCTCTCAGCCTTTCGCGTTTGGTATTATCATCAAGCAATAACAAATCCTCTTCTCCTATGATTATAATGTTAAAGGCTTCTTCTGGAATAATGCCTGCCATGTCAATAAACTGCTCTCCATTCATTTCAAAAGAAAGCGGCGTTGTTTCATATGTAAGCAGGAGTTCTATTTCTTTCCCTTCTTCTATAACAGGAATGACTACCTTATTGGAGCTGGAAACTTTTTCCTGCCCTATGAACACTTCCACATCTGATGCATCCGGCGGCATATCAAGCACCACAGTACCGTTTTCCATCTTTCGCCATGCGGCATCCGCTATATGCACTTTCTGCACCCATTTGATAGGTCTACCTATCTCAGCCTCGCCCTGAACCGGAGAGTCATAGCCAACAGCCAAGCCTTCATCTGTAAAGGATTTCTTGAAGAATTCCCTGTCAGAATATGCTGTCTTCCTGGCTGCGGCAGATTTTCCGTTGCTTGAATAATCCTCAAGAGAATCTATAGCAGGAGAGTATCCTGTCAGCTTGTTTGTATCTTCCAAAACAAGCAGAGAGCCAAGTGCAAAAATGACTAAAGAGGATATTGCAACAGCTAATGTAATCTGCCCCTTACTTCTTTTAAGCTTTTTCTTATTCTCTTTTTGCATTAATATCTTCCTTAAAAGTTTCTATATCAGATAGTATGTTTGATTGCTCTTTTGACATTGCAAGCCTTGAAGTGGAAAACTCAAGTTTAACATTATCATCGGTAATTTGGGCTGCATTATAGGCATACCCTTTTATTTGATTCGCATAAAATACATTCAGGAACATTATGTTGTCAATAGCGCCGATTCCTGCATCATACAAGTCCTTTCTATTGCTTTCAGGGAATTTTGCCAGTGATTTTGCAAGATTAGTTTCATTTGTTTCAATCTGCGATTTTGAGCCAATGAGTATCAACTCAGAGGGCTTACTTTTTATAGATATAAGCTCATCTTCCCTTATGTTAACAAACCCTGCTGTATAAGGAAACACTGAATTGAATGTCTTGTAAAAGCTCCTGAAATCTTCCCTGCTTATTTCATATAAAGGCACCCACTGCAGATAAAGCCCATTATCGTTAAGGTGTTCTGCGGAAAGTTCAAGAAACTCTTTTGAAAATAAGGCTGCTGAAAATGACTGCCACGGGTCTGACGGCTCAGGAATAATTATATCATACTTTTCTTTTGATTTCAACAAATAATTTCTTCCGTCTGAAATAACTATCTTGTTTCTCTTGTTTTCCAGCACACCATGGTTCATCTTTGAAAAGTGGTCTGCTGCATCAAGTATTGCTGGCTCTATTTCAACTGTTGTCACATCAACAGATTCTGCAAGAAGACCGGACGTTGTTCCTGTCCCTAACCCTATGACCAATGCATTTTTGCTTTCCGGATTGTAGATTAAAGGAAGAGATGCGAGAAGAATATTTACTCTCCAGTCATTTGCCATATTGCTGCCCTGCCCCTTGCCGTTAATAAACAAAGCAAGGCCTCCGGTATCTGTAAACTTTTTTACTGCAATAGTGCCATAAGCGCCTTCTTCATAAAATATAACCTTTCCTTTCTCAACTTCCCCTTTTGGAGCCCCTGCATAATAGCCGCTTGAGTGCATTTCTTGTATATCATAATGCACAAAAAAAGATATTGCAAAGAAAAGCAGGATAGCTGCGGGCACAGCTTTCTTTGCCAAACTTGGAGCTGCATTAAACAAGATGGCAGAAGCTACAAATAAATTAAGCATAGCAGCAACAATTATGCTTGATTTTATTCCGAGCAGAGGAACCATAAGGAACCCTGCTGCCAAGCTTCCGATTATTGCCCCGATATTATTGGCTGAGTAAGCCAACCCTACCCCTTTTCCAAGTGAATCGCCTGTAATATATTTTGCTATAAGTGGGAATGTTGCCCCCATTAAGGTTGTAGGTATAAGTATCAAAATGAAAACAGCAATTCCAAGTATTGCTTCAAATAGATAGAAATTTCCGCTAAAAGAGTAAACAGCCCTGTAAGCATCAGGCAAAATATTGAACAAGGGAATAAGCAATATGCCATAGAGCCCAATCCCAATTTCCATTAACCCATATGCCGCGAGAGGATTTTTTATTTTCTCAGAATACCTTGACATGATTAAGGCGCCTAATGCAAGCCCAAGCATGAATGCGCCAAACAGTATTGAAGCAGTATAAACAGTTGATACCATTATCATCTGAAGAGGCCTTGTCCACGCTACCTCATATATCAAAGCAGCAATGCCTGATATTACAAAGCAAACCAATGCAAGCTTCTTAAGTTCCATACTTCTCCCTTCTTTTTAATGTAAAAACCAAAATCGCAATTAATATGTTCAATAACGCTGCAAGGATTAGTGTTTTTGCCAGTCCCAGCAAAGGGATTATTACAAATCCTGCCGCAATTGCGCCTATTGCGCACCCTGTTGAGTTTGAAAAATAAATAGTGCCTGCTGTTTTTCCATGGTTTTTGCCTGTAGAGTAAAGCATTGTAAAAACCGGCCAGGTTGCGCCAAACAAAGTTGCTGGTATGAGCACAAAAACAAATGCAGCCATAAATTGCATCACTGTAAAACCAGGAAGCCCGAGCATGAACAGATATAAATTGGGCATTAATTTAACTAAATAAATTGCCAATAAAGCGTATGCTCCTATTCCTAATTCAAGCAAAGCAAAAATATTACAGGGGTTTTTGAATTTGTGAGAGATTTTTCCGAAGAGGTAAGCACCGAGCGCAAAGCCTGTCATGAAACCGGCAAGCAATGTGGAGAATGCATAAATCGTAGACCCGAAAATCACCTGCAACTGCCTTGCCCATACAACCTCATAAACAAGGGCTGTGAAGCCTGACAAGGCGAATGCTATGAGCAATATTTTCCTAATTAAGGATGATTTTTCCCTTCCCTCTTTTAACATATTTTTAGTTGTCATATGATATAGATTCTACATAAAACCAAATTTTCATCGCCAATTTTATGCCTTCAGGTTTGTTATATCGCTGTTTATCCCTTTGATAACTTCCTTGTCTTTCTCAATAGCGTCCTCTACAGCCCTCTGCAGATAGTCGCTTAGCGTCTTGTTTGTAAGGGCAGAAATGATTTTTGCCTTTACATGCGTCTCTTCTTTTATAGCTATATTTACACGCTTCATGCTATCCTCCTTTTTTATCCTCTTTTATGATATGCATTTTTGCCGAATGATTGCCGAATGACATAATATGCTGATTGTGTTTTTGCCTCTTTTTTGTTTGACATTTTTGTCCTTCCTTTATTTTGCTTTGAATTTTATGTCGGGTTTATGTCGGGTTTATGTCGGGTTAACACATATTTTGTCTCTCTGCCTGTCACGCCAATTCTTTGAAAAACCCTTTTTTCGCAGGCAGCATTTATATCCCTTAGAGCAGTCCTGTCAGTTATCCCAAATAATTCCCTGTACTGCTTATTGGTTATTTCTCCTTTTCTTTTTGCCAGCGCCACGGCCTTTACCTGCCTCTCATTTAGATTGAGGCTTTTTACAGTATCATTTACGCTATCAACAAAACAATAGCATCCTGTCTTTGCTGAACCTACACCCATAAATGTCCGATAAATGTCCGATAAATGTCCGATATGTTTAAACCAATACATAATATCTGCCCTTCTTTTTACCAATAGATTCAATAATCCTTTTGGCCCACTAGCTTTTTCTATTAATTTCAGCAGTTCTTTTTCATTCATGTTTTACCTCTTTTTTAAGCCGTTTATCGTTCGGTTTATCGTTCGGTTTATCGTTCGGTTTCAAAATATAATAAGTATGCGCCCCTAAAGACTTTTTGATTAAAACACCCTTTCTTAAAAGGCCATTAATATCTTTCCAGGCAGTTTCTTTAGAAATTTTATTAATTTCCCTGTACCCCCTAGGTGTTATTCTTTTATTAGCTTGAAGATATTCTACTGCCTTTTTTTGCCTCTCATTAAGCACCCCTAAAACCCCTTCTTTAATATAGCTTGATTCCTTAATCCGGGATTCAAATATAATCTTTGTTTCAATGGGATGCAGCTCATAATAAGGCTCTTCATTGCCCCATTCCTTGCTCAAGCTTTTCATCATTTTGATTCCAGAGCCATACTTTTCAATAAAGCCAATGTCATAAACTAACTGGCAAAGAATTTCATTAACCGGCTTATGCTTTGGGTTTTTTGGTGAAACACCTTTGGGGAAAGTCCCGGGGTTGATTACTTCAAGCCTGTTATCAAAAATAAATACCCTTACATCCCCTGTTTCAAAATAGTTTCTGTGTATCAAAGCATTAATTATTGCTTCCTTTAAGGCTTCCAGCGGATATTCAAATTTATCTTCCCGCCTAAAGCTTTTTTCTGTTCTTGTCCCTAAAAGCCTGATATTTTTTCTTATGAAATCCTCAGCAATATCTATCATTTCCCAAATTGTGCCTTCGCAATTTGCAGTATCCAATGTGGGATTAACCACTTCATTTCCCTTAAACCTGACAACCCTTAATCTTGCATTAGGAAAGAATCTTTGGGGGCACTTCCCAAAAAACAGGATTCCTGCATTTGTTGGTTTGTTGTCTTTCAATGCTTTTATATTCTGCAGCAGCCTATAAATGGAAAGTTCTATTTTTTTGGATACTTTTCTTGCGTTTTCTCTTTGTTCAAGATACCATCTAACCTTGCCTTTATCAATATCACCCAAGCCCGCCTCTTTACAAATCAGCTCATCCCACTTTATTTTTCCTGCGCACTTGGCAAATTCAACAACCTCTTCCGGCGATAAGGGCTTGTCATGGCTTGCAATTCTCTTGTAGGCAATGTTTTTGAAAGAATGCAGG
>Ga0180009_10008104_pt1 | contig 10517 bp, 7 predicted proteins | sample OS_PC_MetaG_FD_123537 | JGI IMG/M metagenome (GOLD analysis project Ga0180009, IMG submission 123537) | Groundwater microbial communities from the Aspo Hard Rock Laboratory (HRL) deep subsurface site, Sweden - OS_PC_MetaG | ecosystem: Environmental > Aquatic > Deep subsurface > Groundwater... | reverse complement strand
CTTGACAGAGCTTTACGACCCGAAAGCCTTCTTCACTCACGCGGCGTTGCTGCGTCAGGGTTTCCCCCATTGCGCAAAATTCCTCACTGCTGCCTCCCGTAGGAGTCTGGACCGTGTTTCAGTTCCAGTGTGGCTGATCATCCTCTCAGACCAGCTAACCATCGTAGCCTTGGTGAGCCGTTACCCCACCAACAAGCTAATGGTACGCGGGCCCATCCCTGAACGACAACTTTCATGAAGAGGTTGCCTTTCATCCCAAAGGTCACAACCAATAGGACAATATCCGGTATTAGCAACGCTTTCGCGAGGTTATCCCGGATTCGGGGGTAGGTTACCCACGTGTTACTCACCCGTGCGCCACTTTACTCTCCGGCACTCAGTTGCCTGAGTGCCCGATTTCTCGTTCGACTTGCATGTGTTAGGCACGCCGCCAGCGTTCGTTCTGAGCCAGGATCAAACTCTCCACTTAAACTTACGAGGGTTCTTTGACCCTTTTTTTCATCATAGGCCTACACAACATCACTATTTAGTTTTCAAAGAACAAACTGTAAAATAATCTTAAGACATCCATAACTGGATGTCAAGGTATTTATTTTCTAAATCTCAAAGTGTGAAGAAAGTATATATAGGCGTCTAACGAATATATGTCAAGGTATTTTTTTCACTTTTATCAAAAAAAATTCAACTAATTTTGATTAATAAATTTCTTTATAATATCCACCACATAGCTAATCTGATCGCCAGTTAGCTCTGGGTAAATCGGCAATGCCAATGATTTTTCAGCAGCTTCCACGGAGACAGGAAAATCTTCAGTTTTGTACCCAAGATATCTAAAGCAGGCTTGCATATGGAGAGGGACCGGATAATAAACTTCGCATCCTATACCATGTCCATTCAAAAACTCCCTTAATTCATCTCTTTTATCCCTGACTTTAATGACAAACTGGTTGTAAATATGCCTTTTCTCCTTTTCGAGGGGAAGAAAAACATCTTCCAAACCTTCATTTTGAAATAACTTCCTGTAAAGGCTGGCATTTTCAATTCTTTTTTCTGTCCATTCATCAAGATACTTTAGCTTTACAATCAATACGGCAGCCTGGAGGGCATCCAGTCTGAAGTTTCCCCCAATGATGCTGTGGTGGTATTTTGGTTTGGACCCGTGGACACGCATGATTTTCAACCGTTCATAAATTTCCTCCTGATTGGTTGTGACCATCCCTCCATCCCCAAATGCGCCCAGATTTTTTGAGGGGAAAAACGAAAAACATCCGTATTGGCCTATTGTTCCTGCCCTTCTCACTTTCCCATCCATAAATTCATAATCCGAACCAATCGCCTGGGCTGCATCCTCAATGATTGTGAGGCCATGAGTCTCTGCCGTCTCCAGGATCGGTCCCATTTCTGCACTTTGGCCAAAAAGATGAACCGGTAGGATTGCCTTTACCTTTGATCTTTGCTCCTCATCTAAGCCAGAAACAGTCGCATCAAGTTTGACAGGATCCATATTGTAAGTATATTCATCAATATCCACAAATACCGGCCTGGCGCCCACCCTTACGATTGCGCCAACAGTGGCAAAAAAACTGTAGGGGGTCGTTATCACCAAGTCTCCATATCCAACACCTGCGGTCATCAACGCAATCAACAGTGCATCAGTGCCGGAAGATACCCCAACTGCGTAATGGCACTGACAATAATCAGCTATCTTCCTTTCCAGCTCTTCCACTTTCGGGCCCAGGATGAATTGCTGGGATTCAAATACCTCCCTGGCTGCAAATATTACCTCTTCCTCGATTTTTTCATACTGCTTTTTCAAATCCAGCAATGGAACTTTCATGCAATCCTCCTCTTTTTGAGTTCTTAATTCTTGCTCGTATTTACCTTTCAACTCAACAGTTCCGACACTGGAACGACGCAAAATTCGGCTTTTATTTTGGGACAATATTCCTCCAGCATCTCCAGAGTCTCTTTGTAAGGGTGACCTATCCCAATCGCAAAACCTGTATGTCTTGCCATATTACAAAGACGCTCAATCTGTATCTTTATGGCCTTCCGAGACAGATCATTATCCAGGAATACGCTCCTGCCAGCGGTGGGTAGTCCTATCTTCCTTGCCAGCTCGAATCCAACTGTACCTGAGGTCGTTCGGCTATCAACAAAAAAAAGGTTCCTCCTTTTCAAGGCCTTTAAAATAATCAGCATTTTGCCCTCATCTTCTGTAAACAACGACCCCATGTGATTATTCACGCCTTGGACTCCCTGAACCTCCCTCAAGTTTTGATCCAGAATCCGTATAATCTCATCCTCATTCATAGACAGAAATAGTGCGCCGGGACCCGGGTTAATAGATGGGAAATTCCTTGGTTCCATCGGTAAATGCAGGATAAGCTCACATCCCTCCCGGTTTGCTTGTGCTGCGATGCGCTTGGTAAAGGGGGCACAAGGAAGAACAGAAAAGCTGAGTGGTAAATCCAACCGTATAAATGAAGACGCGATTTTCGAATCGTACCCCAGATCATCGATAATAATTGCAAGCTTAGGTCTTACATCATCGATCGTGGGATGTTGGCTATCAGACACTATATCGATCTTGTGAGTGTAAAAGTCTTCTGAATAAACATGACAGATTATTCTGCCGTCAGGGTCCTTTTCATTCCGAAGCCTTATCTTTGTCCCCAATGCGCTTAGGTCCTGAGAAATAGAACTTTCAAGGCGGCGCGCTGAACTGGCATCGGGACATTTAATCAAAAGCTCGGTAAAATCCCAAAAAGAACCATTTTCATTTCTCGGTTGAACGTTCAGAAAAAAAATATCTTTTTCCTGAATACCGCTTTGGTACAGGGATTCATAGATTGCATAGTCAATATCCCTTATTCTCCCATGAAGATCATCTGTTGTAGTGTAAATCTCTTCATAGGCAGGCCTGGGGAGCCCGATACTGTTTTTCGGAAGGTAGGCGTAAACGATTAATAAAACAGCGCAGGCCAGGGATGTAAGCAAAATAAGCAGGAAGAGTATTGGCGATAATTTTTTCTTTTTCGCACTTCCCTTCCTTTTCTTGGTTGTCATTAATAATCTGCCTATATCTTAAAAAACTGCATAGGAGAAAGGCTTAGCCCCTTGGGGATAAAATTCTGCTCAAAACGCGCAGAAAATTGCAAAATTGAAAAAGTGTGAAGTTTCTAAAGTGCCTATTTATCCCGCTTGCAGCGGGGAAGTTGTGGAATCCTATTTTTTATAAAAACAGATGGAGCGAAGCGACTCATTAACTTTAGTTCACTTCAAACTTTAGCTCACTTGGAACTTTTCCGGCTTGTCCGGTTTAAGGATTACTCTCCAGAGGGGCAGTCTTGATCTGTGAGAAAATGGTCCAGGTCTTGAGCAGTTCTACAGCATGACGGACCTGATTGTCTCTTTCAAGGAGCATTTTGACCCGACGATCCTTTTCCATTTCATTATTCTTTTCAACTGGTGCAATGCCTTCTACATCCTCATTCTGCATATGGCCCTCCAGGTCCTCTTCCCTCACGAACTTATCAACATCCTTTTTTTCTTGCTCATTCGGGGGAGTAAAATCCAGCGCTATATCAGGTACAATACCGCTCAACTGGATGGATTTTCCACTTGGGGTATAATACCGCGCCGTGGTTAGACGCAGGCCGGAGCCATCGGATAAGGGCAAAATCGTTTGAACTGAACCCTTCCCAAAACTTCTTGTCCCAAGGACAAGCGCTCTTTTATTATCCTGCAAGGCCCCTGCCACTATCTCTGCAGCACTGGCGCTCCCGCTATTGATCAGGACAATAATTGGATAGGTTCTCGACTTCTTGTCTGTATGTGCTGTTGCCGTTATATTCTGAGAACTGATCCTGCCTTTGGTAGTTACAATTAAACCAGAATTCAGGAACAGGTCTGAGACCTCAATAGCCTGCGATAAAAGCCCTCCCGGGTTATTCCTGAGATCCAGAACCAAACCCTTAATCTCGCGTCCCTTTTCCATTTCTTCAAGGGCTTCCGAGAGGTCCTCGACCGTCTTGCTCTGAAAATTGGAAATGCGCACATAGCCGATCTCAGGGGTCAGGAAGTACTGTCTCACACTTATTAATGGGATAACACCCCGGGTGATAGAAAACTCCAATGGCTTTGCCTCACCTTCTCGCATTATAGTTAGATTAACTTTTGTTCCCTTTGGTCCCCTGATTTTTTTGACGGCCTCCATCAGCGTCATATCCTTCGTTCTTGTATCTTCTATCTTAATGATCTTGTCCCCAGCTTTCATTCCCACTTTGTAGGCTGGCGTACCCTCAATGGGAGATACAACGGTCAGGACGTTATCCTTAACGGTTATTTCGACACCAATTCCCGTAAAACTACCCTCTGTCTCCAGCATCAATTCCCGGTACTCTTCCTTTGTCATAAAGGACGAGTGGGGATCCAGGTTATGGACCATACCCTTAATGGCCCCGTAAATCAGTTCCTGAGCATCCGGAGGTTCTACATAGCTCTTTTCTATCTGTCTCAGCACTTCTGTAAAGATCTCGATATTTTTATAAACATCTTTGGTATCTGCCCCGACCTCACCGTCACTTCCACTGAGAAAAAGGGCCCCGCCCACAAAAAGGAAAATCAAGACGATGTTAAGGGTAATTCTTTTTTTTGTAATCGACATATTCTCACTCCTTAAATATTCGTGGATCGCCGCGATCTGTAAATCGCTAATACGATCTATGTGAAACAGCTATTTGTAAGAGGCAAAGGCAGCTTGACGCACTTATGTTGAATAATCGCCTTTTACTACAAAATCTTTAATTGATTCCATCTATAATGATAACTAAAAAATAAGATCAGGTCAATGATATCATCAGGGGGGCAAATTCAATTAGCCTTTAACCATTTTAATGGATCCAAGCTTTTTCCTGCCTCTCTTATTTCGAAATACAGTCTGGATTCATTTGATGGCCCGCTGCTTTCTGCAAAACCAATGACCTCCCCCTTTTCCACAACATCTCCTTCTTGCTTTTTTCTACTCGAAATATGTGCCGAGATGGTAAAGAAACGTGAACCGTGATTGATGATGATAACTTCTCCATAACCTTTAAGTCGCCCGGAAAAATCGACCCTTCCGGGAAAAACCGCCTTTACCTTGCTGTCAGAAGTGCCCTCAATAAAAATACCTTTATTGAGCTGCTTGCTCTGAGAGTCTGAAAGTTTATCAGCTTTGATAATCCTCCCCCTGAGGGGAAAAGGTAATTTACCTTTGGAATCTAAAAAGCGAGAAGACCTCAGGATCTTATAGGCATCTTTTTTTTCAATGTTTAAAAGGGCTTGTTTTAGCTTCTTTGCCGCAAGCTGTAATTCCTTTACTGCGGTCTCATAAAACTCCTTTTCCTTATGGGTTTTCATAAGACGAATGACTTGCTTTTCAAGGTCTTTTTTTAGTGATGATAGCCGGGTTTTATTTCTATTACTCTCTGCCTCCCTTGCAATTAGTTTCTCCCCTACCCGGGATACCTCCATTTCCTGCATACGTTTCTGTTTCGTCAATTCCTCCAACATGTTTCGGTCTTTTTCCATAATAGCCCTGAGATATGTCGCCCTCTGCCAAAACTGATCCAGATCCCTTACATTGGCAAGGACCTTAATATACCCCTTCCTGGCATATTTGTACAAAGCAACAAGCCGTTTTGCCACCTGGGTTTCCGCATTCTTTAATGATTGCTCCAGGTTCGTCAGTCTCTCTTGCAGCTTTTCCATTTCAATCTTGTCAAGACGAACTGTCTTTTCTAATTCATTTACAGAACGTCTCGCATCAGTGACCTTTTGCTCAAGATCAGCCAGTTGGACTAATAGATCTTTTTCCTGGAAATCGAAGGCCTTAAGCTTTTGCTTTTCCCGCGAAAGTTTGGACTCAATTTCCTTGATTTGATCCTGTTTGCCCTTGGACAATGGACTGGAATTGGTTTCAGGTGGCGCCAGGAGGATCTCAGAAATGAGGAAGGCAGATACAATCAGGCACTTTGATAATTCGTAAAAAATTCCTTTTTTCATATGTCAAAAAAGCGGCCCACGGCAATAAAACACCCTAACAGACCCAATGACACACTTATCAAAATGATCAAAAGGGTATATTGGTAAGGTATAAAGACAAAATCTAACCCTGCAAGGCCCAGAAAATACATTTTTTTTGTGGAAATAAGAAAATACCCCAAATAGAGGATCACAAGGGCAAAAACCCCGCTCAGTATCCCCTGGATCATTCCCTCGAACAGATAAGGCGTCTTGACAAACCAGTCTGTGGCGCCCACCAATTTCAGTATTTCAATCTCCTCTCTCCGCGAATAGATGGTCAGTTTTATGGTATTTGTTACTATGAAAAGAATCCCCATACAGAGCAACCCCCCGATGACAAAGCCAACAAGCTTGATTATGTTCATCAGGGCCTCAAACCTGTGCAACCATTCTTCACTGTACTGGACCTCTTCCACACCATCCATATCTTGGAGAGCCTGCTTTATTCCCTTAAGATCGGTTCCTCGGCCGTCCATATCCGTAAAAGCAACCTCAAAAGAGGCGGGTATCGGATTATCCGACAGACCCTCCAGAACGCCTGCCTGGGAGCCCAGGGCACTCCTCAAATCCTTCAATGCCGCATCCTTGGATATAAAGCGCTTAATCTCTGCCTCCGCCAAATTGCCAATGAAAGAGGCTATCTTGGCTCTTTGGGCTACACTGATGTCATCATTGAGATATACAGACATTGACATCGAATGACCCCATCCCTGGACCCAGGCATTGAGGTTCACGAAAAGGAGTAGAAAAGTTCCAAAGATCAACAGAGATACTACCATGGTGCCCAAGCCGATGGCGTGAACTACCCGATTGCTCAAAATGTTGCTTAGTGCCTGTTTGAAAAGATATGGTAAAAGTCGAACTCTCATTGTTTTCCAACAATTCTTCCGTTATGCAGAAAAACCGTCCTTTGCGCCGTATCTTCCAACAACTCCCGACTGTGAGTGGCAATTACTACTGTTGTGCCTTTCAAGTGAATACTCCTAAAAAGGATCATTATGTCTTTTGTGAGGTCGAAATCCAGATTACCGGTTGGTTCATCGGCAAGAAGAATCAGTGGGTCTTTTACGATAGCCCTGGCAATGGCAACCCTTTGTTGCTCTCCGCCGGATAGTTGAAGGGGATAGGCCTTTTCTTTTTCGGCCAACCCGACCAACTTCAGAGTCCGGTGGGTTCTTTTTCTTATAAACGAAGGGTGTTCGCCTGTAACCTCCAGGGCAAGGGCAACGTTTTCAAAAACCGTCTTTTTCGACAACAATTTAAAATCCTGAAAAACAAAACCTATCTTTCGACGCAGCAGATCGAGCTTTGACCGGCTGATACGACTCAAGTTGACGCCATTAATCAAGATATGACCACTGGTTGGTATTTCAGCGCCGAATATCAACCTCAGTAAGGTTGTCTTGCCTGCCCCGCTCGGTCCTGTTACAAAAACAAATTCCCCTTCATGAACCCTCAGATTCAGATCACTCAAGGCAATACTTGGACCGAAATTTTTGAAAAGGTGAAAAAACTGGATCATAACTTAAGTGAACTAAAGTGTCTAAAGTGAGTTAAAGCCTGCCCTAGGAGGCTGTTGGAGAATAGCTATTTTCCTCTCAATATTTCCCAAGCGCACGCTCCAGGCTGGCCTTGGCTAAATGGTGACTATAAAGTGCTGAATAGAAATTCACTCTTGCCCGGGTCAGGAGGCTTTGTGCGTCAAGCACCTCGGTAATCGTGGTTACCTGTGCCTTGTACCTTTCTTCATTCACCCTCAAGTTCTCCTCACCCTGTTTTATTGCCTTTTGTGTAGTCGGAATATTCTCTTCTGCATTTTCCAATCTTAAAATAGCATCTTTTAATTCAAGCCTTATGCTGTCTTCTAAAGCCAATTTCGTCTTCATCAGCTCCCTCTTGAGACTCTCCTTCTCTTTGACCGCGTAATGGGTCTTCCCCCATTCCCAAAAAGTCCAGGAAAGAGCTGCCGTGGCTCTCCATTCATTCGCATCGTGAAATGAGCTGCCTGACACGCTGGGTTCATCACCTGCCTTAATGTAATCGAAAGTAAATCCGATTTCCGGATAATTCTTGCTTTTGGCCAGTCTGGTCTCCTGATCAACCTGAAGGATATTGATGTTAATTAGTTTCGTTTCAGGGCGGTTTTCAAGGGCCTGCTCCACATACTCATCAAAATCTTCCTTTTCCGGTTTATAGGCCAGGATGTCCACAACATCCACCGGCGCATGGATCGGCCTCGATAAAAGAGTATTAAAGCTACATCGAGCCAGCCGGGCGGTATTCCTGGCCGTTACCAAATTCTGCTGGGCGCTGGCCAACTCCACCTCTGCTCTCAAGACATCATTGATAGGGACCATCCCAACATTGTAGAAACTGCGTGCCACCTTGAGGTTAGACTCCCGGAATTCAACGTCGCTTTCGGCCACTTCAATGCCCTTATCCGCTATGAGAATGTCAAAATAAGCCTGTTTTACTCTCAGTGCGAGGTTCAGCTTTTCCAACTCGACATTCATCTCAGATTGATCTATGCCCAGCTTTGAGAGCTCATAAGAGCTGGTCAATGCAAATCCGGTAAAAAGGGGCTGCTTCACGGTACCCCTCCATTCATAATTATCCAGGGAACTTATTGCTACCTCCCCACCCCCCATCAGAGTCGACCTGAATGTTCTTTCTTCATCAAATCGAGTATAGCTATAGGTCGTGCTCAACTTGGGCAAAAATCCGGTCCTGGCCTGCTTTTTTACATGCACGGCCTGGTCCACCTGTTCCTTATTAGCCTTGAGAGACCAGTTATTGGCAAATGCCTCGTCAATGCTCTCCTGGAGCGTGTAGGCACGGCCCTTTTCCTGTGAAAAGCCTGGATTTGGCAATAGCACCAATAATAAAATAACGAACAAAAACATGGAGAGTAGTGAAGTTGTGAACCTCATTTTTAAACCTCGCTCTTTTTTCAAATTATAGAGGCAGTTTCAAAGCGTTTCCCGCTTACAGCGGGATTCAAGATCAAGGAAGGCGAAAATTTTAACCACAGGAATACATTGAGTATTTCGAGGATTAAAATTTGAGCCTGACGTCCCGCCGATGGCGGGAGGCAAAAGGGGACGTTTTGAAATTGCCTCTATTGCTATTAATTAAAACAGGCCTAATTAGATGTCAATGCAAAGTTGGTTGCATCACATCAGGACTGCTCCGGTTGCAAATAATGCGATCTCATACTCGATTACGCGTCACTTTCTTGACACATTGATTACAACAGGTTAAGTTCTACTCCAATTCTATATCTATAGTCTAATAGCATATACACCATAAATATCGTTATTTCAATAAATTATAGTATTTCTCAAAGACTTGACCATGTCCAATAAGAAATCAAATTATCTTTGGCTGTCGCTGGTTATCCTTTCAATCTTCCTGTTGTTCAACCTGAATGATGTTTTTGCCTATCTTCAACCACGACCGAGTTCTGATTTCCTCGATTTTAATCGTGCTTCGAATGAACCTGACCTCAGAGCCGCGGTCATCTCAGCGGATGAAAAGATCAACATCAGCGTCTTTGAGAAGGCGCACCCTGCCGTTGTTAACATTGCGACTACGACACTCAGCATGAATTTTTGGCTCGAGGTCATTCCGAGGGAGGGACAGGGATCGGGTTTTATAATAGATAAGAAAGGCCACATTTTGACGAATAACCATGTGGTCGCCAAAGCCCAGAAAATTACTGTAACTATGGCTGACGGCAGGAAAATTCCCGCTACTCTTGTAGGGCGGGACCCGCCTTCCGACCTGGCAGTTATTAAAATTCCCTCTAATCACGTTGACGTAGTGACACATCTGGGAGATTCGGACAAAATCCGGGTCGGACAAAAGGCCATCGCCATAGGAAATCCCTTTGGTCTTTCCCACACTCTTACCACGGGCATAATCAGTGCCCTTCATAGAGACATTAAAACCCATGACGATACTCACATGGAAGACCTGATACAGACCGACGCGGCCATTAACCCAGGCAATTCAGGCGGCCCCCTTCTCAATTCCAACGGGGAGGTTATTGGGATTAATACGGCCATTTTTAGCTTGTCGGGAGGGTACCAGGGCATTGGCTTTGCCATACCCATCAATCGGGCCAAATATGTCGCGACCCAGCTCATCACTCTTGGCAGAGTTGCCCGACCCTGGCTCGGTATTACCGGTATCTCGATAACGCCGGGACTGTCAGAGGGGCTTGGCCTTGCTGTTGAGCAGGGTGTGCTGGTTGTTAAGGTATTCCAAGGCAGCCCGGCAGTTAGAGCTGGCCTGCGGGGAGGCAACAGGGAGGTCATTGTTGGCAGCTTCAGACTCCTCCTTGGCGGAGATATTATCACGGCCATTGATGGACATGAAATTACAGACATGCATGAACTGGGTCGGCTAATGGATGACCTCAGGGTCGGGCAAACTGTACCCATGAG
>Ga0180009_10008103_pt1 | contig 10517 bp, 9 predicted proteins | sample OS_PC_MetaG_FD_123537 | JGI IMG/M metagenome (GOLD analysis project Ga0180009, IMG submission 123537) | Groundwater microbial communities from the Aspo Hard Rock Laboratory (HRL) deep subsurface site, Sweden - OS_PC_MetaG | ecosystem: Environmental > Aquatic > Deep subsurface > Groundwater... | reverse complement strand
TACCCTGTTGAGGGGCAACTTGAACGGTGTGCCAAAGATTATTTTGATCTGGTTAAGACGGTTGATGGTACCTATGATTATCATTTGACATCCGAGCATTGGCTAAGACGGGTGAAGAAGGCATTTACGGACTTTAGAGAATTACCAAAGTTTATAAGGGCATTTCTTTCGGTTTTGATCAGACACCCGGTGCATACATTGACTATGACCGCCTGCTGCATGGTAACGCAATCATGGGAGTGGCAATTCAGACCCCCAAATCCACCCACTAAGCTTCTACGGCAAACATGGAAGTACCGCGATTATTAGATGGGGTCGAGCCACGCTAAGCGGTTGATATTAAATGAAATGAATCCTAAAATCGTGTGGATATTGGGCCTATATTGGCGTTTTTGAAGGCGAAAATTATCATTATCCGGAATCCTATTTCATTTCCGTACAACTGCCTGAAGAGGCGCAAGAAGCCTTGCGCGTCGCAAGCTAAATAACTACGTTTCGCCCAACCTTTGGGTGAAGAGAGACTGGCATTTCGCTGGTGCTCTATGCCAGCCCCTCACCCAAGTCGTTCGACAAAAGAATGGATATTGTACGGTAGGCTCAAAATTTGGGATGAAAAAGAATGCAATTTTTTAAAGTGAGGTGCCACATATGGGGGTAGCCGCAGATATTGTAATCATCATGGTCGCTGCCTTGATTGGTGCGCTCATTGCGCAACGGCTCAAGCAACCGTTGATCTTAGGATACGTACTTGCCGGGATCGTTGTGGGACCACACACTGGCGGGGTTACGGTTGGCGATATTCATGAAATCGAACTCCTGGCGGAAATCGGAGTGGCCCTTCTTCTCTTTGCGCTGGGTTTGGAATTTTCTATCAGGGAATTGAAACCGGTACGAAATATTGCCCTGATTGGCACTCCTATTCAAATTCTTCTTACCATCGGTTTTGGCTTTTTACTTGGCAAATATTTAGGTTGGTCCTTCGCCAGCGCGTTATGGTTAGGGGCCTTAATATCTCTTTCCAGTACAATGGTAACATTGAAGACCCTTATGAGCAGGGGGCTTGTGGGGACACTTTCCAGTCGGGTCATGATAGGCATGCTCATTATTCAGGATCTGGCTGTCATCCCGATGATGATTATCCTCCCTCAACTGAGCAACCCCAAGGCAGGCTTACCTCTCTTGGCCATTGCTGTAATCAAGTCTGTAATCTTCCTGGTGTTAATGTTTTATTTGGGTAGAAAGCTACTGCCATGGTTGCTGTCGCATGTCGCCCAGTGGAACTCCAGGGAGCTTTTTATTTTATCCATAACAGCAATAGGTCTTGGTATTGGGTATGCCACATATCTATTCGGGCTCTCATTTGCTTTCGGTGCTTTTGTTGCTGGAATGGTTCTCAGTGAGTCTGATTATGGCCATCAAGCATTGAGTGATATTATTCCCTTAAGGGATATCTTCGGCCTTTTGTTTTTCACATCGGTCGGCATGCTTTTGGACCCGGTCTTTTTGTTAGAAAATTGGCTGAAAATTCTCTCCTTAGTTTTGGTCATTGCAATTTTCAAAGGTGCAATATTTTACATGTTGGCCATGCTGTTCAGATACGGCAATATTATTCCAATTGCAGTTGGCCTGGGTCTGTTCCAGGTGGGTGAATTCGCTTTTGTTCTTGTACGGGTAGGACTTGAAACACAATCCATCGACCAGAATATGTATTCGCTTGTTTTGGCCATATCGGTACTGAGCATGGTGCTTACCCCATTTGCATCAGCGATGGCTACTCCCCTCTATAAGTTAAAAAAACGACTGTTTAAGTATGAGTCGTTGCAAACAGAAAACATCCCGCATTCTGGACTTAAGGATCATGTCATCATTGCCGGAGGTGGGGGGGTTGGACAACACATCGCTCAAGTTTTGACCACACTCAATCTCCCTTTTGTCATTATTGAACTGAATCACCAGCGAATGATTGAATGTAAGAATGCAAAATTTCCTGTGATCTACGGTGATATGAGTCAGCTAACAGTACTTGAGGTTTCAAAAGTACAGGCCGCCAGACTTTTACTTATTACTACTCCTTCAGTTGTTACAACTCAGTCCATTGTAAAACAGGCACATCGTCTTAAGCCGGAATTACATATCATTGTTAGGGCCGATGGTGTTGATCAAACTCGGGCATTATATGAAAGTGGGGTTTATATGGTTGTACTACCAGATATGGAGGCAGGGCTAGAAATTGCAAGGCAGGCACTCCTTCACCTTGAAATCCCTGTGGTTGTTATTCAACAATATACTGATGCTGTACGACAACAGCTTTATGCTCCAATTTATCAATCGAATCATGATCATCAACTCCTGGCCAAGCTTGATAACATAAAAAATATGTTGGAAATTTCATGGGTTACACTCACTCCCGGAAGCCCTCTTATCAGTAAGTGCATTAAAGATGCGGCCGTTCGCACCAAAACCGGGGCATCAATTGTAGGGATTATCCGTGATAAAGTATTTCATTCCAATCCTAAAGCGGATTATTCTTTTCAAGAAGGAGATTTGGTGGCGGTTGTCGGCAATCAACAAGAACGGAATGAATTCAAAAAACTATCTGGAGTTTCTTAACAATACCTGATGGGAAGAGAAATTGTATGAAAAGAACGTGTCGAACGATGCTGCTGCACCTGACCGGGAGAAGCGCCACGGCCTTGCCGGGCAAGTTCGGTGGCGCGGCAGATGAGCAGCGGTTCTGCGGTAAAATACAATCAGCAAATTCACCCCATCAGGTTGCTTTTCCGGTTGGAAATATGATTCGGCTGCTTAAAGGAAATCACATTTGAGTAGCCATTTACAGGATAAAGGAGGCAATATGGGAAAATTAGGGCACATCATGAAGAAAAAGATTGGTATCTGGATCGATCACAAGGAGGCAATTTTGGTTTCGATAGAAGGCGGCCAAACAATGGTTGAGCGTATCGAGTCACACGCCGAAAGCCACTTTCGTCCATCAGGCGGATGGAAGGCGGCTGGCACTTCCGTGGCTCAGTCAGTATCAAAAGAGCAAAAAGCGGACGAGCGCCGCAAACACCAGTTTCATAACTTCTATCAGATGGTAATTAAAAAGGCCGGCAAAGCCGACAATATCTTCATCTTTGGTCCCGGTGAGGCGAAACTTGAACTGGCAAAAGAAATTGAGAAAATAAAAGGCCAGCACGACAGGATTGCAGCAGTCGAAGCCTCCGATAGGTTAACCGAAAACCAAATAGTTGCGAAGGTGAAATCCTTTTTCTTAGTGTCAAAGAATCGGCACTTACCATAGGCTGAACGATAGCAATTTGAGACGACAGGAAATTGACGCAGAACAAATCATTGCACCAGACCGGAAGGGCGCTGCGAATGGGGAATGGCGAATGGGGGATCGGACCACGCTAACTATTTAGGACTATTAAAGAAAGACCGTAAAAACACCTATTTATAGAACGTAAAGCTATAATATTGAATAAGTTAGCGGGGCCTGACCCCAATTCGCAATTCGCCCAGACAGTGGTACTCTTAAATCATACACCTTACTCCAAATTATCACAAATAACTTGACCTTTACTCCAAAATATCATATAAAATCCCCCATGGAAGACACGGAAATGGTAAAGAGAATCCTGGAGATTAATGTCCCACCCAATCGATCTGCCTTTCTCTGGGGGCCGAGAAAAACAGGCAAAACAACATTATTGCGTCAACAGTTTGCCAACGCTTTCTGGATCGATTTGTTGGATTATGACCTGTTCTTGACACTGAGCCAGAGGCCTACTCGATTGCGGCAGATCGTTGAGGCGCAGACTGCTCAAACCATTGTCATTGATGAGGTTCAAAAAATCCCTCACCTGATGGACGAAATTCATTGGCTTATCGAAAATAGAGGATTTCAATTTATTCTATCCGGTTCCAGTGCCAGAAAATTTAGACGGGGAGAGGCGAACCTGTTAGGTGGTAGGGCCTGGCGTTTTGAACTTTATCCGTTGGTGACCAGAGAATTGGATGAGTTCCAGTTGGAGAAGGCACTCCTATCTGGCCTCCTGCCATCGCATTATCTTTCTCCTGATAGCGAAATGGATCGAAGGGCATACGTACATGATTATTTGAAAGAAGAGATCCAGGCAGAGGCATTAACCCGAAATCTACCAGCCTTCTCCCGGTTTCTGCAATGTGCAGCGCTTACGAATGGAATGCTTCTAAACTATTCCAGCGCGGCCAGAGAAACCGGCGTTTCCGTAAAGACGATCCGCGAATACTTTCAAATACTCGAGGATACTCTTCTTGGCAGGCAGCTGCCAGCATGGAGGAAAATGAGAAAAAGAAGGCTTATCGAGAGATCAAAATTCTTCTTTTTCGATGTTGGTATTGTTTCTGCGTTGCTAAACTACAGATCGATTACCCCTGGAACCCCAGAATACGGGAGAGCCTTTGAACACTTTATTCTCCAAGAATGCTGGGCATATAGGCATTATAGCAAGAAAGAATTTCCAATCAGTTTCTGGAGAACCGCCAGCGGTGCCGAGGTTGATCTTATCCTGGGAGATGCTGATGTCGCGATTGAAGTCAAGTCCGCTGAAAATGCTGGAGATAAAACCAAAGGGCTTCATCTTTTCCTGGAAGAAAGCAGGTGCAAGAAATGCTTTGTGGTTTCAAGAGATCCTTTGCCGAGAAAAATGAGTCCCCATATCACTATTCTCCCTTGGGGGGTGTTCTGCGAGATGCTTTGGGAAGGTGAAATCATATGAGGTAAAAAACACCTATTTTTGGGACGATATTATATAAAGATCAACAGGATAGCTTGGTCCCAAGCGCACAAGCGGACCAATGGAGCTGACAGAACCGCCGCATAATACATGCCTCCGGCATGATTATACGGTGAACCTGCAGCTCATCTCGCGCCCGTTGGGGCTTAGAGGATGAATCAGTATGAATAAGCTAAGTATGCTTTTTATAGTTATCTTTATTGTTGGTTGGTCCAATGTTTCTCATACTGCGAATGTTTTGCCGGATGAGCCAGAGATTGGGTGCGATTTATCTGTACCTTACCAAGCGATGAATTCCTACAATCAAGCTTTGGCTATCTGGAAAACAGCGGAAGATATAAATAGGTGGGTCACTGGCAATTTTATATACGACAAGGCGCGAGCGATTAAGCTTTCTTCGAACCAAAGAACGAAGAATAAGGGAATTTCGATTTACAAGTCATCCGAAGTTTTTGAAACCAAAGCCGGGGTTTGTGTCGATCTTGCTCGTTTTGGCGTTGAAACACTCAGGATAATCGATCCGGATAGTGATCCAAAATATCTTATGATCGAATTCGATCCGATTCAAATAAATAGTAATACGTTCCGATTGCATTGGTTGGTGAGTTTTAAAAAAGATGGCATGAAATACTTTTTCTGTGACTCAAAACGCCCAGGTTATATCGCAGGTCCCTACAATGGCACACAAGTCTTCATCAGTGAATATGAACAATATAGGGATCGCCAAATTGTTGCATACAGGGAATTGGAGTCCTACAAAAAGCAGAGAAAATCACAATCAGCGAAAGGGAGAAATACAAGAAGCCCCAACGAGACAAATGCAGCCGACCGCTAAAAGCCTTTTCGCATGTGTGGTCATTTGACATCACCGGCAAACGAATGAAAGGATGGGTCATGGTGGAGCAGGATGGATTCCAGGCAGATCATGACTTAGCAAGTTGGCTGAATCAGGCCAAGGAATTCGTAAGTTCTCTACCACCAAAGTGAATCCCTGTCTAACCGCGTGCAGCGGACTCGCTACGCTCGCCGCTGACGCTGGTCGTTGAAATAAAGTATTATTTTTATGGATGAACTGATGCTACTTACGGATGGAAGTGTGAATACTCAATCAAATATTGGATATGGGGCTTACCTCGCTGTGACTGAACGTTATGTTTCAAATTCCAAAAGGAAAAGTGGGGTGAAGAAAAACAAAAATCGAACCGGGTTCATGAAATTTCTGCACCGCGTTTACTTTATTCCAATTTATTAAATCCCGAAGTAGAGCAAATTACATCGAAGTTGACAAATCAATTGATAGATCGTGGACAAAAAGAAGCTATTGACATTGAAAAGGCAGATTAATAGGTTTATCAGAGATATGGGAAAGAAAAAAAGAACGTAGCTAAGGAGGGGCCATGAACAATGGAAATGATAAGATGTCGCAACCGAGCAGGGCAGCGGCGTTGATAGAAATGTATTTCCAAAAAGGATGGACAGATGGTTTGCCCGTCGTGCCGGCCAGCAATGATTCCGTGGATGCTATGCTGGCCGCTGCGGACCTGAGAGGGAGCGAGGTGGTAGGGGAGATTCCCACTCGCAATGCTCGTATCACTGCCGAAAAGGTGGCCATCAATGCGGTCCTGGCAGGGTGTCTTCCCGAATACATGCCGGTAGTCGTGGCCGCCGTTAAGGGGATATGCCATCCGGACTACGGCTATCACGGTCCGGCCACCAGCACGGGTGGAGCGGCAGTCGCCATCATCGTCAACGGGCCAATCGTCAAGCGCCTTGGGATCAATACCAGAGACAATGTCCTCGGGCCGGGCTTCCGCCCCAACGCTACCATTGGTCGTGCCGTACGGCTGTTGATGATGAATGCCATCAACACACGTCCCGGCAAACTGGATCGCTCAACTCTGGGCAACCCGGGTAAGTATACCCTCTGTTTTGGCGAAGACGAGGAAAAGAGCCCATGGGAGCCGTTACACGTGGAAAGGGGGTTTCGGCCGGAGGAGAGCACGGCCACAGTGTTAGCCACTGAAGGTACAATTCAGATTTACAACCAGCTTTCCAGCGATCCGGAAGAACTCTGCATCACAATGGCCGATGCCATGGCAAACCTGGGGTCCATGAACATCATCGGCCAGCAGGATTTCTTGGTTATTTTTGCCGGTGAGCATCAGGAAATCTTCCGCAAAAGTGGTTGGGCCAAGACTCAGGTGAAACAATGCCTCTTCGACCACGCAAGACGTACCATTGCCGATATAAAGAGGGCAGGTCGTATGCCCGGTCCGATACAAAAGGAAGATGAAACCTGCCAACGGCATGTGGTGCATAGACCGGCGGACATAATGGTCATCAGTGCGGGTGCCCGGGCAGGTGCTTTCTCTGTCTGCCTGCCTGGCTGGGGCTCCCACATGGCGACTCGCTCCGTAACAATGCTGATCAATCATGTTTCGTAACGAGCCTGGGGCTCATCGTTAGTCATATTTGAGATTCGTAAAATCCAGAATACGCAAACCTAATATTTTCAGAAGGAGGACCATGTCCATGGAAATCTTTGATCCAACCATTTCTCCCGTCAAGGAATCGATTTCCTACGCACCCCGACCCAAAGATCTGAATGGACTCAGGGTAGGGCTTATTGAAAATACCAAGCACAACTCTGCCGTTCTGCTGCTCAGGATTGCCGAACGGCTCAAGGAGCGGTTCGGTATGGAGATGGTGCTGATCTACCGGAAACGATCAGCTGGTGACCACGTGACAGAGGATGTTATCGAGGATTTAAAGGAGAAGGCCGATTTCGTCATCGCCGGGATCGGTGACTGAGGATCTTGCAGCTCGGGCAGTGTGCTCGACGGGATTCTTCTCGAAAAAGCGGGCATTCCCTCAATTTCCATCGTTACCGATGCCTTTGTCGAAACCGGTAAAGTGATGGCCTCGAACTGGGGAGTTCCCGAGTATCTGTTTCTTTCAATCCCACATCCTATCGCCAACCTGAGTGATGCTGAGCTGGAGGAGCGGGTAAATGGCGTTCTATATGATGTGGTGAAACTACTCAAAGATGGACAGACCTTGCCGGATCAAGCGCAAGCGGCCACCTCAACCGTTGGGCGTCATGAAAGACAAAATGGCCAAGGTCACTGACATTTACAACTTTCGCCTTATCGAGGATGCGCTCTCAACATCCGGTCAGCCCACGGAGGTTCAGCTGCGGGCGGCGGTTTCGGAAGGCTACGAGGTCATCATCAATCTCGCGCTTCATGATGATCCGCGTTACTCTCTTTCCGACGAAACGGGCCTGATTGAAGGTTTGGGAATGGTGTATGTCCATATTCCAGTCCAGTTCGACGCTCCAGTGGAAGATGATCTATTGGCTTTCTTTCAGGCGATGGAAATGTACAAAGGCAAGAAGATCCATATTCATTGTGCTGCCAACATGCGGGTCACGGCTTTCCTTGGACTGTACCTCATGGTCAAGCAAGGGCAGGCTGAAAGTAATGCCTTCGAATCAATGAGGTCCGTTTGGGAACCCAACGATGTATGGTCTTCGTTCATTTCGAGCATGGTCACCAAATATGCCCAGCAAGGCGCTCCAGCCGACGCCAAAAAGCGGCGCGCCTGAGCTTGGTTAGCCTTTGTTACTTAGGATGGAGATGTTGTAATGAAATTCTTAGATCCAAACAAACCAATTGCAACGTGCATATCTGAGACATGTGATAACTGCACCGTTTGTAAAACCCTGCATTGTCATTTTACGCTCAGAGATTTGACATATTTTCTTTTGATTGTCTCGCCCTCTTTTCTATTAGGAGGAGCTGGAATTTATCATATAAGTGGATGGTTGTTAATTCCATGGCTGATTCTGATAATCGGATATTTTGGTTTTGTTGAAATCCGGGTGATGTGTTCCCATTGTCCGCATTATGCTGAAGAAGGAAGCTCATTAAAATGTTGGGCAAATTACGGTTCACCCAAAATCTGGAAATATCGACCTGGCCCAATGATATTTTGGGAAAAGGTTATATTTTTCGTTGGTTTTGCACTTGTCTGGGGATACCCACTTTTTTTCCTGATTTCCGACTTTCAATTGTTTTTGCTAATTGTTTATCTTCTAACAGTTACAGGCTTTTTTATGACATTAAAAACGTTTCTTTGTTCCCAGTGTATAAATTTCGCATGTCCAATGAATACGGTTAAAAATGAAGTTCGTAGAGATTTTTTTGAGCGTAATCCCGAAGTTGCTAAAGCATGGAGTATTGATATCAAGCGCTAAGAACTATGAGGCTGTCTAACAGGAATAAATCGTTAGGCACTCACAAAATTGAAAAGGAACACAAATGATTTTTAAAGACCAGTATGATCCTTCTTTTTGGCACAAATCAGTTTTTACTATCTGTGTTCTTGCTGTAGTTTCCTTGGCAATATCGCTTATGTTTATAGACAATCTACCTTCATTTGCATGGTTGAAGAAGTACCAACTATCCGGTGACCTTGTGAGACGGATACTCATAGCTTCCTGTTTGATTATCTATTTCGTGAGACTTCAGGTTACTGTCTGGGTTTTCCAAAAGCGCAAGTGGACATGGCTGGAAACGATAACAATCACGGTCCTGATGTCATTTGTTCTTTATGCTTTTGCCAAGGTCGGAGGAAACAACAAACAGGTTGTGGGTGCTGTCGAGGTAATCGGTATTTTGCTTTATTTGTCAGGCTCCTATATCAATACTCATTCTGAATATTATAGGCATGTTTGGAAATTAAAAGAGGAAAACAGAGGACGACTTTATATAAAGGGATTTTTTAGCTTGTCGATGCATATCAACTATTTCGGAGATATCGTTCTCTTCACAGGACTTGCTATGGTAACTCATAGCCTTAGCATGTTGGTTATACCATTGATAATGACGGCGAATTTCGTCTTCAATATCATTCCGTCTCTCGATAGATATCTTGAGAAGAAGTATAAGGATGAATTTAGAGATTACTCCAAGAAAACAAAAAAGTTTATTCCGCTGATATATTAGCGGCGCTGGCTGGAATAAATTCGCGCCTGTGACACAAGGTTAGGATTAATGGCGAGAGCAAAAAGACACTCTATCCCTGGGCAGATATTGCATATCACTCAGAGATGCCATAAGAGAGAATTTTTACTCAAGTTTACAAAGGATCGTCGAAGATGGCTTCAGTGGTTTTTTGAAGCCAAGAAACGATATGGATTACCAATATGGGATTACACCAGTGATATGGCTTTAGTAAGCTTTCAGGATGTGAGTGTCAATTTCGGTGGTTTGCCTCTGCTGGACAGGGTGCATTTGCAGGTAGAGAAGGGTCAAAGGGTCTGTCTTCTCGGGCGCAACGGAGAGGGCAAGACAACCATTTTGCGTTTGATAAGCGGTGAAATGGAACCGGATGGCGGGGTCATCACCCTTCACAAAGGGGTCAAAGTAGCGGGTCTTACCCAAGAACTGCCGTCCGGTCTCGGCGGATTGGTTTACGATGTGGTGGCTGGTGGACTGGGGCGGGTGGGGGCTTTGCTGGAAGAATACCAACGACTCACAAAAAGCCTGGCCAAGGGTGCTGATACGGCCATAACCAGCAAGGTTGCCCTGCTGCAGGAGGAATTGGACAGGTCGCAAGGATGGGAGATTCGCCAGCATGTCCACATGGTTCTCACACGGCTGAGCTTGGACCCTGATGTAAGGTTTGAAACCCTGTCTGTGGGGTTCAGGCGAAGGGTTCTTCTGGCAAGGG
>Ga0180009_10008102_pt1 | contig 10519 bp, 8 predicted proteins | sample OS_PC_MetaG_FD_123537 | JGI IMG/M metagenome (GOLD analysis project Ga0180009, IMG submission 123537) | Groundwater microbial communities from the Aspo Hard Rock Laboratory (HRL) deep subsurface site, Sweden - OS_PC_MetaG | ecosystem: Environmental > Aquatic > Deep subsurface > Groundwater... | reverse complement strand
TGATTGTGCAGGTGGTTTTGCAGGCAGGAAAGAGCGTGCGGGAAGTTACCGAACTCTTAGGCGTGAGTCGGCCCACTGTCCACAAATGACCGGCTTTATAAAGGAGAGGCGGCAAGGCGACGCTACGTATTCTAAGCTCACCGTCCCGCCGTAGTCCCTGTCGGTTGCCGGCGGGCCGGGTGGCCACTTTTGCGGCAATGCCGCGCATGAGGATTAGCTCTCCACAAATCGCTTTTTTAACCGCTTACCGAAGGGAAAGCCACCGGCACCACTTGCCTTTCAATTCGCCCTACTAATTGCTTCAAAGGTCACTGCGTGATGGTGCCGCAGGTAATGCCCAACGAAGGGACTTGCCAGGTATCCAATCTATTCCAAACCACGGCGCGCGGCCTTAGGGCCCGTCACGGGCGCACCCGGTTTTACAGCTCTCGAAACCAATCGCAAGGCCGAACGCTCCATCCAGACAGGTCTCAAGGAGTGGTGGGGCTACAAATGGGCCTGTGCGAACTTCGGGGACCCAATTAGCGGCTGGGGCCGTGGCTGATTTACTACAACCAGACCAGGCCCCATACCGCTTTTAATTAGGAACCGCCAATCTCAAGATTGGCAAAATGTGAACAGCGTGTTTGCGAACAACACCCAGCCTTTCGTCCTTCTCCTAACCCAGGTAAGGAGTACGCTAGGCTCTCGGCGCCTTCTACACCGCCGACCTCGCCCAGCAGATCCTCGGGCTTCTGATACTCGTCCAGCAACTGGTCCCGCAATTCTCCCTTGATGCCATTCAGTGCCCCCCAATGGAGGCCAGGGCATTTCACTAGCGGCCCAGGGCCACAATATTACCGGCGCCCATGATGATCAACTCCAGACTACAGGCTCAGGTGGATTGACCAGTCAAGAGGTCATGACAAGCACAATTCCACTCATAACGACGAAACGACGTCAAAATTTAATCCATTCTTCCCAGTTGGACCATAAACTCCTTCAACAATTTGGCTGCTTTTGCGGAAAGCGGGTCTTCTTTAGCGTACTTTTCCATCAGTTCCATACTCGCTGCGCGCATTTTTATGATGGATGCCTCATCCAACATATTTACTTTAACGCCCCAATCTTTGACCATTTTCACTAGAGATATTTCGCTCAATACCCTGGTCTCCGGCACAGTCCAACCGAGTCCGCCTGCCAATGCCGCCGCCTCGATTATATTTTGCTGGCGAGGAGTCAGCTTTTTCCAAAAGTCCAAGTTAACACCGAGATTGTTCCAGCCACCGATAATCGTTACCGGCTCCATATAGTTCTTCATCACTTCATGGAATTTCATCTCATACATAGGGCCGGCGTCACCCCAATTCGCTCCATCCACCACTCCGGTGGCGATAGCCGTGTAGAGTTCTCCGCCAGTGACGAAAACCGTGGAAGCGCCCATCTTTCCTAACCAGTCCGAGAAGGTGCCAAAAGCCCTGATTTTCAGACCCTTCAAATCCGCCGCCGTATGGATGGGTTTTTTGGTCATGAGGCCGGCAGCATAGGTTTCAAAAGGGATATGGTAGATATTTAATTTGCGATAAGCTTCCTTCAAAATCTCGGAAAATCCCCTCCTGTACATGAACACTTCTGTTTCGTGGAAATTTTTAAAAACAAAAGGCAATCCCTGGCCGAATTTGCTGACAGGCAGTAGTTTGTACCAATATCCTTCCGGGATAAATGCCATTTCGATGGCACCCTTTCCCAACGCATGTAGAATTTCTTTTGGGGGAACAAGCGCACCCACAGGGAAAATTTTCATCTTGATTTTACCTTGGGATAACAAATCGACTTCTTTGACGAATTTAGCAAGTTGACGATTGCAAACGTGGGAGGGGAATACAGTTTGTATCTTGATAAAAACGCTAGGATTATCATTTTTGGCATACGCCAAAGCAGGCATCATCCAAACAATCGATACAGCCGCTAACGCCACCAATACAATCAATAATTTTTTCATTTTTTAGCCTCCGTCCAGTCCTTCACTGGTTGAGTATTTCCCTGACTATTATGAGCGGCTCTTCGTCGTTAGCTGTAGAACATGCAGGGAGTTATAGTTTGTTTGTCTTTGCCGGGAAATTTAATTTCAATCGCTTTTTAGATATAAAAGCGATTTAATAGCAACCCCCCGTCCATGACGAGCAACAGGTATTGCTAACCTTTATCACCTGCAAAGACAACGTGTTACCCTTCTGCATATCCAAATGGGTGGGTCATGATCGAACCGGCGGTTTACCCCTTTAGGGCAAGGTCTCGATCAGCCCAAGTGGATATGAAATGGATCAAAGCCATATGTTACATCTAAAATCCCCTGGGGACTTCGCATCTCAGATATCCCGAAACGCTGCACGTTATGGTAAGTAAATACAACTAACCTTAGTTTAGATTGTCCACACCCTTTTCACAATGCTCGACAAAATTTGGCTGCTTGAGGGCTGAAAATAAACTTTAAGGAGGCTGGACCTGCCAACCAATATTATGGAGCCATCTTAGCGAATTCACTTATCCCAGACGGTCTTGCTTGATGACAATACCTTCGGCCTCACGGTCCCACGTATCTTCAGTAACTCCAAGATCGCGCAGGACATTTTTTTGGACCTTGGCCGTCGGCGTCTTCGGAAGTTCCGGAAGTACCCGTATATAACGCGGAACCATAAAGTGGGCGAGCCGGCTACGGAGAAACTCCGTTAACTGTACAGGATCGATAGTCCGGCCCGGCACCGGTGCTACAACCACCATTACCTCATCCTCGCTGTACTCACTGGGCACGGCTACAGCTGCCACTTCAAGGATATCTTTGTGAGCAATTACTTCTTTTTCCACCTCCATTGACGAAATGTTTTCCCCTCTGCGTCGAATCGCGTCCTTCAGACGATCAACAAAGAAAAAGTCTCCATCTTCATCTCTGCGGAAGCTATCTCCCGTGTGCAACCATCCATTTCTCCACAACTTCACCGTCGCTTCAGGATTCTTAGCATAACCGGTTGTCATGGCCCAGGGCCGATCGGTTCTGAGTATCAGTTCTCCGATTCCCCCTGCTGCAACCTCCACATCGTTCTCATCGACGAGCCTGGCTTCGACCCCTGCCCGTAGACGCCCGCAGGTTAGGTTTTTTGTAGGGTTGGCTCCTGAAAGTATCGGCGTTGAAATTTCAGTCTGGTGGTACATCGTATAGATATTGAGTCGGAAGCGCGTTGAAAAGGCTCCCACATTGTCAATCATGGGAACTACTATCATGGTGTGGAGTGAATTATCCGCATCTTGTGCCGTTGGAGGCAGCTTGTACACAAACTGCGCCATGGCCCCCATCATAAAAACAACAGTCGATTGGGTGGCGTGTACCGTATTCCAGAAGGTCTTTGTATTGAATCCCTTGTTTATGGCGATGGAGCCACCTATATAGAGCATGGTGGAACAAATGCCGATGCCGCCTACATGGAACATGGGGAGCGTCGCCAGATACCGGTCGGAGCTGGTTATATAAGCGTGAAATGGCTCGTTGGAGGACAAGGTTTGCAGATAAGATATGCTTACCCCTTTCGAGACCCCTGTTGTACCGGAGGTAAAGATAATCGCTTGCTTGTCCCAACCCTCGATCGGCCGTTTCAGCGGTAGTACATCTCCAGGTCCTTCCGTTGCCGTTTGATAATCGACCATATCCGCAGTTCCGATCCATGTTGCGGCTTTGCCAACGGAAACAATCGTCTTGAAGTCTCGTGTCTTTATGTCATTCAGCCGGGGGATCAACTCCGAATGTGCTACCAAATATTTTGCATCCGCCACTTCCAGAACGTGCTGGAGCACGCCGCCCTTGTAGGCCGGATTGATCGGGACATACACCGCTCCTATGTAATTGACGGCAAAGAAAAGGAGCATTGCCTCGATGCCGTGGGGTAGCCACACGACAACATGGTCACCCTGCTTCACACCAAGTCCCTGAAGGCTGGAGGCCAAACGACGGGTTCGCTCCCATAGTTCGTAGTAACTCCAGAATTCCCCGTCCTCAAATACGACATATGGTCGCGTCGGGATCTGGTCGGCCCACTTGTCAAGCAGATAACGAATTATATACTTATCCTTGGTAGGCATTTCCGTGGCTACTCGGCTTCTCGGCATCTCATTCATCCAAACCCCTCCTCAAGCACCAGGTTGGAACGTTGCGCATTGTATCCAACTAAATGCCAAGACTTTCGTGAGTGACGATCAATCCCCACATTCCGGATGTTCACTCACTAAACCCATATCCCCATGTGGATTTGGTGTCGCCTAGTGAACACCGGTGCCCGCTATTCTCCCTGAACAAAGCACCGCCAGTATCGATACCTGGTTAACCTAGGTGCCTTTCCCGCCTTTTTGGCAAATTCCGCCGGCGTGATGGCCTGGTAAAGCCAAGTTCAGGAATCCGATCAGAGCGAACACGTCCGTCAATTGTGTTTGAACAAGCTGGAAGAAGCTGACAGGTTTATCAAACTGCTCTCGTTTATTTAAATAAATTTCAGTACCATCGAACGTGGGTTTATTGATGCTCCATCTGTGCGCTTAAATAAGGTTATAATAATGGCACCGCCTTTCATCGTCACAGATTTTCGGTTGTTCGTTTCTCCAATTATATCTGCAACCCATACTTTTAACTACCAATATTTATCCGAGCCATTTTGGTAATAGTTAATTACAATTTTAAGTTTTATTTTCCGCTATAAAGCGGTTTTCTTTTTTCTGAAAATGCATTGACTCCCTCAATTGCGTCTTCAGTTCCAAAAACCTGATTGGCGAGAAATGCTTCTAAAAAATACGCATGTTCTTCATTCATGATAAATGACTTTAAAACGGATTCCTTTATTGCTTTTAGGGCAAGGGGACCATTTTTACAGAGTTTTTCGGCAATGCCTACAGCAACCGTCATAAGCTCTTCCCGCCGGACAACCTTATTAATAAATCCCATCTGCAGCGCCTCGTTAGCCGTGACAAACTCACCTAAAAGCAGAATTTCCATGGCCCTGCAGAAGGGTATTTGGTGGGGAAGCCGCACCGTGGACCCGGCGCCCGGAAAAATCGCCCATTTGACCTCTGGGAGACCAAAGGTAGCCTCCTCAACGGCAATTCGAATATCGGTTCCTTGAAGCATTTCCATGCCGCCAGCGAGGCATACACCGTTTACGGCAGCGACAATCGGCTTAAAACATTTTATATTTTTTAAAAATCCCGCTTCGGTGGGCAAGATGGTGGTCTCTCCGGAATTCACTTTCGGTATTAAGTTCCGTAAATCCCCACCACTGCAAAAAGCCTTTTCTCCAGCTCCGGTCAAAATCCCAACCCATAGATTGTCATCATCCCTGAAATCAAGCCAAACGCGTCCCAACTCATCCTTATCATTTAGGTCGAGACAGTTCATTTTATGGGGTCTGTTTATTGTGACGATAGCAATGTGGTCTTTCTTTTCATAGCTAATAGCCATCGCCCAACCACCTTCAGGGTTTATTTGTTGCTCAGTGTAGGTTAATAAACATTACTTACCTATTTTTTGCTTGTCAAGCGCTTTTTACTACCGACTAAAAATTACTCACTGCCAAACGAAGCTCGAGAATAGGGAATGCCGGCTAATTCGTAAGACCGAACTTAAAGAAGCAAACCTAACTGGAAAACTTGTCTTTCAGCGTTTTCACCAGTGTTTTTTTCAGACAAGCCTCATCCAGAGGTCTTCATGCAAGGCACAAGCCCTTAGATTACTTGACGTACCATTAATGTGGCTGCAGTCCGATCTACGCCTCTAAATCCCCAGTCTGAAATTTATATTGTGCAACGTCATCGATAATGGAACAGGGAGTGGCCTGGAGCTTAGTTACGGTTCTTGCCCCTTGGGAGTGGTTTCCGGCGCTTGGTCCTGGCAAAGGAGATCAAGCGGGCCATCCAGAGACTGTTCAGCGCGTAAGAGAAAATATGGGTCGCGCTGGAGGGTTTACGAGGAGATGTTACCGCGACCAAACTCTGCTGGAGGAAGGGGATAGCGCCAACGGTCTACTTCCGCTGCTCCAAATCTTCCTTGGAGGCGGGCAAGAACAGCTTAACCCGGGACACGATTCGCGACGCCACCAGGTTGGAGGTCCACAGGCTTAAGGCTGAAAACGAGGCCCTGAAGAAAGCTCTGACGGGTCAGCCCTCTTCTCCAAGCCTTTTGGCGAGTACTTGGAGACTAGGGGACTGGGTCATTTCTTGGGTCCGCCTTATCAATCCCAGACCAACGGCAAGATAGAGCGTACTGTTCCTGAAAGGAGTAAATCAACCGGGTGGCCTGGTAAATCCCGGTACAATTGGGAAAAGAGAAAAGCCGCTTCGCAGAAAACTATAATTTCAGGCGCTACCACGAAGCCGTGGGAAACGTGACTCCAGACGACGCAACTTCGGCAGGAGGAAGGCCTTCTTGAAAAGCAGGGCGTCCTCTTGAAGAAAAAGCCCTGGTCAGACGCAGATGGGTTAACGCTAACCGCCGGGAGCGGAGGGAGCCTCAACTGTAACTTATTTTCGATACCATGCGGTGCCATTATCGCTGATAATATACAGCCCACGATGCCCAAAAGCGTGGAGGGCCCCCAATAGGGGATGCCCAGCTGTACTTTAGTTTTTTAGTTGGAAAAACTTCGCATCTTCCTTTGCAGGCTGCATAAGGTTTGTTCAGATAATTGGCGCAAACCTTGAAAAAACGCAGGTCACTATTTCCGCACAGTACTATATTGAGCCGTGTGTGGAAGGAGATTGATCCCCAAAGGATGAATCAGTTATTGGTCCTATCCCTTTCCGATCCCGTCCATAATGTACTCAAGGCAATCAGGCACCAGCTTGTCCAAAGGCGTTTTTTTCTTCTGATGCCATTCACGTTGCCAAATATAGACGAGTGAACCCGTAATCATCAATCTCATAAAAGCTGGCGATAGATCAGATCTAAACTCTCCAGTTTCAACGCCTTTGGTGATAATTTCCATTAATTTGTTATCATATTTTTTTATCATATAATATGGGCGGCTTTTATAGTAGTTTGAAAAGGATGAAATTTCAAATAAAAGAATCCTGGCGAAAACTCGCTCAGTTGTCCAAGTATCCGTAGCATACAATATAAATTTCTTCAGTTTGTTGTAGGCACCATTTACACCATCTAAATTTTCCTCCATTCGCGAGTAATCTTCCACGAGATACTCGGTAAGAACATCATACAGTAGATCTCTCTTATCATGAAAATACTTATATATAAGCGCTTCAGTGACCTCAGCAGTCGTAGCAATTTCCGAAATGGTAATACTGCTAAAGTCCTTATCCTCCAACAACAATCTTAAAGCATTGCAGATCTTCAAGCGCCCTGGAGGAGTTGATTTACCTTTTGCCATTTATGTGCCCCACGTTACGGATTAAGTGCCCGAAAATAGGTATTGGACCAAATACCATCTCAACTCCCTAGAGAAACATCTAAAAAACGCCGTTCACTACAAGGATGGAAACCATGTATATATAAAGAGATCCCATGTGACGGCTGAATTAAGCCATGTTTAAATAAATATACCACAGAATGGAGTCACTGACAAAGCGCCGACATCCTGGTACTCGGTTGAGATAGCGATTCCGGTGAAAACGTATCCAATCAATCCGAAATGGCTTCAGACAGAGCACCGATGAAGACATTTCATTCCACTTTTTTTGACTATTGGGCAGCCAGCTCAAAGATTCATGGGACATTCGTCCAGGCTTTTGCTAAAATGTAATGATGTTAATAGTAATGCCATTTCCAAAAAAATGCGTGCCTTGGTATTACCATTCATTATCGAGTGAATCTTTTTAATTTCATGTGAAGAGTCCTATCCCAAATGCCCTCAGCGAGATTATTTTTTTCTTTCTTTAAAACCGCTTTTTGGACTTTTGCAGTTGATGTCTTTGGGAGTTCATTCCTAAACTCCACGTAGCGGGGAATCTTAAAATATGCCATTCTCTCTTCACACCATTTGATAATTTCCTCCGGTTTCAATTGCTTGTCCTTTTTCACGACATAAATTTTTACTTCTTCAATCCTTTTGTCATCTGGAACTGCGATCGCAGCGACTTCTTTTACGCCAGGATGCAAGGCAACGACTCCCTCCACCTCGGAAGCGGAAATATTCTCACCACTCCGCCGAATCATATCCTTCTTTCTGTCCACAAAATAAAAGTAGCCACCATCATCCCGCTTACAATAATCCCCGGTATGAAACCATCCATTTCGCCAGACCTTCTCTGTCTCCTCTGGATCCTTCAGATAGCCTCGCATGAACCCCTTTCGTCTATTTTCAGGATCAGAAGAACGGGTCGCCAATTCGCCAACCACTCCATAGGGCAATTCATTATCTTCCTCATCCACAATTTTTGCCTCGACCTCTGGCAACATCGTTCCGAACGAGGAAGTTCCCACTTTTCTATCTCTCAGTCTTCTTCCGGTTTGAAACAGCGCACCCCCTCCCCCTTCGGTGGAACCGTAAGCTTCCAGGAGTTCAACATTGAATCTCTTCTCAAATTTTTCATGAATATCTTTTGGAACTCCAGCGCCACTGCCATACAGCTTAAATGGGCAATAATCGTCTTCACGCGCTGGAAGGCTATAGAGAATCGCAGGAATTACTCCGAGATAATGAAAAAAAGTAGCCTTATTGATTCTAATGCTCTGCCACCATGTGGAAGGATGGAATCTGTCAAGCATAATAAGACTGGCACCCGCCATAATGGCACCGATTGTGGAGAGAGCTTGAGCGTTCATGTGAAACAGAGGAAGTGGGCTTAGTATCCGATCGTTTGCGTCTATTTGGTAGTCGCGGACATACATTCTTCCCAACTGTAAATAATAGGCTTGGTCCGCGATACAACCTTTCGGTCTTCCTGTTGTGCCTGAGGTGTAAAGAATAGCGGCTTCATCATCCGGCTTAATCTCAACTGTTTCTAATTTGGAGGAAGTATCCTGAACAATATCTTCGAACAGAAAACTTTTTTGGGGCTGCTCATCACTGTCCATTAAGATGATTTGGTTAACCAAAGGACAGTTTTTCAAAGCCTGTTTAATAATAGGATAATGGTGGGCCGCAGTTACAACTACTTTGGAATCAGAGTGGTTTATGATGTATTCTGCTTCATAAGCCGTAAGCGCTGTATTGATGGGAACCATGCTGGCACCGACTTTATTCAAACCAAACCATACATAGAGGTATTCAGGACGATTTGTGAGCATTATTGCCACTCGATCACTTTTTCTCACTCCAAGTGTCAGAAATGCATTGGCCACCTTGTTTGCCATACGGCTCAACTCTTTAAAAGAAACCTTATGGCCTTCAAAGAAAAGAAATGTTTTATCACCATGCTTTGCGGCTGAAGTCTCTAAAAGTTCTTTTATTGATTTCACTCTTTTCCTCGTACTTTGTTTGTCCACCTAAAACAACTCAGACATCCCATCCCCCCAAAGGGGCTTCCATGACTATTACGCTCAATGCATTCACTAGGTTAGTTACAATTACTTACCACATGATTGTCTGTCATGCCCAGGCTAAACTTGATCCATCCCAGTTTTAGCGGACACCCAGTTAAGCTGCGTATTCCGGAGCATCCTGGCGTGCGCCGGGCGAAGCTGGCGTCATCTTGCGGGTGAAAGTCCCGTCCGGCCAAAGCGTAGCGAGCAGGCCGGGAGCGAGTCTTGCGGGCGCAGCTGGTAACGGAGCGTCCGAAGCGTAGACAGCGGTTGTGCGGGGTGTGGGAATGATGAGCCACTAAATTATCCGTAAAAGTTGCGGGAGCCGAGTCCGTGTCGGTGGTCGAAGGCAGCATGAATGTCGCCGGTATTGCGAGGCGACACCGTCCCGCCGGGGGCGATGGCCACATCACGTACAAAAGGATGACGTCGGAACCAGGGAAATCCCGTCGGGTCCTGCGGTTCGCCCAAAAATCCGCATAAACGACCACCAATAAAAAATCCACATAGACCAACCTATATCGAATTACGCCTCCTGAAAAGCTGGGCAGCGGTATGCCTTGCCCTCTGTAAATGATTTCAAGTTTTCAAGGATTTATCTTCAGGACAAACTGTAAACAAGATTTACCTATTAACCAAACATGGAGGACTTTATGAAAAAAGCGATTTACACAGTGCCCCTTTCGATCAACCTGACTACCGAGATGTTCGAAGAGATAAAAGGACTAAGCGATGATGCACAGATCAGTATGGCTGAACAAACCAGAAATTTAATTGAAAATGGATTCCGCTATTTAAACCAAAATGAACTAGGGGAAAAAAATGAATAACCAAAACAAGAATCAAAATGGATTGACTGTTTGGCGTCAGAGCCCCTGAGACAGATTTGAGGTTTTTTCTAATGGAGACTCCTGGGTAAGATCACCCTTCAAAGGAGTTAGCCATGAGCAAGAGTGAAGGAGCGGAAGACAAGGTCCGTGAGATCCGGCGGAAGACCCGTAGAAAGTACTCGGCCGAGGAGAAGATCCG
>Ga0180009_10008099_pt1 | contig 10520 bp, 21 predicted proteins | sample OS_PC_MetaG_FD_123537 | JGI IMG/M metagenome (GOLD analysis project Ga0180009, IMG submission 123537) | Groundwater microbial communities from the Aspo Hard Rock Laboratory (HRL) deep subsurface site, Sweden - OS_PC_MetaG | ecosystem: Environmental > Aquatic > Deep subsurface > Groundwater... | reverse complement strand
GATTCTCCCGATGGCTGCCCTGGCGGGGCAGCAAGAGCAGCTAGGTCTAATCCGCAAGCTGACCCGCCTGGTGGGGATAAGATAAGGCGAAGGGGATACAGACATGCCACATGGCGGCCCCGATTGGGGCAGAACCTCGGCAGTCAAGACAACCTTCCCCATGACGGACCTGGGGGAGCTCGCGGCGCGGCTCGGCTCTCCGATCACCTTTGACCGCCGTGGGGATGTGATCTTTTTCGACAGCTTCGAGGATGGGCTGTGTAGGTGCTTACATTCTCAGAGCCAGGGACAGACGGTCATAAATCCCTTCGCACAGGGGGCGCGCACCGGGGGCTTCTGCGCTGAGATCACCCTCCCGGGCGGCTCAGGCGCGAGCGGGAGCATTGCGTACTATCGCCCGCTGCCGGTGCTCGGGCGGGTCGGCATGGAGTATAGTTGGTCGGCAGAGCAGGACGACCGCTCGATTTACTGCTGGCTCTTATTTCTCATAGGCACACGCTACGTAACGGGACGGCTCGGCTACAACCACGACACGGGATATGTCTTCTACCAGAACAGCGACGGGGACGATGTGAACCTGGCGGCACAGATGGTGAACCGATTGCAGTGGGTCCTCTGGAACACCATGAAGGTGGTGGTCGATGTGGACGCTGAGGAGTATGTGAGAGCCATCGTGAACGACGTCGAGTATGACATGAGTGGCATTGCGTTGAGGGCCTATACCGGTGCGGAACAGCGGCGGAGCCTCTATCTAATTGAGACAAACGCAGTGGAGGCAGTCACACGCCGCTTTTTCGTGGATGATATAATAGTTACCCAAAACGAGCCGTAGGGGGGGGGAATGTCACAAGTAAAGCTGTGGGGCTGGACTGGCACCGGGGAGGCATGGGGCCGCGTCCTGGTGGACGCCTCCGGCCACCTCCAGACCGACGTGCTGTCCTCAGCTCTGCCCACCGGGGCCGCCACCTCAGCCAAGCAGGACACCATCATCGGCCACGTGGACGGCATTGAGGGGCTGCTCGCCGCTGGCCTCCCCTCAGCCCTAGACACTGACACCCTGAAAGCCGGCGTCTATTCTGGGGGGGCTGCTATTGACAGCCAAGACATGAGCGCCGAAATGCCGCTGGCCTCGCTGGGGATGGTGGTGGCGGCGGTGCCTTATCTCCGCTCAGACAATGGGACAGCGAGATTTCGGCACCAGTATGCCGCCTACCGCGTAACGGACGCTGAGACCGGAGTGAAGATACCCGCGGGTGGGGTTATGGGCTACAACGGCTCCACCTGGGACCGCCTCAGAGTAGGAGCGCCCTCAGACACCTACACCAACCCCAGCTACGCCCTGGAGACGCTGGCCGTGTGCATGGGCTACAACGGCAGCACGCTCTCCCGCCTGAAGGTGGAGGACTCCACCAACCCCAACCTCCGCGTCCGGCTCTATAGGGGAGCGACCGCCGTGACTGGCGCGGCGATGACTTGGGACAGAACTACCTTTGCAAGCACTGAGGCGCTTCATACGCAGACACAGCTCATTCTCACCGATACCTCGACAGGGGGCTATCCGTTGGGAAGCCAAACCTTTGCGGCTGCGGGTAATAGAGGGTGGACTGTCGCTGCGGTGGCTCCCTTCGGCTGGGATGGCTCTCAAAACAGGCAAATCCGCGTAGCAGCTCCCACAGATACCTATGCTAACCCCGCCTATGCTCAGGAGGCTATGGCTCTCACGATGGGCTGGGACAGCGGCAACAGCTATTGGGAGCGGGTCAAGGTCAGCGCCGCCGGCTCCCTCATGGTCAATCAGGAGGTATCAGAGGCCACCACCAGCGGCCCGATCCAGACCTCTCAGCTCCTCCACAACGGCCACAATCACGTCTACGCTATTACGATCAACAAGGCCAATGCGGCGGCTGAGGTAGTCCAGATCATCGACGGGGAGGATGACACCGGCGATGTCAAGTGGGAGGTCAGGCTGCCCGGGCTGCAGCCGTACCCTAAGAACTTCTGGCCCTGGCTCAAAGTGGTGAACGGGCTCTACATCAAAATTGACGGCAGCCCGTACTCCATTGTGGTAGAATATGGCGCAGAGGAGCCCTAACCCTCCAGGAGGTGAGCCTATGCCGGAGCGCAGAGTGTCCATCGAGGGGGTGAGATCAAGCCCCCAGGAGCACAACGTGCACGTCGTGGTCTGGGAGAAACAGATGCAGGAGGGCGAGCCCACGGAGGTGCCGATCGGAGAGCGGTTCCTGACCTTCTCCACTAAGGCGGACCCCTCGAGTATGCTTGACGACATTCGCGGCGCCGCCACCGATATCCAAAAGCTGGCCCAGGACGCCGCCACGCTGCGGGGTCAGCTCAATAAGCTCCTGGCCGCCTCCCCAGGGCCAGGGCCGGCCCCATGAAGATCACCATCGAGGGCAAGGATATAGTGGCCGCTGTGGTGGTGGCGGGCTGTTTTACGCTCATGGCGCTGGGCCATAATAGCCTGGTGACAGGTATACTCTGTGCCGTAGTAGTCACCTACCTGGGTATCGACATTTCCATAATGAGGCGAGATCGCACGGAGCTCCGCGATAGGAGGAAAGAGAATGATGAACCGAGAGACACGCCGGGCAGCGGCTAAGGCTGGTATTTCACTGCCCCCCCCAGTCCAGGGGACGGACTCGCAGGGTCCGCAGATGATCTTCGCCGCAATGATGGCGGCACAGGGGAGCGATTGCCCCTGTAAACCCTGCCGGCTGCTACGTAAGGCCGCTGGGGGGCTCACAGATCAGCTACTCCAGGAGGTGGATGATGACGGAGGCTAGGATACTCAGACAAACCCCCCTCAAAACCTTCCCCGTCCCAGGGGAGGAGAAGACCATCGTTGCCGTGACCTATCAGGTGGGAGCCCGGGCTCCGCGGACGGTGTGGATCGACGAAGAGAAGCTCACCGACGCTAACATAGCGGCAGCAATCCGGGCTGACCAAGAGGTGGCGGAGAAAGAGCGGGCTGCCACCAAGACCGTCACGTTTTAGGGGAGTAGCACAGTGGTATGGGAGATCGACCCGGAGACCCTGGACCGCTTCCGCTGCGACGGCGCCGTAGACGCCCGCGCCTTCAACCTGCGCTGGCCCACACTCTTTGAGTTCCTACAGACCTACTGGGACGATTTGATCAACCTGGTCAATGCGGTGGCTTATCAGGCCTCCTATCTCGTATGGACGTGGCTCAACCCAATGATCGAGTCCTTCAAGAGCGCTATATGGGGCCATTTCGACTGGCTGTGGCAAGCGTTTATCAATACCCTGGCGGGGGTCCAGGCCGTCATCCTCGCAGCAATCCCAGATGTATGGGCACCTGTCGAGTACTGGGTCAGGTGGGTCCTGGGCGAGCTGGGCAAGGTGCTATCCCCGATTGGGGCAGCTATCGAGGCGGGCTTCGCTTGGCTCCAGCAAAGGATAGCGGACATTGGGACGGGGGTAGGAGTTACTATCCAAGAGTGGGTGAAGGCTATCACCAACGGGCTCAGTGCCTCCTTCGATTGGGTGACTGTTGAGGTGGGGCGCATGTTCGGCACCCTGGGGAGTACCATAGAGCAACACTTCGCCACTGCCGCAAAAGAGGAAGCCATACATTTTGATGCGCAATACACTCATACGGATGAAGTGGCAGGTTTCCTCGGAATAAATATCCTGGGGGGGGTCGGAGATATTGTCTCAGGGGTATGGGAGGACATGGCGCAATGGTTGACAAGTATCCCTGAGCTGTGGATGACGTTTTTGCGGAGAACCCCAGTCGAACACGCGGCAGTAGGTCTCGGTTGGGCAGCGGAGTGGGTTGTGGATGTAAGCCAAGCCTTTTACGACACACTTCTGAGCTGGGCTCAGAACTTGGGCCTGGTCACCCCTGATAATGCCCCGACAGTGGCGGGAAAGCTGGTGACGGTCGCAGCAGTCACAGTAGGTGGGCTGGCGGCCATGACACTGGGCGGTGAGCTCATGCACCCCCTCAAAGAGCTAGGGTTTGGTCACGTCGCGGCGATGATAGGAGATGTGGTCAACTACCGGCTCATATCGGCGGGTATAGTAGCTGCGCTGGTGGGGGCAGCGATCTCCACACCCATGCGGTATTACGCCAACAACCTACTGCGCCCCTGGATACCGATGCTGCCAGATCTCGAGCTCATGTACGCCAAGAAGGAGATACCCTTCGACGCTGGGGAGGGCGGCCTCGGCCTCAAACAGGCCCTGGGTTATCATGGCTTCTCAGATGACTGGATCAACGTCTTCAAGGAACACCTATGGAATGACCCCAGGTTGACTGAGGTTATCCGCATCGGCCAGTTCTTCAGCCCTGAGCTCGTGGAGGGGTTGAGACTCCCGGATGCTGAGACGGCCGCCTGGATGCGCCGCGCTAACCTGAACGAGGATTACATCAACTCCTCAGACTGGTATTTTGCCTGGCGCGCTGCCAAAGCGGGCTACGACCCCAGGGATGTGCCGATCCTGGTAGAGACCGCGAAGCGCGCCACGGCGCGCCGCGAGCAGACGCTATTCCTAGATGCGGCCACCCGCCTCCGGCGCGACGGCTACATCACCGCTGAGCGTCTGCTCGAGCTCGTGGACAAGGCATGGAAGATGGCTAACCCTATCGATGCCCGAATGGATGCCACGGGGCTCCAGGTGGAGGCACACGTCAAGAGCGCCACCACCTCTATGGTGCTCGCGGCCATGACGCATGGCCTACTCTCCCGTCAAGAGGCCCGTGATCAGCTCACGGGCCTGGGGATGGACCCGGCCCGGGCGGAGCTCAGGATAGTGAGCGCCACGGTGGGGCTGCTGCCCAGGGTGAGCATAGAGGTCATTGGGGCGGGCGGTGTGCTAGAGGACTACGATCTGGAGACGCTCTAGGATGGAACCAAACATTACGGAGACCGAGATATACGAGTGGTCAAGGCGCATCCTGACGGAGCTGGAGGGTTTGACCCCCAATCAGAAGGTCATGGTTCTCAACAATACCATCCATACCATCACAATCAACGCTATATGGGAGAGTCTAGAGGCCGATGGTTGAGAAAGCCTACCCCATCATCGCGCTGATTTCGCAACGCATGGCGGCGCTCCCCGGCCAGGCCCAGGCGGTGGGAGCATCGGGCAAGACGGTAGCGGTTCGGCGCTACCGCGAAGGCCAGACTGACGCAGCGGGGTTTAGGACTGACATGCGGCTACTGGGCTACTCGGAGGGAGAGGTCACTCAGACCCTAGTCCAGGCCCAGCTAGAGCGCGAGTATGACGTGTTCACCGATACCCTGGCCGTTATCCGTGAGGCGTACATGAAGGGGGCTTTCAGCGACGCTGAGATGGCCCGCCTCGTGCTGGACCTCGTGGTGGATGACCAGAAGGCCACGACACTGATAGCCCTCTACAAGTTCCAGAGGACGCCTAAGCGGGCCGCCGAAGCGCCCCCCACGCCCAAGCTCCTCTCTGAGGCCAAACTGGTGGCGGCGTGGAAGGAGGGGATTATCACAACTGAGCAGTGGTTTGAGGAGCTGGTGGATCGGAGCTACTCCCAGGAGGATGCTAAGATACTGATAGAGACAGAGCTAGCAAAGCTCGCATAGCCCCTACAATCGGCACAACTTACGGAAAACTGCGCTCTATACCCCTTGACTAGAGCGCAGTTCTGTGTTATCGTGGGGGTGGAGGGATCAACGTGATAAAGGAACGCTGGTGCAACAAGTGCGACGATTATGTGACACCCAAATGGGTTATATGGGAATCAAGTATAGCTAGGGTGGCTGACCTCGAATGCCCCAAGTGTCGTAAGATATTTACCCGACAAGTCCAAAAGCTAAGCCCCCCGCCCGGGGGGGAGCCGGGGGAGTGACCAGCTCGCCGTTAGCTACTTGGCGGCGTGAGCCTCGCTGCAAGCCCGAGGCCGACCCTGTGCCACGATCCCCCGGGCGGGACTGAAACTCAGCAACTAGAAAGGAGAGCTATGAGGACATTAGAGAAAGCGGCAGAGGCTCAGGGGGTGAGTCTCAATAAGGATGGCCTACGCCTCCACTTCCCCCCCCTTCCCAACTGGTATGGGTGCTTCCTGGGCTGCATCTGCCCTGTCTGCGATGCCGAGGTAACCTGGGCGTGGAAGGGAGAAATGCCCGGCATCACCACCGATATTACGCCGAGCCTTGTGAGCCCCGTGGTCGCGGGTGGCGTTCTCCATGGCTATGGACACCGCTGGATAACGATCGAGTGCAACGGCTGCGGCACGGTCCTCTATTGCGACAACTTCGATTGAGGGGGTTGAATACTTGAAAGGAGAGGAGACATGCTGAGGCCGGCGTATGGCCAATGTCGGAACTGTAGAGGATGGTGGTGGCTCTGCCAGAAGTGCGGCTGCTGTGGCCGCTGCTGCAACTGCCCGGGGGGAGGGTAACACGTGAACAATGACGCCATGGGTCCGAGAGACGATCCCCTCACACTGGAGGGAGCGCCCCAGCCCATGCCCATCGGCACCCCGGAGGCGATCGTGATGTGCGTGGGCTGCGGGGTGGTCTATGTGCTCGCAGAGCACCGGGTGAGCTGCCCGGTGTGCACGGGGGTCGGAGCGATCAAGATTGAGGACCTATTCAAGGAGGTGTCTAGTGCCAGAAGCGTTGTGGAAAAGGGGGGAGAGGAGCGTGGCGAAACAGTTGGGGGGGAAGAGAAACCCCCGAGACGGCAGCGCCGCCGTGGACGTGGAGACGCCACGCCTGGCGGTGGAGGTCAAGAGCCGTGTCCAACTCCCCCTTTGGATAAAGAGGGCGCTCCTGAGCGCCCAGGAGAAGGCGCAGAGGGGGCAAGTGGGGATAGTGGTGCTGAGGGAGAGGGGGGCGCGGGACGCAGTGGTGATCTGCGGGCTGAATGACTTTCGCCGCAGAATCATGCCGATGGGAGGGGAAAGGTAATGTCCTTTGTCGTTTGGATTCGCAATGCCTGCGGGGGCACAAACCTCATTGCCCTTGACCGCTTTCGTGATGTGCTGGCCTGGCTGGAGGGCTTCTACTTTGCCGATTGTGTTGTGCTCAACCCCGAAGGTAAAATGACAGCCTCAGCATGGCTATCGAAGGGAGGGGGATAGTGGCGATCTACGTTGACAGTGAGAAGGCCGCAGATCTCCTCCGCTCCCATGTCTGCGGGGTCTGTGGGGGCCGCCTTACCGACCCCTGGGATCCCGTGGAGAATTGCTACCGTATCGAGTGCGGGACTGACAAGGCCCACATGGGGATACAGCGGGTAGCTTCCCTGACGGAATCCTACCGCCGGGGGGAGCCGATAGACCCCACCATCGAGGCGGGGGTCAAGCGGGGGATCGCCAAGAGGACGCGAACTCAGACCCCCGCAGCGATCCCAGGCGGTATCGTGCTACCCCACGCGACAGATGCGGGAAACGAGCAACCCCTTACCATTGAACAGATTCAGGGGCTCATTGCCTACGCGGAGCGCATCGGCCTTGACGCCCTCCTGGGTCATGTATGCCTCTACTTCGGGCGGCCGTGGGTGCACATCGACGGGTGGTATTTCCACGCCCGTCGATGTGGGTGGCGCGGCGGGGCCCGCTCAGCCCCCCTCAGCAAAGAGGAGCGGCTGACCATGAACCTATCGGAGGATGTGGAGGCGTGGAAGTGCGAGATATATGACCACGAGGGGGGATTCCTCGCGGTGGGCTATGGTCTGGCCTCCCGCGACCCGGAGGTGAGATTCATCAAAGGTGTGCCGGAGAAGTGGGGGACTCCCCAGCGCCGCGCTGAGAAGCGGGCCGAGGAGGACGCCTTCCGAAAGGCCTTCCCCCTGCAGGGGATCCCCGACGAGGAGGAGGTGACAGGTGGTTGAGAGAAACTGCCCTCTCTCGTTCATCGGCGGGGGCCCCTGGCAGTGCGAGGGGGACAAGTGCCAGTGCTGGCTCGACCCTCACCGGCAAACCACTCCCGAAGCCGAGTGCGCCCTAGTCTGGCTGGCCAAGGATATACACGAGATCGCTGTGGCGCTCCAGCGCATAGCAGAGTCCATGAGGAGGTAACACATGGTAGCCAAGACCAAACAGCTTGCCCGCACCGCCACCGATAACGTCCAGGACGCCCGGATTGCCCTGCAATGCGTCCTCGAGGAGCACAAGCCCCGGAACGCGGAGCAATGGAGAAACTGGCACCGCGTCGCGGCAGCTCACCGGATACTCCTCTCCGTGGAGGAGGCGGTGTTTCAGCAGCTCGAGCTCACGCTGGATGATGACAGATAATGGAGGGCGCAGTTGTGGTGTTCGGCCTAGCGATGTTTGCCCTGGGCCTGGCCGTGGACTTCCTCCTGCGCTGAGGGGGGAGGACGATCCGAAAGGGGGAACTGTGGAGCTAGAGCAGCTCGTGGTCTTTGCGATACTCATGCAGCACGGGGAGGGGGTTATCTCGAAAGCCCCGAGCTACATCCTGGAGAAGGCTGCGTCGTGTGAGCGCTTGAAGACGCGTGACCGGCTGAGATCCTTGCTCGACCCGGAGACCGATGCGCTCTATCTGGATTGGCTCGGCCTTTGGCTCGGAAAGGGTTAGGGGGGCGCTTGACAGCGCCCCCCTTACTGTGCTAGTGTGTGGGCCGAAACAGCGGTCTAGACTGCGACCCACATATCTCGGAAAGGCCCCGGGACCCCAGCTTTACATCAAAGCTACCGGCCCCGTGAGGGAACCTTTCGCCTCTGAGACTAGCACACCTGTGCGCCGTTGTCAAGCCCCCCTAACTGGGGCAGTTATGCACAGAGCGCACACTTTGTGCGCTTCTCTCCCTTCCCCCTTCGTACATCCCTCATCCTACTCTTGTACTTCTATCTGTCTCTAGAGAGAGATAGAGATGAGAAATAGGATTGAGGATGGGGTCTGGGGAAGGGGAAAGGAAAAGGATATGCAACTCGACAACCTTCTACCGGCGCTGCGGTTGGCAGCGCGTGAGGACGGACACACTGCGGCCGTGCTCTCTGCGGCGCGACAGTGTGACGCGGTGGGGGCCATTCGCCGCTGCGGTGAGTGGCGAATGCCAACGGGAGCCGTTGACCTAGTGGTATGGTGGCGGGACACGTGGGCTGTTTTTGAGGTGGACTGGAGGTCAACGAAGTGGGAAAGCATCGTCAAGGCGAGGGCAGCCGGAGCGCCCCTGGCCTTCTTCATTCTACGCCACCCCTCTCCCTTCTTCGGCAAGAGCCTGGAGCGGCTGAGGGCCATCCTCCCCGCAGCGAGCGGGAGGGAGTTCGTAGTGACGCGGGAGGAGTGGTATGAGTCCCCCGGTATGCTATAATCCTCCAGGAGGTGAGACATGAACTCCCCCACGCTATTCGGCCAGGGACCCGGTGAGTTTCTGAAAGCCCCCCCGGGGTGGGACTACCGCGTGGTGGTGTGCAACCAAGAGGGTATCTTCGTGGCGATGGATGTAGCCCGTGAGAGTGCCGTCACTAAGGCGGCTGACCAATGCCTGGCGGCCCTGGTAAGGGAAACCCTTACCGCGCTGGAGGAGGCCCAAAGTGACACTCTATGAATATGATCTTTGAGCGGTCTGTGGTGAAAAGGCGGTCGTAGGCCGCCACGAGGAGGCTTGCGAGAGACGGAGACCGCTGGACTGGGTGCGCCACCGCGCGTCGCTCCGGCTGATACGGCTGAGCGATATGCCCTATCCTGGATGGGAGAAGGTCCGCTACCAGAGAGGAGTCAAAGTTTGAAAACGAGAGCCATCCCGATAAGTGAGATCGAGGTCCCGGAGGTCCGGGTCACAGCGGTGTATGCTGAGGAGACTCAAGCCCTACTGCGCTCCTCCCTGGAGGCTATGGGGACAGTCCAGCCCATTGTGGTGACAGTCCACGATGGTAAATATACTGTGGTGGATGGCCTTCACCGCCTGGAGGAGGCCCGAGCCCGGGGGGAGAAGACGATCGACGCGGTGATCTACCAGGGGGGGCTCGAGGATAACCTCCTCATGAATCTGGTACTGAACAACCTCCGGGGGAAAACCCGCCCCTCAGAGATGGTGGCGGTGATAGGTGCACTCACAGATCGCCACGGCCTCGACTCCGACGCGATAGCGACCCGCACGGGCCTGACCCGGTCGTACATCGAGCAGCTTTGGGCCATCTCCCGGGCCTCCCCCGAGGTAATAGAGGCGCTAGAGGCGGGGGTGATCGGAGTCGGTCACGCCTATCAGCTCTCACGCCTCCCCTTGCCGGCGCAACAGGAGGAGGCAATCGCCAAGATGGCGATCTGGAGGATGTCGGTCAAACAGCTCAAAGAGACGGTTGATCAGACTTTGGTATATATGACTGAGGCAAACGCTCAGGCGGCTGGCGCGCCCCCCAGGGAGCCCCCAGCGCCGCCCGTCTACCGCTGCCAGGCGTGCCAGGAGGAGCAACCCCCGGACGTGCTGCGATCTGTCATACTCTGCCCACGCTGCTATGGCGCGGCATGGCGTAAGGCCAAGGGAGAGGAGTCGGTGGATCAGGCCCCCTCTGAGGAGGGGTAGGGGGCCTGATCAGG
>Ga0180009_10008098_pt1 | contig 10520 bp, 6 predicted proteins | sample OS_PC_MetaG_FD_123537 | JGI IMG/M metagenome (GOLD analysis project Ga0180009, IMG submission 123537) | Groundwater microbial communities from the Aspo Hard Rock Laboratory (HRL) deep subsurface site, Sweden - OS_PC_MetaG | ecosystem: Environmental > Aquatic > Deep subsurface > Groundwater... | reverse complement strand
CGATCCATCCCGTCTGGCTTCGTTGCTCGTCGGTTACATACCGACGGGTATGCGCCCTCCTCGCGCCTCGCCATACGGGCGCCTCGACACCCATAGTTGGCCAACTTATTCTGGCCCGAGCCCCTACCTTCGGCTGAGGTAGATCCGCCCGCGATGGCGGTAGGACAGGCACCGGCCGAGGTCGTCCCGGCGGATGCAGCGGGCGCCGGCCGGCGGCCGGCGGTAACGGCGCCTCATGGACCGGTACTCGGCCCGGCGCTTGACGCGGGATGCCTGCTCGAGGCGGCGCTGGTGGCGGCGGACGTGGCGGCGGTACCGGCGGGCGGGTCGGGCACGCTTGACTCTGCGCTTGCCCATCAGCTGATCCACCTCGTCACCCACGGGGATCTCCTCCTCGACCATCAGCGCGTTGACCTCGTCCTTCACCTCGAGCGGCCGCGCCTTCTTCGTGACCCGCGCGCGGGGTGGATTCGCGGCCGGCGCCGGGTGCGGTCGCGCGGCGGATGCCGCCGCCGCGGAGTCCGAGCGGTAGACCGTCTCGGCGTCAAACTGGAGCCCGCCCTTGCGGCGAGGCTGGGGACGGCGGGCCGGCGCCGGCGTGTGGGTCGCGCCCCTGGCCCTGACGCCCGAGCCAAAGTCCGGGTTGATGCCGGGGTCGTCGGGGTCGATCTCGGGCTCGGAGGGCGGCAGCGGCTCCTGCTCCTCGATGCGCTCCCTGATCGGGCCCACCGGCTCGCGGTTCGGCTCGGGAGCTGGGCTGCCGCCGAAGGCGACTGTGAGCTGGACGGAGAACATGTCGATGCTCGCGCGGTAGGTGCCGTTGCCCACCACCGGCCCGCCGGCAGGGGAGGTGAAGTCCATTGCGGTCGTGGTGCTCTGGTTCACCACCCGGCTCGGCAGGAAGAGGTGGGCATAGGCCATGTCCATGCTGACCCCGCCCCAGCGCAGGCCGAGGCCGCTGGTCAGGCCGAGGCGCCTGGGGCCCAGCGTCTGCAGGTTGGTGTCCGAGACGCCGGTGCTCTCGGTCTCGGCGAGGGCGCCGCCGCGCAGGATGAGCTGCAGCGAGCGGGCGAGCTGGATCCGGTAGGAACCGCCGATGCGGAGGCCGAAGGTGTTCTTCAGCCGGGAGTCCAGGATCTGATCCTCCATCGGCTTGTCGAGCGACCTGGCGGCGACCGTGATCCGGCGTTCGCTGGCCGAGGCCCAGTTCTCGAAGATCAGATCGGCCTCGATGTCCGCCTGCTCCTCGTCCCCGGAGTAGAAGATGTAGCGACCGCCGAGCCGCACCATCAGCGGGTAGGTGTTGGTGATGGTGATCTCGGGGTTGTCGGGGTCCATGATCGGGTACTTGAAGTAGGGCTCGAGCCGCTTCAGCCCCGAGCCCACCGTCACATCGGCCGAGCCCCGCATCTCACTCTTGGAGGGCAGCCGCAGCAGGGCGCCGAGCTCGAGGCCGGGGATCGGGCGGAACAGGACACCGGCCGACCCGCTGGGTGCGAACAGGTCCTTGGCCTTGATGTCCATCACGATGTCGCAGGCCGGGTCCTCGCTCACGTCGCAGGCGGTGGCTGCGGTGGCGATGGTGGTGGTCTGCACCGACGAGATCGCCCACTGGAAGGTGAGACCGATGTCCAGCCAGCCGACGGGGCGGAAAGCCACGCCCACCGACGGGAAAAGCATCAATCCGCCCATCTCCACCATATCGAAGCGCTGGGGGGCCGGCGTCTTCTTGCCGGTGGCGTCCTCGATCTCCCTGGGGTAGGCCCGGCTGGTGGCGGAGGGGGCGTAGAAACCGGCGGCCAGGGTGACGTGGTCGAACAGTCCCAGGTCGGTCGTCGCCATCATGTGCAGCGGGGCGGCGAACCAGGGGGCGCTGTTGTTGATCGTGGCGTACTCGCCGTCGCCGGCGGCCCGTTGCCCCCCGAACCCGGCGCGGGTGAAGTCGTAGACCGAGCGGACGGCGCTGGCGCTGACGGCGATGTGGTGGCCCCTCAGCTTGACGAAGCCCGCCGGGTTGTAGTTGATGGCCGTGGGATTGTCGGCCTTGGCCACGAACGCACCGCCGCGCCCCAGCGCCTCGGCGCCGGTGTCGCCCACCTCCATCCCGCCGCCGTGTGCAACCGGCGGCAGGATCAGCAGGGCGAGGCTAGGGGCAAGGAGGACGGTTGCACGCACCGGTCGGTACCTTCCCTTCGCTCAGCTTCATCGGGTCGTAGCAGGGCACGCAGATCTCGTCGGCATCGCAGCTCCCGCTGCCCAGCAGGGAGGCCGACGGGTTCTCCCGCACGTCCTTCATGCACTTGGAGATGCAGCGGGCGTCCGAGTACTCGCTCATCTTGGTGAACGCCGTGAACGGGTTGGAGAAGATGGTCATGAACAGCGCGAGGAAACCGCTCATGGAGGCCGTGCAGACCTTGGGCTCGAACGTGGGGCCGGCGTCGATGATCTTCTGGGGCACGCACAGGGTGCCCGGCTCGCTGCAGGTCGCCGTGTTCTGGAAGCAGCCGATGTTGTCGAAGTAGCAGCGGTCCACCGCGGGGACCAGGTCGTTGGGCACGCACAGCGCGCCGCTGCCGTCCGCGCCGTTGCCGCACTTCTCGAACGCGTTGGCCGCCTCCTTCGGCTTGTCGCAGGGACCCACGGTGCAGGCCCCGGTACCCATCCCGGTGCGAGGATCGTAGCAGGGGGCGCAGCGCTCGTGCGGCTTGCACGAGGAGACCGGAAGCGTGGACTTCTGCTCGGCGATGCTCTTGACGCAGACCGACAGGCACCGACCCTCACGGCCGCCGACCGACTTGCACGTGGGGGGCTGGTACTTCCCTCCCCGCATCAGGATGTCGTCGGGCACGCAGTAGCTCTTGCCGCCGCTGCACATGTTGAGGTCCTTGCGCTGGTCCGCCTCCACGTACTCGGCGGGGGCGCAGTGCGCCGGGCCGGCATCGCAGCAGGCCGGGTAGTTGGACAGGATGCTGGGCTCGGGCGGGAACGGCTTGCAGTCGTCGATCTGCTGCGGCGGGTCACAAGCCATCAGGCCGAAGTCGCAGGCTCCCGTCTCCTGTTTGGTCGTGGGGTCGACGCAGGGCGCGCAGAGCTGGTCGCCGGGGCAGTCCGCCCTCGGCAGCTTGATCGCGGCGTTCTGCACGTCGGGCAGACAGGGCGAGAGGCAGGCGCCCTTGAGCCCAAAGACCGAGGTGCACTGCTTGGGCGTGTAGTCGGCGTTGGTGGCAAACTCGTTGGGGACGCAGAGGGTGGCGTCGGGACCCGGGGCGAGCTGGGCGCGAAAGTCCGCGGGGATCAGGAAATCAGGGATCAGCACGGCCGCGGCGTTGCAGCAGGTCGGGAACGCGTTGAGCATGTCAGCCGGGACGGCCTTGCGCTTGGGCGTGCCAGCTGGACAGGGTGAGGTGGTCCGGATCTCACTCTCGACCGGGGGACCGTCCACCTCGACGCAGCCGAGAAGGTGAAGGGCGAATGGGAGTGCGAGAAGCGATTTCGACGTGGTCAGCTGCATACCCCGATTGAATGCAACCGAGGTGCCACCGAGCCACGGGGCTGGGCTGACCGTAAAGCTATGTAATAACAGCATGGTGATCCGTTCGTAGGCATGTGCGGTGTTGGGGGACCAGGTCCCCAGCTTGGAGGGGGGACCCCCAGTCTGGGTCGGACCTTGACCCGTGGCCAAGGTGCGCGGGATATTCCCTGCGCATGCCAGATCAATCACCGGGCTCCATTCGCATTGTCTTCGGCGTGGCGAAAACGATCTGCATCCTCGCCGGATTGCCGCTGACCGTGATCTGTCTCATGAGCGGGGTTGGTGCGCTCTCGGCCAGCGGCTGGGCCCGGGTCATCTCGGCCGTGGTGGTCAGTCTGGGGCTCCCGCTGCTGCTGGTGGACCGGTTGCTGCCAGAGGACCGGACCCGTGCGGGGGGAGTCCCCACCGACGTGCTCGCGCTGTTCTACGTCGCAGTTCCTCTGCTGTTCTCCGGAGTGGCCCATGGCCTGACGACCAGGATGCTGGCGGTGGAGGGAGACCGTCTGACTGCGAGTGGGTGGGGCAGAGCCGGAGCGATGGCCCACTGGCTGGGGCGCGTGAGGGTGGAGCCGGGCAAGCCTCCCAAGCCGGCCCCGACGCCCGTCCCCGGGGCGGGCACCGGCAGTGGCACGGGCGCGACGGTCAAGAGGCCGGATGCCGGGGCGCGCCGGGATGCTGCGTTGGCCGATGCACGCGGCCTGGACGCGGCCAGGGCGCCGGTCAAGTACACCCCGGCCGAGCTGTTCCGGCGGTGCGCCGGGTCGGTGGTCAACGTCAAGACCACCAGTGGTGGCGGGACCGGGTTCCTGATCGACGACAAGGGGACGATCGCCACCAACTCCCACGTGATCCACAACGCCACAAGTGTCGAGATCAAGCTCAAGGACGGAACCTGGGTGCGGGAGGTGGATCTGCTGCTGGAGAACGAGGAGGCCGACCTGGCGCTGCTGCGCATCAAGCACTCCAGGCTCCCGGACCCGCTCCCGCTCGGAGACTCGGACAAGTGCGCGGTGGGGGACCAGGTGGTGGCGATCGGCAACCCCCTCGGCCTGGAGCACACGCTCACCGACGGACTGGTCTCCTCCAGGCGCGTGTATCGTGGCCGCAAGTGGCTCCAGATCTCGGTGCCGATCTCACCCGGCAACTCCGGTGGACCGCTGTTCGATATGAGCGGCGCCGTCGTGGGGGTGACCACTGCGGGCTTCTCCGCCTGGTCCGGCGCCCAGAACCTCAACCTCGCGGTGCCCGTCAATGAGCTGAAGAAACAGATCAAGAAGGGCACTTACCCCAACCGCAAGCCGATCGGGACCAACAAGCCCCAGACCTGGTAACCATGCGCTCGTACGTCGTGTTCTTTCTGCTCGTAGCGATGACCGGCCTGTTCGTCGTGCTCCAGGTGACGCGCGAGCCTGCTCTGCACCAGGCGACCGTGGCCCCGGCGGCCGGCACCGGGACCGGCACGGGCATCGTCACACCTCGCGTCAAGGGCAAGGCGAAGAAGGGGTCGAGGCCTGCCTCCGACAAGAAACCGGCGCCCAAGCCGCTTCCACCTCTGATGAAGCGCCCCCTGCGGGTGGCGAGCCTGGGGTGGGAGCTGATCGCGCCCGGGGTCGTGGCCAACGGCGGCGCGACGCCCGGCAAGAAGAGCCTGTTCAAGAAGGCACGGCTCGACGTCCACCTGGCGGCCTTCAAGTCGATGGAGGAGCTGGAGGCGGCGCTCGCCCGGGGCGGCGGGGATCCTCTGGGTGCCGACGTGGCGATCCTGTCGCTGCCGGAGCTCGTCGCCGCCCACGAGCGGATACGCGCCCTCGACCCGCAGGTGTTCCTCGTGCTGGGATGGTCACGCGGCCGCGACGGTCTGATGGTGGCCGCCAATACCTCCCTGACCAAGCTGCCTCGTGGGCGCCTGGACCTGATCGGCCAGCGTGGCAGCAGCCCCACGTTCTTCTCGCTGTTCGTCCTGGAGCTGGCTGGCGTGCCAGCCTCGCGGGTTCGGTTGATCGAGATGGAGGACAAGCGGGCCAAGAAGGCACTGTTCGCCGCTCTCGAGCGACCGTTGCCGGCCGGCGTCGCGGCGGGAGACCGCAAGTTCCTGGCGACCACGGCTGATGCCGGCAGGTTGGTGCCGGTGGTCGCGGTGGCACCGAACGGCATGATCAAGTCCAACACGGAGGCGCTGGTGACATGGGGCCAGGTCTGGCTGGCCGGGGTCGAGCGGCTACACGCCGACGTCCCGGCGGCCGCCCGTGAGGTGGCTGCCCTCAAGAGCGCGCCCCACGCCCTGGACCTGTTGAAGCGTCTGGGGCAGATCGACGCCGCGCCGCTGATCGACAACGCCCGGCTGGCCGGGCTGTCCGGGCGAGATCCTGTCGCGCTGAATGGGCTGTTCCGGCACTGCTGGCACATCTGGCGCACGGTCGGCGTCCTCTCCTCGCCGATGCCCGAGCCGCCGCCGATCCACACGGGGATCATGGCGGCCATGGTCCGCACCTATCCCGCGATGGTGGAGGCCGAGCCCCCCCGGCCCCGCACGCCGGCCGCTACCAGGCAGGAAGCGGCGGGGACGGGGACTCTCTCGACGCTGCTGGTGCACCGGCTCGGCGCGAGACGCTGGGAGCGGCAGGCGCTGGTGGGGCCGACCGGTTTCATCGCCGCCGTGTTCGGTCAGGCCCAGGTCAAGGTCTCCGTCCGTGACAGCATCCAGCGGGCCCGCGAGCTGGTCGCCGACATCACGGCCCGCTACGACATCAGCACGCCCGGCCGGCTGCATCCCGCGCGACACGCGGGCGATGGCCTCGTGCGGGTGGAGATCCAGATCCCTCAGTGAGCGCCCGGCGGATCACTTCGGGCCAGACGGCTTGACCCCGATCTCGCGCAGCAGAAAAGCATACTCATCCGCCGCGGCCTCGACCTGTTTCTTGATCAGGTCGCCTCCGCCGTGACCGGCTTTCTGCTCCACCCTGAGCAGGACCGGATGTCCGCTGGTGGTGGCGTGCTGGACAGCAGCGGCGAACTTGCGTGCATGCATCGGGTCGACCCGGTCGTCGCTGTCCGCAGACAGCACGAGCAGGGCGGGGTAGGGGGTCCCCGGCTTCACGTGGTGATAGGGCGAGTAGGCCAGGATCGCCTCGAGCTGCTTGCGGTCGTTGGCGGATCCATACTCGGAGGTCCAGGTCTTGCCGGCCCCGAACAGGTGGTAGCGGACCATGTCCAGCAGCGGGACGTGGCAGGTGACGGCGCGGAATAGCTCGGGGCGCTGGGTCATCGCTGCCCCCACGAGCAGGCCGCCGTTGGAGCCGCCCCGGATCGCCAGCCTGGGGGCGCTGGTGTAGCCCTTGTCGACCAGGTGGCGCGCCGCGGCGATGAAGTCGTCGAAGGTGTTCTGCTTGCGCTCGAGCATGCCGGCCCGGTGCCAGTCCTCGCCGTACTCCCCGCCGCCGCGCAGGTTCGGGATGGCGAGGCCGCCGCCCTGCTCGAGCCAGACAAGGCGCGTTGGGTTGAACTGGGGGGTGAGGCTGATGTTGAAGCCGCCATAGCCGGCCAGGAGGAACGGGGCGGACCCGTTCATCGGCTGGTCCTTGCGCCGGATGATGAACATCGAGACCGGCGTCTTGTCTCTTGAGGGGTACCACACCTGCTCCACGGTCCAGGGCGTGGGGTCGAACGGCACCTTTGGCTTGAAGTAGACCCGGCGTCCCCCCTTGCGCACCGAGGTGCGGAAGATGGTGGTCGGCGTGGTGAACGAGGTGAAGCTGAAGTAGGCGGTGTCGTCATCGGGGTTGCCGACCAGCCCCGAGGCGGATCCGATGCCGGGGAAGCTGACCTTGCGGATCACCTTGCCGCCGAGGGTGGCGACCAGCAGCTCGGTCGCCGCCTTGCGCAGGTAGAGCAGCGACAGGTGGCCGCCGACCACAGCAAAGTCCTGAAGCACGGCGTCCTGCTTCTGCGGGACGATCTCCTTCCAGCCGGGGCGATCGGTCCGGCGGGGATCGATGTGAAACAGCCTGTAGTTTGGCGCCTCGTGGTCGGTCAGCAGGTAGAAGCGTCCCCTGTGGGCGTAGACGTCGAAGTGCGCCTCGAGCCCCACCGCGAGCGGTTTGAATCGGGGCCCGGCGTCCTGGCCGCGGGGCAGCTCCTGGTAGTACAGGTCGGTGCTGGTCCAGCCGTGGTAGATGTGCAGGAAGAGGAACCTGCCGTCGCGTGACAGGCTGACGCCGATGAGCTTGGTCGGATCCTTGGTCTTGGGGTGGACCAGCTGGTCGCCGGCGGGGCTCGTGCCGAGGCGGTGGAAGTAGACCTCCGCGTGGCCGGGAAGATCCGAGGCTGGGATCCTCGGGTCGACGGGCAGCCGGGTGTAGTAGAAGCCATCTCCCTTCGGCGTCCAGGAGGCGTGGGCGTAGCGAGCGCCGGCGATGGTGTCCACCTCGGAGATCTTGCCGCTGGCGATGTCCATCACGTAGAGCGTGGCATCGTCTGCCGCGTTCTGGCTGAGCTTGTAGGCCACCTTGCGCCCGTCCCAGCCGATGGAGAGCCCCCTGAGCGAGATGCTTCCGTCCTTGCTCAGCGTGTTGGGGTCGATCAACACGCGCGGCTTGCCGCGTGCGCCCTGGCGCCAGTACCAGACGACCTTCTCCCGGTCGGCGTGCTGCCGGCTGAAGAAGTAGCGATCGCCGCGACGGATCGGGGCGCTGATCCAGTCGATGTAGCTCAGCTCCTTCAGCCGCTGCTTCAGCGCACTGCGACCGGGCAGGTGAGCGAGGATCCGCCGCGTGTACCTGTCCTGGGCCTCGAGCCAGCGGCGCGTCTCCGGCTTCGTGGCTTGCTCGAGCCAGCGGTAGGGATCGGCGACCTTGATGCCGTGGATCACGTCCACCACCCGCTGCCGACGGGTCGGCGGGGGGCCGCCGCACCCCGGCCTGGACGGCGCCGCAGTGCGGGTTCGAGTGGGCGCTGGCTTCTTCTGCATCGTTCGGGCTTGTCTCTCCTGGACGGCACCGCATCCCACCGCTGCGATCAGCCCCAAGGCGGCGACGATGGTTCCCCTCGGCATGAGCATGCCTCCGTCCGGGTGGACACTAGCACGGCGGTCCTTGGCGAGAAAAGGGTCGAAACCGGGCCCGAGTTGGTCGATAGTGGCTGCCCGGCATCAAAGGAGGTGATGATGAGCACCGTCGTTACCGTGACCGGCGCGTCGGGACACATCGGGGCCAATCTGGTGCGCGCCCTGCTGGAACATGGCCACCAGGTCCGCGCGACGGTCTACCGTGACGCCCGGGCGCTGGAAGATCTCGACGTGGAACGAGTCGAGGCCGACGTCCTTGACGTCAGGTCGATCCGGCGCGCGATCGACGGCGCGGAGCTGGTCTATCATCTGGCGGCAGTGATCTCCATCACCGGCGACCCTGACGGGCAGATGCGCAGGGTAAACGTCGAGGGGACCCGCAACGTTGCCCGGGCATGCATCGAGGCTGGTGTGAAGCGCATGGTTCATTTCAGCTCGATCCACGCCTTCTCGCCCCGTCCCGAGAGCGAGCCGATCGACGAGCACAGAGGTCCTGCGGAACCCGACTCCATGGCGTACGACCAGACCAAGGCCGCCGGTGAACGGGAGGTGCTGGCGGCGGTCGAGCGAGGTCTCGACGGGGTGATCCTCAACCCCACGTCGATCCTCGGCCCCCACGACTACAAGCCATCGCTCATGGGGCAGGTGCTGCTCGACCTTCACCGGGGCAAGTTTCCGGCGCTGGTGGACGGCGGTTTCGACTGGGTGGACGTGAGAGACGTCGTCCAGGCCGCCCTCGTCGCGGCGACGAAGGGGCGCAGGGGCGAGCGACACCTTCTCAGCGGCAAGTGGGCCTCGTTCAAGGAGCTGGCGTCGCTGGTGGGGCAGACCACCGGAGTGCCGGTGCCGCGATTCGTGGCGCCGATGTGGCTCGCGCGCCTGGGAGCACCCTTCATGGTGGCCCTCAACAGCGTGGTCGGAAAACGGCCGCTCTACACCAGCTCGTCCCTGCGGGCCCTGCGCTGTCACAGGCGGGTGGTGTCCGGCAAGGCACAGGAGCTGCTCGCCTTCCGGCCCCGTCCGCTGCGTCAGACCATCGAGGAGACCTTCGCCTGGCTCGGGGAGGCCGGCATGCTGGCGTGACGATCCGGCCCTGCTCGCCGCAGACCAGCGGGAGCAGCCCCGGCGGATCCCCAAGGACCACAAAAAAAGCTCTGGATTCCACGGGTTGCTCTGGCCCTGGATCGGGGGCCGGGCGGGGCGGCACCCTGGGGGCGGCGCAGGCCTCCAGCAGCACGAGCAGCAGCGGCAGACGCATCGTCGGCAGTCTATCTCATTCGGCCCCACTGGCCAGCCCGTTCCTGCTTGACCAAGCCGGCACAACCCCCTAATCATCGCCATCTGTCACGTGACGCTGGACCCCTGACGTCCCCGACGACATGCCGTCCGCTTCACCGTGCCGAGCGCACCGACGCCGAGCACGTTTGGCGCCTTGAGGCTCAATGAAGGAGGTCCTTCGATGTCATCATCCAACGAGAAGAAGCTCATCGTGCTCGCCATCGGCGGTAACTCGCTGATCTCCGACCCCGCCCACCAGTCGGTGGAGGATCAGTACGCCACCTGCGTCGAGACCTGCGGCCACATCGCCAGGCTGATCGAGAAGGGACACCGGATGGTGATCACTCACGGCAATGGTCCACAGGTCGGGTTCATCCTGCGGCGTTCGGAGCTGGCGTCGCACGAGCTGCACATGGTGCCCCTCGACTCGTGTGGGGCGGACACCCAGGGCGCGATCGGGTACCACATCCAGCGTGCGATGCACAACTGCACGCTGGGCTGGGACAAGCCGCCGAAGGTGGTCACCGTGGTGACCCAGGTGCTGGTGGACCGGGAGGACCCGGCGTTCAAGCATCCGTCCAAGCCGATCGGCACGTTCATGGACGAGAAGACGGCCCGTCAGCGCGAGGAGCGCGAGAAGTGGCACGT
>Ga0180009_10008097_pt1 | contig 10520 bp, 4 predicted proteins | sample OS_PC_MetaG_FD_123537 | JGI IMG/M metagenome (GOLD analysis project Ga0180009, IMG submission 123537) | Groundwater microbial communities from the Aspo Hard Rock Laboratory (HRL) deep subsurface site, Sweden - OS_PC_MetaG | ecosystem: Environmental > Aquatic > Deep subsurface > Groundwater... | reverse complement strand
GCTGGGGTTGGACATCACCGCACTCTCGGTGATCTCGAGGGTGAGGTATTTCGGGTCGATTCCGCTTTCCGTGAGCAGGTGGCGAACACTGGCGGGGAGTTCCATGTCGTGCAGATTGCGCGCGGAAAGATTGACCGCCATGGTCAACAGGTGGCCCTGCTGATGCAAAGCTAGGAGCTGGGCCAGTGCGGCTTTGAGCACCCAGTGGGTGAGCGGGCCGATCAGGCCTGCATCCTCCGCCAGCGGAATGAATGTGTCGGGTGGCAGAAATCCGCGCTGCGGATGATTCCAGCGTGCCAATGCCTCAAGTCCCACCACGCGCTGACTGCGGTGATCAATCTGTGGCTGATAATACAAGCATAGCTGATCGGTCTGGATGGCTTCGCGCAGTTCGCCCTTGAGCGAAAGATCGCCACGATTGGTGCGCTCCTGGTCAGGGGAATACTGGACATAGCCCTTGCCAGATCGCTTCGCCGTATACATCGCGATATCGGCGCACCGCAGCAGGCCGCTGGCGTCGTCGCACTGGGAGGGATAAAAGGCGAGCCCGAGGCTTGCATCAATGTCGATGCTCTGATTTTCCCAGTGGAAGGGTTTGTCCAGCGCAGAAAGCACCTTGTTCGCGATAAACGGGGCGCCTTGGGGGTCCAGATTGTAGATCAACACGACATACTCATCACCGCCCAGCCGTGCCACGGTGTCTTCGGCGCGTACCGTCTCCTTCAGCCGGCGTCCGACCTCTCGCAGCAGTTCGTCACCGACGTTATGCCCCAAGGTGTCGTTGACTTCCTTGAATCGGTCGAGGTCCATCAGGATCACCCCAAATGACTTGTGCTCACGTTTGGAAATTTCGATTTCATGCTCAAGCCGATCCTGCAGCAACGTGCGGTTGGCCAAACCCGTAAGCGGATCGAACATGGCCTGGTCAGAGAGCTGCTTGGCCTGGAATGACACCCGCCGGATAACGAGTGCAGCAATAGCCATTCCCAGCAGGAGCGCGATCATCCCCAATCCCAGCATCAGGTTGCGAACGTGCGAATAAGAGGACGCAGCGTCGCTGACGGCGTGCTCGGTCTGCTGTCGTTGCAATTCCAGCAAGGCACTGACTTGGGTTGCGATGTCCCGCTGCCGTGGCATCGCAATACTGCGTATCCGACTGAAAAGCTCCTGCTCGTTGTCGTTGAAGGTGGACATGTCCACCACCGCCTGCACTTCGGGTTGGGCTTCGCGGGTCAACTTGCGGATCAGTTCCAGGATTTCGCTTTCTTGAGGGTTGAGCGGCATGCGCTCAAGCTGGTCCCGAGCCTTGATGTATTGCACACCTTGAATATTGAAGCGCTGGATCTCGGCATCTTTTTCAAATGGATCAGAAAGAATGGGCAGGGCGTGCATCGAGAGTGCGCGTTCGCGCAGTGCACTGTGCATTTCTGTCGCGAGTTCGATCTTGACGTTGTTGTTCTGGGCGATGTCTTTCAGGCGCTGGTTGGCATCGGCCACGTAACGCAAGCCGATCGCGCTGAGCGCAACCATCAGGATCAGCACGACGATAAAGCCGATCCCGATCCGGGCGCCCATCCCGAGATGTTGCGAGCTAGTCTTCATGAACTCAACGGGTTATTCGGGCTGGGTGGGGGGTGGGCTCATGTTTTTAATAGCGGACCAAGACGCATTAACTTTAACCCTGCTCCCATTGTGATTAATCAAGGTGGCGCGCTGGACAAATCAGGTAGGCGTGCCATGCATCCAAACGGCCGCTTCCATGGCATTGCCCGCGCCCATCCCCTGCCCCATCAAGGCCGCCACCATGCCGGTGAGGCGGTCACCCGAGCCGGCCTGGGCGAGCCAGGGGCCACCGCTGGTGTTGATGGCATAGTGACCATTGGGATGTGCAATCACGGTGCCGGCGCCTTTCAAGGCAATCTCGGCACGATAGTTCTGACCGAGCAAGCGGGCATTTTCAATTCGGTTTGCCTGAACGTCCGCCACGGATAGGTTGAGCAGGTGTGCCGCTTCGCCGGGATGCGGCGTGAGCAGGGTGGGATGATTTCGCCGGGTGGCTTGTTTGGCCAGATTGGGGTCGCTGGCCAATAAGTTCAGCGCGTCGGCGTCCAGCACCAGCGGACAGGGTGCCGTAAGCGCAGCTGCCAGTAGCGCATGCGCGCGTGGGCTCTGTCCCAGGCCAGGGCCAATCGCCAGTACGCTCATAGGGGTGAGCAGAAGCGTTTCGGGTGAGGCAAACATCAGCCGCGGTTCAGCGTAATCCACCACTATGCGTTCATCCAGCGTACCCAGGGTGACGCTGCCTGCACCATGCTGCAGCGCGGCGCGTCCGGCGATCAGGCAGGCGCCGACCATGCCGTTTTGCCCACCGATGATGCCGATGTGGCCGTACAGTCCTTTGTGGCTATTGTGGGCGCGTACGGGGAGCCGGTGGTGAGGTGCCAATTGCGTCAGCGCGATCCCCGGAATGGCGGGCATGCCGACCGGGTCGACACCCAGCGTGTCCAGATGCAGTGTGCCGGCGTAGTCCGGCCCGTCGGCGGTCAGCAGGCCGGGCTTGAGGCCGAGCAAGGTGAGCGTGTGGTCGGCACGTAATGCACAACCCCGGGTCCGGCCACTGTCGCAGTCGAGACCGCTCGGCAGGTCGATGGCGAGTTTGGGACAGTCCAAACCCTGGGCCTGGGCGATCAGGTGTGCCGTCTCGCCGCTGATGTCGCGCTGCAGCCCGGCGCCGAACAACCCATCTATGACCAGGCTGAATGCTTGCGAACGGGGTATTTCGTTCAGGATCGTGCCCCCGCAATCATGCCAGCGCGTCCATGCGCGCGCGGCATCGGGGGGCAGCTGGCGTGGGTCGGCACGACTGACGACCCACACGCGGAGGCCTTGCTCGCTTAATAAGCGCGCAGCCACCAATGCATCGCCCCCATTGTTGCCTGGGCCAGCCAGGATCAGGACCGGTGCGCCCGATTCATCGGCCACTGTCCCTGCCAGTTCTGCAACAGCATTGCCGGCTTGTTCCATCAACGCGGCCTTGGGATGGGCCGCCGCCCAGTGCTGCTCGATGGCCCGAATATCTGCAGCCATGTATAGAGGCGGAGCAACGAGAGTGGACGGGGAAATCAGCATGAGGCCTGGGACCGGATTGCGTGTATTACGATTATCTTAGCCTCCGTCAGCGCAAAGCGGATGCGGTCTGGTTTTAGCCTATGGCCTGACTGGTCAAAAAAACTATCCATATCGGGTATCAAGGTGGCCTATTAGTCTGCCGTTAAGTTTGAGCCGGATAGCCGGTGACCAAACCAATGGAAACTCTCATGCAAAGACGACAATTTCTGGCCGGCCTGACGCTTCTACCCGCTTTGCCGCTCATGGCGTATGCCGATGATTCGGAAATGACCATCGGCATCTACCCTGGCACCGGCAAGGCGGATATTTTCATGGATGACTTCCGTGCGGCAGCCATGCCCTTTGCTCAGGCGCTGGCGGCTTCACTGGGCGGCGGTCTGGAACCCAAACTCACCTTGTTCCGCACCATAAAAACCACGCTTAAATCCTTGGAGAAGGGTCGGCTGGATTTGTATTTTGTTCCGCCGTCGGTCGCTGTTTCCGTACTGGATAATGATTACTCCCCCGTCGCTCGGGTGAAAGACCAGGCCACCGGCATCATGATCCGGCGCAAGGGCGTTCTGATCGAGACTGTCGCCATGACCGAAAAGGAATCCTGGCTGGATGTGATGGGCCGCTATACCGTCAAGCGCAACACTGCGGGCACATCGCCCAAGATCGTCAATTTCAAGACGCAGGAGGACGTGACCATCGCGCTGGAGCGTAATCATGCCCAGGCGGGCAGTTTGCGCAGCAAAGCTGCCGATGCGTTGCTGGCAAAAGGCGATTTCGAGGTCTGGGTGCCTTTGCCCAACACCCCGGATTTCACCCTGATGGCTAGCAACCGGCTCACGGTTGTCGAGCAGAACAAGCTTGGCGCTGCAGCTGTCGCATTGCGACCGGATGCGATCCTGCAACTGCAAAAAACCATCCACAGCAAGGTGACCGGCTTCGTGATCGACAAGGAAGCCGATTACAAGATGATCAAGATCGCGATCAAGGAAGCCGGGTATTGATCCACGCTTTTGTGCTTGACCCCATGGCAGGCTTGCAAGCCTGCCATGGGTGCGTATATTGACAGTATTGAGTGCTTGGGAGTGCCTGCATGAATACACGTAATCGCAGTCCGGGGGGTGCAGTTGTCGCGCAGTGCAAGGACGAGGCCAGTTGCAACCCCGTTTCCTGTGAAGTCTGTTTGACGGAAATTCCGGCTGATGCGGTCAATGTGACCGATGCGCAGGACTATGTGCACCATTTTTGTGGTCTGACCTGCTTCGAGACTTGGCAGAAGCAGGCTGGAACGCGCCAAAAGGACACGCCGTAGGCGTCGGCCAATCGGCTAAAATAGCGTCTTTGCCTGTTTGCAAAGTCGCACATGTCTTCCATCGTTTCGCTCCCCGGCAGTGCCGCACTGTCCGCTTTCCGTATTGACAAAATTCGCCAGGAAGCCACCCGGCTTGGAATAGCACTGGGCGATCTGACAGCGCGTTACTGGCATTTTCTGGAACTGGACGCCGAACTGGATGCGGCTGCCAGCCAGCAGCTGGTCAACACGCTGGATTACGGCACACCAACTGATCGCCCCGCAGTCGGCGCGATTCAGCTTGTGGTTACGCCGCGGCCGGGCACGATTTCGCCGTGGTCGTCCAAGGCGACCGATATCCTCAAAAACAGTGGCATTACCCAATTGCGACGGATTGAGCGCGGCGTGGCGTATCGCTTGTGTGATACGCAGGGCGTTGCCCTGCCGGGACCGGCGTTGGCCGCGCTGCTGCCGCTGTTGCATGACCGCATGACCGAATCCGTGATGGGTTCGCTGGACGATGCGCATGTCCTGTTTCAGCATGTGGCCCCTCGCGAGTTGGCTACGGTTGATGTCATCGCAGGCGGTCGGGCTGCACTGGAAGCGGCCAACCGCAGCCTCGGCCTGGCGCTGTCGGACGACGAACTCGATTACCTGGTCGATAACTTCACCCGCATTGGGCGCAATCCCACCGATGTCGAGCTGATGATGTTTGCGCAGGCCAATTCCGAGCACTGCCGCCACAAGATTTTCAACGCCTCGTGGGTGATCGACGGTGCGGCGCAAGCCAAGTCGCTGTTCGGCATGATTCGCGACACCCATGCAGCCCATCCCGCAGGCACGGTGGTGGCCTATTCGGATAACTCCTCGGTGATCGAGGGCGCGCAGATCGACCGCTTTTACCCGCGTGCCGATGGCAGCTACGCCTACAGCAGCGAACTCACGCATGTGCTGATGAAGGTGGAAACGCACAACCACCCGACCGCAATTTCGCCCTATCCTGGCGCGGCCACCGGCAGCGGCGGCGAGATCCGCGATGAAGGCGCAACCGGAACCGGCTCCAAGCCCAAGGCTGGCCTGGGCGGGTTTTCGGTGTCGAATCTGAATATTCCCGGCTACACGCAACCGTGGGAAACCGATGCCTACGGCAAGCCCGAGCGCATCGTCACGCCGCTTGCGATCATGCTCGAAGGCCCGATTGGCGCGGCGGCGTTCAACAACGAATTCGGCCGTCCCAACCTGGCGGGCTATTTCCGCACCTTCGAGGAAACCGTGTCCGGACAACGCCGCGGCTACCACAAGCCCATCATGCTGGCGGGCGGCGTCGGCAGCATTCGCGACGATCACGTCGACAAGAAAATGCTGCCCACCGGCACGCTGCTGATTCAGCTGGGCGGCCCCGGCATGTTGATCGGTCTCGGCGGCGGCGCGGCCTCGTCGATGGACACCGGTTCCAACGCTGCAGATCTCGACTTTGATTCGGTGCAGCGCGGCAACCCCGAAATGGAGCGGCGCGCGCAGGAGGTGATTGATCGCTGCTGGCAGTTGGGCGAGGCCAATCCGATCCTGTCGATTCATGACGTGGGCGCCGGCGGTTTGTCGAACGCGCTGCCCGAACTGGTGCATGGCGGTGGCCGTGGCGGACGCTTCGAGTTGCGCGCCGCACCATCGGAAGAGTCTGGCATGTCGCCGCGCGAAATCTGGTGCAACGAGGCACAGGAGCGCTACGTGCTGGCGATTCCGCCGGATCGCATCGGCGAATTTCGTGCCATCTGCGAGCGCGAGCGCTGCCCGTTTTCGGTGCTGGGCGAAGCCATCGAAGACAACCAGCTGCAGGTGACGGACAGCCATTTCCAGAATGCGCCGGTGGACATGGATCTCGAGGTATTGCTCGGCAAGCCGCCACGCATGACGCGCGACGTCGTGCATCAAGCAACCCAGCCTGAACCGCTGGTCCTGGATGGGATCGAACTGAAGGATGCGGCCTATCGCGTGCTGGCGATGCCGGGTGTGGCGTCGAAAATGTTCCTGATTGCCATCGGTGATCGGTCGGTCGGGGGGCTCACTGCGCGCGATCAATGTGTGGGGCCGTGGCAAATCCCCGTCGCCGACTGTGCTATCACGCTGGCGGGCTACCAGACTACGCAGGGCGAGGTATTTTCCATCGGCGAGAAAGCGCCACTGGCGCTGATCGATGCGCCCGCATCAGGACGTATGGCGATCGTCGAGGCGATTACCAACATGGCCGCAGCGCGCGTCGATGGCCTGACGCAGGTGAAACTGTCGGCCAACTGGATGGCACCTGCGGGACACCCCGGCGAGGATGCGGCGCTGTTCGATACCGTGGCCGCAGTCTCGAATTATTGCCAGGCGCTGGGTGTTTCCATCCCGGTCGGCAAGGACTCGATGAGCATGAAAACCGTGTGGGATGCCGACGGTGAGAAGAAGGCGGTGACCTCGCCGATCTCGCTGGTGATTTCGGCGTTTGCCAATACCCCCGATGCGACTGTGCACCTCACGCCACAGCTGCGCACCGACATGGGCGAGACGGACATTGTTCTGATCGACCTCGGGCTGGGCAAAAACCGCCTGGGTGCGTCGTGTTTTGCACAGGCATACAAACAGGTGGGAGACCGTTGCCCGGACGCGCCGACTGCCGCTGCGCTGAGTGCGTTCTTCGACACCGTGCAGGCACTGAACGCCGATGGGAAGCTGCTGGCCTATCATGATCGTTCCGACGGAGGCTTGTTCGCGGCCTTGTGCGAAATGGCATTTGCGGGTCACTGCGGACTGGATCTGGACGTGGATGAGTTATGTCTCGAGCTGATTCGCCATGAAGTCGAGGATGAAGGGTTGTCGGAACCGGAAACGCTGAACGAAGCGGGCTATAGCGCGCGCATGTTCAATGTGTTGTTCAGCGAAGAAGCCGGGGCAGTGCTGCAAATCCGCCGTACCGACATGCAGGCGGTGATGCAGGCCTTTATCGACGCCGATCTGCGCGGTGAGTTTCACGTCATTGGCCAAGTCAACGCACTCGACCGGGTGCGGGTGCTGCGCCAGGACAGGCTGGTCCTGGACGAGGCGCGCACCGATCTGCAACGCAGTTGGGCGCGCACGAGTTATGAAATGGCCAAGCTGCGCGACAATCCGGCGTGCGCCGAACAGGAGTTCGCTACACATGCGGATGCCAGTGATCCAGGGCTGCACTATGCCTTGAGCTTTGATGCGCAGGTTGATGTTGCCGCGCCGTATATCACCAGCGGCAAGCGGCCGCGGGTGGCAGTGTTGCGGGAGCAAGGCGTCAACGGCCAGGTCGAGATGGCGGCCGCATTCGATGCCGCCGGCTTTGCCGCGGTTGATGTGCACATGAGCGACATATTGGCTGGCCGGGTCAGCTTGGGCGATTTCACTGGCCTGGCGGCATGCGGCGGCTTCAGCTACGGTGACGTGCTGGGCGCAGGCGGCGGCTGGGCCAAGTCGATTTTGTTCAACCCGCGTGCGCGCGACCAGTTTGCGGCGTTCTTCGATCGTGCCGATACGTTTGCGCTGGGCGTGTGCAATGGCTGTCAGATGATGAGCCAGCTGCACGATCTGATTCCAGGCGCTGAAGCCTGGCCGCGCTTCGAGCGCAACCTGTCGGAGCAGTTCGAGGCCCGCTTTGCACTGGTTGAAGTGCTGGCTTCGCCGTCGCTTTTCTTTGCCGACATGGCGGGCTCGGTGATGCCAATTGCGGTATCGCACGGTGAAGGTCGGGTTGCATTTCGTGACGCGGCGCACGTGGGACAAGCGCTGTCTACCTTGCGCTATGTCGATCACCATGGCGCGCCGACCGAAGCCTATCCACAGAACCCGAATGGCTCAGCCGCCGGACTCACCGGATTTACCACTGCAGAGGGCCGCTTCAGCATTCTGATGCCGCATCCAGAACGGGTATTCCGCGCCGCGCAATTGTCATGGAAGCCGGAAGGCATGCAGGGCGCAAGCCCCTGGCTACGCATGTTCCGCAACGCGCGGCTCGCGGTTGGGTGATGCGGGCTGAGTATGAGAAAATAGCGGGCTTTGCCGCATTAACCCACGTTGTCCACTTATGAATCCTCCCGATACCCTCCTGACAGATGACCACCTGCGTGCGCAGGTCAAATTGCTCGGCACCTTGCTCGGCCAGGTGCTGTTGCAATTTGCGGGCGAGGAGGTATTCGAAGCAGTTGAAACCCTGCGTCGCGGCTTTGCCGAGTTGCAGCAGCAGGAAGACCAGAAACGCCGTACCGAGTTGATGGAAATGATCGATGCCATGCCCGCCAACAAGGTGGAGCTGGTGGTGCGGGCTTTCTCCAGCTACTTCAAGCTGGTCAACGTGGCGGAAGAAAGCTTTGCGCATCGCAACCGTCGCCGCATGTTGTCGCATGGCATGACGTTGTGGGAAGGGTCTTTTGACCGCACCCTGGCCGAACTCAAGGGGCAGGGCGTTTCGGGGAATGTCCTGCAGGAGATGGTCAACCGCTTGCATTATTCGCCCGTATTTACCGCACACCCTACAGAAGCGCGCCGCCGCGCAGTGATGGAAGGCATGCGCCGCATTTTTCTGATTTGTGACCAGTTGTATAGCTCCAGCCTGGGCGTCAATGACCAGCGCGAGCTGGAGGCACAGCTGGCTTCTGAAATTCAGGTGATGTGGCGAACGGATGAATTGCGCTCGGCCAAACTCGAAGTGCGTGATGAAGTGCGCAATGGCCTTTATTACGTGCGGGAAAGTTTGTTCGATGCCGTACCCAAAGCGTATTCATTTTTTGAGAAAGCGCTACGCAAGCATTACGGTGTGAAAGCGGACGGCGCAGCATCGGTCAGCGTACCCAGCTTTATCCGCTTTGGTTCGTGGATCGGCGGGGACCGTGATGGCAACCCGTTTGTAACAGCCGATGTAACTGAGTGGACCGTGCATACACAGATGCAGGCCGCGCTCGACGAGTACCGGGCACGCGTACTCGAGCTGCGGCAGACGCTGACGCATAGCAGCGATTGGTGCACCCCCTCTGCGCCGTTCCTGGCGCAACTGGCGGAATATGAAGCCGAGTTTGGTGAACAGGTGTTCCGTGGAACGGCGGTCCAGATTTACAGCCGTGAACCCTATCGGCGCATGGCCGCAATGATGCTGGCGCGGCTGGATGCCAATTTGTCCTACGTCCACCAGTGCCTGGCCGATGTGCCGAGCTTCACCTCTCATTTGGCCTATGAGAACGCACCGGCCTTCCTCGAAGACCTGTATCTGCTGCGCGATTCGCTGATCAGCCATGGTGATCGCATCGTGGCGATGCAGGATTTGCATCCCTTGATTCGTCTGGTCGAAAGTTTCGGTTTCCATCTGCTGCAGCTGGATATTCGCCAGGAATCGACGGTGCATACGCGCACGGTTACTGCGGTACTGAAACAGCTTGATCCCGATTTCGATTACGCCGGCGCATCCGAAGCTGAACGGCAAAAGCGCCTGGCAGCCTGGATCGGTCATATCGATCCGATTGCAGTGAACGATGGTGTGCTGGATGACGAAGCGCGCGAAGCGGTTGCCGTGTTCCGGCGCATGGCCAAGCTGCAGGCCGAGGTCGGCGATGAGGTCTTCGGCACCTATGTGATTTCGATGACGAACAGCGCTTCGCATGTGATGGAAGTGATGCTGCTGGCCCGACTGGTGGGGCTGTGCGGCCACAATGGGCGCGACTGGTTCTGCCGGATTCAGGTTGCCCCGCTATTCGAAACAGTGGAAGACCTGCAAAACAGCGAATCCATCCTCGACCAACTGCTGTCGGACAAGGTCTATCGTGGACTGGTGACCGCCAATGGCAACCACCAGGAAGTCATGCTCGGCTATTCGGATTCATGCAAGGACGGCGGCATTCTGGCGTCGAACTGGAACCTCTATCAGGCGCAGCTTTCCATCATTGCATTGACCCAACGTTTCGGCGTTGAATGTCGTCTGTTCCATGGTCGCGGCGGTACGGTGGGACGTGGCGGTGGCCCCACGCACGATGCGATATTGTCGCAACCCCCCGCCACGGTGAACGGCGAAATCAAGTTCACCGAGCAGGGCGAGATGCTGTATTACAAATACAGCAAG
>Ga0180009_10008096_pt1 | contig 10521 bp, 8 predicted proteins | sample OS_PC_MetaG_FD_123537 | JGI IMG/M metagenome (GOLD analysis project Ga0180009, IMG submission 123537) | Groundwater microbial communities from the Aspo Hard Rock Laboratory (HRL) deep subsurface site, Sweden - OS_PC_MetaG | ecosystem: Environmental > Aquatic > Deep subsurface > Groundwater... | reverse complement strand
GGTTATGGCGGTGGTGTTATCGGCAGATATTGCGATCAACCCAAAATATTTCCCGGTGTAGAGCATTTTCATACAATGCGTGTGAATCAGCCTGCTGGTAAATACTATACTACTGATTACCTGAGATCATTGACCAAGCTTTGGGACCTTAGAGGTTCCGGTGTGACCAATATGCATGGTGCAACCGGTGATATCATTCTCCTGGGTACCACTACACCTCAAATTGAGGAAATATTCTGGACACTGACCCATGACATGGGCCAGGATCTTGGTGGATCAGGTTCCAACCTGAGAACTCCTGCAGACTGTCTTGGCCAGTCAAGATGTGAATATGCATGTTATGATACCAATGCATTGGTTTATTTTTTGACCAACAATTACCAGGATGAGCTTCATCGCCCGGCGTTCCCGTACAAGTTTAAATTCAAACTTGATGGCTGCCCCAATTGTTGCGTTGCATCTATTGCACGTTCGGACATGTCCTTTATCGGTACCTGGAAAGATGATATAAGGATTGATCAGGATGCCGTCAATAAATATGTTGAAAATGATGCCGCATATCCTGCAAATGCCGGTGCTTACCGCGGCAGCAGAGACTGGGGCGCCTTTGACCTTGAAAAAGAGGTCCTAGGGCTGTGTCCAACAAAATGCATGATGTTTAAAAACAAAAAACTCTTTATCGATAATGCCAACTGTACTCGTTGCATGCATTGTATCAATGTAATGCCAAGAGCCCTGAAAATCGGAAAACAAACCGGTCTTTCAATTCTTGTCGGTGCAAAAGCACCGATTCTTGATGGTGCCCAGATGGGTTCCCTGCTTGTTCCTTTTGTTGAAGTTAATCCTGACAATGATTACGAAGCAATTACAGAAGTCATTGAAAATGTATGGGATTGGTGGATGGAAGAGGGTAAAAACCGTGAAAGACTTGGTGAACTGATCATGCGTCAGGGATTCCAGAAACTTCTTGAAGTAACTGGTATAGATGCAATGCCACAGCACGTACAATACCCGAGAACCAACCCCTATATCTTCTGGAAAGAAGATGAGGTTGAAGGCGGCTGGGAACGTGATGTTGACGAATACAGAAAACACCATCTTAGATAGAAAGGGAGAATTATAATGGCATTTATTTCTACTGGTTATAATCCAGCCAAACCGATGGAAAACAGAATTACCGACATCGGTCCAAAAGACTATAACGATTTTTATCCTCCTGTGATTGCTAAAAACAAAGGCAAATGGTCTCATCATGAAATTCTTGAGCCGGGTGTCCTTGTGCATGTTGGTGATTCCGGAGATGAATTATATACCGTAAGAGTTGGTGGTGCCCGCCTGATGTCTACCGGTCATATCAACGAAATTTGTGATATTGCTGATAAACATTGTGACGGTTATGTTCGTTTTACCACCCGTAACAATATTGAATTCATGGTTGACTCAAAAGATAAGGTTGAACCCCTTAAAAACGATCTGGCTTCCAGAAAGTTTGAGGGTGGTTCCTTTAAGTTCCCCATCGGCGGAACCGGGGCCGGCATCACCAATATCGTTCATACCCAGGGCTGGATTCACTGCCACACCCCTGCAAGTGATGCATCCGGTACGGTAAAAGCTACCATGGATGAATTGTTTACTGATTTCCAGGACATGAGACTTCCGGCACAGCTGAGAGTTTCCATGGCATGCTGCCTGAACATGTGTGGTGCGGTTCATTGTTCTGATATCGCTATTCTTGGCTATCACAGAAAACCGCCAATGCTGGATCATGAATACCTTGATAAAGTTTGTGAAATTCCTTTGGCTGTTTCTGCCTGCCCGACAGCAGCGATCAAACCTGCAAAAGTAAAACTTGCCGACGGCAAAGAAGTAAAATCCGTTGAAGTTAAAAACGAAAGATGCATGTACTGTGGTAACTGCTACACCATGTGTCCTTCCATGCCTCTTGCTGATACAGAAGGTGATGGTATCGTTCTCATGGCGGGTGGTAAGGTTTCCAACAGAATTTCCGATCCAAAATTCTCTAAAGTTGTTGTCGGCTTTTTGCCCAATGAAATGCCAAGATGGCCTTCAATGACAAAAGCGATCAACCAGATTGTCAACGCATATTCAAATGGTGCGAACAAGTATGAACGTCTGGGTGACTGGGCAGAAAGAATCGGATGGGAAAAATTCTTTGAAGCATGTGAACTTGAATTTACACATCACCTGATCGATGATTTCCGTCAGCAGGCTTACATGAGCTGGCGTCAATCAACTCAGTTCAAGTTCTAATATGATTCGTTTATTGGACTTTAGCTGATAAATATGATGATAAGCCGGAGTGCACGTTGTGTACTCCGGCTTCATCCATTTTGATTTCAAAGGAGTATGATAATGAGTGATCTTCTTGCTGATAAGGAAGCTGCAACCAAAGCGGTTGTGGATTGGATGACAAAAAAAGCCGGATCAAAAACCAAATTTTATTTCAAAGATTTTAATAAAGTTTTCCCGGATGATAAACCAAGAGAGATTAAAAAAGTTATCAATAAAATGGTGCAGGATGAAGTGCTTGAATACTGGTCTTCCGGAAGTACGACCATGTACGGACTCAAAGGTTCCGGTATCCAGCACTCTTCTGAAGGCGAAGAGTAAGATTAAGATATTAAACGCTTTTAGTTTTCATGCAAAAAGCTGGTAAAAGAGTCCCGGGAATTGTTATCGCCGGTCTTAGGGGTGGATCAGGCAAGACAGTCATTTCTTTAGGGATTACTGCTGCGTGGAAAGAAAAAGGCCTTAAGGTCTCACCCTTTAAAAAGGGACCTGACTATATTGACGCCGGCTGGCTTTCAAAGGCAGCCGGTCGTCCTTGTTATAACCTGGACACCTTTCTTTGTACCCCATCTGTTGTTACACAATCCTATCATGAAAATTCCATACAGTGCGATATTGCTGTTGTTGAAGGTAATCGCGGCCTTTATGACGGGATTGATATGGATGGAACCACTTCGACTGCAGAACTCGCAAAATTATTAAATCTGCCGATTTTATTGGTACTGGACTGCACCAAAAGTACGCGTACCATGGCAGCATTGCTTCTGGGGTGTATGAAGTTTGATCCTGATATCAATATCTGTGGTGTTATCCTTAATCGGGTGGCCGGTAAAAGACATGAAGGAAAGGTCAGGACAAACATTGAAAAATTTTGTAATATACCAGTCTTTGGAGCGGTTCCGAAATTAAAGGCCAAAGATTTCCCTGAACGGCACATGGGGCTTGTGACCTCGGAGGAACATGCGTTTTCCGATACTGCAATCCGGGCTGCCGCTAAAGTTGCCCGGGACACGATTGATTTAGATGCACTCTATCAGACTGTGACCCGTCAACATCACGGTTCTGATTCCAAAGAAATAATAAAAACCAACCTTAAAAAACAGAGACTGACCCAATCTGATCCTGTTACTATCGGTATTATAAGAGATTCAGCCTTTCAGTTTTATTATCCTGACAATATTGAAGCCTTAAAAAAGCTGGGCGCCACTATTGTTTATATCAGTCCTTTAAATGAAAACAGCATACCGGATGTTCATGCCATTTACATGGGCGGGGGATTTCCTGAAACCCATGCCCCCCAGCTTGCTCAGAATAAAACGTTCCGGGATGATTTAAAAAAATTATCACAGAACGGGCTTCCCATTTACGCAGAATGCGGGGGGCTCATTTTCCTTGGTCAAAGTATTCAGTTGGGAGATCAGGAATTTCCCATGTCAGGAATTTTCCCCATTAAATTCGGACTTTCCCTTCGACCCCAGGGTCATGGCTATACCAAGGTAGAAGTGGTCCATGAAAACCCGTTTTTTAAAGCAGGTGAGCTTTTAAAGGGACATGAATTCAGATATTCCAGTATTTTAGAGATTGAGTACAAGGACCATGAAATGGCCTTTAAGATGGAGCGGGGAAAAGGAATTATTGACAAAAAGGATGGATTTTATAAACTCAATACCTTTGGCACCTACACCCATATTCACGCCCTTGGCAGTCCTTCCTGGGCACCGTCTCTGATCGAAAAGGCAAAAGCCTTCAAGGCAGGTCTTGCCGGATAATAAGAATCGAACAGGGGTTAAAAAAAGAGGTTTTCCAAAACCAATAGAAAACCTCTTTTAATGTTTCTAATAAATATTATTTTTTAGAAAACGGGTTATTCCCCTTTTTCATGGCATTTATTACAGGACGCAGGAGCAGGACCTTTCATCCCTTTAGGATCACCGGCTTTTTTGTTCACATCTTTGTGACAGTCGACACAGTTTCCATGCATGGCGTTTTCAAGCACCAGAGGATCGTTTTTGTCTTTTTTGTCTTTTTCAAGTTTGGTATGGCATTCCACACATTTCTGGACATTGTCACCGATTTTAAGATCCAAAGGTTTCTTGTCCTTGTCATGATGACAGTCACCACAGGAAATCTTGAATTCTTCATTGTGTTTTTTGTGGGTGAATTCGATAAATTTAAATTTTGGGGGTGCTTTTACGCGTTTTGTATAATTGTTGTAATCCATTTTTATTGTATCAGGCACTTCAGTTCCCGCTTGGAGACCTGTCGCAACAAAAACAACCGCAATACCTGCCGCCAAAAGCCAAGTCAGCAATTTTTTGTTCATAATCGATTTTACTCCTTTAAAATTAACTATTTGTGTTGCCTTTAATTCAGCAGCAGTTCATACCACTGCTTGTTTCCATAAAATTTTACTTAAGTTTCTACACCCAAGTCAGTTGAAATGTCAATACAAAATACAAGTCAAAATTTATGTCTATTCCTCTTTATCTTTTTTGTATTAGGGTGATGTAGTCTCCTTTTTTGGGGTCGCTTCATCATCGGTTTCAACAGTTTTCTTCTTCCCGAAAATCTTGGCGCCAAGGATGCTGATTTCATAAAGGACCATCAATGGCAGGGCCATCATGATCTGGGTTACCACATCCGGTGGCGTAATGACAGCAGCACCGATAAAAAAGATCAGGATGGCATATTTTCTATTCTTTTTTAAAAATTGAACATTCACCAGCCCCATCCTGGCCATAAAGGTCAGAACCAGTGGCAGTTCAAAAACAAATCCAAAGGCCAGGAGCATTTTTGAAGCAAAAGACAGGTATTCCTTCATGGACGGCATGGCATAAATGGTGTCTGTTGCAAATCCTAAAAAGAATTTAAACCCATAAGGAAAAACAATAAAATATCCAAAAGAGGATCCAATGGCAAAGAAAAAAACAGACAGAAATACAATGGGTAAAAAGTATTTTTTTTCCGTCCTGTAAAGGCCGGGGGAGACAAACATCCAGAATTCATAAAACAGAACCGGGGTTGCCGCAACAATTCCGGCAAGCAGGGAGACTTTAAGATAGGTAAAAAAAGCTTCCGGGAGCCCTGTAAAAATCATCCGGGTGTTTTCGTTGTCACCCATGGCTGTTACAAGAGGAGCCACCAGGATGTCAAATAATTTTTCCTTGAAAAAGTAAGCCACCAAAAACCCGATGCCCACTGCAATAAAGGAACGAACCAGCCTGTCTCTGAGCTCACCCAAATGCTCTGTAAAAGGGCTTTTCTCTTCTGTACTCATCTGTTAATCGGTTGTGTGTTTTTCTGATGAATTATCTGTCTTATCCGGTTCTTTATCTTTTGGAGAAGTCTCTCCATTATTATCCGGAACGTCTTTGCCTGGTGTTTTGAAATCAGAATCTGTTTTGGAATCAGAAGGGGTCTCTGGATTAATATTGGCATCTTTAAAAATTGCTTTGAGATCTGTTTTCGGATCTTCAATATCCTTCATGTCTTTTACCGTTGTTTCAATATCAATGCTGCGTTTGAAATCCTGGGCAGAACGTTTGAATTCCCCCATGGCGCGGCCCAGTGTTTTGGCAAGGTCAGGCAGCTTTTTCGGCCCGATGACAATGAGTGCTATTGCCAGAATTAATAAGATTTCAGGCATTCCAAGACCAAACATTCTCTATTTTAACTCCTTATTGTATAAAATACCGATAATTCAGAATCTAAGTTTTACACTGAATGATGGCGGAGTGTCAAGAAAGGATATCTTATGCTTTACGTCTGCTGGGTTGATCTTCTTGCCCCTGTTGTGTTTGAGCGATTATTTTGCCGGGTTCTGTCTGTAGTTGCATCTGGTCTTCGTTTCCCTTTGAAGGGTTGTCTTTTTTTAGCCTTTGGTTTTGAATAATATTTTTTCCGCGGCGGGGGAAGGGGTTTGTCCAGTTCTTCAGACGGATACTCGCAGATGATTTTATTGCCCAGCACTTCTTCTATTTTAGGAATATAAAAAGAGCTCATCTCATCGGCAAAGCTGATGGATATCCCGGTTGCACCCGCTCTTCCGGTTCTTCCGATTCGATGGATATAATGTTCGGGTTCCTGGGGCAGATCATAGTTAATGACATGGCTGATATCTTTAATATGTAATCCCCGGGCAGCCACATCGGTTGCAACTAATATATTGATTTGGCCGTTTTTAAAATTTTCCAGAACTTTAAACCGTTTATCCTGGGAGATATCCCCTGAAAGAACACTGCATTTCTGGCCGTATCGTTCAAGCTTTTCCGACAGAATTCTTGCCGTGTCTTTACGGTTTACAAACAAAAGCACGCGGGTCAGCTGCTCAGTGTTGATCAGATTATAGACATGTCTGAATTTATCTTTTTCAGCTGAAATATAGACAATCTGCTGAATGCTGTCAGCTGCGGCCTGATCAGGGTCTGTTTCTATCTTGACGGCTTCTTCGGTTGTCCAGCTTTGGGCAAGTCTTAAAACATCCTCTGTCAGTGTTGCTGAAAAGAACAGGGTCTGGCGATTGTTTTTATGGGGTGTTTTTAAAATGATTCTTCGGACATCGGGAATAAATCCCATATCCAGCATACGATCTGCTTCATCAAGGACAACAATTTCAACCTTGGAAGGGTTGATCAATCCTTTACCCATAAAATCAATGAGACGTCCGGGCGTTGCAACAATAACGTCAACCGGTTTTTCCGTAAGCTGGGTCTGCTGCTGTTTATAACCGGTACCGCCAAAAATGGATATGATTCTGATATTTGTATATTTGGCAAGGCCCATGAAATCTTTTTCAATCTGATAAACAAGTTCTCTTGTTGGCGCAAGAATTAATGCTCTCGGGCTTCCATTCCTGTTTTTAACCGGTTTTTTTAAAAATGCCGTCAAAATCGTTATAATAAAGCTGGCACTTTTTCCGGTGCCTGTCTGGGCCTTGGCAGTGGCATCCTTTCCTTCCAGGGTGTGGGGTAAAAGTTTTGCCTGGATAGGGGTGCAGTAATTAAATTTTAAATCGGCAATGGCATGCATGACAGTTAACGGCAGATCAAAATCATGAAATCTTGTTTCCCCTTCCTTGGGGTCTACTGGAAAATCATCCATGGACCATATTTTTTTCTTGGGCTTAGGCAATCGTTGTTTTTGGATGGTGGCTTCTGGGCTGGAAGGTGGCGGAGTCAAAACGGATTGTATGGTAGGCTTTTTGCTAAAAAGCGTTTTTAAAAATATAAAAAATTGTTTCAATCGTTACTTTCTATTAAGGGTTAAAATATTAACAGCCTGACAGTTAACAATGATTCTTAACAGACAGTCCGTTATTTGTGAAGCTAAAATTGTGAAAACTTAAAATTTATCCTCCGGCAACCATAGGCAAAAGTTGGATTTTTGAGTTGTCGGGGATGATGGTTTCATCAAACTTTGGACTTGAAACAAGGGTGCCGTTTAAACGGACAACCGAGCAGAATTCAACATTATCAAGTGTTGTTAAAAGAGATGCAATGGTCAAGTCTTCTGACCACTGCATCTTTATTCCATCCACTTCTATCATGGGTTATTGAACCCCGTTTTTCCTCAGAATTTCCAAAACATCCGGAAAATCAATGCCAAGTCGTTTAACGGTTTTAACGGTGGGAATCCCGTTTCGGGTCCATCCGCGCCGTTCATAAACTGCATCCTTTAGCAATTCATACTGTTCTTCTCTTTTTTGTCTTAATGCAGCAACTTTTTCTTTGGAGCTCATGCTGCTGATGTCAAGGCTGTATTTTTCTTTGAGCTGCCCGTCATATCGATCTTTTCGTGATTCGTATTCCTCAACGGTCACAGGACCGACGGCCCTGTAGGGTAAGGTGTCGTGTTCTCTTGTGCCGTACCCCATTTTCAGGTTGAAAATTCTCTGGAAGTTATACACTGCCTCACTCATTAAAATGAGATCATCAGGACTTGATTTTCGGCCGGTAACGGCACTGAAGAAATCCGCATACCATCCCAGATGCTTTTCAACTTTGGCAGGTTCTGATGTTGTTTTATTGTCTTCAGGAACAATATCATTCCAGGGCAGTTTGCAAAGACCGCAAAGACCGAACCAGGTCCTGAACATGGGGAACCAGTGCAGGGCCTCTGCTTTGTTTTCAAAGGTCGGCATGAAATTGTGAACCATATCCAGGAAGATCAGCCAGGCTTCATCGTGCTGGGGGCCTTTGAGGGCAAGTCCGTATCCGCCCTGCTGGGCAAGGGATTCCTTGGTGATGTATTCGGAAAACTCAAGGCCCTTGGATTCCATGCCAATGTCCTGCATAAAAGCGCTGTCGGCACCAAAATCTTTTGCAAAAATGTCTTTCATCTGTCTGATACCTTTGCCGACAATGGCGCCGAATCCTTCTCCCCTTGCCATCTGGTGAATGATTTCTAAAGCATTAAATCGGCTGCCAAAGCTTAAATCCATTCCGCCGGTATGGTCGGTGGTAATCAACTTGTTTTCAAAACATTCCATGACAAACCCCAGGGACGTCCCGACAGAAATGGTGTCCAGGCCATATGCATCACAATAAAAATTAATTTCAAGAATGGTTTGGGCATCAAAAATACCCAGGTTGGAACCGCAACCGGCTACGGTTTCATACTCAGGGCCGTCGACAAAAACCTTTTTCCCTCTGTAGGGACCTGTAAAGGGTGAAAAATCTTTCACTCCGTGGGCACAGGCAACGGCACAGCCTCTCCAGCAGCCGTCAAAACCTTTGTCAAAGATATGTTCAAACACGTCTTCTCCGATGACACGGCTTTGAGGATGTGATCCAAACTTGAAGTTATGGACGGGCAGGCAGTCATGATCATTCATTATGGGCACAAGGTGGGTGGTTCCGACAAGAGCCATCCTGTTCTGTTTGGGATCAAGTTCATTGATTTCTTTTGCATGGCTTTTGGTAACAAGTTTTAGACCATTAAAATCAGCAGGATTGTTGGATTTCATGGAAATGGCACCATATCTTGCCACAATGGCTTTAATTTTTTTATCGGCAAAAACAGTTCCGATCCCACCGCGGCCGGCTTGTTTGTAGCGGACCATTTTACGCCCGGCATCCCACCAGGAAAAGTTCAGGCACCCGAAAAACGTATGTTCTGCCCCCGGACCTGCCGTGACAACAGACACATTGACCGGTTTTTCTTCATCAAAATGATGGGTTAAAGCTTTTGAAAGTTCATAGGAATCTACTGGCAGGTCTTTTGCTTCAAATACTTTGATTTTATTTTCAATCCCGTCAATGAAAATAACGGTATCGGTTTTGGCTTTGCCATCAACCTGTATTACATCAAAGCCGGAAAATTTTTTATAGGGTCCGAAATATCCCCCCACATTTGAATCAATGGGAGCACCGGTTAAAGGGGAAATGGCAGTCACAATACTTTTCCCGCCGCCGGGGTATCCCGGAGTACCGCCCAATGGGCCCGAAGAGATACAAATCGCGTTTTCAGGATCATTCCATTTGGTACTGCCTGAAACAGCATTCCACATCAGCCACAGATCATACCCCTTTCCGCCGATGAATTTGTTTTTAATTTTTTCTTGGATAGGGTTGATCATGATCTCGGTTGAATCTAAATTAACGCGAAGGGATTTATCAGTATACCCTTTTTTAACTTCTGATTTTTCATAAGAGATGGATTTTATCTCTTTAAGGTTGATTTGACCCATTTATTACTCCTTGGCTATAAAATCTTTTTTTCATTTTTTGATTAAAGCTTGCAACCCCTAATTTTGTAAGCTTATTTGATTGAAGTCTCTATATCATAATTTTGGATTTAAGTATAGAAACAACCAAACAATTCATATTGATTTGAAATGGTTAAACCATTAATAATATATTCTTCCATGGATGTCAACGATGAAAACCAAATATTTAATAAAGCTAAATAGGTAAAAAAACTTGACTTTTTGCACTATTCATAGTTAACCAGAACATTGAAAGCTACCAAATTATTGAAAAAAGGTAATATAAATGCTCATATTAGCCAATCTTTTTGAAGCCATAGCCGTTGTGATGGATTATGCACTGACATTTTATATGTGGATTGTTGTCGCGGGTGCTGTTTTGTCATGGGTGAGTCCTGATCCTTATAATCCTATTGTACGGTTCATCAATACAGCAACAGAGCCGGTTTTCCATCAAATTAGAAAAAGACTTCCTGTCAGTTTCGGAGGACTTGATATATCTCCTG
>Ga0180009_10008095_pt1 | contig 10521 bp, 10 predicted proteins | sample OS_PC_MetaG_FD_123537 | JGI IMG/M metagenome (GOLD analysis project Ga0180009, IMG submission 123537) | Groundwater microbial communities from the Aspo Hard Rock Laboratory (HRL) deep subsurface site, Sweden - OS_PC_MetaG | ecosystem: Environmental > Aquatic > Deep subsurface > Groundwater... | reverse complement strand
GGCGTTCAAAGTTATATTTTATCCTACTGATCAACTGGCTGACTGGCACACGGGCCAACTGGCTAAATGATAAGGGAGTAAACCCATGAAAACCTATCGGAAAGAACTCTGGTTTGATGTCCCCACGCGGCGGGCAATGATCAATATCACCCCCCAGGTGGAAGACTGTTTAAAGGAAAGCGGCATCAAAGAAGGCATTGTGCTCTGTAACGCCATGCACATCACAGCCTCTGTGTTCATCAATGACGACGAATCCGGCCTGCATCAGGATTATGACGACTGGCTGGAGACACTCGCCCCTCATGAGCCGGTTTCACGATATCGACATAATGTCGGTGAAGACAATGCCGATGCCCACATGAAACGTCAGATCATGGGCCGGGAGGTGGTTGTGGCCATAACAGAAGGCCGGCTCGATTTCGGCACCTGGGAACAGATATTTTACGGGGAATTCGACGGCCGGAGGCGGAAGCGGGTATTAGTGAAAATAATTGGTGAATAGTGGCAGCCTCCTGTATCCCTTTCTAATAGCGCTGCTGAGCTTCAATAGCCCTTTGTATAAACTGGAGTTTCGTCCCTCTGCTATATTTGATCATCAATTTGTTTGGTATTTTATATTTGTGATTTGGAATTTACGGGTTATTCGAGAAAGGTTTTTGACGAATACAACCAAATGATTTAAGTTATGATTCAGGATGGCTCCTTGCCATGGATTCTTTATTTTGGGCACCAATGATGTGAAACTGAATTTATAAGAAGAAAAGAAAAAAATAATCAAGCTGGAAAAACCCGGCCCCATAAGCGGATGCTGCCGAAATGAATGCCCTGTCACCGAAACCCACGTCAACTCAAATGCTGATCACCATTGCCGCATTTGTGATCGTCATCGCCGGAATGCGCGCCGCAAATGTCCTTCTCGTCCCGTTTCTTCTGTCCGGGTTTATCGCAATAATAAGCAGCCCTCCCCTGTTTTGGCTTAAAAATAAAGGCCTTCCCACATGGCTTTCTCTGGTGGTTGTAATTTTTATCATTTTGTTGATCGGGCTCTTACTGGTCGGAATGGTCGGCTCATCCCTTACCGCTTTTACCAGAGATCTTCCGGTCTATGATTCGAAAATCAGACAGCACGTCACATCGATTATCGCATGGATCGAGGCACGCGGTGTGAATACCGGAGATCTCGATATCATGGGATTACTGGACCCGGGCAGAATCATGAAGCTGGCGACCGCTTTTTTGAATAGCCTGAGAAAATTGCTAACCAACGGATTTTTGGTTTTTCTGACAGCACTCTTTATGCTGATAGAAGCCCTGAATCTACCGGCTAAACTCTACACCATTCTCAACGGCAGCGCGAAATCCCTTGCGACATTCGATCAGTTCATTTCCAATGTTAAAAATTACATGGCCATTAAAACAGCAATCAGCCTTACCGTTGGTGTTGCAGTGGCTGTCTGGCTTGCCATCATGGGTGTAAATTATCCGACTTTGTGGGGATTGCTTGCCTTTGTTTTAAATTATGTTCCCAATATCGGATCCATCATAGCGGCCGTTCCGGCAATTCTGCTCACGTTTCTTATGTACGATATCTTCAAGGCGGTTATCGTCGCAATCGGTTATTTGGTCATCAATGTGGTCATGGGAAATATCATAGAACCAAAATTCATGGGGCAACGCCTCGGACTTTCACCGCTGGTGGTTTTTCTATCTCTTTTGTTTTGGGGATGGGTGCTGGGGCCGGTGGGGATGCTGCTTTCAGTACCCTTGACCATGACCGCTAAAATCGCCCTTGACACCAGAGAAGATACCCGATGGCTGTCCGTGTTGTTGGGTCCGGATGTTAGGCACGAAAAGGAAGCTCCCGCGGAGTAGTAAAATTGAAGCATTACCAATGCGCCCTGGCTTTTCCCCAGGGGTTTGCTCTTGCCACTTCTTCATTCAGGTCCGTTCCCCAACCCGGTCCGCTGGGCACTTCCATATAGCCGTTTTCGATTTTCGGTTTATTGGTGGTCAATTCTTCTCTCAGCGGCACGTCATCCACATCGATCTCCATGATGCGGATATTCGGCAGCACCGCACACAAAGACGCACCGATAAAAGAAGACAAGTGGCTGTAGTAGTTGTGAGGCGATACGTTCAGTTCATATACTTGGGCAAGATCGCCGATCTTCTTGGATTGGGCAAATCCGTTCCAGGGAACATCGATCATAAAGACATGGGCCGCATGCTGGTCGAAGAAAGGCAGATATTCCTTCATGTAAAAGAGGTTTTCCCCGGTACAGATCTTGGTTCGGGTGGCTTCTTTGACCTGCCGCAATGCCTTTGCATTATACATTTCAATTTCAAGCCAGAGCAGATTGAACTGCTCAAGGATCTGGGCGATACGGATGCACCCTTCGACTTTGAAGTTGAAATTCAGATCCAGGCAGATATCAATGTCTGTTCCCACCGCATCTCTGAAGGTTCCAATAAGCGTCTCGATGTGGTTCAGCATCTCATTGGATGCCACCTGATCCGTGGTTCCAAGGCCGCCGCCGAAACCGTCGAAATGAACGGTTGCCGGATCACCCGGAAAGATGATGTTGGTCTTTAGAGCCGTATATCCGCTATTTACAACCTCTCTGCCCAGCTTTGCGATATCGTCCATGGTTGCGATGGGCGATGTGCCCATCATTTCATGGTATAGTGCTCTTGTAGTACCGCAGTGGGACCAGTACAGGCGGACCTTTTCACGGATCGGCCCCCCGAACAGCTCGACAACGGATATCCCCAGGGCTTTCGCCTTGAGATCGATGAGTGCCAGCTCTATCCCGGCTGTGGCCTTTGCCATCACCCCACCAGGGCTCTGGATCGCGTTTCGAGCCATATCCGAGAAGCGCATTTCGTATGCCCTGGGATCTTTTCCTATTAGAAGTGGCTTCATATCCTCAACAGCCCCGGCAATGGCATGCGGCGCTCTGCCCGAACTGCATTCTCCATAGCCGACAAGTCCATCTTCTGTCTCTACCTTAATAAACTGCCAGGGTCTCCAACCGGCATCGACGGCAAGGGTCTCCACATATTTGATTTTCATTATTCCACTCCTTCCTTCTCCCCCCGGTTATCAAAGAGGAGATTTTATAGATACAGAAAGCCAATCGCTGGGTTCCGTTGATCTGTATAACATCAAACCCATTTGAAGTAAAAAATTCAAATCCTTCCGTGAAAGCACACCGGGGTACCGCTTTATTGCATATTTCCGACTAAGTCTTTTTGCGGTCTCTATATGTTCTTAATCGCTTATTGACATTTAAGAATTTTTCGAATAGTTCCACCATTCAAAAATACTTAAATTATTTCCGGTTATAAATGAAACTATCCACAAGAAGCAGATACGGCACACGGATTTTAGTTGAACTGGCCATGAACCAGGATAAGGGTCCGGTGCAGATTTCGGAAATCTCCACCCGACAGAAGATATCCGTCAAGTATTGCGAACAGCTGATCCGACCGTTAAAACAGGCTCAGCTGGTCAACAGCGTGAGAGGCCCGAAAGGCGGACATGTCCTTAATAAAAAACCGGAAAAAATCACCCTGGGTGAAATCGTCCGTTTATTTGAAGGTCATACCGATCTTGTTCATTGTATCAGCTCACCGGAAGATTGCGATAGAGCCTCAAACTGTCAGGTTCGATTGGTTTGGCAGGAAGCCACCAGAGCACTTTATGAGAGCCTTGACAACACCACAATTGCCGATTTGCTGGAAGGCCCTTGTCGCGACGAAGACGACCCCTCTTTGTAGCCTTCCGGAACCGATACAATTTATTTATCTCCCTGATACCATTCTATTTTTTCTAATTTTCGTGACAAACTAATTAATCGGTTTTTTTCAATTTTTTGATTGACAAATGTTTTTTTGTTGGGCTATATCATACTTGTTTAATATAGATTAAATAAATCTATATTAAATGAGGGCAAAACGCATGAAATTATCTACCAGGAGCCGTTGCGGTACCAGAATCTTGATGGATTTAGCCCGTTTGCAAAACGAAGGGCCTGTTCAGGTCGGTGAAATTTCCCGACGACAGAGTATTTCAGTGAAATATGTGGAACAGATCATTCGTCCGCTAAAACAGGCTGAGCTGATTAACAGCGTTCGAGGACCCAAGGGCGGGCACATGCTGGCAAAAAAACCCGAAGAAATCACCTTGGGGCAAATTGTCCGGTTATTAGAAAGCTCTATAGACCTAGCTGAGTGCGTAGGCAACCCAAACATGTGTCCTATTTCGACCAATTGCCGGATTCGGGTGGCATGGCAAGATGCAACCGAGGCGCTTTACAAAAGTCTGGACGCAACTACTATTGCCGATCTGATAGGATAAAAGAGACTATGTAAGCATTTGGAGAAAAATACATTAAATAGAGGAGGTATTCATGAAAAAAATTGTTATTTTGGGTTCCGGCTGCGCAGGCACCATGACCGCGGTCGGTTTGAGAAAAAAATTGAGTGAATCGGAGTGGGATATCACCATTATTGATAATGATGAAATCCACCACTACCAACCCGGCTGGCTGTTCATTCCATTCGGCGTCTACACAGCGGCAGACTGCCAAAAACCGAAGAGGGAATTCATACCCAAAGGCGTAAATTTTATTTTCGATGAAGTGGTGGGTGTTGATCCGGCACAGCGAACCGTGGAAGGTAAACGAGGAAGATATAATTACGATTGGCTGGTCGTTGCATCCGGCTGTCGGATCATGCCCGGTGAGGTCGAAGGCATGATGGATGACTGGCATGGTGACATCCATGATTTCTACACCCTCGAAGGTGCACAGGCCCTGCATGAAAAGATGAAATATTTCAAGAAGGGCCGGGTCGTTCTCAACATCGCGGAATTGCCCTACAAGTGCCCGGTGGCACCGCTGGAGTTCATCTTCATGGCCGATTGGTTTTTCAAGGTAAACGGCGTTCGGGAAAACATTGAAATCGAACTGGTCACCCCTGTTTCCGGCGCCTTTACAAAACCGATAGCTTCCAGGATCTTGGGAGAAATAGCTGTGAAAAAAAATATCACGGTCACCCCAAACTGGGATATCGCACAGGTCAATGCAGAGGAAAAGACCATCGAATCTCACAAGGGTGAAAAGGTTCCCTATGATCTGCTGATTTCGATCCCGCCCAACTTCGGCGCTCAATTCATTGAGAATTCCGGTATGGGCGACCCCCTGTGCTTTGTCAATACCGACCATTTCACCTTAAGGGCCAAGGATTTCGAAAATATCTACGTGATTGGCGACGCCACCAATGTTCCCGCCTCCAAAGCCGGGGCAGTAGCCCATTACGAGTCAGAAACGGTAATTGAAAACATTATCCGGGAGATAGACGGTCAGGAGCCGAAATCGACATTTGACGGCCATGCCACCTGTTTTATCTGTTCCGGTTATGAAAAAGCGGTTCTCATCGATTTTAATTATAAATATGAACCGCTGCCGGGGAAATTTCCGTTTCCGGGATTGGGTCCCTTCAGCCTGCTGGGCGACAGCTATCTCAACTATTGGGGGAAAATGATGTTCAAGTGGGTTTACTGGAATATGATGATGCGAGGGGTCGAGTTACCGCTGGAACAGCAAATGACAATGGCGGGCAAGATGCGTCACAGCCTTGTAACCGAGTAGGGAGGTGGCCATGACAAATGAAGAATTAATTCTGGAAAGACTGGATCGGATAGAGGCCCGGCTTACCCCCATGGCGCAAACCGCCAGTGGAATCGGTGAGTTGTGGGATGATTTAACCCCTTTAAGCGGTCAGGCAATTCGACTCCTCATCAGAGAACTGGAAGATGTTGAATCGAGCTTTCAGCTGGAAGATTTTCTGGCTTTAATCAAGAAGTCTCTGGCGAGTATCCATCACATCAACTTTGCCTTGACCCAGCTTGGAAATATGGTCGACTTTGTAAACACCATCGAACCCTTGCTGAAATCGGCAGTCCCCCAGATCATCAATTACCTGGATGATCTGGAACAAAAAGGCGTGCTTCGCATCATTCAATCCATGCTGGATATCCGTGCCAAGGTGGCGGCTGCATATACACCTGAGGATATCGAACAGATCGGCGACAGTCTTGTGGCGATGTTGGGTCTGGCAAAGAAAATTTCAGACCCCAAGGCCATTGAATTCTTGGAGACCATGGCTGATTTGCCGTCCAAGGTGGATCTGAAAAACGCCCGAGAAATCGGCCCGTTCGGCATGCTCGGGGCCGCTTCAAGCAAAGAAGTCAAGCAAGGGCTGGGTGTAATGATCGAATTGACCAAGGCCATGGGAAGGTTGAAAAGCGGCGGCGAAAACGGTGATGAGGAATAACCGGACGCCGTGGTCTAACCAGTGCTTAAGGTCATACTTACTGTAATTGCGGATTGAAGCCTTCGGGGATGTTTGCACAGCCGTGACAAGCATCCCAGGCTTCAGTGTCGACTATCTGTTTAAAAATGGTTTCGACCTTACTTTTAAAAGGAGGGAGGTTATTGCCATGGAGAGACACGATGTTCAGTGTGAGGACGGTCGCCGGAGAGAGGCGCGAGTCTACGAAGAAATCCGGGAGGAAGGTAATTATAAAATCTGGAAAGCCGGTGTACGGGTGAAAGGAAAGCATGTAAACGGTGAAGCATGGCACAGCCAAAAAACCGAAAACTGGTATTTCGTCGCAGACCTTGAAGATAAAAACAGTGACCTCTTGGCGCCGGGGAATAAGGATGTCCTTATAAAGATGAAGCATCAGCTGAGAAATCTGGAAGCAAAATATGCGGAAGAAAAAGACCGTGTGTCCAAGCAGATGAAAGCGATGCTCATAACGGAAAACGAAATCAAAACAATTCAGAAGGAGATTACCGGTTTGATTAAACGGGTTCCCGCAGACCCTGAAGCACCCCTTCAAATTTCCCCAAAAGTTCGAGCCCGTTAAGAGGTCGACGAGACCCGTGAACAAATGAGAACCCGGAATGATGAGGCAATGGCTGCCATACTAAGATTTTAGTCATCAAACCGACATAACATCCAAACAGATTGTAACGGTGGAGAAGTAGTGGGGTGTTTCTATTGATGCTCCACTCTTCCACGCCCATCTTCGTTCAGCCGGCTCAATCCCAAAGCAACGACTCACCCGGAAAATCGCATTTCATTGACAATTTGCCGAGCCAAAGCTTATTATACCGACCAAGCGGCATAAACCGCCGACTGTAAAGACAGGTGAGTATTGTAACATCATGCAAAAACCGAACACTACTCCATATTACAATCTCTCATTAAAGCTTATCGTGGCAATAGCAGTGGTTACACTGCTCGCGATTATGGGCGGCACGATGATCGGCATCAGGTATCAAGAAAAAGCTTTGCTTTTTTCCGGCCTGCTTTTCGTCTGTTTGACGGCTTTCCTCTGTATTCTCATTATAAAATGGGTCAACCGACCACTGTCAAAACTACTGGAAGGTATTCGGGGTATCGGAAAGGAAGATTATGAAAAGGGTGTCTGGGCCCATCAAAATGACGAAATGGGTCATTTGGTCAAGGCCATAGATGAAATTGCGGAAGAAATCGGAGAAAGCAGAACCAAGCTCAAACGGCAGCGGATTGAATATCAAAATCTGTTCGAAGAGGTTCCCTGCATCATTACGGTACAGGATCGAGATTACAAACTAATCAGCTACAATCGTGAATTTGCCGAAAAATTTGATCCGAAACCGGGTGACTACTGCTATTATGCATATAAAGGACGGCATGAGAAATGTGTTGTCTGCCCGGTTGAAAAAACTTTTGAAGACGGCCGTTCACACACCAGCGAAGAAACCGGTTTCGGTAAAGATGGCGCCCTCACTCATTGGATCGTAAGAACAACACCGGTAAAAAATGACAAGGGCGAAATCATCGCAGCCATGGAGATGAATATTGATATCACCCAGGTCAAACAACTGGAAGAAGAACTCCGAAGATCTGAAAAGAAATACTATGAGATATTCAACAATATTCCGAATCCGGTATTCGTTTTGGATGTTGAAGATCTGACCATACTGGATTGTAACGAGAGTGCGAAATCGGTTTGCGGGTTTGACCGAAATGAGACCCTCCAAAAATCATTTTTGGAACTGTTCCAAAGAGAAGAAAGGGAATTATACGGCACCAAGCTCAGAACTGCCGCACTCATCAATAATGCCAAACAAATCAATAAGACAGGCGAGAATCTCTATGTCAATATTCGGATATCACCGTCTGAATATCATGATCAGAAAGTTCTTCTGGTGACCACCAGCGATATCACTAAACTCCTGGAGGCGGAACAGCAACTGATCCAGGCCAGCAAGATGGCCACATTGGGTGAAATGGCCACGGGTGTTGCCCATGAACTCAACCAACCCCTTTCGGTCATTAAGACGGCAAGCAGTTTTTTTATGAAAAAAGTTATGAAAAAGGAAAAAATCGAAGACAACATCATTATGGAACTGTCCAAAGAAATGGACAGCCATGTGGATCGTGCCACCAAGATCATAACCCACATGCGCCAGTTCGGAAGAAAATCGGATATGACCAGCGAAAGGGTCCGGGTTAACGAAGTGCTGCAAAAGGCTTTTGAAATCTTCAGCCAGCAGTTAAAACTGAGGGAAATCGAAATCGAATGGCAGACCGAAGATTCGCCTCTTGAAATAATGGCCGACAACATTCAATTGGAGCAGGTTTTCATCAACCTCCTGATCAATGCCCGGGATGCCATCGAAGAACACGCAAAAGTAAATCCGGATTCGGATATGAACAAGAAAATAATACTTAAAACCGCTTCAGCAGAAGATCGGATAATCATTGAGGTATGCGATACCGGTATCGGCATGTCCGAGGCTGTCCGGGAAAAGATTTTCGAACCGTTTTTTACCACCAAAGGCGTGGGCAAAGGTACGGGTCTCGGGCTTTCCATCACCTACGGTATCGTTCAAAACCACGATGGAACCATTAAAGCGGTTTCCCGGGAAAGAGAAGGCACCTGTTTTATTTTGACGTTTCCAGCGGCCGGAGCGCAATAAATGAATATACCCGTTGATAATCATACTATCCTACTGGTGGACGATGAACCGGGAATCTGTAAGGTTTTATGCATATCTTTAACCGATATGGGGTACACCGTCCATACGGCCAACGATGGAGATGAAGCTCTGCGCATTTTTTCTAAGCAAAACCCCGCCATTGTCATGACCGACATTAAAATGCCCGGAATGGATGGAATCGATCTTTTAAAAAAGATCAAGGAAAAGCGCCCGGAAACGGAAGTCATCATGATCACCGGGCATGGCGAGATGGATCTTGCCATCATGAGCCTCAAGTATGAAGCCACCGATTTTATCACCAAGCCGATTCATCCGGATACCCTCGAAATCGCACTGAAACGGGCGGAAGAGCGGATCTCGTTAAAGCGGCAGCTGCGGGAATATACTGAAAATCTCGAGGGACTGGTGGAGGAAAAAACACGGGAGCTCATTGCCGCAGAAAGGCTGGCTGCCGTGGGTCAGACAGTTGCCGGCCTGTCTCACGCTATCAAAAATATAGCAAGCGGTCTGGGATGTGGCGCTTTTGTGTTGGAAAAAGGGATCGAACTGGACGAAAAAAAATACCTGGACCAGGGCTGGCAGATGGTAAAGAACAATGTGGACAAGATCAAACACCTATCCCTCGATCTCCTCAATTATGCCAAACCTTCGGCAATCGAACTTAAAACTTGCGATCCGAATTTGCCGGCCAGAGAGGTAGCCGACCTCATGTCCGCCAAAGCGAATGAGATGGGGGTTCTCCTTGAGACCCAAATTTGTTCGGACCTGAAATCGTTTGCCTTCGACCCCGATGGAATTCACCGCTGTCTATTGAATCTGGTCTCCAATGCCCTGGATGCCTGCGCAGAATGCGGCGCCTCAAGACATCCGCGAAAGATTGTGATCAAAACTCAGAAATCGAAAGGCTGGGCGGTTGAATACCGTGTGGAGGACAACTGCGGCGGAATGGATGAAACCGTCAAGGACAGCCTGTTTCAAAGCTTCTTCAGCACAAAAGGAAAAATGGGAACCGGCATCGGACTCATGTTGACAAAAAAAATTGTAGGCGAGCATAACGGTGTCATCGATGTTGAAACCAGGGAAAACGAAGGTTCTCTTTTCATTATCAGACTACCCTTGAACAAATCCTGAAAAAAGTTCATAGATCCAGAGCAATGAAATCTGGCCGTTTACTTTGCTTCGGTCGGTATGGGTGTCGGTTTCTGTAATTGAAATGATCATTATTGTGGGTTTCAGGTGTCAGGTTTCGGGTGTCAGGCAACATCCGTGCTTAAGAACTGAACACTTAAACCATTCCGTTTTCTCAGGATATATTTCTTGCATCCCAATAAAAAATTCAAATTCACACATGGTTATCATAATCATTCCCCTTTCGGCACATATATTAATATTATCAATACCCTCGCCCGATCGTTTGAGGCTGAACAGATCCCTTTTTCTACCACAATGTGTCAGAACT
>Ga0180009_10008094_pt1 | contig 10523 bp, 7 predicted proteins | sample OS_PC_MetaG_FD_123537 | JGI IMG/M metagenome (GOLD analysis project Ga0180009, IMG submission 123537) | Groundwater microbial communities from the Aspo Hard Rock Laboratory (HRL) deep subsurface site, Sweden - OS_PC_MetaG | ecosystem: Environmental > Aquatic > Deep subsurface > Groundwater... | reverse complement strand
TTTGGATATATGGAAACAAATCCAATTCTTCTTTCTTCATATGCTGGGCCAGCACTTCAGCGGAAAGGTTAAAAAGGTCATTGATTTCAAATAGTTCGGGATGCCGTTCGCCGTGAACCTCGCATATTTTATTCAAATAGGGTAGTATTTCCATGGATTTTTCTACCACATACCGGTGGTGCTTTTTCACGATATAATCGATGAGCAAGTCCAATGGCCATATTTGATAATCAATTGAACTACCTTTTTCCCGGGCTACCTCATCCAGGTCATATAGTACCTGACCAGAATCGATGCTTTTCTTTTCACAAGCATTATTAATGGTAGTGTTGCCCTGGCAGCAAAAGTCTATTCCGTATTTTTTAAAAACCGATGCTGTACGGTAGTCTCGCGCTACCAATTCACCGATAATTTGCTCCTGTGATATATTCATTTCGTTAGATTTAATTTGTTAATGTTATTGGATAAACATATCCACTATTAATTTAAATTTTTTTATCTTTTTAAGAAAGTTAAGCCCCCGATCAAGCCAAGGGTTAAAGATTTCATCGTCGTTGTTTCAAGCATATTTTTTAAATCTTCCCTTATTCCTTTAAATTGAGCGTGTACAGGGCAGGGCATATTCTCATTGCAACTGGGCAATCCCAACCCACAACCATGATACACTTTGTCGCCATCAATCGCAAATACAACGGCACTTAGTTTTAAAACTTCCATCACGGTCTTGTCCATCGAAAAACCACCTGTTGGTCCCTTTTCCGTGTTAATAATTTTATTGGAGGCTAGTTGTTGCAATATTTTAGATGTATAAGCCTCCGGCGAATTAATGGCTTTGGCCACCTCTTTTAAGCTTACTTTTTTATCCAATAGCGATTGTTCAGCTATGTATATTGAAGCCCTAATACCGTATTCACATGTTTTTGAAAACAAATTATCTTATTTATGAGGCAAAGATAGATAAATATATTGTATAGTGGATAGTATTATCCACTATTATTTATCCATAAGGAAAAATTAATTTTTTTGCTTTATAAAAAGGTATTCGATCGAGATGGTTAACCGGATATTGGACAGAAGAATATTCTTTTCATTTATTATTGAATTGATGTGAACCTGACTTTTTTCTGTCCGGTAATGCCAAATAATATGATAGTAAGCATATTTGAACAAGTAGAAAAATTTGGTAGATTAATTGTATTTGACGTAACTAACATAATATAAAATATTTAAGTCTATCCGGCAAATATTTAGAATAAATCTAAATTATGACCGCAAACATAAAAAATGATAATTGAGAATAAAATAATAATATTTTTACCTCCGAATTCTAATCCTGTTTTTCATGAATAAGAACCTAATGAAATACATTTTATTGATTGTTGGAATATTTTCATTTGCCAATGGCAGAGCTGATGAAGGTAAACAGCTTTTTGATAGAACCTGTGCTGCCTGTCATACTATTGGAAAAGGCAGGCTGGTAGGGCCGGATTTGTCGGGGATAAGCCAAAAAAGAAGTAAGGAATGGCTGGTTTCGTTTATTAAATCCTCAACATCGGTCATCAAAAGTGGTGATACAGATGCGGTGGCTATCTTCAAAGAATACAACAGCCTGATGATGCCGGATGTTGACTATTCTGAAGCACAGATTGTTAGTATCCTTAACTATATCAGCTCGGACAGAAGCAGTGGTGGTCAGCAACAGGCTGTGACAGCCGATATCTTAAGCGGGACAACTTTGGAAAATGTCAAGGTCGGGCTACTGCTTTTTTCAGGAAGACAGCCTTTTTCAAATGGAGGCCCTGCCTGTGCTGGTTGTCATAAAGTAAAGGATGAACGAATTTTTAGCAGTGGAACCCTTGCCAAGGACCTTACCGAATCGTACAATATTATGGGAAGTGCCGGAATGGCTGCTGTAATTAAAAGCCCTCCTTTTCCTGTAATGAATACCGCTTACACGCAGCATAGCTTATCTGAAGAAGAAGTGATTAACCTGACAGCCTACCTTAAAACGGTCAGTGAAGAAAGATATTACCAGCGTCCGACCGATTTCAGCACCACGTTTGCATTTTTTGGATTGGTGGTATTTGCAACAATTTTTCTGAGTACAGTCCTATTATATTATAAAAGGAAAAAATTTCCGGTAAACCGGGAAATCCTCGACAGGCCTTCAAAAGTAATTAACTAAGCTAACATATTTTTTTATGAGTTGGATTAAAGATTTAATTTCCCCAAAAACCCGACAGTGGGAAGAGTTTTACCGCAACCGATATCAACACGATAAAGTGGTAAGAAGCACACATGGTGTGAATTGCACCGGAGGCTGTAGTTGGAATATTCATGTTAAAGATGGAATTGTGGTTTGGGAAACCCAGGCACTCGATTATCCATTGCTCGAAAAATCGTTGCCGCCTTACGAACCGAGAGGTTGCCAGCGTGGTATTTCGTTCTCATGGTATTTGTACAGCCCAATCCGGGTAAAATATCCGATGATACGAGGAGCTTTGCTGGATGTTTTTAATGAAGAAAAAGCCAAAACAGGAGATGCTCTGAAAGCCTGGGAAAATATACAAAACAACCCGGAAACCAGGAAAAGGTATCAGACAGCAAGAGGAAAAGGCGGTCTCAGGCGTGTTAACTGGGACGATGCCCTGGAGATTATAGCCGCGTCAAATATTTATACTACCAAAAAATATGGTCCTGACAGGCTGATTGGCTTTTCTCCAATACCTGCTATGTCAATGCTTAGCTATGCCGCAGGGGCACGTTTTTTACAATTAATGGGCGGTGTCAACCTCAGTTTTTATGACTGGTACTGCGATTTGCCCAACTCTTTTCCTGAGATATGGGGAGAACAGACAGACGTGGCCGAAAGTGCCGATTGGTACAACTCAAAATTTATCGCTTGTATGGGTGCCAATCTGGGGATGACCCGTACGCCGGATGTCCATTTTTTTGCTGAATCGCGGCACAATGGAACCAAAACGGTTGTTTTTGCACCCGACTTTAATATGGTGGCCAAATATGCTGATAAATGGGTTCCTGTTCATGCCGGGCAGGATGGTGCCTTCTGGATGGCGGTAGTTCATGTAATACTAAAAGAATACCATCACGAAAAACAAATTCCCTATTTTATTGATTACACAAAAAGGTACACAGACAGTCCCTTTCTTGTTGAAGTTATTGAACAGGACAGAAAACTTGTTCCGGGACAAATGTTGAGGGCGGGGAAAGTCAATAAGTATAAAGACATCGAGAATGGTGAATGGAAATTTCTGAACATAGATTCAAAAACCGGTGATCTTGTTTGTCCGGGAGGAAGTTCGGGACATCGCTGGGATGGTAAAGACGGGAACTGGAACATGAAATTTGAGGATGCCGAAACAGGTAAAACCTACGACCCGATTTTAACTCTGCTTGATAAAAATGATGAAATCCTTCAGCTTGATTTTATTGAATACGGGATTGACGCGATCGCAAAAAGAGGCGTACCCGTAAAACATGTAGAAACCGTAGACGGCCTTGTAAAAGTAACAACAGTTTACGACCTTACAATGGCTCAATATGGCGTTGATCGTGGATTGGGAGGCGATTATCCGGCATCGTACGATGAAAAAGAATCAGCCTACACTCCGGCTTGGCAAGAGATATTTACCGGAATTGGCCCAAAAACCGTTCTGCAATTTGCCCGTGAATGGAGCCGAACCGCGGAAACAACGAATGGAAAATGCAGCATCATCATAGGGGCAGGGATCAATCACTGGTACCATAGCAATCTTATTTATCGTGCAGGAACAATGGCTCTCATGCTTACTGGCTGTATTGGGGTGAACGGTGGCGGGATGAACCATTATGTAGGACAGGAAAAGCTGGCGCCGGTTGATTCATGGAGTTCAATCATGTCAGGTAAGGACTGGCAGGGTCCTCCAAGATTGCAACAAACACCTATCTGGCACTACATGAATTCTGACCAGTGGCGTTATGATGGCAATCATTCTGATTATAATACTGTTCCGAAAAATGAATTGTCTCAATTGCATTCTGCTGATATGACCGTAAAATCGGTTCGTAATGGTTGGATGCCATTTTATCCTCAATACAACAAAAACAATTTTGAAATAGTTGCCGATGCCGAAAAAGCAGGAGCCAGAACTGATGATGAAATCAAAAAATATGTAGTCGAAAAACTAAAAAGCAAAGAAATTGTCCACGCCGTAGCCGAACCTGACGAAGAAATCAATTTCCCACGTGTCTGGTATATTTGGAGGGGCAACGCGATTGGAGGAAGTGCCAAAGGGCATGAATTCTTCTTAAAGCATTATTTAGGGACGCACCACAATTCTATCGCTGAAGACGTTGCCGACCAGTTTGTAAAAGATGTGAAATGGCGGAGTGAAAGCCCTAAAGGAAAGATGGACCTTATCGTCAACCTGAATTTCAGGATGGATACATCAGCATTGTATTCCGATATTATACTTCCTGCTGCCTCGTGGTACGAGAAAACTGACTTGAACAGTACCGACATGCATTCCTTTATCCATCCTTTGTCTGTAGCTATTGACCCGGTTTGGGAATCGAAAAGTGACTGGGTTATTTTCAGAGAAATAGCAAGAGTTACCAGTGAATTGGCAAAAACTCATTTTAACAAACCGGTAAAGGATATTGTCAATACGCCTATTTCTCATGACAGTGCTGGCGAAATCTCCCAACGCCACATCAAAGACTGGAGCAAAGGTGAATGCGAGCCCATCCCCGGAAAAACCATGCATGGAATTGTCGTTGTAGAAAGGGATTACACCAAGGTATATGATAAGTACATCAGCTTGGGACCCAATATGAAAACAGGTCTGGGTGCTCATGGAAACAGTTACGATTCTACAGACTTTTACGAACAAATGCTGAAGGATCGTGATCATGTCAGAAAAATTGACGGCGTTGAATACCCTTCCATTTATGAAGATGAGGAAGCCGCCAATGCAGTGCTTCACCTTTCAAGTCTCACCAACGGGGAGCTCGCGCACAGGGCTTATCAAGTTGCCGAAAAGAAAACAGGCCTGGCACTTTGTGACCTTTCCGAAGGAAATAAAAATGTAAGGATGAATTACAAAGATTTGCAAGCAAAACCTCACCGATACCTTAACTCACCGGTTTGGTCTGGATTACTGACTGATGGCAGAGCCTATTCAGCTTATACCTACAACATTGAACGTTTGGTGCCATGGCGTACGCTTACTGGCCGACAACATTTTTATCTGGATCACGAGGGTTATATCAAGTTTGGCGAGCACCTGCCAACCTACAAACCATCTCCAAAGCCAGAGGCTTATGGTGAGTTGCGAACGACAGTGGCGACAGGAAAAGCAAAATTGCTGAATGTGCTTACGCCCCACGGAAAATGGCACATACATTCTACCTACGGCGATACACTTCGAATGCTTACACTATCCAGGGGTATGGAACCATGCTGGTTAAGCGAGGAGGATGCCGCATCACTTGGAATAAAAGATAATGACTGGGTAGAAGTATTTAATGACAATGGGGTGTATTCCACGAGGGCCTGTGTGAGTGCAAGGATTCCGAAAGGTGTGTGCTTTGTGTATCATGCTGTAGAACGCACCTATTCAACACCAAAGTCACAAGTAAGAGGAGGGAAACGCTCGGGTATAAATAACAGTTTTACCAGAGTTCACCTCAAGCCTAACCTGATGGTTGGCGGATACGGACAGTTTACCTACCATTTTAATTATTGGGGTCCTGTAGGTGTAAATCGTGACACGTTTGTATTGGTGCAGAAAATGAATAAAGTCGAATTTTAAAATACCTAAAAATGGATATAAGATCACAAATTTCAATGGTATTCCATCTTGATAAATGCATCGGGTGCCATACCTGTTCCATCGCCTGCAAAAACATCTGGACTGATCGCAAAGGTGCTGAGTATATGTGGTGGAACAATGTGGAAACCAAACCAGGTACCGGCTATCCAAGCAAATGGGAAGACCAGGATATATATAAAGGTGGATGGGAGATGAAAGGCAAAAACCTGACCCTGAAAGGTGCTGGTAAGTTCAAAGGATTAAAGAACATGTTTCACAACCCGAATTTGCCTGTAATTGACGATTATTATGAACCATGGACCTATCAATACGAACACCTGTTTGAAGCAGAAGAAGGGGATGACCAGCCTGTTGCCCGTCCGGTTTCATTAATAACTGGCGATTATATTACGCCAAAATCAGGTCCAAACTGGGATGATGACCTATCAGGAAGTCAGGAATATGCACGAAAAGATGTGAATTTCAAAAACCTGTCGGCACAGGAACAGGAAGCCATGTTTCAGCTTGAACGGATGACAATGCACTATCTGCCCCGCATTTGCAATCATTGTCTTAACCCGGCTTGTGTTGCTGCATGTCCTTCAGGTGCTATTTACAAAAGGGGAGAGGATGGTATTGTACTCATCAACCAGAAAAAATGCCGGGCATGGAGAATGTGTGTTACAGCCTGTCCTTATAAAAAAAGTTATTACAATTGGAGTACGGGCAAATCAGAAAAATGCTTGTTGTGTTATCCTCGTCTTGAATCAGGTCAGATCCCGGCATGTATGCACTCTTGCGTTGGACGTATCAGATATCTGGGTGTGATGTTGTACGATGCCGATAAAATTGAAGCAGTAGCCTCTTGTCCTGAAAATGAATTGGTTGACAGGCAACTGGAAATTTATCTTGATCCATTTGATCAAGACGTTATAAAATCGGCAAAAGAAAATGGAATTGCAGACTCTACCATTGATGCAGCCCAGAAATCGCCAGTTTACAAATTCGTAAAAGAATGGGGACTGGCTTTACCACTGCATCCTGAATTCAGGACTTTACCAAACCTGTTCTACGTTCCACCGTTGTTGCCCACCATGGCCTTTGTTGAAAACGGGACCTATGAAACCACGAGTGAATCATTTTGGGGAGCTATTGAAAAATCACGGTTGCCGATACAATACCTGGCCAACCTGTTTAGTGCCGGAAATGAAAAAACAATCGAAGTAGTCCTGAAAAAATTGATGGCAGTAAGGTTGCACCGCAGAAATGTAACAGTTGGCGATTTGCCCGAAAATGAAGTAACTGATCCAATGGGAGAGGTGAAAATGGACAAAGATACAGCCGATGCCATTTTCCGGCTTACCTCCCTGCCCTTGTTTACTGACCGTTTCGTTATTCCGGCAGCGCACCGCGAGGAAGCCATGGAAATGCTGGAAAGTACGGCCGATGTAAAGGGAAACCATGGCTTCGGTTTTAAGGAACCACCTAAAAGAGGCTTATAAATAAGGAATTTTTTATGAAAAATCTAAATCACTATCAAATATTGGCTAACATGTTCAGGTATCCTGATGAACACAATGTGGGATATTCAGAAGCATTTCTGAAGCTATGTACAAGGGAGTTTCCTGAAAAGGCAAATGCATTAAAACAGCTATTTATAAATCACAGCTTGTTGACAATCAGGGAGCAGCAAGAATATTACCTAAAAACCTTTGATGTACAAGCCATATGTTACCTTGATATTGGGTATGTGTTGTTTGGGGAGGATTACAAAAGGGCTCAATTGCTTGTAAACCTTCAAAGTGAACACAAAAAAAACGGGATAGATTGTGGCAGTGAATTGGGAGATCACCTGCCCAATTTGCTAACACTCCTTTCAAAAACAACTGATCCGGATTTTGCAGACGAACTTGGATTCATTATAACCACTCCGGCAATCAGATTCATGCTTACCCGTTTCAAGAATATACCTACGCATTATTATAAGGAAATATTGGAGGTTTTGTATTTATTCCTGCAACGCGATTTTGACGGTAAAGGTTTGTTGGAATATGCAATGTCTGAAGAGGCATTTAATGGTGATAAAGATTTTGTGATGTCTTCACCCAAGTCTGTTATTTGCGATACATTTTGTCATAAACATAAAACCAGCTAATTATGTTCAATAACTTTTTTTTTATTGGTTTGCCCTATGCGGCCTTTACGGTTATGTTGGTCGGTTCCATTTTCAGGTACTTAAATTTTGGTTTTAAAGTATCATCGTTGTCCACACAGTTCCTTGAAACCAGGGAGTTGTTTTATGGAAGCCGTCCTTTTCACTGGGGCCTGTTGTATTTGTTTTTTGGCCACTTAGTAGCATTTTTATTTCCCCGAAGTGTTCTTTTGTGGAACAGCGTGCCTGTTCGATTGCTTATTTTGGAAATAGTTGCGTTGGGGTTTGGCATTACGGCTTTTTTCGGGTTGTTTTTATTGATAGTGCGCAGGTTAAAGCATAGGCGGTTAATAGTGGTTGCCAATAGAATGGATATCGTTGTTTATGTTATCCTTGCGGTTCAGATTATTTCGGGACTATGGATCGCCTTCTTTTTCAGGTGGGGGTCATCCTGGTTCGCCGCGACGTTGACGCCTTACATTAAGTCGATATTTATGTTTTCTCCTGATATTGCAGCCGTTTCAGCCATGCCGCTTGCTGTAAAGATCCATATCATTTCTGGTTTTACAATGATAGGAATCATCCCGTTCACCAGGTTTATGCATTTTCTGGTTTATCCGTTTTCCTATATCTGGCGACCCTATCAATATGTAATCTGGAATTGGGATCGCAAGACAATCCGAAAATCGAAAAAACTGGTAAATGGAGTGAGGTCAAAGAACAATTAGTATTAGCGAATAAAAAATTCTAATTAAAATAAATCCACAAGATGGCATTACCTGAATTAATTGATTTTAAACAGGAAAGAATCAGAACGCTTCATTATACCTGGATTGCGTTTTTTATCACTTTTTATGTTTGGTTCAACATGGCACCTCTGGCCACTACCATGCTTGAAAACCTTAACTGGCTTACCAGAGATCACATCAAGGTATTGGCTATTTGCAATGTGGCCCTCACCATCCCGGCAAGGATTGTGGTTGGTGCCTTAATCGACAGGTATGGGCCACGTATCGTTTTCAGCCTGCTGATGATAGTTATGTCAGTACCGGCATTTTTATTCGCCTTTGGGGATTCGTTTTTACAACTTCTTATCTCCAGATTAATCCTTGGCTCTATTGGTGCTGGATTTGTAATAGGAATCAGGATGGTTGCGCAATGGTTTCCACCCAAAATGGTTGGACGGGCTGAGGGCTTCTATGCCGGATGGGGTAATTTTGGTTCGGCATGGGCCGCGTTGACGTTGCCCTGGATAGCCATTCATTTTTTTGGAGGTGAAAATGGCTGGAGATATGCACTGGCTATTAATGCCGGGGTTTCATTGGCCTATGGAATAGCCTATTATTTTTTGGTAAAAGATGTTCCGAAGGAAGGGGCTACTAAAGCCTATCATTTTAAAAAAGCCAAAAAAACACAACCCATGACGGTAAGCTCTTACCGCGATCTGGTTCAGTATCTTGTCTGGTCATTCCCACTGGTGGGGGCCATGGGAATATTGACCTGGAAAATTGGAAATGTTGTGGTTGATGGTAAGCCCATTTTATCTGATAATATACTCTATCTCATTTACAGCATTTTAGCCTTGATTTTTGTAATACATGTTATCAAAGTATTGCAGGTAAACCTCCCTATTTTAAAGGCCGGCGTACCCGAAAACGAAAGATACCGCTGGGGAAATGTGGCTGCCCTGAATAGTACCTATTTTGCCAACTTCGGTGCTGAATTGGCTGTTGTTTCAATGCTACCTATGTTTTTTCAAAATGTTTTCAGGGATTTAACAAACGATGAAGGTATGTTTATCATGACGGCTACTTTTTCCGGTATAATTGCGGCCTCTTTTGCATTTGTCAACCTTTTTGCCCGGCCTCTTGGCGGACTTTTATCAGATAAAATGAATAACAGAAAGAGAACAATGCTAATCTATATGGTTGGGATTGCTATTGGCTTTTTCTTCATGGCTATTATTGCTAAATATGGCTCTATGGGTGAGGATGGAGTAAAAACCTTAGAACCCATGTTTGAAGGGATGTGGTGGTTGGTAGTCGCTGTAATAATCACCATTGTAACGTCAATGTTTGTGCAGGGAGCAGAAGGTGCAACATTTGCCATAATCCCAATGATAAAAAAAGAACAAACAGGCCAAATTGCCGGAATGGCCGGTGCATATGGGAATGTTGGTGCTGTGGTGTATCTGGTTATATATTCACTTGTCGATGATAAAACTTTTTTCTACATCCTATCTGCCGGAGCCACCATCAGCTTTCTTTTTTGCTGGGCCATGCTCAGGGAACCGAAAGGCTCGTTTGCTGAGGAATAGAACTGCATATTAGTGGATTAGAAATGTTATAAAAATTACTTCCTAAATATAATATTATGCTGAAAATTAACCTGTCGGACTGGAATGTCGAAGACGAGAGTTTCTGGAAAAAAACCGGCAGCAGAATCGCAACAAAAAACCTATGGATATCCATTCCTGCATTACTTCTGGCCTTTGCAGTGTGGATTATGTGGAGCATCATTGCTACTAAAATGAAGTCATTTGGCTTCAATTTTGGCAT